>MTLD01000547.1_pt1 | contig 49928 bp, 46 predicted proteins | sample 1982471 | NCBI WGS metagenome assembly MTLD01 (sample SAMN05712604, study PRJNA340218) | biofilm metagenome | isolation source: sample SPM anode biofilm adapted to -50 mV | place: USA | collected 2012-02-03
TACACCAACTCGGTCGCCGCCACTGGCGGGCTGCCGCTCGTGCTGCCCGGAGCGCCCGGCGACGACCAGGCGGGACTCGAGGCCGCCGCCGCCGCGTATGCGTCGAGGCTCGATGGGCTCCTGTTATCCGGCGGCGGCGATATCAGCCCCTGGCTGTATGGCGAACAGGCATCCCGCGCCATGGCCAGGATGGAGCTGGCGCGCGACCAGTGGGAACTGGCGCTGTACGCCGCCGCGGCCGATCGAGGCATACCGATCCTGGGCATCTGCCGCGGATGCCAGGTCATCAATGTTGCCAATGGCGGCACGCTGTACCAGGACCTGCCCAGCCAGCTCGCGGAGGCGGGCGGCCATTCGTTCGACGTGCCGATGGACGAGCCGGCGCACCACATCGACATCGTGCCTGGCTCGCGGCTCGGCCGCATGTTCGCGACCGCCCGCGTGCTGACGAACAGCTTTCACCACCAGGCGATCAAGGATGTCGCCGCCGGTTTTGTCATATCGGCGCGGGCCCTCGACGGAGTCGTGGAGGGCATCGAGACCGAGGCCGCGGATCGGTTCATCGTCGGCCTGCAATTCCATCCCGAGGGCATGACCAGGCGCTTCCCCGAATTCCTGGGGCCGTTCCTCGCCCTTTTCCAGGCAGCCTCGGGGGCTGAGCCGCGGCGCACGCGTTGAGCAGCCGTCGGCAGGCAGGCTATACTGGCCCCATGCTGACCAATTACCACACCCACTGCGAGTTTTGCGACGGCAAGGCGACGGCCGCCGTGATGGCCCAGACGGCCAGGGACCATGGCTTTTCCATATTGGGTTTCTCGTCCCACGCGCCTCTGCCGTTCGATACCGCGTGGAACCTGCGGCTGGCCCGCCTGCCGGAGTATGTCGACACGATCAGGGCACTGGGGCGTGACCATGCGCCGGACATGCAGGTTCTGGTCGGACTCGAGGTGGACTATATCGAGGGACTCTGCGGCCCCGCCGATGGAAGGTTCAGCGATGCGGGGCTGGACTACACGATAGGCTCGACGCACTACGTGACGCCGGGCGGCATTGCCGGTCCCGAATCGCTGGTACCCGGCCCGACAGGCAATCCGTTGTTCGGCTTTACCGTCGATGAATCCGAGGCTCGTTTCGAGCGGGACCTGGCCCATTTCTACGGGGACGACATCTATGGGCTGGTGGACGATTACTATGCCGCGGTGGCGGCGAGCGTGAAGGCTGGTGGGTTCGACATACTGGGGCACATGGATCTGATACGCAAGAACAACAGCGGACAGGCGCGCTTCAACGAGGGCTCGGAACGGTACCGGGCGGCCGTGATGCGGGTGGTGGACGCGCTGCCAGACACCGGCATCATCGTGGAGATCAACACCGGCGGCATGGCGCGCGGCAAGACCGACTCGCCCTACCCGTCACTCTGGATCTTGAAGGAACTGAAGGCGCGCGCGGTGCCGGTGTGCGTCAACGCGGACGCGCATGCCCCGGCGCACCTGACGGCCCATCGCGGTGCCGGGCTCAGGCTGGCCGCAGAAGCCGGCTACGACACGCTGGCCGCCATCGGTCCGAACGGCCGCCTGACGGTGCCGCTGGGCCGCTGACGGGCCTGCCTATCGGTTGCGGCGCTCCTCGCTCTTCTGGCAATCGATGCACAGCACCGCGTACGGCAAGGCGACCAGCCGTTCCTGCGGTATCTTCTTCGAACACTTCATGCAGAGACCGTAGCGGCCCTGCTGTATGCGGACCAGGGCGGCCTCTATCGACTTGAGCCGCTTGAGGTCCTGCGAGCCGAGCGCCTCTATCATCTTCCGGTCGACATCATCCGATGCCACATCGGCGAAATCCTTTGGATCCATCTCTTCGACGATGGCGCGGAAATCCGCATTCGTGGCTACCAGTTTGTCGAGGATCTCCTGCTTCATCGATGTAAGCGATTCGCGCATCTTCTCGGTGAATTCCTTGTCCATTGGACCCTCCTCGCTGATCTCGTATCCACACCGTCAGCCTGGCCGCCATGGCGCGGCCGACAGGCTGCCCAATCCGATGGGCGAGTTACTATTCATGGATCGCGGTCATGTGTCAACCGGTCCGCACCCCATGTTGACACGTCAGCCCGCGGCCCGTACTATTATCGGGCTCAAGTATAGTACCCAGGGCGCTCCGTGCAATGGAGACGTCGTATTTCTTTTTAGGAGGCATCGTGGCCAAGGAAGAAGCCATAGAGGTAGAGGGTATCGTTCGCGAAGCCCTACCAAACACCATGTTCAGAGTAGAGCTCAAGAACGGCGGACATCTCATTCTGGCTCACCTATCGGGCAAAATGCGCAAGCATTATATCAGAATCGTTCCTGGTGATACGGTCCGCGTGGCCCTGTCGCCGTACGACCTTTCGCGAGGACGCATCATCTACCGCGAACGCTGATTCCTGCCTTCCTTCATCAGCACCCATGTAGCGCCTCTGCCTCCCTGTTCACGCGCGGCATACCCGGAACGCCCGGCGGAGGCACGCCTGTCGAGCCATCGCGCGACAAAGGCGGCGAGCACAGGCTCGGACGCGGAATGCAATCCCTTGCCATGCACGATCAGAACCTTCCTGCACCCCGACCGTTCCGCCGTGGCGAAGAACGCCGAGAGCGCCGACTCGGCCTCCGCCGTCGTCATGCCGTGCAGGTCAAGCACGGCATCGATCGGCATGCGCTCGATATCCTGTCTGGTCAGATGGACGGGATCGACCGGAGCGGCATCGCGGCCGGCGGGCCGCGCGGTCGCCGGAGCGTCCTGGTCCATCGTCTCCCACTGTTTCAGAATATCGCCAAAGTCCACGATCGACTCCTCAGTATACGACCGCGTCGACGCGGTGTATCCACGCCAGGCCACCCTCATCGAACTCGACCAGCAGCCATGCATCGGCCGCTTGCAGCACGCGGCCCATCCGGCCCGGCTTGAGCGGAAAGCCACCGGACGATGTCTCCGAGGGGACGGTTCGGGCTATGCCCCCCAGGGCGACGATGCGCTGCCCGCTCCGTTCCAGCGCCGATGCGCCCGCGAGCGCCAGCAGCAGCACGCCCAAGGCCAGACACCCGGACATGGCGCGCGGGATGCGCCATGAGCGGAGGATAGCCGCCCGCACGCCGTACCAGCACGCGGCCATCACCAGCAGGCCGAGGCCCACAACCAGCGGCAACCCGAACGGCGGTAAAACATACGGTGACGGTGGAAGGTTACCAACGGACCCGGCCGCGACAGGTACCAGGGCCAAGGCCGCCGGGGATGGAAATGCCGCCTTTCGAAGCCGGAGCAGCATGCCAAACGACTCGGCGCGGTCACCGGCCAGAAGGCTTGTCGTGGCCGCGGCGAGTGCCTCGCCTTGCCGCAACGGCGCCGCGGCAAGGGCTCCGCGCGCATCGTCAACACCGGCCGCCTCACGAGCGGCCTTCAGCGCGGCCGGCCAGCTGCCCTGCGCGGCCGCCACGGCAACCGCGTTCCAGGCCGTGCCGGCCACGGCTGACATGGCCCGTTGCGCCAGCGCCCGATCAGCGGCCGTGGGGTTCCAGGCCGGGCTGGACTCGGAGACGACCCGAATCCTGACCGACGGCGCCCTGGCGTAGCGGACTTCTCCGGACCGGGTATCAAACCAGGCATAGGGCAGCGGCTCTATGGTATAGGCGCCGACGGAGTCCAGGCTCAGGCTGCCACGGGCTCCGATGTAGCGTTCGCTGCCGCGGGTCCCGGTGAACATCGATCCGCCGCTGGTCTCGACGCGGGCGCCGTCGGGGCCCAGCACCGATATCCGTGGGCTGTCGGCAAACCCGAACAGCCCCGAGCCATAGGCCCGCAGTTCCCAGGACAGCACGGTTCCGGGCGCCGCGATTGATTCCGGGCGCGGCGCCAGCAGCTCCTGGCGCCAGGCGCCACCGACCGCGGAGACCGCACCGGCACCCGCCGGCAAGGGCCTGACTCGAACCGGTCTGGCGCCCAGCTCGAAGGAGCCGCGCCCGTCACGCAGGCTCATCGCGGGCAGGCTGATGGTTCCAGGCTTCAAGGCGACGATCAGGAAGCTGCCGGGTCGGCCATCGACCCGCTGGACCACGGCGCCGGGTACCGCGAAGGTCGGGCCATCGGCAGGCACACCGTCCGGCCCCATCGCCGCCACGACAAACGCCTCTCTGGTCCAGACCGACTCGGGAAGCTGCCAGGTGCCATACCGTATGGCCGGCGCCTGTGCCACCCCGACGATGTCCACCGACCAGGTGCCAAGCTTGATCGTGCGATTCCCGACGGTCACGGCCAGGTTGCGAATCTCCACCCGGCCCGGCGCTCCGGCCACGAATCGATAGGTGACCAAGGTCACAGGCTGGCTGCCGCCCGGCTGGCCGGGCCTGATGTCTGATCCGGTGTACCGGGCCGAGCCATCGATGGCCGGTTCGATGGCGGCTACCTGCCCTGCCTCGACGCCGGTCAGTTCGACAGTGATGATGAAGGCCGAACCAGGCGCCGGATTCTCCGGCTCTATGCCTACCACCCGTCCTTGCTGGGCCGCGGCCGAGATGACGGCGATGCAGGCAAGGAGGGCCATGCACCATGACCGTGGCGAAGGTCGCGTCTTCATTGGTCCACCATCGATCCGGTCTCCGGATGGCCCGGAGCAAAGAGCGTGCGCTCGTTCATCGTCGAGAGCGTCAGTGACTCTATGTCACCCGACACGCCACCGACGCCGAACCGGTCGCGTTCGACCGTTCCGGCATCGGGCTTGTCCGATTCGGCGGCCAGGGCCAGCTCGTATGCCCTGGACAGTTCATGCGCCAGAGCCGGTTCGTCCGTGCTGCCCGCGCGGGCTTCCAGCGCCTTCCTGAACGCGTCGGTGGCATCGGCATATCTGGCACCGGCAAACGCGATGACACCGAGGTTGTACCAGGACCGAGCGGCTATGCCGGCATCGCCGCCCGAAATGGCGGTATCGAAGAGCACCCGGGCCGACTCCGATTCACCCAGTGCGACGAAGACATTGGCCAGGTCGTATGACGCGATCGGATCATGTCCGGCGCCCGCCCTCAGGTACAGCGCGGCGGCCTCGTGATCATAGCCATCGCGATAGAGCCGGTTCGCCCTGCTGACCCGGAATCCGCGCACCGATCCACAGGAGGCGAGCAGCGGCATCACGCTTGCCACGATGACCAGGGCCGCAAGCGTGCGCGCCATCACACGTCGGCTATGCATCGCGGCGCCTCCCGCCGGCAACGCGCCCCGAGCGGTCCGGCCACTCGGGCGATCGCGCCAGCGCCAGTGACAGGCCCAGCATCACGAGCGCGACCAGCGCGAGCGCCGACGATGCGTCGGCATCGAGCCGTACATCATGGCGCTTGCCCACGGCGCCTGCCGCGCCAACGCACAGCTGCGCCAGCCGCGAGTAGGCGCCTGGTTCGTCGGCCCGCAGGAACAGCCCCGTGCCGGCGGCCGCCCATTCCGCCATCGCGTTCTCCGCCAGCTGGGTCGAAACGGCGTTGCCGGCCTGGTCCAGAACGCGTGCGCCGGCGGCATCGACCACGGGCCGCATGCGGTCGCCACCGAAGCCAACCAGTACCAGCCTGGCGCCGCTCGCGGCGATCCGGGCGCTCGCTTCGCGGGCGGAACCGCCGGTATCGTTGCCGTCGCTCAGCAGTATGATCAGCCGCACCGAGCCGGTGTCGGCGAGCGGGCGGAGCGCCTCGTCGAGCGCGGCACCGACATCGGACCCGGCGCGTGTCGTAACGGCCGGGCCGACGTAGCGGAGCGCGTCATTGAAGGCATAGCGGTCGCGTGTCGATGGGCACAGGGTAACCGCGCCACCCCGGAACGCGACGAGCGACAGGCTGACGCCGTCGACCGACGCCGCCACCCTCGAGGCGAAGGCTATCGCGTCGTCCAGTCTCCGGCCGGAACCCTCCGGGGTCAGCATCGAGTTGGACGCGTCGATGACGAAGGCAAGCTCAGCGCCATCGACCCGCTCCGACACATAGCGGGGAATCTTGATGGCACCGGAGGTGGCCAGCACGCCTGCCACCCAGAACAGGGCTCCGCACCAGGCCGACAGGCGCCGCCTGCCGACATAGCGTCGCCAGGTCAAGGCCGGATCATGCCCGGCTCCGAGTGCGAGCGGCAGCGATCGCAGCCCGCGCAGGAAGCGGATCTGCAGCAGCGCATACGGCGGCAGGAGCGCGAGCGGCCAGAAGGCACGCAGGCTGTCCGGGGTCATGCCAGACCTCCGAGCACCAGTCGCCTGAGCGCCCACGCGAGCGCGGCCATCATCATGGCCGACAGCACCAGGGGGCGCCCCAGCGGGCGACGCACGGGATTCCTGACCAATCGTGATCGATCCGACTGGGCATCGAGTTTGACCAGATCCGACAGGAGCGCGCCCAGGGCCCTCGAGTCGACCGCCGATCGGTATTCGCCGCCGCCCAGCCTGGCCATCGACGACAGCGTCTCCTCGCTGAAGCCCGAACGATACTCGCCGCTCATGCGCTGGCCGGTGGCGGGATCGACGTAGTCGATGGGCACATCGCCCTTCGTGCCCAGACCGACGACTATCAGCGTGGCGCCAAGCCGCGCGAACACGGCCGCCGCGTCATTGGGATGTATGAGTCCGACATTGTCCTCTCCGTCGCTCAGCAGCACCGCGGCGGCCCGCCTTGAGCCCGAAGCGACGATCTGCCGGAGCGCGCTGGTCAGGCCCTGCCCGATGGCGGTGCCATCACCGAGGACGCCGGGCCTGACGGCCTCCAGCCGGCTCGAGACGGTCGCATAGTCGGTCGTCGGGGGGCAGACAAGGGCCGCCTCGGCGCCGAATGCGACAATGCCGACGGCGGCTCCCGCGGCGCCTTCCGGCGTGTCGACGAAGGCCTTGACCAGCGCCTTCGCGGCATCGAGCCGCGTCGGCTGCAGGTCCATCGCGGCCATGCTCGGCGACGTATCGAGTATGAACACCACGTCGAGGCCGGACTTCGTCATCATCGACGGGCGCTCCTCCTCGGCCGGCCCGGCCGCCGCCACCGACAGTGCCACCCAGGCCAGCCCAAAGAGCAGCGTCGAGAGCAGCAGGGTGGTACGCCACGGCCCTGGCGCATCCATCGACGTCGGCCCATCCCAGATGTCCAGCGGCATCATGATCCGCCTGCGCGAGTTACGGCGGCCGATAGAGGTCAGCACGGCCATGGCGGGCGGTACGAGGCAGAGCGCAAGGGCGGCGGGATGTTCGAATGATATCATGCGGCACCGCCCTGTTCCGGTGCGGCGAGGTTCTGGCGTCGCGGATCGGTAGCCGCGTCGAGCGCATCGGCGACGGCGCGTGCCCGGGCCGTCGCGTCGGCCAGCCTCGGCCCCGCGCGGCCGGCGAAGCGCACCTCGTCACCCATCGATACCAGAGCCGCGGTCTCAGGGCCGACGCCGGCCGGCAACGCATCGGGTCCAAGGGCCGCCAGTTCCCCGGCGGTCAGCGCGCCCAGGTCGAGCCGCGCCCGGCTGCCGGCGAAGCGCCTGAGCGCGGCGCAGAACGCGGCCCAGTGTTCGGAACTGCCGGTCTCGTGTTCCAGCCGTTCCAGCACCGCGTCAAACTCCTTGCGGGCCTGCGCGTATGCCCAGCGGTCGGCCAGGGCGCGGAGCCAGGGCACCAGCCGCGTCACGAACAGTATCGTTCCCAGCGCCACCAGGATGACGGCGCCGCCGAGCATATACAGCTGGGTATACAGACCCGGCGGGTCGAGCTGCGGCAGTGCCTCGGGCGTCCGCCGGTCCCCAGGTGCCAGCACCGACTGACATTCGAAATGGATCTGCGGAACCAGAAGCCCGCCCAGGGTCAGGGCGGGCAGGGCGCCCGGGCCCGGCTTCCACGCTACAAACCGCACCGTAATCAGCGGGCTGCCGGCATCGCGGCCGAGACCGCCGCGCCTGGCTACGGCGGCCGACAGTATCTGCGGCCCGAACCGGCCGGGGTCGGCGAACCCTGAAGACAGCTGCGTCTGGGTCCACGCCGCACTGACAGGTTTGGTGGACAGCTGGACCGTTACCGGAACGCCAGCCGCGAAGGTCGGGGGATCGAAGCGTATCGTGTCGATGATGACCGCCGCCGGTCTGGCCGCCGGGCCCGTCTGCGCCATCGACGCGGCCCCGGCGCACAGCAGGACCAGGAAGAGCCATGCTCGGTGACGGGGCATCACGCGCTTCTCCGCCGTCCAAAGAAGGTGACCAGCGCATCGACCGGATCGGTCGATGCGTCCATCTCAAGGTAGGGTACACGCGCGGCGGAGAGCGCCACGAGCCATTCCAGTCTGGCTGCCTTGGCGAAGCGGGCCCGCTCGTGCCGGTACGCCTTCGAGCGCGGCACGACGAGCCGCGACAGGCCACTCTCCGCATCCCCGGCCCGCAGAGACAGGGTCGTGTCGGGCGGAGCCGCGTCGAGCGGGTCGTGAACCCGTATCGCGACGAGGTCGTTATGGCGGGCAAGGAGCGCCAGCGGCAGGGCGTAGCCGCTGGTCAGGAAGTCACCGATGACCAGCACGAGGCTGCGGCGCTTCAGTATCGAGGCGGCAGCGGTCAGCGCGCCGGCCAGGTCAGACCCGGCCCCGAGGCCACCCGTTCCGGGACCGGACGCGCAGCGCTCCATCAGCGCCAGCGCGGCTCGCTGCCCCCCCTGCGGAGCCCTGGAATCCAGCTCGGGTGTGCCGCCGAAGAAACAGGCTCCAACGCGCACGCCATTCAGCGAGCATGCGTACGCGAGCAGCGACGCGGCCAGCGATGCCGTCTCGTGTTTGGTCCTGCCCGCTCCGGAACGCATCGAAGCCGACTCGTCGATGATCATATACAAGGACAGGTCGCGATCATCCATATAGGTCTTGACGAAGGGTCTGCCGAATCGCGCCGTGGCGTTCCAGTCGATCCGGAGCGCGTCGTCGGTACCGTGGTATTCCCGTATCGCATCGAAATCCATGCCGCGGCCCTTGAAGGCGGAGCGGAAGTTGCCGGACATCAGGGCCTCGGACAGGGCGGGCGCCGCAAACACGAGTCTGCGTATCCGCTCCCTCTGCGACGCGTCGTCCATCATGGCACCGGGATGGCCGAGAGTATGCCCTTGACGATCGCATCGGAGGTAACGCGATCGGCGTCTGCCTCGTACGATGGGATGATGCGATGGCGCAGCACTGCCGGGGCGGAGCGCTTCACATCGTCCGGCAGCACATAGTCGCGGCCAGACAGCAGAGCCGCCGCACGCGAGGCGCGATACAGGGCTATGGACCCGCGTGGGCTGGCGCCAAACTCGATGTAGCGGGCCAGCTCGCGGAGCGCCTGTGGCTCGTCGCGCGAATCGGCGGCAGGCCTCGTGGCGCGGACGATCGCGACCGCATAGGCCGCGGCATCGCGCTCGAAGCGCACGGAGGCCGCGGCGGACTTGAGCAGCGCCAGGTCACCGGCCGACATCGCCGGGACCTCGGGCTCGCCGGCATGGTGCCCCGCGCCTGCGCCTGCGCCTGCGGCCGGAACGGCGTAGCGCAGCGTCACGTCGAGCTCTTCGGCGGCGTCGGGATACCCGACGAGCACCTTGAGCATGAAGCGGTCGAGCTGGGCCTCCGGAAGCCGGAAGGTTCCCTCGTGCTCTATCGGGTTCTGGGTGGCAAGCACAAAGAACGGCGAAGGCAAGGGCAGGCTCGCATCGCCCATGGTCACCTGCCGCTCCTCCATCGCCTCGAGCAGAGCCGACTGCACCTTGGCGGGGGCGCGATTGATCTCGTCGGCAAGCACGATGTTGGCGAAGATGGGGCCTTCCCTGGGCACGAAGCGCCCGGTCGCGGCATCGTAGAACAGCGTACCGGTTATGTCGCCAGGCAGCAGGTCGGGGGTAAACTGGATGCGCTTGTACGTCAGTCCGGCCGCGGCCGCGAATGACCTGACCGCCAGCGTCTTGGCCAGGCCGGGCACGCCTTCAAGCAGCAGGTGCCCCTCGGACATCACGGCGGTCAGGATGGCATCGACCATGTCTGACTTGCCTATCAGCTGCCTCGCCATCGCCGCTCGCGTCCTCGATACTATCTCAGACGCCTGTCGGCACAGAATGGAAACCTGGCCATCTTCCATGCAGTTCCTCCGGATTCCTCGGCACGCGTGTCCGCTGGGCGGCTATGAACCGAAGCGCTCTCTGGTCGCCCAGAGTCCGAGCGCGGGATTTCGTATGAAGAACACGTCCTCGCCATCGATGTGGTTCCATCCGTCGGCGAGGCGTTCGGGATCATAGCGGCGGGTCAGCGCGGCGCAATCATCCCAGCGGTAGCCAACCCCTTCGACCTCCGCCCTGGACAGGCCGCCGGCGGCATAGGTCACGGAGAACCGACCCTCCGTGGAGCCGTGGGCCAGGTGGGCGGCCCCGGCCAGATCGCCGGCCAGCTCGCCCGACTCGACCAGTTCCCGAGCCCTGGCCGCTCCGCAATAGCCGTAATCGCGGATCGTCTCGTCGATGGCCTTGTCCTCGCCGAAGCTGTCGACGCCAGGGGCCAGAATGACGAGCGAGCCGCCGTCAGCCATCGCCAGTCTGGTGCGATAGATCGCCTTGTTGCCAAGCCAGGTGGACTTGAAATCCTCCGGGTTCAGGTAGACGACAACCGTGCCTGCCGGCCTGTCCAGGTAGTTGATGTTGACCTGCGCCGACAGGGCCGCGGCCTGCTCGAAGGCCGATCGACCGGCGCCGACGAACAGCCCCCTCGTCACATCCTCCGGGACGCCCTGCGTGCCCGATGGCGCGGCATCTCGCGGGCCAACGACGGTGAGCGCGTACACCACCGGAATGGACGCGGCGAAGTGTTCCTGGGCGTAGTCGAGCACGGCGCGAACCGGCGTATCGACCCGGCCCAGCGTCCGCTCGATGCCGTAGGCGGCGCCGATCCAGTGCGACCGGTCGATGCCGTCCTTGCCGCCGACGCCGACGAACAGGTTCTTCGAGTAATTGGCCATGCCGACCACTTCATGCGGTACGACCTGCCCGATGGACAGCACCAGGTCGAATCCGCCCTGCACGACCAGCCTGTTGATCTGGGCCGGCCAGTCAAACGAACACAGGCCTCCAGACACCTCGCGCACGAAGTGCTCGGGCACACGCCCCAGCTCTACCACATCGTGGCGCCAGTCATGCGGCCTGAACAGACCGAAGGGCACTCCGGGGAACATCGAGGCGACGGCGGCCTCGCCCATCGGCCGGTGGGTGCCCAGCGCGGGCATCACGGCTGCCAGAGCATCGCCATAGTACTCGTAGGCCGCCCGGAGCAGCACTCCGGCACGCGCATGGCTTCGGGTGCCATCGGGCGGCAGGGCAAGCACGCGGCGCCGTGGCCCCAGGGCCTGCAACGCGGTCGTGAAGGCTCTTGCAAGTTCATCGTCGCTTATTGATTCAGCGGCGGAACCGCGAGCCAGTATGCAATCGTCGATTCGCATCGTCCATCCTTCGTCGGCTACTGCTCCATAAACGACGGAGGCACACAGGCACGGATACTGTCCAGGCCTGCATGCCTCCATGAAGACTGGTCCGGAACGCAGCCGGATCGCCCGCTACTGCCGGGCCATCGGGTTACGCCTCGGCTATCAGCAGTGTCTTCGCGTCGAGCTTTATGCTCAGGTCCTCGGGATTCATGCGCGCATGATCCTTGACCACCACGAAGTGTATGTACTCGGCCTTGGGTTCAAGCACGATCAGTACAGAAATGTCGTCAAGGAAGTTGCGCAGGATGACGGGCACGTTGCGCTTGTCGAGCAGGGGTTCCTCGCCGCTCATCGTGCACGAGTACCAGACTTCCAGGTTCATCTCGGCGGCGAAGGCGCGCACCTTCTTGAAGTGCTCGGGCTCGGCGCGGGCGAAGTCGAAACCGTCGGCTATGACCGCGTCGGCATGGAAATCGCCATCGCTGATCATCGCGCGCAGCGACTTGAGAATCTGGTCGGTGCTGACACCTTCCTGATTGAAATTCATGATCACACGGTTCTTCATCAGGTCGTCATGAATCGACGAGTAATCATCAAGGTTCTTGCGCTTGGCCACTTCGGAGAAGATATTCTCATACCAGGAAATAACATAGCTGGTGTGTGTCGTAAAGGACACGTGGATGACTTTCTTGCCCTGCATCAGCTTGTCCAGGGCCAGCTGAACGAGTACGCTCGTCTTGCCGATGCCCTTGCGGCTCGCTATGACGCCTATGTTGCCAGCCTTGAGTCCGCCCTCGATGCCACGTTCGAGGACGCGAACGGGGCTCTTCTTGATCAGCTCCTCTTTAAGCATGGGAACTCCTTACGGTATCGGTTGATTTGAGTTTGAAAAACGACTGTCGACGATCGCGGCCGCGGTGGACCGCACCAACGGTATCACGACTATCAGTATACGGCCGTTCTGCGCAAAACGCAAACGGGCCGGAATACCATCCCGACCCGTCTGCCATGGCAGGGTCTATCGACCCTGTTCCTTCCTGCGCATCTCTTCGTAATCCTTGCGCAGCTTCTCGGAGACATTGGTCGGAACCTTGCCGTACTTGAGGAATTCCATCGAGAACTCGGCCTTGCCCTGGGTCATCGACCGCAGGTCGGTGGAATAGCCGAACATTTCGGACAGCGGCACTTCCGCCTCGACCCGGCAGAACGACGCCTCTTCGGTGCTCGCGGTAATCAGGCCGCGGCGCTGGTTGATCGAGGCGAAGATGTTGCCCAGGAACTCCGACGGGCCCTCGGCCGATACCTTCATGATCGGCTCCAGGATCACCGGCTTGGCCTTGTCGTAGGCCTCGCGGAAGGCGCCGATGGCAGCCAGCTGGAACGCGATGTCCGACGAGTCGACCGGGTGGCTGGCGCCGTCATTGATGACGCAGCGGATGTTGACGACGGGGAACCCGATCAGCGAGCCCTTCTTGGCGGCTTCCTTGAAACCCTTGTCGCACGATGGTATGTATTCGTTGGGCACCGCGCCGCCCTTGACGCTGTCGACGAACTCGTAGATGGCGCCTTCGATCGGCTCGATGTAGCCGCCGATGCGGCCGTACTGTCCGGAACCGCCCGTCTGCTTCTTGTGGGTATAGTTGAAATCAGCCCGCTGGCTGATGGCCTCGCGGTAGGCGACCTGCGGCATGCCGGTGGTCACCTCGCACTTGTACTCGCGGCGCATGCGCTCGATATACACGTCAAGGTGCAGCTCGCCCATGCCCTTGATGATCGTCTCCTGGCTCTCCGGATCGACGAAGGTCTGGAATGTCGGGTCTTCCTTGGTGAAGCGGTTCAGCGCCTTGGACATCTGGTCGGCGCTCTTCTTGTCCGCCGGCGTGATGGCAAGCGAAATGACCGGTTCCGGCACGAACATCGACGTCATCGCATAGTTGATCGAGGGCGAGCAGAAGGTGTCGCCGGAGGCGCATTCGATGCCGAACAGCGCGACGATGTCGCCGGGTACGCCTTCGTTGATGTCTTCCATCGAGGCGGCGTGCATGCGGACGAGACGTCCAACCTTGAACTTCCGGCGGGCGCGCGTGTTGAAGAGTTCGTCACCCTTCTTGATCGAGCCCTGGTAGATGCGGACATAGGTAAGCTGGCCATACTGGCCATCCTCGAGCTTGAACGCGAGCGCCACGGTCGGCAGGTTCTCCTTGACGACGACGACGACTTCCTTCTCGTTCTGATCCAGGTCGAGGGCGATATTCTTGACCTCGGTCGGATCGGGCAGATAGTCGACAACGCCATCGAGCAGCAGCTGGACACCCTTGTTCTTGTACGCCGATCCGACGAAGACCGGTACAAACTGCTCGGCGATCGTGCCGGCCCGGATCGCGGCCTTGATCATCTCGGGAGTCTCGCGGCCCTCGAGATAGGCTTCGGCAAGCTCGTCGGAGAACATCGAGGCGCTGTCGAGCAGCTCCTCGCGGTACTTCGCGGCGTCTTCCTGCAGGTGGGCCGGAATTTCGGCGTAGCGGATGTCGACACCGCCGTCACCGTCGAAGTAGACGGCCTTCATCAGGACGAGGTCGATGAGTCCCTCGAGCTTGTCTTCAAGCCCGATCGGCATGGTGATGAACGCGGCATTCAGGCCGAGTTTTTCAACAATCTGGTTCTTGACGCGGAACGGATTGGCGCCGGTGCGGTCTGCCTTGTTGATGAAGGCCAGGCGGGGCACATGGTAGCGCTTGAGCTGGCGGTCTACCGTCAGCGTCTGCGACTGCACGCCGGCGACGGAACAGAGCACGAGCACGGCGCCGTCGAGCACGCGGAGCGAGCGCTCCACCTCGATGGTGAAGTCGACGTGTCCGGGGGTGTCGATCAGATTGACCGTGGTGTCTTTCCACTGGACGTTGGTCGCCGCGGACTGGATCGTGATGCCGCGTTCGCGCTCCAGATCCATCGAGTCCATCGTCGCACCGACACCATCCTTGCCGCGGACCTCGTGGATCGCGTGGATCTTGTTGCAATAGAACAGGATACGCTCGGACAATGTCGTCTTGCCCGAGTCGATGTGGGCGCTGATACCGATGTTGCGCATCGTCGTGATGTCGAAAGCCATGCTCTTGCCTCTACCTTTTGCTACAGGGTATGGTCCGGGCGCTTCAAACGCGCCGTCCTCGAGTTACGTCGTTCTGTAAGTTGGATCGTGTGCCCACTCCCGCAGGCCCGAAGCCACTTCGAACTCCGCGTTCTTCGCGGCCGGTTCGCTTCAGCATCGGTTTTGCGCGGAAAGCGCGGTTGATTGAAAAAAACGTACTCGCGTTGCAGTATAGTGATACGGCCTGTCCGAATCAAGGGGCTGGGGCCGGGTGGAGCGGCCAGATCGCCCATGCTCCACCCGCGACCGGTCTACTGCAGGCTGAGATTGCCCAGATAGGTCTCGTATGCCGATTGCGCGTCCTGTACACCCTTCTTCGCGTCATCGATCCTGGTAGCCAGCCTGTCCAGCTCCGACTCCGCATCCATCAGGCGCTTCAGGTACTGCTGGCCCTGGGTGGAATCGCGGCCGACGGCATCGAGGTTCTGGCGTATCCTCGATTGATCATTGCCGAGCTCGGTCTTGCGTGACTGCAGGTCTGACACCAGGCGCCTGGCATCTTCCAGCTTCTTCTTCAGGTCTATCGCCTTCTTGAGCGCATCACGCACCGCCGGCGGAATCTCCGATGATGAAGACCAGTACAGGAACGAGTCGCTCGACAGCGACGACAGCACCACACGCTCCTGGCTCGGAGACCGCTCCTTGACCTCGAGCCTGGCCTGGGCGCCCGCCGACACGGACAGCAGGAAGCGGTACACGGACGCCGTCTGTTCCTCCGGCTTGGCGGGGGCGACCAGATCGGCGCCTGCCGTGACCGGATGCTCGACGACCAGCCTTCTGGCCGTCGCGGAGGCATTCCTGAACGCATAGGTCCTGCTGTAGGTGATACGGCGCGAAACCGTCATTACCCCTTTCACGACCTGGACGCCAATGGTCTCGGTCGAGCTTGTGGCCGCAACCTCACCGGTCACCGACAGGTCCTCGCCGTAGACGACGAGGCGCTTGTCCAGCTCGGGCAGGAATTCCAGCAGGGCATCACCGGCGTAGGTACCACCATCGAAGACGGTGATCGGCCCTGCAGGCAGCTTCATGCCGGTCGAGTTGGTTATGCGCGCGCCAAGCATCGGGTGCGCTCCGCCCGAGCTGGGCGCGCTGCCGGAATCCGGCGAGAAGATCGACACCTTCTCCGCGGTCAGGGCGCCGGCCACGAGCGGTATCATCGCGCTCTGGCGGCGCGGCAGCGTTACCGGCTTCTGCACCGTGAACTCGAACTGATCACCGGCGGGCCTGGCCGATGCCGCCTGGATGCTCGATTGGTTGAGCGACGGCGCGGCCGCGCCGCCATAGGCAGAATCAGCAGACATCTTGGCCATCGGCGCGGGAGGAGCCATCGCGCGTGACATCGCCGGCGCGGCTTCCTCCGCATAGACATCGGCCTCGGCATCGAAGCCCGAATCGTAGGTCCTGGCAGCGGCGGTTCCCGCTATCGACAGCGGCATCACCGGCCGCTGCAGCCACAGGGGCGCGTACAGGTTCTGGATAAACGACACGGGTCGGCCGCTGACAAGGGACAGGCTGACATCGTTCCAGTCCTGGTCACTCGGGTTGTCGACGATTGCCCAGCCCTGCAGCCAGGGCTTGTCGCCACGCAGATCCAGCCGGTACGAGACCTTCCAGACCGGCGTCGCTATCACATAGCCGACGGCGGTCTGCCGCGTGCCGGTACCCGGCAGATGCACGGAGAGCGTCCTGCGGTCGGCGTCGCGGGCGCCGAGCACCATGGCAAGCGCCTTGTCGAAATCGTCTGCAAGCGCCCGATCGGTAAAGGCAAAGGCGGCAATGCCATCGACCGGCACGGCCTTGATGCCCTGCGCCGTCGCCAGCACCAGCCAGGGCCTGGCTGCCCCATTCTGGCCGGTCGGCCGCTGCTCGACGGTAACGATGCGGCCGGTAATCCGCTCCGGCGTGTCGATGGTCAGCTCGGCACCGCGCAGCCGCGTCAGGAGTTCGGCGACCCCGGGGAATCCGGAAATATCAACCTTGAAGCTCTGCAGCGATCGGTCGAGCGTCTCGAGCGACGGGTAGCTGACCGATGGCGAACCGGCCTTGCCGCCGCCGAGGTCGTAGATGACCAGGGATTTCAGCGCATCGTCGACCTCTGCCGTCCTGAACGGCAGTGCCAGCGTCGCGTCGCCATTGACGGCCCCGCGGTGTTCGAAATACCCGACGCCGGATGAAAACAGGGCCACCCTGGCGACCGGCAGATCCTGAGCCTGCTGCGCCATCGCCTGGCCTGCGCCCAGCGCGCCTAATACCATCAAAGCATATAGACGCCGTTCCATGTGCATGCACCTACCTCCATAACGATACGGAAGAGTATACCGCATTGCCCCGCTGACGGCCAAAATGCGCAGACGTTTCTATAAGTAATTACATGGTATGGAATTATCTTAGAATTCCTTTGACGCGACCATGACAATGGCGTTAGAATGCGGCGGTCGCGGCAGGACGCCGCGACAAGGAGCAACCATGAACCTGCCGTGGGCGGAACCATACCGCATCAAGACCATAGAACAGATACACCGAACGACGCCGGCCCAGCGCGAGGACTGGATTCGCCGTGCCAACTACAACATGTTCAATCTGCGCAGCGAGCAGGTGTACATAGACCTTCTGACCGATTCGGGAACCGGCGCGATGTCCAGCGCACAGTGGGCGGAGATCATGCTGGGCGACGAGAGCTACGCGGGCGCCAGCTCGTACTACAAGCTCAAGGCCGTCATCGAGGAGCTGCTGGGGTTCCCGTTCTTCCTGCCATGCCACCAGGGTCGGGCCGCGGAGAACGTGCTGTTCACGACGCTCATCGGCACGGGCGACGCCGGAGCCGGCAAGGTCGTTCCGGGCAACAGCCACTTCGACACGACGAAGGGCCACATCGAGTTCCGCAAGGCACACGCCATCGACTGCACGATCGACGAGGCCTTCAATACGGAAATAGAGCATCCATTCAAGGGCAATGTGGACCTGGGCAAGCTCGAAGCCGTGTTCAAGGCGCACCCGCGGCAGGACATCCCCGTCTGCATGCTGACGATCACCTGCAACAGCTCCGGTGGCCAGCCGGTCAGCATGGAGAACATCCGTGGCGTTTCCGCACTGTGCAGGCGCTACGGCATACCGCTCTTCTTCGACTCGGCCCGGTTCGCCGAGAACGCCTACTTCATCAGGCTCCGCGAACCGGAATTCGCACAGTCGACCATACCCGCCATCGTCAAGGAGATGTTCAGCTATGCCGACGGCATGACCATGTCCAGCAAGAAGGACGGCATCGTCAATATTGGCGGGTTCGTGGCGTTCCGCGACGAGGCCCTGTGGCGGGCCGCGAGCACCTTCAACATCATGTTCGAGGGCTTCAACACCTACGGCGGCATGGCCGGGCGCGACATGGGCGCCTTGTCTGTCGGACTCCGCGAGGCCTGCGAGCTCGATTACCTGGAGTCGCGCGTCGGACAGGTGGCTTACCTCGGAGGCTTGCTGACTGGCCACGGCATAGCGGTACAGCGGCCCTACGGGGGACACGCGATATTCGTCGACGCGAAGCGGGTACTGCCCGGCGTGCCCAAGGAAGAGTTCATAGCCCAGACCCTCGGTATCGAGCTGTACCGCGAGGCGGGCATACGGAGCGTCGAGATTGGCACCCTCCTGGCAGACCGTGATCCCGACACGGGCAAGGAACGGTATCCGGCCCTCGAGCTACTCAGGCTGGCGATTCCCCGTCGGACCTACACCAACGCCCACATGGATTACATCGCGGCGGCTATGGCCAACGTCAAGGATCGCGCTCCGAAGATACGGCACGGCTACCGCATCGTCCGCGAGGCCCCGATCATGCGCCACTTTACCGTGGAACTGGCGCCTGCCGAATAGGGAGACAGGCACACGATCCTGGTCGGGCATCGGCTCCGGCGGCAGGTAGTATCACGAAGCTTGTTACGGTGGCGCCGGATATCCATCATGATGTATTCTATACGGTATGACACCCCTAGCCATGGTACGGACGCGAGTCCGTAACAAGCTTCGAGGAACTACACAAGGAGTCGGCGCATGAAGGATATGGGAAGGATGCTCCTTGAACGCGACCCGTTCGAGGAGCTGGTCATCGGCAATACCGCCATCGTGCGCGGCATGGTGGAAAGCGGCGTCAGGGTCGTGACCTCGTACCCTGGCTCGCCGACACCTGAGATAGCCGAGGCGATCAGGTCCATGCCCGCGGCCGAGCGGCCGATGTACTTCGAATTCTCGACCAACGAGAAGGTGGCCACCGAGGTGGCCTTCGGTGCCGCACTGAACGGCAGGCTGTCGGTCGTGTTCTTCAAGAGCGTCGGCCTCAACGTCGCCGCCGACAGCCTCGTCCAGCTGCCGCTCCAGGACATTCCGGGCGGCATGGTGGTGATACTCGGCGATGACCCCGGCGCCAATTCCAGCCAGAACGAACAGGACAACCGCCACTACGCGCGCCTGTCATACTGCCCGCTCTTCGAGCCGGCCAGCGCGTCCGAAGCCTACCTGATGTTCAGGAAGGCCGCGGCACTGGCGCAGGAACTGCGGACCGTCATCATGGTCAGGCTCACGACCCACGTGTGCCACGCGAAGGAGAAGGTCCGTTTCGATGCCTGGACTCCCGCGCCGGCCGACTCGGGACCGCTATTCGACCCCGACAGCACCAACTACATACCACTGGCGGCGACCGTGTTCCCGATGAAGCGGCGGGCGCTGGAGCGGTTGTCCGCGATCGAAGCCAGGCTTCCGTCGCTTGGTCTCGACGCGCTGTTCGACAACGGCAATCCCGACCGGGGCATCATCGTGGCGGGGCTGCCGTTCGCCTCGGTGATGGACGCCCTGGACGAGAGCGCGCCGGGAGCCCGCCTGCCCGACGTGCTCAAGCTGGGCTCGGTCTACCCGATCGACAGAAACGCCGTGCGGGCCTTCCTGAAGTCCCACGCGACAGTGAAGATCATCGAAGAGCTCGACCCGGTCATCGAGGCCGACGTCAAGGCCCTTGCCTACGACGCGGGCCTGCGCTGCCGCATCGTCGGCAAGCAGGACGTCGATGAGGCCATGGGCGAGTATACCCCCGGCAAGGTCGGCGCGATTCTGGCGGAGACCTGGCCGGATCTCGTTGCCCCCGTCGGCAGGCAGGCCGCGGCGCAGGACGCGGCGTCGGGCCTGCCGGCGCGGCCGCCGCAGATGTGCCCGGGCTGCGGCCATCGCTCGGCGTTCTACGCGATCAAGAAGGCCCTGGCACCTACCGACATCACGGTGGCCGATATCGGCTGCCACACCCTCGGGTCGCTTGAGCCGTACCTGATGGGCCGTGTGCTGCTGTCGATGGGGCATTCGACATCGACAGCGTCTGGCTTGTCGCTGTACAACGAAAGCCGCCGCGTCGTCTGCTTCCTGGGCGACTCGACGTTCTTTCACGCGGGGCTGCCCGGCATCATCAACGCGGTGTACAACGGCCACCGCGTCCTGCTCGTGATCATGCAGAATGGCACCACCGCGATGACCGGCCACCAGGACCACCCCGGCACCGGCAGGAACTTCAGCGCGGAGACCGAGAAGATATCGATACGGGCGGCCCTCGAGGGCCTCGGCGTGTCGAATATCAGGGAAGTCGACGCCTACCAGCAGGCGACGCTGACGTCGATGGTCAGGGCCGCCCTCGACGAGCCCGGCTTCAAGGTTATCATCGCGTCGCACCCCTGCATGCTCAAATTCACGCGTGAGGCCAGAAGACGGCCAGGCTGGGCAGCCCGGATGGTACGGATAGACCAGGATCGCTGCGAGCGGATCCACGAGTGCGTGGAGCGCTTCGCCTGCCCGACCTTCCAGCGGGCGGACGACGCCTCGATCACGACACACCCCGACCTGTGCATCGGCGACGGCTCATGCCGCCAGACCTGCCCCGCCAGCGCCATCGTGCCGGAAGGCACAGCTGGCGCGAGTACCGAGGCCACAAGGAGCGCACCATGAGCAGACCGTTCAACCTCTACCTGTGCGGTGTGGGTGGCCAGGGCATAGGCCTGCTCTCGGAACTGCTTTCGAGGTCGGCCGACCATGCCGGCCTCGAGGTGCATGGATGCGACACCCATGGCCTGGCCCAGCGGGGCGGCATGGTGACCAGCCACCTGCGCCTCGGGCGCGCCCGGTCGCCCCTGGTGCCCGACGGCCAGGCGGATCTGGTCGTGGCGCTCGAGCGGACCGAGGCCCTGCGCGGCGCGCACGACATGCTGCGTCAGGCAGGCACCCTGGTCTGGTATGACGCGGACTGGCAGGCCCTCGATGTGCGGCTGGGCCGGAACGCTGCCATCACGGAGGCCGACGTGCGTGCCGCGGCCAGCCAGAAAGGCGCGCCGGCGTGGCGGGTCTACCGAGAGGATCTGCCCGACTCGCGCATGCAGAACGTCGCCATCGTGGCCGAGATTCTGCGGCGCGGCCTTGTGCCAGGAGTCACGCGGGCGCACGTGCAAGCGGCGCTGGCCGACCTGATGGGTGGGGCCGCCCTCGCCGCCAATCTGGCGCTGTTGCCGTAGTCGCCTACACGTCCCGGACCAGCGTGGCGACGATGGCCAGTGCCACCGCGACGGCGCCGGCCGATGTCCACGCCAGCGCGCCGAGCCCGATGTTCACATAGAGCCAGGGGCCGGTGAATCCGGCCAGCGTGCCGCCAAGCATCGTCATCGCGGCGCTGAGCGTCATCACCTGCCCGCGCTGGGCCGGCGCCTGCTCGCTGAGCAGCGGAAAGTGCGACACGATGTTGAACTCGAAGCACATGCGCGCCAGCGCTATGATGATGATGGCCTCGTAGACGCCGGTATCCAGAAAGGGCATGGCCAGATATCCGACGAGCGATCCGAAGATGCCTATCATCACGCTGCGCCGCTTGCCTATCCGGTCGGTAACGAGGCTGACCGTGACGCTGGCCGTCAGGTCGAAGCAGCCAAGCACGAGCGCCACGAGGCCGAGCTGCGCCGCGTCCAGGCCATAGCGGCCAGCCAGCCAGGCGCCGTGCATCATCATGACCTGCATCGCCGCGAAGTAGCTCAGCGTCGCGGCCGCGATCGCCGCATGGGTCGACCTCCTGTTGGTAGTGATGATGAATATCGACAGCGGGTTCCGCCGCGGCCGTGCCTGAGCCATCGCGGCCACCGGCTTGCCCGCCGGGCCGGGCATGGCGCCGAAGACCAGGCTCATCACGACCAGCACCAGCGCGAGCAGGTAGAACGGTGTCCGCCACCCGGTCGCCTCTATCAGGAGGCCGATCAGCGACAGGCCGACGATGCCGGTCAGCGCCCACGAGTACTCGATCATGCCCAGCCCGCGGGCGCGCTTCGCGTACGGCAGGTGCGTGCTGACATAGGCCTGCAGGTTGGGCACGAACGAGTTGCCGCCCAGGCCGATCAGCATGATCGATGGCACGGCCAGCCACAGCGAGTGGCTCGCGGCCAGCCCCAGACAGCCGGCGGCCATGATCAGCAGTGTCGCGCGGATGACCAGGCGGTAGCCGAAGCGGTCGGACAGGGCTCCGCTGACCGGCGCGAAGACGCCCATGGCGCTGCGCAGCCCGACCAGCCGTCCCAGCTGCACGACGCCGACGCCCAGCCCGGAGGCTATCAGCGTCAGGAACGGGTTGAATATCTGCGAGCCGATATCGATGGCCAGTTTGGCCGCGATGCTCGTACCTATCAGGCGGCGGAATGACAGGGCACCGCTGGCCGTGCCTGCGGGCGAGCCGTGTGCATCACTCATCATCGTCACCATCGTCAGCTTCGGTACCCACGAAGGTCGGGTCGACATTCGAGGCCTTCTCCTTGACCGACTGGGAGAAGTTGAACTTCGGCGCCATCGAGGCGGGCTTGGCCGGCACCAGCAGATCCTCGCCGGTCTTCAGGTTCTTGACGATGCGCGCCTTGCGGGCGGCCTGGTGGCGAAGGCTGGCGCTGCCGAGCTTGCCCACCGATACCCGTTCGCCGAGCAGCATGCCCGTCTCTATCATGGAAAGGAAGTCATCGATGATGCCACGGGCGGCGCTCTGGGTAACGCCATTCTTCCTGGCCACATAGTTGATGATGGCCTTGGCGGTAAACTGGTCCACGTCATCGACGCCCTGCAGCGACAGCGTCCGGTTCAGTTTTATGAATCCGTTGGTCAGGTAGACCGTCGCCTCGCGCACGCGGCGTTCCTGTTCGTCCGGGCTGATGTCGGCCGGGCAGACGGCTATCCGGTACAGGGCGGACGAGCGCTTGAGGCTCGTGCCCTCGAAGGTCGCCGGACTGTCGAGCAATGCCGGACCGGACAGATTCGCCCTGTCGCCCCGGACGAGCTCGGGCACATCGATCCGCAGTTTGATCGATGCGTACTCGAGCCAGCGATCCTTGCCGCGGCGCGGCCCGAGGCTGATGAGCGAACCTGAATAGGTCAGGAATATCGCGGCGCGGCCATCATCGGCCGCCAGCTCATCGACCAGGTCCATGCCGAGAGCGGCCGTCTGGCCGGTAAAGAGCCTGAACTTCTCGGCCCACAGCGTGGCCAGCCGATCGCGCGCCTCGGCGTCGCCGGCCTTGCCCGCTTCGGCCAGCAGGCCATCGAGCTGCGACCGAATCTGGTCAGGTAGTGCATCATACGCGCTCTGCTTCATGGTTCCTCCACGCCCAGTATACCCGATTCCTGGTGAATTTTGGCATTTATTTAATTATTTTCCGCATTTTTCCATTGATAATTCGATTCGTGTAGTACATTGTATGAGACAGGAGGAATCATGGACACATTCAATTCACTGAGCCCGGAGATTCAGCAGCACCTGCGGCAGATTGCCAGGACGTCCGGGCTTCCCCAGAACGATGAGAGCCTGGAACGCCTGGCGACGGCATGGAAGGACAAGGAGACCATCTTCGAGAAGACGCTGACCGACAACAAACTGGTCGACATGGCCTTCTATGGCAGAACCGAGCCGCGCGGTGCCCTGGTGCTGACCTGGTCCGGGTCGATCATCAACATCGGGCCACTCGTGGACGGGAACCGCCGTTGCGAGTACACTTCGATCGGGCTCAGGGCCGATGTGCCGCCGGCCGCGACCGACGAGACCGCGGAGCTGGCAGCCGACCTCGAGGTGGACGAGCCGGTGCAGTTTGCCAAGGGTCCGATCAGGACGAGTTCGCCGGTCTACAAGATAGCGGTCTTCAGCGAGGCGCTCGAGCCCGAGACGGAGGAAGCGATGCTGACGCAGGTCAGCCAGGACCTGGCCGATGATTTCGCCACCATCAACAAGACGGTCATAGGCTAGCAGTCGCGGCATGGCAAGGACGGAACGAGGGATGAAACCGCGCAACCCGATGGTAACCGCATTCCTGAGGCCGGGGCCTCCACCGGCGGCGGGTTACGCGGCCCTGATCGACGCCGCCACCGCCGTCCTGCTGGCAGAGTCCCCCGACATGCGGCCGACCGATGCTCGCGGCCTGCCTGGCGGGCTGCTGCGGCTGGACCCGGCCCTGCCGACCATCATCGTGCCCGACCTGCATGCCCGCACCGGCTTCTTTCTGAGCCTGATGGAGAGCCCCCTGCCCGGCGGCGGCACGGTGCGTGACGCCCTTGCCGCCGGCCAGTTGCAGCTGCTGTGCCTGGGAGATGGCTTTCACGCGGAGGCGCGCGCGATCGACCGCTGGAAGGCGGCGCTCGAGGAGTACCTGGACGGCTACCGCCACCATGCCGCGATGGACCAGGAGATGGCTGAGAGCATGGCGCTGATGGAGATGGTGATGATTGCCAAGATATCCTTTCCGCGGCACTTCCATTTCCTGAAGGGCAACCACGAGAATGTCATGAACGAAGAGGGCAACGGCAACCATCCGTTCCGCAAGTTCGTGTTCGAAGGCGACATGGTCCTGGGCTGGCTCAGGCAGTTCTATGGCGACGAATTCCTGGGTCGCTATGCGGCCTTCGAACGCGCCCTGCCCCTGTTCGCCATCGGTGGCCGGTTTCTGGCATCGCATGCCGAGCCGGAGCGGCCCTATACCGAGTCCGAGATCATCGACGCGCGGAGCCTTCCGGAGGTGGTGCTTGGCCTGACATGGACCGACAACGACGCGGCCCAGCCGGGATCGGTGACCGGCCTGCTGCGGCGCTTCCTGCCCGGGGTGGCCGGGCCGCGCTTCTTTACCGGACACCGGGTGGTGCCCGCCCTGTACCGCGAGCGGTCGGGCGGCAGCCACCTGCAGATACACAATCCACGAAAGTACGTCGTAGCCTGGGTAATGCCAGACCGCGACGTTGAACCATCGCTCGATATCGGTGAAATACGCGACATCAGCTGCCGGCTGACCGGCCGCTGATGCCCAGGAGAAGAACATGGCCGAGCTGCCGGATTACATCGGAAAATACAGGATCGAATCACTGGTCGCGCGCGGTGGCATGGGTGCCGTGCTCAAGGCGGTGCACCCTACCCTCAAGCGCTATGTGGTGCTGAAGAAACTGACGATGCGGGGCAGTTCGTCAATCGCCGAGCGCTTCAAACGCGAGGCGCGCATCCTGATGGACTTCAAGCACGACAACATCGTCCAGGTGTTCGACCACTTCAAGGAAGGCAACTCGAACTACATGGTGCTCGAGTACGTCGACGGCACGTCGCTCGACCAGCTGATAAAGAAGCAGCGGTCGCTGTCCAGCGAGCTGTCGCTGACCATCGTGCTGCAGGTCTGCAGGGCCCTCGCCTATGCCCACGCGATGGGTGTGATACATCGCGACGTGAAGCCAGGCAACATACTGATTTCAAAGAAGGGCGAGATAAAGCTGGCCGACTTCGGCATTGCCGCCTCCGAGGACGATGAGGACGCGGGCCTGACCAAGGAAGGCATGACGCTGGGTACCCCGTGCTACATGCCGCCGGAGCAAATAGAGAACTCCAGGAACGTCGACAAGCGCGCCGACATCTATTCGATCGGGGTCATGCTGTACGAGATGGTGACGGGCAAGAAACCATATCCCGGCAACTTCTCGGCCGAGACGCTCGTGATGATACGCAAGGGGCGCTACCGGCGCGCCGGCAGGATCAACGGTCGCGTGCATCCCTTCGTCGACAAGCTGATACGCAGACTGATGCAACCCGATCCTGCAAGGCGCTTCCAGAGCATGGACAGGCTGGTCGTGGTCATAGAGAGGTACCTGCGCCGCTACAAGGCCGAGCCGATAGCCAACGCCCTGGTCGGCCTGATGCACGGGTCGATTGCCGATGAGCCGCGCTATCCCAGGGCGCGCCGCAAGCGCTCGGTGCTGCCGGTGCTGTGCCTCGCGCTCGGCGCGCTGGCGGCCGGCGGCTGGTACGCCTGGCACGCCGGGTACGTCTACCGCTGGGCCATGCCGGACTCGTACGGACTGATGCACCTGACCGTACGGGTGCCCAAGTCGGACCAGCGCGCCGAGGAGCTGTTTGTCCGGGCCAGACTCTTCATCGATGATGGCAAGGACATGCCCGAATCGAGCCTTTCGCCGCTGCCGCTCGTGTTCATGCCGACGGCCGACTCGGACCCGTACTACTCGCTCGAATCCGGCAGCCTGTTCCTGGCTCCGGGAGCGTACCGGCTCAAGCTGATCGTGGGCGGTACGGTCCGCTGGGAATCCCTCAGGGTCGCGCCCTTCTCCGCGCCCGGAGGCAGGGAGGGCCTGGACCTGCACCTGCGCACCGAGGAGGAAGGCAGGCGCCCGCTGTCGGTAACGGCCGTGGCCCGTGACGCCGGCTCCGGGCTCGACATTCCGGCCCGCCTTCTCGTGATGGCCAGCGGTGCCTGGATGCCACAGGAGGAATTGCCCGAGGGCTGGCTGACGACCGGCACCGTGCGGCAGTTCCGCGTCGAGTCCGATGGCTACGAGGCACAGACCTTCTCGCTCAAGATAGCGGCGGACCACGACAGGCTGATACTGTCGGCACTGCTTGTGCCGCTGGGTGGACGAAAGTAAAGGAGACACCGATGTCATTGACGTTGAAGCGGATCTTTCTGGCCGTCTTCGGCCTTCTGGGGGCGCTGGCGCTCTGGCCGCTCCTCCTGGCGCTGCAGTATTACCAGCCGCGCTTCCCAAGCTACCTCCTGTTCTCGTTGGCACAGGGTGTGCTCCTGGGGCTGGTCTTTGGAGCGCTGTTCGGCTCGTTCGAGGGCGTCGTCGTGTCGTCGCGGTCGAAGGCCTTCAAGGGGCTGCTTTTCGGAGCGGCCTTTGGCGCCATCGCCGGAGCCCTGGGCGTGATGGCCGGCCAGCTGTTCCTCTTCGCCGCCGGGTCTTCACTGTGGCGCGCCGCGAGCGCCCGCAATGGCGTGGGCCTCGCCGTCGCCAGCGGCATCGCCTGGACGATCATCGGTCTGTGCGTCGCCCTGACCGAGGGGTTGCGCGCGCGTTCGGCGCGCAAGCTCCTGGTCGGGCTGGCCGGCGGTGTGCTGGGCGGGCTGGCCGGCGGAACCGCGCTGGCCGGCCTCTCGTTCTTCTTTCCCGACAAGCCCCTGTCGTTGCTGGCCGGGCTGGCGCTGTTCGGCCTGTCGCTCAGCGTGTTCTGGTCCGTCTTCGAGAACCGGTTCGCGTCAGGTGCCCTGATGCTCCTCAATGGCCCGCTCAAGGGCAAGGAATACAGCATACTGAGCCGCACCATGAAGATAGGCACGACGCCGGATTGCGACATCGTCCTGAAGGGTTATCCCGACGTGGCAGCGCTCCATGCGACGATTCACCTTTCCAAGGGCAAGGTGATGCTGCAGCAGGAGAAGGCCGGAGCACGCCTCTTCGTCAACGACGAGCCGCCCGGAGGCCGTTCGCTCAAGCCGGAGGATGTGGTGGCCATCGGCAAGGCCAAATTCATGTACGGGTACTTCGGATGATCCGCCCGATGACAAGGAGCACCGCAATGAAGAGTGCGAAGTTCACGCTGGCTGTCGGCCTGCTCTGTGCCGCCACCGCGCTAGCCGGAGCCCAGGGCATGTCGATAACGCAGATAGGCACCGAGAGGCTCCTGAGCCGTCAGACCACGAGGCTGTACATATCGGCGCCCATACTCGGCACCGCCCCCGGAACCCAGCCGCCCCTGTTCGAGGTCTGGGAATCGAACGACGAGAAGGACTGGCAGCCGCGGCCCGTGATCGACGTGTCGCTGCAGCCGAACGCCGATGCCGGCATATCGTTCTTCCTGTTGCTGGACAACTCCGGCAGCATGTGGACCGACATGGATGGCAAGGAGACGACGGTCGCCGCCGACATGCGCATCGAGCGGGCGAAGGCCGCGGCGCGTTCGTTCCTGGCCGCTCTGTCGCAGAAGGACCACGTCGGCCTGGCCGTGTTCAACACCAGATTCTGGAGCCCTGTCGCGCCCGGCGGTCGGAGCGCGGACGCGGTGCGCAGCCTGGAGGAGATAAGCCGCCCCGCTCAACAAGACGCCTTTACGGAGCTGTACCTGTCCATAGGCCGCAGCCTTGGCGAGTTCGCGGCCGAGCCCGGCCGGCGCGTGCTGATCGTCCTGTCCGATGGCGAGAACTACCCCTACGCGCTGAATACCGGCAAGCCCAATCCCGAATCGGGTACCGCGACCGCGACGCCGGCAAGCGTCATAGACCAGGCCGTCCGCGATGGCATTACCGTCTACGCGGTGCGGTTCGGCTCCCAGCGCGACCCCTTGCTAGCAAACATAGCACGGGAATCGGGCGGCCGCGCCTTTGACGCCAAGGATGGTGACGAGCTGGCCGATGTGTACCAGACGATACGCCAGGACGTGCTTGCCGAGATTTCCGTAGACTACCGCGCCGGCATGGCCCGCGGCGAGAAGCGATGGGTCCGCGTGACCACCGGCACCACCGACGGGCGCAAGCTGTCGGCGACGCGCTACTACTTTACCGGCACCGTGCTCGGACAGAGCGCGCAGAGGCCGCCGCTCTGGTACCTGGCCTTCATCGGCCTGGCGGCGCTGGCATGGCTCGCATTGGTGCTGTTCAAGCTGGAACGCGAAACCGACCGCGCCGGCGTGCGGCTCCTCTTTGGCCCCGGCGGCTCCACATCGACGCGCTTCTTCGAACTGGCCGGCCCGCAGACCGTGATAGGAGCGGCTCCCGATGCCGACATCAGCATCGCCGGTAATCCATCGCTCAAGGCATCACACGCCACGATCCTGTTCGACGAGGCCAAGAACATATACACGGTGGTTTCCGACGCTCCGGTCACGGTGAACAACCATGAGGTCACGCGCAAGCGACTCGAGTCGGGTGATGTCATCAACATGGCCGGAACGGTAGTCGTCTTCGACGAGACCCTGGCGCAGAAGACCAGGAAACGGTAGGTCGCGGCCATGCCGGGATCGACGACCAGTACCGGACAGCGTCCGCGGCACATGACGCCGTGGTTCTCGCTCGACCATGCGGCGGTCATCTACCCGCCCACCATGAACGCGAGGACCACGGCCTTCTTCAGACTGCAGGTGGAGCTGGACGACCCGGTCGACATCGACCGACTGGCCCAGGCCATACGCGCCATACACCGGCGCCTGCCCTACTACCATGTCGAACTGCGCCGCGGATTGTTCTGGTACTATTTCGAGCGCAACCGGGAACCGCTCGGGCCCATCGCCGACTCGAAGTACCCGATGCAGCTGCCCGAGGCCGGCAATCCCGGCGCCCACCTGTACCGCGTCAGGGTCCATCGCAACAGGATAGCCCTGGAGATAAGCCACATCATCACCGATGGTTCCGGCGGCATGGTCCTGCTCAAGACGCTGCTGGGCGAATACTTCAGACTGTCAGGGCTACCGGTACCCTATGGCGACGGAGTGCTCGACCCAAGGAGCGCCCCCGAACCGGGTGAATGGGAAGACTCGTTCGCGCGGTACAGCGTTCCGGGCACGCCGGCCCCGCCCATGGAGCGGCCTGCGTGGCACATCCCCGGCGCCATCCTGCCTTTGGGCCAGCTGCGGATCACGACGGGCAGGCTGTCGGTGCAGGCGGCGCTCGCGGCGGCGAAGAGCCACGCGGCGACCCTGACCGAGTACATGGCCGCCCAGTATCTGGCAGTGCTGCAGGAGCTGCAGGAGCTGCAGGAGACCGAGCTGGCTGAGACCAGCAGGTTCAGGCGGCTGCCGATCAAGCTGGAGGTCCCGGCCAACATGCGCCTGTCGTTTCCATCGGTGACGATGCGCAACTTCAGCCTCTTCCTGACGCCGCAGCTCGACACCAGGCTGGCCCACTACAGCTTCGACGACATCCTGCGCCTGGTGCAGAGCCAGATGACCATGGGCATGCACCGGGGCGAATTGACGCGCATCATAACGAGGAATGTGGAGGCATCGCGCAGCCTGCTCGTGCGCATGCTGCCACTGCCGCTCAAGAACGTGCTGATGCGCGCGCTGTCGCAGATATACGGCGACCGGCTCTTCAGCGGCGTGCTGTCGAACCTGGGCAGGGCCGGCCTGCCCGAGCCGCTCGCCTCCAGGGTGCGGTCGCTGGACATGCTGGTCAACTGCACGCCCACCATCAAGACATCCGCCTCGATGATCAGCCACGGCGACGTCCTGTCCATCAGCTTTGGAAGCCTCTGCGACAGGAACGACGTCGAGCACCTGTTCTTTACCCGGCTGGTCAGGGCCGGCCTGCACGTTCGCCTGGAGTCGAACCTCAACGATCCGGCATGATGACGATGCGCCCCTCCTGCTCCAGCCGGCGTATCACCTCCACCACACGGAAGCCGGCGGCGTCGCACTCGGCAAGCCGCATGCGGCCCAGACCCGCGAAGGCAGCCCGAAGCCGTTCGCGCCGGTCCGCCGGGAAGCGGGCAAACAGGCGCTCGCGCAGATCCTCGGCCACCGGCTTCATCGCGACGATGATGTCGCGCTCGTCGACCGCCTCGAACACGGCCCGGATCGATTCGTCATCGAGCAGCACGATGTCCTCGAATACGAACATGCCGCGCTTGATCGATTCGGCCAGCCGCGGATCGGTGCCGTCAAGGCTCGTGATCACGCGCTTCTCCACCTCGCGCGGTGCCATGGTCAGCATGCCGACGACCTTGTCGATGCCGCCAGCCTGCGGACCGGCCCGGTCGATCGCGGACAGCTTGACGCCCAGGATCCGCTCCACATCGGCCAGCACATCGGGAGCCACACCGCCCATCGACGCGACCCGTCTCGTGATGTCCGCCTGCGCGGCCTCCGGCAGCAGCGACAGCAGCCGCGCTCCGATGCCATCATCGACATGGGACAGGATCAGGGCGGCGACCTGCGGACGCTCGCCTGACAGGAACAGCGCCAGGGCCTCCGGTGGAACGCCCGCGAGCGATGCGAACGGCCTGGCCGACGGTCGCGCTGCCTGGGCGTCCGATTGCCCGAACAGCACCCGGTCGGACAGGTCGTCCTGGCCGCCCTTCAGCTCCTCGATGCGCGTGGCCATCGTCGCCATGGCCGATGACACGCTGTCCTTGATCGCGGCCATGCCGCCGCGCAGCTCTTCGGCCAGGCGCAGCACCGGATCCTGACTCGACTCGACGCCGCCCTTCGCGAGAACACCGGAATCGGCGAAGGCGGCGGTTATCGCGGCTCCGGCCCGACGAGCGCCTTCCAGGTGAACATCGACAAGTTCGGCCACCCTGGCGCCGCCGAGCCGCAGCCAGCCACGGCCCTTGTCCAGGTCGGGCACCGGCACGATGGCCCCCGCCCGCAGCGAACGCAGCGCATCCAGCGACAGCGCGCCCGCGTCCAGCATCAGCTCCGCCGTCATCGGCGCCCGCCACGCGGTGGCGGCGGCCGGGCCCGACGGCGCGGCGGCCCTGTCTTCATACCAGTACTTGGCCGAGAGCATGCCGATGATCGACTCCAGCACCAGGAACGGATAGACGATATCCAGCTTCCCCTTGACCGGGCCAACACTCAGCGCGAAGGAGGTCAGCACTATCATCTCGCGTGGCGGCACGACCTGACAGAAGCGCGCCTCGGTCTCCACCTGCTCGAGCCGGGGCCGCATCCCGTCGACGAACGACCAGGCCGATTCGAGGGCCTCGAGCGTCGAGCCAACGACGCGCTCCAGCTGCGACACCTCGATGTCGGTAAGCCCGCCGCTTGCCAATGGGTGCGGGTTCGCAAGCGGCGTCGCGCCGAACAGCCGTTCCAGCATCGCGTCGCTGGCCGCCGCGTCGAGGTGCAGAACGACCCGACCGCGCAACGGTTCCATCGACGCGATGGCCAGGGCGCACGGCGACGTCAGCGGCGCCATGAACTCGTCGTAGGTGAGCTGGTCGACGGCCTCGAGCGACAGGTCGCATGGCAGTCGCAGCGCCGCGGACAGCCGCGTGGCGGCAAGGCGCGAGAACGACTCCGCTATGTTCTGCATCGTGCGCAGCTGCTCCCGCGAGAACTTGTCGGGTCGCCTGAAGTCGTACCGCTTTATCCGCCTGCCTTCAACCCTGCCATCCCTTGATCCAAGAATGTTCGAGGGCAATGGAACGATGGCGTCGTCGCCGACGGCACCGTTGCTGATGGCGTCGTCGCTCATGGCGCGTTCCCCGGGCTGACAAGCTCCGTGACGCGAATGCCAAACGCCTCGTCGATGATCACCACTTCTCCCCTGGCCACGACCGCTCCGGCGGCAACCAGATCGACCGGTTCGCCGGCTATCGACTCAAGCTCTATGATCGAGCCCTTGGCTATGGTCGACAGGTCGCGCACCGGCAGGCTGCGCTCGCCCAGTACCACCTGCACGCGCACCATCGCATCCTCTATCGTTCCGGTCCTCATGATCGTACCTCCTGGCCGTTGGCCATCATCCGTGTGACGACGAACACGCTGCTGCCGCGCCGCCGCTTCAGGAGCCCCGCCGCCACAACCACACCGCCCACCTCAAGGTAGGCCGACTGATCCGCCGGTGCCTCCATGCGAAGACGACCGCCGCTTCTGGCCCGGTCCACGTCAAGAGCGCTCATGGTCGAGCCGGCAACGATGATGTTCGCATCCAGAGACAGCCCGCCGATCGCCACACAGTCCGGCGCCGGTCCCGCATCGGTTTCCATCATGTCCTCCTTGATGATTCGACTATAGGACGGTTCAGGCTGCGGGTCTTGCACTATGTTCAGTTTGTGGCGGCGGGAACTGATACTATCTTGCGGAACCGGAGCGGTACGCGCGCGGCGACAGCCCCGTGATGCGCAGGAAGTACCGGTTGAAGAAGGACAGGTTGTTGTAGCCCACCGCCTCCGCTATGTCGATGATCGACAGGTCGGAAGACTTGAGCAAGGCGCATGCGCGCGCGACGCGCTGGCGGTTGATGAACTCGAACAGCGGGCATCCGGCCCGCTCCTTGAAGCGCCGCGAAAAGTCGGTAACATTCATCGCGCACCGTGCCACGAACCATTCCAGGTTGAAGCGGTGGGCGTAGTTCAGCTCTATGTATCGAATCGCGTCGCCTATGCTCCAGACGCCATCGGGTTCGATCCACGAGCCAGCGTCGCCATGCATGATCGGATGGCGCGCCGCGACTCGCGCCGCCAGGCGCCCGGCGATGATCACAAACTCCAAGGCATAGGCACCCGCCAGCGCCTGCGAGCCCGGCTCGGCCGCAGCCAGCTCGCCGCCTATCCGTGCGGCAAGCTCGCACAGGTTCCGCGCATCATCGATGGCGAGCCCCGACCAGAAGCGGGCGTCTGCCGCGAGGCTCGCGCCGGCCGGAGGATCGACGCGCACCGTGCGCACCGACGGAGCGACGGCATGGCCGTCATACGCGACCGACTCGACGGCTATGCTCGATCCCTCCCGCTCATACCGCACCACATGGGTACGAGTGCCCAGCATGAGTATGAATTCGCCATTCGTTGAGGCCCGGCCCGACCGCATTGCTCGAGTATAGATCCTGACCGGAGCCGCGGCAAACCCCGGGCCAGCACCATCAGAGCCTGAAGTTCATGCCGGCGCTGACCGATCCGGTAGACAGGCCAAGCGAGAAGGCCCGGTAATCAAGACTGACGCCGATGTCCGGAAAGAAGAAGGGCTCGGCCTCCAGAAACACGACGACGCCGGCTATCAGCGACGCCGACAGGCGCTCCAGGTTCCCGAAGGCAAGCCTGGCCGCCGCGTGCGCCTGCTGCTTGTGCTCCGGCACGGCCGAGGACTTGCCCCGGCTGAAACCATAACCGACGAGGCCGCCCGCGGCGAACCAGTCGTTGACCGGCATCGCAAGCCCAAGCTCGATGGCCGCTCCCCAGTAGTAGAGGTCGGCGATGTTGACCAGGGTGTCGGTTGGGATGCCCACGCGCGCGGTCGCGACGATGGTCCGTTCTTGCCCATTCGCGGGCCTGCCCGCAAGCAGCAACGCGCACGCGACGACCAGAGCCACATTCGTACGCTTCATGGAAACCTCCCGATCCCCACCAGGGCTGCGCGTTCATGGGAAGCATTCCGGGATCGATATGAGTATAGTGCATCTCCGACAGGAATACCCGCTCCGCCTCGTTCTACGATTACTTCCCGTCGTTCCATGATTCCTTCCCGACGGGCAACGATTGCTTCACGTCGTTCCATGATTCCTTCCCGACGGGCGACGATTCCTTCTCGTCGTTCCATGATTACTTCTCGACCGGCGACGATTCCTTCCCGTCGTTCCATGATTACTTCCCGACGGGCGACGATTACTTCTCATCGTTCTGTGAATACTTCGCGCCGTTCTTGCACCGCACGGGATGAATACGCATGGACGGGGATCGAGGCAGGGTGTACGCTGGACCCGGAGAACGACATGCATGAACACGACTGCCCCTTCTGCCACATACCAAAAGAGCAACGCTTCTACGACGGCGCCCTGGTATATGGCATCTGGGATTCGCACCCGGCATCACCCGGCCACGCGCTCCTGATACCCAAGCGCCACGTGCCCACCTGGTTCGACGCGTCGGCGGACGAACAGGCGGAACTTCTGACGGCCATTGACGCGGCACGCGCGGCCATCGAGAAGGACCATGCTCCCGACGGCTACAACATAGGCATGAACATCGGCGCGGCCGCGGGACAGACCGTCTTTCACCTGCACCTGCACATCATTCCGCGGTATGCCGGCGACGTTCCCGACCCACGCGGCGGCGTCAGGCGGGTGCTGCCGGGGAGGGGAAGAGACGGGCACCGGCAATCGTCCGGCACCTGATGAATTGGCCTTGTTGCCAGGATGGGAAGCTGGTATGCTGCACTGAAGGTACCAATTATGAAACATTTCGAAGTGGTAGCGGCAATACTGATCAATGACAATCGCGTCTTCTGCGCCCAAAGGAAGGATGTGGGTGAGGCTGGCAAGAAATGGGAATTCCCCGGCGGTAAAATCGAACTGGGGGAGAGTCATCAGCAAGCCCTGTCACGAGAGATCCGGGAGGAGCTCTCAGTCGAAATAGCAGTCGGCGATTTCGTGACAACCATCCACCATCAATATGCCACATTCGCCATCACCATGCACGCGTACCTAGCGACAGTTCTAAGTGGGAAGTTGACGCTCTCCGAACACCTCGATTCTCGCTGGCTTTCGCGAGTGGAGCTCACAAGCGTCGACTGGGCCCCGGCCGACTTGCCTATTGTGGAGCGAGTACAAGAACTGCTCCATGGCTAATTTTAACGATCGGCTACTGGAGAGCCTCAGAACTAGCCTTGTTGACTACTCGATTCATTCAGACCAGATGTATCGGCCGCAGCTCATAAAGAACGATTATAAGAATCACGAGAAGGTTCTTACATCGATCTTGCTTGAGCTCAACACCTGCGTCGAGTTCTACTTCTCTGTTGCCTTCATAACCTCGAGTGGACTCGCAACCTTGCTGAGTACCTTCACCGAGCTGCAGAAACACAATATCAGGGGAAGAATACTCACCACGAATTATCTGACATTCACCGATCCGAAGGCATTGGAGAAACTCCTGCTATTCCCCAACATCGAGGTCCGCGCCTACACGGAAGGCAATTTCCACCCGAAGGGATATATCTTTCGACAGAGCAATTATTGGTCAGTGCTCATAGGAAGCTCGAACCTGACGCAAGACGCGCTTTCAAAAAACATGGAATGGAACCTCAAGGTCATCTCCTGCGTTGACGGAGAATTGGTTCGCAGCACTCGTGACGAGTTCGACAAGGTATGGGCCAAGGCACTACAGGTTGACCATGCATGGATACGCGAGTATAGCGAAATATTTCAGCACAGAGAGTCGCTCCGAAGGACCGATCAGCAGGAACTACCAGAGGTTATCGATGATGAGCGAGAGATAGTCCCGAACCTAATGCAGAAAGAAGCGGTTGCTTCATTGCAAGCGGTCCGTGCAAACCATAGTGATAGAGCGCTCCTGATTTCTGCCACAGGAACAGGAAAGACCTACCTAGCTGCATTTGATGTTAAAGTGTTTGGTGCCAAGAAATTTCTATTTCTGGTTCATCGCGAGACAATCGCTCGTAAATCAGAAGTGAGTTTCAAGGAGATACTTGGCCAAGCGATTAGGACTGGCTTTCTTATTGGCAGCGAACGAAAGCTCGATGCAGATTATATATTCGGTATGATCCAGACACTATCACGAGATGATGTGCTCTATTCGATTCCGCCTGACACGTTCGACTACATTGTCATTGATGAGGTGCACCGCTCTGGTGCAGCAAGCTACCTGAAGATCATCAATTACTTCAAACCTAAGTTCCTCCTCGGGCTGACAGCAACTCCAGAACGGACCGATGGGTTCGATATCTTCTCGCTATTCAACCACACCATCGCCTATGAAATCAGGCTTCAGCAAGCGCTTGAATTGGAGATGCTTTGCCCGTTTCACTATTATGGTATCAGCGAGATAACGGTTGATGGGCAAGAGATAGACGAACTTGCGTCGTTTTCAAACCTTGTCAGCAAGGACAGATTAGATCATATCGTTGCTAACATTGAGCTCTACAAGAATAATACGGAAAGCACCAAGGGATTGATGTTCTGTAGTCGTAATGAAGAGGCTGCAGAATTATCGAACGAGCTGAATCGTAGAGGATTTCGTACCATCGCACTCTCAGGAAGCAACAGCGAATTCGAGCGCGAAGACGCAATAGAAGCGCTTGAAAGCGGTACTATCGACTATATCATCTCGGTTGATATCTTCAACGAAGGGATTGATATACCGCGCGTCAATCAAGTCGTGCTGCTGAGGCCAACTCAGTCGGCGATAATATTCGTGCAACAACTGGGGCGGGGCCTACGAAAGGTCAGAAACAAGAGCTATTTGACGGTGATAGACTTCATTGGAAACTACGCGAACAACTATATGATTCCAATCGCCCTCTTTGGAGATACTTCTTATAATCACGACTCTTTGCGGAAACTAATCAATTCCGGCAGTGCATTTATTCCTGGCGCCTCCACTATCGACTTCGATTTCGTAGCACGAGAGCGCATCTTCAAAGCCATCAACAATGCCTCGTTCAACCAACAGAAGCTGTTGATCGAAGAATACAATAAAGTGCGATTTAGACTCGGACGCATCCCACGACTTATTGAATTTCTTGAAAATGATTCGATAGACCCAGCGATCTTTCTGGAGAAGTACGGCTCATACCCATTGTTCCTTGCAAAGGCAGAAGAAGGTTATATCACTGAGCTGTCGCCACAGCACCTGAGATCGCTCGAGTTCCTGTCAAACGAAATCGCACCTGGTATCCGGCCGCATGAACTTGTGATATTCGAACTGTTGATGAAGCACGGATCATTCACTCGCCAATTGTTCGATGATATCTTGATGGCCGAATGGCAGATAGATAGTGATGATGCATCATTCGCCTCATCCGTGCGCATTCTGAGCGATGGGTTCTTCAAGCACTCAGACAGAAAAAAATATGGAAATATTGGCTACTTGAGACCCGATACACTCAATCGGACTTTTGGCTTGTCCGATGCATTTGCCACATTGATCCAATGCGATGCGTATGTCGATCAGCTCTTGCAGGCTATCGAGTTGGGATTCTCAAAGTGCCGAACCCTCATGCGTTCCGGCACGGCAGCACAGGGCCTTGTTCTGTATGGCAAGTACTCACGCAAGGATGTCTGCAGGCTACTTGATTGGGAGAATGAAGAAGCCTCGACGATATACGGGTATAAGATCCAATATAAGACGAAGCCGTGGACGTGCCCGATTTTCGTCACATACAATAAGAGCCGCGACATCGAAGACCGTATACGCTATGAAGATACGTTCATAGATAATGCGACCTTTAGTTGGATGACACGAAATAGTGTGAGACTCGAGTCCAAAGAGCCAGTTGCCATTATGGCCTGGCGAGACAATGGGATGCGCATACCCTTATTCGTTAAGAAAAGCGACGGTGAAGGCAGAGACTTCTATTATTTGGGAGACATGGAACCGATACGAGCCGATCAGCAGACTATCAAGTCAGAGGGAAAGGATCTGCCCATCGTCAATATTCTATTCCACTTGAAGACCGCTGTCAGACAAGATATCTACGGGTACTTTGAGAACATGCGCACCTGATTTCCAAACGCGTCCTCGCGCCGCCACCCGGTGCCCCGCTTCGGGGAGCCGCGGGATCGCCGCGATGCGTACGCGCGGAGCGGAAGCCCGCGGCAGGGGGCGCATCTGGCACAGGCGGCCGCGGGGCTGCTACGAGCGCCCCCTGGCTTCCGCGATCGAGGCCCATGAGCGGAACAGCCAGACCCAGTTGGCTCTAGCGATGCGCTCCGCCTGTGCATGCCGTCGGCAAGGCACGGAATTCTGGCAAGACCAATGCTATACTGACAGCCAATCCCAGCCTTGTCGGAGCAGACCATGACAGATACCATGAAGGGCTTGATCATCAACCAGATGACAGCGGCACTCGATACATTGCGATATTGCATCGAATCCTGCCCCGACGCCGAATGGCAGGAAGCCCACGAGGACGCCCCGTTCTCCCAGGTTGTCTTTCACGCCCTGTTCTATGCCGACTTCTACCTTGGCCGGGATTCGATTCCCTTCAAGGAGCAGCCATTCCATGTCAGCCATACGGGCATGTTTGGAGACTATGAGGAGCTGGAAGACAGGATTCCTCTGCACCGGTACGAGAAGCAGTTCTGCCTGGACTACCTGGCCTCTTGCATACAGAAGCTGCAAACGACAGTCGCAGCTGAAACGGCAGAGAGCCTGTCGGGTGCATCTGGCATCGACTTCAGGAAGATCAGTCGAGCAGAGCTGTATGTCTACAACATGAGGCACCTACAGCATCATGCGGCTCAGCTGGGCTTGAGAATCCAGATGATCACGGGCAAGGCGATGCCATGGTTCAGCGGAGCACGAGCCGCTCCGAACTAGCAGCCACGGGCATTAGGCGCCGTTTGTCTATTGCATACTCTTTCAGTAACCTATCTGAGAGGTATCATATATGCCTATTCTTGAGAAGATTACTGTCTCTGTGATCGTGCATGCCAATCTGAGCCAGACGTGGGAGGCGTTTACGTCCCCGGCATCAATCGTCAGGTGGAACTTTGCTTCCGGGGATTGGTGCTGTCCGCGGGCCACCAATGACCTTAGGGTAGATGGAGACTTCAACTACAGGATGGAATCGACTGACGGAAAGGCTGGTTTTGATTTCTGCGGCACGTATACCAGGGTGCTCCCTAGGAACCGCATCGAATATGTCCTTGGAGACGGCCGGACCGTATCGATCGAGTTTCGAGATCGTGGGCAGAAGACCGAAGTGATTGAGACGTTCGAGGCTGAGACAGCGAACCCGCTTGAGCTTCAGAAGCAAGGCTGGCAGGCTATTCTGGATAATTTCAAGAAGCATGCAGAAGCAAGCGCGGCATCGAACCGGTAGAGCGAGGAATCCGGCGTGAGGAAGCCAGTCCCGGTCAAGGCATGTGCCGCGGTTGACGGACCTGCAATGCAGAAGCAGACCAGGGTCTTGTGACCATCATGGGCTGTTTCTTCTGGAAGGCGAAGCATGAGAACATGGCGACAAGGTGTAGTCGGGAAGATCACGCTACCGGGCCTGGAAACGCTTCACGTCAAGTGCCTTAAATGCCCTCTGGCACTGTTCTACGATCGGTATAGCCCGGAGACACTCCTGTTCGGAAATGAATTGTTCAGGGCATTCCTGCGACTCGATACCCTCGGACATATTGAACGAGTTGGATCAGTCAAACTGACCCCTGCAGAGCTGGAACTCGGCAACCATTTCGCCCTACGCCATACGGCTGGTACTACTGAAATAGCCACGATTCTGTTTGATCCCGAAGAGATGAAGTATTCGCTGCTGCATAGGGGTGCTCTGTGTAGCATTGAAGACCTTCGCCATAGGAGACCTTGAAGATGGGCACGCTGGTCTACTCGATGCTTATCTCGCTCGATGGTTACTTCGAAGACAGCAATGGAAATTTCGACTGGGCAGAACCAAAGCGGGATTTACACGAATTCTTCAACATGATGGAGGCCACTACAGAACTCCTGGTGTACGGCAGGAAGATGTATGAGATCATGACGTTCTGGGAGAACTTGAAGAATCAGGATGAGTATCCTGAATACATTCGAGATTATGCGAAGATCTGGAAGAGCAGGCAGAAGATTGTATTCAGTCGCTCTCTTGAACGTGTAACGACCGACAAAACACTATTGAAGAGCGATCTTTCAGAATCCGAACTACTCAGCATCAAGGCGAACACGAGCGGCAACATCAGCATCGGCGGAGGCGAGATTGCCTCTGCCGCCATCAGGATGAACCTCGTTGACGAGATCTATGCCTTCATCTTCCCGGTGCTTGTTGGTGGCGGCAGAAAGTGGATCGACGTTGACTCCTTGAAGAACCTGACTCTGGTTGAGACAAAGCCGTTTGAAAACGGTGTCCTGATGGTTCACTATTCGACTCAACTGGATTAGCCTCCCGTCTGCAGGTCGCGGTTGGTGGCGGCTATCGGCCGGATATCGGCGGGCATCGCTTCATTTGAGCCGACCGGAGTGACCACCCGATCCTCCAGCACCCTGGGCAGCCTGGCCTGCACATCGGGCGAGAGGTCGCCCGCCTCGTCCAGGGTCTGCCGCCCGCGAGGCGCGGCGGTATGCCCCGGACCAGCGTCGCCGGGCAGAGTCCGGAGCGGGCTGCGAGGAACGGGCCTCTATGGAGCCGGCCTATTCGGGGAAATCCAGTACGATCCTGGTTCCGTGGTCCGCCTCTGTCCGTATCGTGCCACCGAGCTGGGCGGCCAGTGCGTTGACCAGCTGCAGTCCGAAGCCGGCATGCCGGTCGGGAGCCAGAGGCTCGGCAATGCCGACACCATCGTCCTGAATCGATACCACGATCCGCCCACCGTCTCGTGTGGCCGCTATGGTGATCACGCCGCTGGGCCTGCCCCTGAAGGCATGCTTCATCGTATTGGTTATCAGCTCGTTGACGATGATGCCGAGCGGTTGCAGCCGCCTGGCATCGAGGCTGAAATCCTGTAGCTGCTTCTCGAGCTTCACGATCCCACGGTTGGGAAAGTTCGATACAATCTCGTCTGCCAGGGTCGAAAGGTAATCCTTGACCGACAGCTCCGAGTAGTCGATCGACCGATAGAGTCGGTCGTACAGCAGGGACATGCTGCGGATTCTGTTGCCCGCATCGGTCAGGGCGGCGACGGCGGCCGGCTCCGGCAGCGCGCTGGCCTGCAGCGACAGGAGGCTCCCGATGGTGTTCATGTTGTTCTTGATACGGTGATGGACTTCCTTGAGGATGAGCTCCTTCTCCGCCAGGAGGCCATCGGCCTTCGCGACCAGGAGCACGTGGTCGTCGATGATCTTCCGCACGAATCGGTAGAACGTCAGATAGGAGAAGATGGATATGAACACGAACAGCGTGCAGGAGTACAGCGTGACGAAATAGAACGCCTTCAGCGTGGCATCCTTGAATATCACATCATCCGGAAGCGCCAGCAACAGGTAGCGCTCCTCATAGAGGGGCACCGAGTACCGGTGCTTCCGGCCGGTGCCCTCGATCGATCCGGCGGCCCGTATCTCGTATGATCTGACAATCTCCGACTTGTTGTCCAGGAGGATATCGGCCTTGAAGACGCAGGCATCATAACCCAGATAGGTGCCCTTTTCCTCGATGCGGCTGACGGTCAGGGCAAAGAGCCCGCCATCTTCGGCGTAGAGATGGAAGCCGGGCGTTGCCTCCGCATGCCGTGCATAGAGGCTTCCGTCTCCCCACGAGGCTATCGTCGTACCATCGGGCAAGTGGCGGCTTGCCCCGACGAGGCCCAGGATCGCCGCCGCGCCATCGGCGTACTTGGGCTGGACGAACGCCCGCAGCTCGGCCAGGCCAACCGCACCACCATGATAGTCTATCAGCTTCTGCCGTATGGCCGTCCTGCTTCCAAGCGACTCCGCGCTCGATATGAAGTCAAGTATGAGGTGGTCATCGGAACTGGCCTTGATCATGACCTCGTTCCGGAAGTAGTTCTCCTGCTCCCTGACGAACGAGGCATTGAGGGGTATGAAGAAGATGAGGTATGAAAGAAGCATCGACACGCCAAGCGAGATGAAGAGCAGCTTATAGAACGATCTGAGCAAACCGTGTACATCTCTTCCCGGTGCCTTCATGGCAAAAACTCCAATGTGTCTGGCGTTGTCTCATCCTTTCCATGTTCGGTCTCGGAAACGCATGGCTTGAGCCGGGACTGACAATAAAAAAAGCACGCACCCCGATGGGGTACATGCTTCTTGAGCCGAGACCGGGAATCCCCTGCGCAGCTCGACTTCCTGTCTCGATGCTCCGGGCCGGGGAAAGCGCTCTCGTCCGCACCGCATGCTCGCGCCGCTCGCATGCTTCCCTGCGGACTCGCCCTTGATCGCGCTCATCGATTCGCGCGCTCTGCGGAGCGCTTTCCCTTCGATTCCCGGTCGCGTCGATTAAAAAAAGCACGCACCCCGATGGGGTACATGCTTCTTGAGCCGAGACCGGGAATCGAACCCGGTACCTGCGCATTACGAGTGGTCATTTCGTTCTCCAACCAAGCGTATTCTTATCACATATAAGCAAATAGTCAAGATGCGAATACTGGTTGGAGTCTACTATGCCTATAGGAATCAAATGAAATGGTCGGGATATTGGTTGGACACTTTTCTTATAGAAAACAGCCGAATGATCACCATTTTTTGCATACTTCTATGTAGAGCGATGAGCAGTACATCGACTCGAAGGAGCAAGTATGACTGAAACGATGGCCAAAGGAATGATCCAACTTCCGATTTTGGATACTCTACTCGCAGAGCTTCAGAAGGTCAAAGGTGAACTCGAAGCGATAAGGCAGAAGATTGACCCACATCAAGAGTTGTTTGACCTCAAAGAAGCCTGTGTTTTGAAGGGGATCAGTTACGGTTCTCTCTCGAACCAGAAGTATAAGTACCTACAGCCAAATGGTGGAGTTCCTGACATCATATCCTGTGGTAGATCAAGATGGCGATGGGAGACGATTCAGAAATGGGTTACCCAATCAGATGAAGACTTAGCCAAAGCGGCAGTTATTGAGAAGTAGCGGAAGGCAGGGGCAACCCTGCCTTTAACCTTTATCCCCGTCCTTCCCCACTTCCTCATTCCTCTCCCAACTCAAACGGCTCTGCATGGCTCGGATAGATGTACTTCCCACCCTTTTCTCTGATTCTTGCCCAACTCTGATGGCTTTTCACATCATCATCCATGATCTGAGAGACTGGATATAGGTCTCCAATCAAGACCTCATGGGCATCGGTTACGAGAGATACACTATCATCCGAATGCCCCGGCGTCTGGATCACTTCCACTTTTATGCCAATGGACGCCAAAAACGCCCTTGAATCACCCATTTTCAGTGGCAAGAAGCCATCCTTCAGGATCGGTTCATACTTCGGATAGCTCCTATTGATAATCTTCTCCATGTCCTCAATGCCACCGCCTTGGTTCTCGAGCAAGAGGCACTGGATGCCAGCATCCTGAAAATCCCTGACGAGTCCCGCGTGGTCGAAGTGAAAGTGGGAGACCATCGCCCATCTGACCTGCTCAAACCTATAGCCTGTCCCCTTCATGGATCGGGCATACTCATGGAGCGAGCATGGCCATCCAGCGTCGAAGGCAAGGAGACTTCTGCCATCGGCGGTCGGGAGCAGGTAGTAGTGGGTGTTCTGATAGGTAAATAATACCATCAAGACCTCAAAGCCAGACCATGCTCGTCCAAGGTAGCCCTGATAACAGCCATAGCATTCTTCCCGATGCCATGAAGCCTGAGAATCTCACCTTCAGTATGCGAAGCAAGTTCTTCGAGAGTCTTGAATCCAGTATTCACCACGGCCCTCTGGGCAGGTGCCGCGAGCTTATCAAGTAGGATTTCAATCTTCATCACGACCCTCCAAGTAGAAAGGCAGATTGCAAGGAGTAGCCTCCACTTCATGCAGACTCGTATATTATACACTCGGGGGGATTACCATGACAGAAGATGAAAAGCGGGCTAAGGCTAACGAACGAGTCTATAGAATGCCATTTGGAACCGTATACCCACTCTACATTCAGAAGGTGGAAAGGAAAGGTCGGACGAAGGAAGAGGTAGACGAAGTTATCACATGGCTGACTGGATATGACAGCAACGCCCTTTCCAAGATGATCTCTGACGGAACCAACTTCGAGACTTTATTCCGTCAGGCTCCCAGAATGAACCCGAACGCTTCAAAAATCACCGGAGCGATTTGCGGTTACCGCGTAGAAGAAATCGAGGATGAGATCATTCAGAAAGTCCGCTATCTGGACAAACTGGTTGACGAGTTAGCCAAGGGCAAGGTTATGGAGAAAATACTCCGAAAATAGGGCTAAAGACTGGATTCATGATATGATTTCATCACTTGAAAGTATCAACATGATATTTCATAATCTGTCTATCTTCAGTTCAAGGAAGTTCTATGCCCAAGCAAGCCAATCCTCTCGTTTCCATCTCCAAAAAACTTGAAGCCCTAAAGATTAAATCCGAAAAACTTGCCCAAGAGATTGCCGATCTCTCAACCCTCGTTGCCGTGGAAGCCCAAAAAGCACAAACCACACCTCCTACCCCTGCTGAGAAGAAACCCGCAACCAAGAAGACGACCTCCAAGAAAGTCACTGCCACCGAGGCTCCGAAGAAGCGCGGCAGACCCGCCAAGGCGAAGCCTCAGAGTACCCCCGACTACCTATCAATGCTCAATGCTGATCCGAGTGACTTACCTGTTACTCCCAAGAAACGGGGCAAGAAGTAGGCCAAAGGCGGGCGAAAGCTCGCCTTTATTGATCCTATTTTGGTGAATCTATGCTAAGTAAAACACTTATCAATCAAACCTTGAGCTACTTTTCAACTCATTCACAGAATACATTTGTCGTGAACCCGAGCCTACCGATTCTCTACTTTGGCGATCTGGATGAATACCTCACTTCGCCCCTGAAAGTCGTTACAGTCGGAAAGAATCCTTCGGATAATGAGTTCCGCATAAAAAGAACCGACCCATATTCGTTCTGTAGATTCAAACGGTGGAAGCCACATCGAGCCAACCTGATTGATACACTAAATCCCTATTTTCGGGAGGCCCCACTTTCATGGTTCTCATGTTACGAACCAGTCCTTAATGGCATGGGCTGTTCATATTATTCGGACAAGGTGAATAACAGGGCTTTGCATACGGATATATGTTCTCCGATTGCTACCAATCCGACTTGGAGCGAACTGAATCCCTCACAACAAGCCAGCCTCTATCTTACTGGGAATAAAATCTGGCACCAACTCATCGAGGAACTACAACCTGACATTCTTCTTGTATCTGTTCCACGAGGGCTTTTCTTGAAGCATTTTGATGGAAACAGCAGAAAACTTCAGGACTTCGATTCGAAAGCTGATGGTTCTCCAAGAAGAAGGTACACAGTGACCGAGCATCAAAAAGAACTGACAACTGGCAAAGTGGTCAGGGTCATCTATGGGCAAGCCGCGCAAACGCCTTTTGGAACAATATCATCAGAGCAGAAGAAAGAGATTGGAAGATTATGCCTTCGATAGTCCAGTTTGCTCACCCCGGAGCCGAACACGGCCCAGACCACAAAGGCGGAAAATGGAAGTCGTGGAACACAAAATCACATCGACGTAAGTTTTTACGAGCCGAGGGGAAGTATATCAATGCCGAAGGTATTGAAAGAAGGGAGAAGTTACAGTTTTGGGGAGAGTGGGAACCGCCAAGTAATGTAGCAGAGTTTCTAAATCGCCCCGATGAATCCTTCCCTCGATGGGTTCATGATCCTATTCTACCCATTCCATTACCACGCCCCGGCAATCAGGAAAACTACCAGAATACCGACCCCTTCGTTTTTGGCAACCACTTTCTCTATTTCGTATGCAAGCAGTTGATCAGCAAAACCGGGGCTACAACCTCACTCAGCAGACTTGATAAAGGTTCCGTTATTTTATTTGGCTCAACCCATGGGAATACTGCCTCGAACGCATTTTTTCAGTTAGACACTGTGTTTGTGGTCGGTGACTTCATTGACTACGATGTCTCCGATCCCAATGCGCTTTCTGGCATCCCCGGCTTAGAGGATTATAGGCAAATAGTTTACAAAATGGCTTTTCCGTTTCCACTTCAGAAGTCACTCAAGCTCCGACTATACATTGGTGCAACACCAGACAACCCCATTGGGGGCATGTATTCATTTTCACCTGCAAAAGTTGCCATTGATGATACATGTGGGTTCCCGAGAGCCACGTTGAGAAACATGCCTTTCCTTACGAACAATCTGAACGCCTCCCCGAGATCAAACCTTGCAACACAATCTGAAATCATAAACTATTGGAAGTTAGTCAGAAATGAGACAAGGCGACTGGGATTAGTGGAAGGCTTCGGTTTTCAATACAAGAGAGTAACGTCAACTTCAACCAACAAGATACTTGATAACAACTCGAACAAGGGTAGTCCCTGCTTACCAAAATGCTGATTGTCCGCTCCTAATAGTCATTTCTCCTCGTTCAATACAATCCAAGCGATTCTATTTAATATCATAGCATCCCTCTTGGCATAACTGAAAGTCATGTTATGAAAAGTAGTTTCTCTTCGAGAATGTAATCCATACAGGCTATATTGAAATGCCTAAAAGAGAAAATAATCAGGGTAACCAGAAGCGCAAGCCATACCTTCTCCTATCAGTTGAACCGTTTTAACAACGAGTATCGCGAGAACGGTCGGGAAGACGAGAGTTGCAAGTAAAGCAGAAGGTGGGAAAACCCAGCCTATTCTTATTACCATTACTTCGCGATATCGTTCAAAGCCATTGGCCGCCTAAGACCACCAATCCAAACTTCTTGTTCATTTTTATCAAGGACACACTATTGCTCTAATATCCCGGAGTCTGAATAACTTCACTACTCATACTAATAAAATCCAAAAAACACTTAAGTCTGCGTTCTGTTGGGATGACAGCTTTTGAATCCTTGACCTGACTACTGCCCCACTCTTACGAAATCAACATTTTGTAGTGATTTATTTTTTCCGGCTTGTCTTCTTTCTCGCTCTTTTCTTTTTTGCGACTTTCGTTTTATGAGCCTTCTTCGATCTGAACATTAGAAGCTCTCGTCGCTCACCAGTAGATAGTTCCTTTTCCTTTTCAACCTTTTTTGCTCTTTCTTCAGCACGAGCACGATATTCGGTTTCGATCGAAGCGATGTAGTAAGCAAACCTAACAGAGTAAAACGGTTTTTCTATATCCGGCAAGCGATCAAAAGTGTCTTTATAGTTCGCAAATGACTCGACACCTAACAGACTCTCATATCGATTCTTTTCTCGCTCAAATGACATCTTCGCTTGTCTTATAGGGCCTTCCGCGAACCCCTCGATTGACTTCTTGTCGATTATTTCAATACCTGAAAAGAAATAATCCTGCGTCATGCTTTGGTAGAGTTTATTTATATCAAGAGCCTCACCCGAATAAAGTGTAAGAAGGCGATACATTGCTTCCGGTTTCCAAGTGTATTTATTTCCATTGGAAGGCAATCGATTCAAAACCGTACTGTGAGAGAGAAAATATGCATTAGTGAGTTTATTGATAATGACAACTTCCGCTTCGGCTACACACTGATCATCGCCTTTGAGCGTATCATTGTCTTGGCGTATTTTTTCTATTTCCCCTTTGAATACATCTCGATCAGAGAACAGTGGGTCAACGAAGCCGGGGACATCCTCTATATCTCTAATAACAATCCCATGTTTAGCGAGTGCGCTTCTGATTCCGAGTGTAGTCCTATCTGAATAATCTGTACCAAAGCATTTTGAAAGATAATCGAGGATACTGCGGTCACCTTGTTTCCTCGACCAAGCGAAGTAACCAGTAAGAAAAACATTCTCCCTGAAACCACATTCTCCCTTTGCGGCCATCAATAATAGATGTTGATCCGATCTATTTTTTTCATAGAAGTTCGTGAACAACCAGTCAGCATGTATTATTACCTCATCACATAATCGTGAAGTTGTATATAAATTTATACTCAAGTTCTTCATTCTTCTGAATAAATCGACTGCATAATCATGATTTGGGCTATCGATGGCCAATAACGGGATCATAATACTTGAATCAACAACCCATTCTTTTTTCCTAATATAATCTACTCTAAATGATGAACAACTTGGATCATATCCAAGAGCGTGATACGCAAAATAACCATGTGAAAGCGAGGCCAGATATTCCTTTGTGATTTCATTTGGAGACAGTAAGATTTCCATTAGAAGCTCAATATATGCATCTTGGAGTGCATTATCTGATAAATGACCAGATGACTTGTTTATTGCATCTATCACATCAGTGGCATCTGAAAAATCGATAGGATCATCAGTAAAAATCGAACGAGCGATTTCCATTCCCCGTTTTTCGTAAGCTCCAACAATACCTCGATCCAAACAAGCGACTATTTCTTCTTCATCTCCTGATTTCAAAGTGAATCTGGTGCGAAGGTATATCTTACATGATTCTTGAAATTTTGATCTAAGGGCTTCCTTTTCCATTCCAACTGTGGATAGTGTTCGAATGGCCTTGGGCAAAGTTGAAAATGTATTACTATCCTTATCAAGATGTATGAATCCTGACGCACTTAGCTCACCCAGTGCGGCTTCAAAAGGCTCAGGATCAGCAGATATGTTATACCTTGACTTGATACAAGAGCTTATCGTACCACTCTGAAGTGGATGAGCAGAATCTACAAGTGTTCTTAGAATCATTAGTTCATATGTACGATTAATACAAACTGGCCGCGCATCCCCGATTCGAAGTTTCGAGAACAGAAAAAGCGAGGCCGCGACATGTGCCTGTTCTTCATTAACCGGTGCTTGTCCTAAAAATGGAGAATCCCGAGATAAAATAAATGGTCGATACTTCCCTAATAAAAACTTCAGTTCGGAATGTGTCCCATCAGCATTACGGTAGCTGATTATGCGTATGTTATATTTCATATTATATTCAATGATTTGGTTTAGTGGAACATCTGCCGCAACCATAAAGACAGGGTGATTAGGGTTTGCTCCGCATTTTTTCGCTCTTCCAAGTTGCATCTCAAAGTCAGGGTCTTTTGCAGAATACCCGATAAGAAAAACGTTCATCATTCGCAAACAACTAAAAATGGTATCTCTCCAATACTCCTTTGATGAAGAGGAAATAAGATCATCGTAGTCACGATTGGTTATTATCAATGAGGCTGGATCAGATGAATCGCCATGAATTTTGAAGATAATATCTTTCGTTTCCGAATGAAGCAGAGACAGATCATCATGCGAGTTCAATCGTGTGATGTAGGCAAGACTATTCCTTTCGAGATGCTTCTTCAGTTCATTGTCATAGTTAGTTGTAAGATAACATGCAAATGGCCACTGAGCGATCGTCTTGTAGGTTGGACCTTCAGTATATGAAATGGCCTCTACGCGCGAACGCACAAGTCCAACAATCTGGTCACGACCTATATTTCGTTCTACTACTCCAAATACCTCTGGGTACTTTCCTTCAGAAAAAAATCGCTCAGCTAAAGCCGTTGCTGATAAATCGCCTGAAGCTCGAAGAAGATCAATAGCTTCCTTTGCTAAACCTTTCCACGATAACGCACCTACTTCATTACTGGGACCAGAACCAACAACAGCGAAGCATCTACCACTATTTATAGCTCGAACAAGCTCTCGATCGATTGATGGCATTTTTTTCCTTCCCATACAGACTTTTGGTTTTGAGCCGCTACGAATATAGCTCGTTTATTATAGACCTTGTTGTTCCTATCCGCCATCTTTTCCATAGTTATTCAGATAACCGAAGACCCTTTAGACTTCAAATCTGTTTAGATGCATAGTAAAATGAACGATTCCCTCTACACCGATTGTCGGTGAT
>MTLD01000756.1_pt1 | contig 49843 bp, 52 predicted proteins | sample 1982471 | NCBI WGS metagenome assembly MTLD01 (sample SAMN05712604, study PRJNA340218) | biofilm metagenome | isolation source: sample SPM anode biofilm adapted to -50 mV | place: USA | collected 2012-02-03
CAACCCCCTCCCGTCAAGGGAGGGGGAGCTGAGCCCCAGGGCTTTGGCAAGAGGTTCGTTTGTCCGCGTGGGCACGATGAATCTGTGCCCACGCTACCTTTTGTTTTCCTTCGTGATCTCTGTGTCTTCGTGTGAGAAATCTGTTTTTATTTTACCGCTTCGTTTTTTTCCTTCTCTTCCGAACCGCTGAAGCGTTTCATCTTGTCCACCAATTCGCTCAACCGTTTGTCCACCAGATAGTTGATGGTTCCTTCCGGGAAACTTCCGTCGGCCTGGCGTTCCCCTGCGGCCAGGCCGGTCAGGATCTCGATTCCCTGATCAATGGTCTCCACGCTCCAGATGTGGAATTTGCCGTCCCGCACCGCTTCAATCACTTCGTCCTTCAGCATCAGGTTGCGCTCATTGCTCTTGGGAATCATCACTCCCTGCCCGCCGGTAAGCCCTTTCAGCTTGCACACGGCAAAGAATCCCTCGATCTTGTAATTTACTCCGCCGATGGGCTGAACCTTGCCGAGTTGGTTGACGCTGCCGGTTACCGCGATTTCCTGTTTCAGCGGGACGCCCGATAGGGCCGAGAGCAACGCATACAGCTCGGTGGATGATGCGCTGTCTCCCTCGATCCCTTCGTAGGACTGCTCGAAACAGATCGAGGCCGAGAACGCGAGCGGCTTGTCGTGGGCGTATTTTCCGCCCAGGTAGCCGGTCAGGATCAGCAACCCCTTGTCGTGGATCGGGCCGGAGAGCTTGACTTCCCGTTCTATGTTCACCATCTTTCCGCTTCCCATGTAAACACGGGCGGTTACGCGGGAAGGCCTGCCAAAGGTGTAGTCTCCCAGTTGAATCACCGAAAGCCCGTTTACCTGTCCCACTTCCGAACCAGCGGTATCCACCAGCAATGTTCCTTCGCCGATCATCTCCTGGATGCGCTCCTCGATCCGGTTGCTGCGGTACACCTTCTCCTCGATGGTCCGCTTGAACACCTCGGCATCGACAATGGTTTTGTTGTCCCTGCGCGCCCAGTAATCCGCCTCGCGGATAAGGTCGCTGATCTCCAGGAACTGGGAAGAAAGCTTTTCCTGATCCTCCACGCTGCGAGCCGCATGTTCCACCAGCCCGCACACAGCGCTCCGTGAAAAGGGAAGCAGGTTTTCACGTTTGCAATGGCCCGATACAAACAGGGCATAATCCCTGATGACATCCGGCGCCCGCGCTATGTGATTGTCGAACTCGGCCTTGACCTTGAAGAGCTTGCGGTAATCCGGTTCCATGTAGAAGAGAAGATTGTAGATCCAGGTCGAACCGATCATGATGATTTTTGCCTTCAGCGGCACCGGCTCCGGTTTGATGGAGACGAGGGTCAGAAACCGGTACTGTTCCATGACATCCTCGATTTTGATCTCGCTGTTGCGGATGCAACGTTTGAGGGCATCCCAGGAAAAGGGGTTGATGAGTACCTCACGGGCGTTGATCACCAGGTAACCGCCGTTTGCCCGGTGCAGGGCTCCCGGCTTGATCCTGGTAAAGTTGGTGGTGGCCACGCCTCCTGCCTGCATCACATGGTCGACCCGCCCGAACAGGTTGTGATAGGTCGGGTTTGCCTCGTAGACGACCGGAGCGCCATGGGTATCATCGTTGTCCACCAGCACGTTGACCGAATACCGCTCGAATGAAGGTGATGGGGCGTATTCCTGGCCGGGGACAGCTTGTTGAGATTCCTGAGCCTTGAAACCTTCCATGTTGAGCAGGATATCCTCCTGCACCTCTTCCAGATAGGAAACCACCTTGGGGTAATCGGCATATTTATATTGCAAGGGCTGGATATGGTGGCCGACGCAGGAATACCCCAGGTCCCGGTCCAGTTTCGCCAGCTCCTCCCTCAGGGCCTTCTCGTTTTCCATGACAAGGCTGAGCACATCGGCCAGCCGCGCCTTCAGGTCGTTTCCGGCCGCATCGACCCGTTCCTTCGTCTCCGGGTCAAGGTTATCGTACTCCTCGTTGGTCATATTGCGCCCCTCGATCTGGGGCATCATCATAAGACCGGAAACGGTCCTTTGCAGGACATACCCTTTTTCCAGGGCTTCCTTATCCAGTTCGCCAAACAGCTTATTGTTCTTTTCCTGGTTCGCCAGCACGATGGCGGTTTTGTCGAGCGCGTATTCCTTACTCTGCAAAGCTTTGGGAATATCGTTCTTCACGACCAGGAGAAGTTCGTTCATGTCCTTTTCCAGCTTCCTGCCCATGCCCGCGGGCAGAGACAGGCTGATGGGATTGTCCACGTTCTTGAAATTATTGACATAACACCAGTCGTGGGGAAGCGGCTCTTCCGCAGCCCGTTTTTTTAGCAGGTTTACGATCAATGAGGTTCTGCCGGTGCCCGATTCTCCGGCCAGATAAAGATTGAAACCGCATTCCACCATACCCAGGCCGAACTCGATGGAGCGAAAGGCGCGTTCCTGCCCGATTGCCTCTTCCAGTTCGCCCAGTTCATCAGTGGTTTCGAAGTCGAACAGCTCATCCTGGCATTTCCACGAAAGTTTTTCCGCCGGAATTCTCCGCTCATCAATTGACATAGCAGCCTCCTGTTTTTCGATAACATCATCAAATACGATAAGGCAAACGCCTAGTTGGAACAGTCTTCCATAATAGTACCATGAAACCGGAAGCCTGCTGTGGAACGCGTGATTTTTTCCGGGCGAATGTTTTTGATTATCCAGGGGCCGGAATACTGAAGCGGTGTTTCTCCACGTGGTCAAAAACGCCAAAAACTGCTAGGTTGATTATTATGCTCCCTTTGGAGCACAATCATGATCAAGGTATACCTATGAACTACCTCTTCCATCTCTATCTCTCCGGCAACGATCCGGATATTCTGACCGGCAACCTGATGGGGGATTTTGTTAAGGGGAGGGTGGGGGAGGAGTACCCGCCACGGCTGCGGAGCGGGATTGTGCTGCATCGCAGGATCGATTCGTTTGCCCAGAATCAAGCGCTGTTCCGGCAAAGCAAACAGCGGATCGATCCCGGTTTCGGACATTGGCGCGGTGTTCTGGTGGATATGTTCTACGACCATTTCCTGGCGGCTGAGTGGAACCGCTGGTCAAAGGAGCCGTTTGAATCCTATCTGGCGCGGGTACGGAGGGCGGTTGAGGGCAACTACCGCTATCTTCCTGAAAGGATGGGGGAATTACTGCCGGTAATTTTTGAAACCATGCTTCCGTCCTATCGCACCGTGGAGGGGGTCGGCTTGGCGCTGAAACGAATGTCACGGAGAATCCAGCGTCCTAATCCCCTGGCTGAAGGGGGTGGGGAGTTGCAACGAAACCTCGCCGGTTTTCACCATGATTTCCTCGAATTTGTGCCCCTTGTTCAAGACGATGTTTTACATTTTCTTTGTGGAAAAAATGTGCCTGACCACTGTATTTAGTGCTTGACACGAGTTCTTCACACAAAATGTGGATAACTTTTGAACAACTCCCTGTTTGGGTGTGGATAACCGGCGAATAGATTTTCCATCTACCTGTAATACAGTTCTTTTAAAAAACGGTTCATCGAATTGCACAATTTTTACACAGTTCCTGAAAGACGACGGATTCGCACCTTGTCATTCCCGAAGTGATTCTGATCGGGAATCCAGGCTGTGTAACATAATGAAATCATGGATGCCCGACAAAGTCATTCGGGCATGACAAATCGAATCTGCAAGGGCATCAGAGATCAGCCAACGATTCCCGTCATGATTCCGGCGCCGCTGGGAAGCTCGACTGCCAGCCTTTTGATCTCTTTCACACCTGCCTTGGCCATCATGTCCGTAAGCTCTCCTTGCGAATACGATTGCCCGGAAGCCGTGTTGATCAGCATGTTCAGGGAAAATAGAGCCGGGAATACAGGGGCGGTGCGCGTGTCGTCCAGGATGAATTCCTGCACCAGCATCAGTCCGCCCGGTTCGAGCGCCTGAGCCGCCTTTTTCAGGACGTCTGCGGCTGATTGCGGGCCTTCGCTGTGCAGAAGCTGCGAGATCCAGACCACATCAAAACCACTGCCAATGGGGTCGGTGGTGATATCGCCGGAAGCAAAAGATATGCGCTCCGATAGCCCGAAACGTTCCACTGTCCGCTCTGCGAATTGGCGGGTTGTGGGCAGGTCGTAGATCACCGCCTGCAGTTCCGGGTTGTGCCGGCAGAAGTGGATGGCATAGGTTCCCGGCCCGCCGCCCAGATCCAGCAGCTTGCGCCGCCCGCTGAGATCAATGGCTGATACGACTGTTGGCGCGTTCTGGGTGGCCATGTTGAACATTCCCATCTGGAAATTTTCCCGGATGGTTTCATCGTCGATACGGGAAGAGCTGACTTCCACGGGCGCTCCGTATCTGACCGCCTCATCCAGCCTGTTCCAGCCGGTCATCAGGTGGTGGTGATGCAGTATGATGTGGCCAAGATAACGTTCGGATTTTTTTGAAAGATACTCGGTACTAAAGGGGGTTGCACAGTAATTGTTATCGTGTTTCTCCAAGAGTTCCAGGGCGGCGAGCGCATTGAGCAGCATGGCGACGCCGCGTTGATCGCCGCCGATGATGCGGGCGATTTCCACCGCAGTGCGGGGTTCTTCCGTCAGGTGGCTGAACAGGTCCAGGCTGACGCCCGCATGTAATGCGCAACTGCTCCAGTATCCGCCTGATAGTTTCAACAGTTCTGCTGGTGTCATGGCGAGTTCTCCTTTGGTGATGATACGCCTGCACTTTGAGTCTCTTGCTCCCCCTCCCTTGACGGGAGGGGGCTGGGGGGTGGGTGAAGGTGCACCATGCAGATATCATGGCACTTTACCCCCACCCTAACCCTCACCCGCCAGGAGGAGGGAATATTTTTGACTTTTGCAAAAGCGCCCTTTGTAAATGGTACCACGTGAAGCAGGCATGTCGAACAGCCCGCAATGGCGATACCGTAACTATGCGACTCTAGACCTGAAAACCGTTGCTTCCGTAAACCTGCGCAAGGCCTTTTCCTCTTTACATTCAAGCAGTAATTATTTATTGTTCGATATTACACTTTCTTTCTTACCCAAGGATTTCATGGACATCAGCAGACTTCGCAATTTTTCCATTATCGCCCATATCGATCACGGCAAGTCCACCCTGGCTGATCGCTTGCTGGAATATACCGGCGCATTGTCGCAACGCGAGATGCAGAGCCAGTTCCTTGACAAGATGGATCTGGAGCGTGAGCGCGGCATCACCATCAAGGCCCAGACCGTGCGGCTCAAGTATCGCGCCAATGACGGCAACGACTATATCCTCAATTTGATCGATACCCCCGGCCATGTGGATTTTACCTACGAAGTGTCCCGCTCGCTTGCCGCGTGCGAGGGTGGTTTGCTTGTGGTGGACGCCTCACAGGGGGTTGAAGCCCAGACACTGGCCAACGTTTACCTGGCTCTGGACAACAACCTGGAAGTGTTTCCGGTGCTGAACAAGATTGACCTGCCTGCGGCTGATCCGGAGCGGGTTATCGAGGAGATCGAGGAAATTATCGGCATTGATGCTCATGATGCCGTGCGGGCCAGCGCCAAGGAAGGCATCGGCACCCACGAGATCCTTGAAGAGATCGTCAAAAAGATTCCGCCGCCCAAGGGTGACGAGACGGCTCCGCTCAAGGCGCTGCTGTTCGACTCCTGGTACGACCAGTATCAGGGCGTTATCATCCTGGTGCGTCTCTATGATGGTGTGCTCAAAAAGGGCGACAAGATGCTGCTCATGGCCACCAAAAGCTCGTTCGAGGTGCTCAAGGTCGGCGTATTCGCGCCCCAGATGATGGAGACCCAGCAATTGGCCGCGGGCGAGGTCGGGTTTGTGATTGCAGGTATCAAGGAAGTTGCCGACGCCAAGGTTGGCGATACGGTAACTCTGTTGCACCGGCCGTGCGCCACCGCCATGGGCGGCTTCAAGGAAGTCAAGCCCATGGTTTTCTCCGGCCTGTATCCCATCGATACCGTCCAGTATGAACAACTGCGCGATGCCCTGGCCAAGCTCAAGCTGAATGATTCATCCTTTTCCTATGAGCCGGAAACCTCCCTTGCTCTGGGCTTCGGCTTCCGGTGCGGCTTTTTGGGGCTGCTTCACATGGAGATCATCCAGGAGCGTCTGGAACGTGAGTTCGGCCTGGATCTGATCACCACTGCGCCGACGGTTGTGTACCGGGTACACCGGGTGACCGGCGAGGTGGTCAATATCGAAAGCGCCAACCAGATGCCCGAGTTGCAGCATGTGGAGTATCTTGAAGAGCCGTTCATCCTGGCGCACATCCATGTACCCAACGAGTTTGTGGGCGGCGTGCTTGCCCTGTGCGAGGACAAGCGCGGCGTGCAACGGGAGATCAAATACCTTACCCAGAGCCGCGTCATAATCATTTACGAGCTTCCGCTGAACGAGATCGTGCTCGATTTCTACGACCGCCTCAAGTCCATCACCAAGGGATATGCGTCACTGGATTACGAGCCTCTCGACTATCGCCGCAGCGAGCTGGTGCGCATGAACATCATGATCAACGGCGAAGTGGTGGATGCGCTGTCGCTGATCCTTCACCGCGAAAAGGCCTACTATCGCGGACGCGATCTTGTGTCCAAGATGAAGGAACTGATTCCGCGCCAGATGTTCGAGGTGGCGATTCAGGCCGCCATCGGCAACAAGATCATTGCGCGCGAGACGGTCAAGGCCATGCGCAAGGACGTGCTTGCGAAATGCTACGGCGGCGACATCACCCGTAAGCGCAAGCTGTTGGAGAAACAGAAGGAAGGTAAAAAACGAATGAAGAACGTGGGCAATGTGGAGTTGCCCCAGGATGCGTTTCTGGCGATTCTGAAAGTAGACTAAGCCAATTCGGAATATGGTTTGCGCTTCAGCTTCAGCTATGGCGTTAGATTATTCCCTCTCCCTGAGGGAGAGGGCAGGGTGAGGGGGAAAGCGCGTATTTCATTGAGCAACATTTGCCCCCTCATCCGGCCTTCGGCCACCTTCTCCCTCAGGGAGAAGGAATAGACTGAAACCGGCGGGTGTGTTGTACGCCGCAGCATCCGATTTTGAGACCTTAAAGGAAACAGTATGGAAGAAAAAATCGAAGTTCCCGACAGCGTACCGGCTCAGCCAACTGAACCGGCTGTCAAAAAAAAGAGCCTTGTCCGCGAGTATACCGAGTCCATTCTCATTGCCTTGTTGCTGGCGCTCTTTATTCGCGCCTATCTGGTACAGGCTTTCAAGATCCCTTCCGGCTCCATGGAAGACACGCTGGTCGTTGGCGATCACCTGCTGGTGAATAAGTTCATCTATGGCACCAAGGTGCCCTTTACCGATTCTCAGGTTATCAAGCTTCGCGATCCGCAGCGCGGCGATGTGATTGTGTTCGAGTACCCTGAAGACCCCAGCAAGGATTTCATCAAACGGGTCATCGGAACACCCGGCGACGTGGTGGAGGGGAAGGACAAGAAGGTGTATGTGAACGGCAAGCTGTATCAGAATCCCCACGAGGTTCATAAAGAGAAGGATATCGTGTCCAAGGAAGTGCATCCCCGGGATACCTTCGGACCGGTCACGGTGCCTGCCAACTCCTATTTCGTGATGGGAGACAATCGCGACCGCTCCTATGACAGCCGTTTCTGGGGCTTTGTCACGCGGGACAAGATCAAGGGCTTGGCCTTCATCAAGTACTGGTCGTGGGACCGTGAAAAAATGTGGCCGCGCTTCGGCAGCATCGGTACGTTGATTAAATAACAAATTTACTACTTCTACTTTGTCAGGTTAGTCCATTACCCCATCCCCACCCTGACCCTCCCCTTGAAGGGGAGGGAATTGTAAGGCTCCTCCCCCTTCAAGGGGGAGGTTGGGAGGGGGGATGAATGTTGCAATAACGATGTAATGTGACAAAGTTGAACTAACTGCTTCAAGTAGAACCGGTTTTCTCTGTTTGAATAAAGTTTAGCAGAAATTTAGTAAATGATAATTGGGTAAAACTATTTCATGAGTCCGACAAGGTACCATCAGGACAAGCACACCTTCGCATGCAGAATGTGTAATATTACGAAAGTGTTGAGCATATACTGGTATCCGTGTAATTTTATGATAAAATTAAAAATAGATAATTATTTTTCTGCAGATTTATTGCTTACTGTTAAGGGGATGATGCGAAAAAGGGGTATGCAATGTCAGTCATTCAAAAAAAGCCCGAAAATAGTTACCAGCAGTATTGCAAGCCAAAACTGGCTAAATTACTCCATCATCTAAAACTCGACCAGAAATACGTTAAGGCAACCGGATGCGATCTGTCCACCGAAGACGGGAGACATATTATTGATTTCATAGGGGGATTCGGCGCTACCATTGCCGGGCACAACCATCCGGCCTTGAAAGAAGTTATCCACTCGGCTTTGGATGAAGATATTCCTATCCAGGCGCAGGTATCACTTCGGGAAGAATCGGGACACTTGGCTGCGCGCCTCAACACCCTGACACCCGGAGATACGGGATATTTTGCCTGCTTTACCAATAGCGGCACAGAAAGCATCGAAGCAGTTCTGAAGCATGCATATAAAGTTCATTTTGAAAAAGCAACTCGCGAATTCGAAAGAATGTGCCGAATTCTGAACGATTTTTATTACGGTGTTGTGGAAAGCAAGGCCGGCGTTGCTCTTCCGGAGAACAAAAAACTCTTGGATTTTAGGAATGATATTGATGAATACAACCTTGAACAGTTTGAAAAATTTCAAAGCCATCCAACTGTTATCGCCTTCAAAGGGGCCTTCCACGGAAAAAGCACCTCTTCACTGAAAATCACCTTTAACAAATCTTATAGAGAGGGGTTTCAAGGGTTATCGGCTATAAACACAGTCTTTATCGACCATACCGGCTATCAAAGGCTTCCGGAACTTGTGCGTGAAAACCGGTGCAACTTTTACTATCCGGTTATAGTCAATAATAAAGTCGAACTGCGTTCGACCCAATTGACTACCGTGATTGCATTCATCTTCGAGCCAATATTGGGAGAAGGAGGAATACTCCCACTACCGGATGAGACCTTATGCCATCTCGCTGACAATCATCGCCGTTTGGGTATCCCCTACATCATCGATGAAATCCAGACCGGTTGCGGCCGGACAGGCACATTTTACAACTACGAACAAACACCGCTGAAGGACATCGAACCCGAGTACCTCGTGCTTAGCAAAGCTCTTGGAGGAGGCATTGCCAAAATTGGAGCCGCCCTGATTCGAAAAGACATCTATGATCAGGATTTTGGCATCTTACACACTTCCACATTCGCAGAAGACGATTTCTCGGCAAGAATAGCATTACGTTTTCTGGACCTGCTGCTGCAGGATGAAGGCGCCATGATGCGTGACGTCAAGGAAAAAGGGGCGGAATTGAAAAGCCGTCTGGAACAATTAAAAATGGAATTTCCATCAATTGTGAAGGAGGTGCGTGGAAAAGGTCTTATGATTGGAGTTGAATTCACGGATCTGAGGGAACGCTCTCCCTTTTTCAGGATCAGTGGAAGACAGGGTTTCCTCTCTTTACTGGTTGCGAGTTATCTTCTTGAACATCATGGAGTTCGATTGTTCGCGCCCTTAACTACCATGCTGAAGGGAAATCCGGGCAAGACACGTAAATCAATCCTCAGGATTCAGCCGGCGGCCATTGTCACTGAAGAGCATATGGAAAAACTTGTAACCGGATTACGCGAAGTCCTGCGGATCATTTCAAGTAACAATGAATACTGTCTTATCGGACATTTGGCCGGAGAACAGGTATCGGCGGAAAACCGGAACAATCCTCGAAGCTACGCGAATGCGTGGTCGACAACGGAAGAGATCAGACACATCGATTCCCGCATAGGCTTTATCGTCCATCCAACATCACTGAACAATCTGGTGACATATTTCTTTCCCTCTTTTAGCGATTACACATCGGATTTCAGCGGGCTTTATAGTTGGTGGAACGGCATAAGCCGCTTTCTTGAACCTGTACACGTCAAAACCGACTACGTAACCTCGAACGACTTCGTAATTGAAAACAACCTTATTCTTGTTCCCTACCTTCCGGACTACATTACTTCTGAAAAACCAGACTATCTGACCAAGGAAGTGAGGGACAAGATCCAGGACGCGGTTATGGTTGCAAAAGAGCTTGGAGACGAGAATATCCCGCTGACCATGGTGGGGCTTGGAGCCTATACATCCATAGCGACCAACAACGGACTTACCATAAATGATTACGAAATGTGCATTACCACCGGGAACGCATTCACGGTTGCACTGACAATAGAAGGTCTCAAGAAGGCTGCTGGCAAACGGGGAAAAAGCTGGAAAAATATCTCTGTTGCCATCGTAGGTGCTTCCGGCAATATCGGTCAGGCTGTTGCCCGGGTCCTGGCTCCACAGGTGGGACGACTGGTACTGATAGGGAGTTCCCGAGCTAATAGTCGCGCCCGGCTTGAGTTCACAAAAAAACTGTGCGTTGAGGAGATCGTCGCATCATTAGAAAAAGAGCATTTTGAAGACGATATCCTGTTCAAGGGAGGAGGCCTTCGGGATGAGGCAATCCGCATCATTAACAGCCATACTGCTTCCAGTATCCCTTCCAATGCAGAGCTGGCCCGTTTGCTTGGAGCTGGTCACATTGCTATTGCAACGACATTCGATGCGTTGTCACAAGTAGATTCTGTTGTCATTGCAACCAATTCGGCTGATTCCAGCCTGATTCGACCGGAGATGGTCAGGGAAGATGCGATAGTCTGTTGCACCTCAACCCCAACCAACCTGCACAAGGGATTTGGTTTACATAAAAACATCCTCGCTTTCGAAGGTGGTATCGCAAAACTTCCGGAATCATCTGAAATACGCTTTGTCGGCTTTCCGGAAAACGGCATGACCTATGGCTGCCTGGCAGAGACTCTGCTCCTCGGATTCGATGGCTACAATCATTCTTTCGCCAAGGGAGTTCTTCAACCTTCACAGGTATATCAAGTGCTTGATTGGGCAGCTACCCACGGTTTCGGACTTGGCCCTTTATGCTTTAACGGCTCAACTATTGCCGGTTGATATGTAACAGGAAAAAATGGAATGATTATGTATCCGTCCAACACCCAAATTTCACCAATACATAATAACTTCAAGGCCCATGATACCATCCTGAGCATCGCAGATATTTTTAACCGTCAACTGCTTACATACGGAAGCAGATACGCTATTCGCATGGATACCGGAACAGGTTACACTGGAGTTTCGTTCGTTGATTACCACCGGCACATTGGACGAATGATCAGGTTCTTCAACCGAGAGAAAGCCGAGCAGAAAGTTGTGGCCACCCTATGCAAAAAACGTATCGAATGGGACATGACTGCAATGGCTGCTTTTTATACCGCCAACATTCTATTTCCACTCGATACAAAATTCAGTCTTGCAGAACTCAACCATCTCCTGCAGCTATGCAGGCCTGATTATATTTTGCTTTCCAGCTCACAACTCCTCCGTTTTCGCAGTATTGCCACAACGCTCGGCCTGGAAACGAAAGTGATGGTTGCAGACCTCTTTCACGTATTCGAAGACAATGATGTTGACGATCTTTCTTTGATGGGCAGCGAAATGAGCATGAAAGCAAGTGACAATGCCTACACTGGTTCAGACATCGATTTAAAGGAGAGTTTGCTCCTGGAAGACCAGAATACGATAATCGGACATTATGTGACTTCCAGTGCCATCTCCCTACCGAAAATTGTGAAAATTTCCCACGGGAATATCATTGCGGAAATTAACCGTTCGTTCGATGTCATCAACCTGCGGCCCAACGAAGATCTTCTCACCATAAGTCCGCATACCCATATTTCCACTCTTGTCGAATTTCTTGTGTCGAAATCACGTGGGTTCACGGTGACCTACTTTACTCGTGAACCTGATGACGATGATGTACTTGAAGGTGAAATTGCAAAATTGACCGGGCAAGGAGTGCGAATCAAAGCGATTCTTGCTGCTCCGGGATTTTGGATTAATCTGGTGAAGGACATTCTTGAAGAAATAAAGAATAAACCGGTCATGGAGAAGCTGTATGAGCATCTGAGCAGCATAGAAAAAAACGAGGCACTGCACGACATGGACACCACTGACAAAGCAAAATTAACCGCTGTCCGGTTAATGCTGCGGAACAAACTGGGAGGCTATTTCAGCTATGGCATTTCTTCTTCGGCAAAACTGGACGGTGCTATTGTCAAAATCCTGAGAGCGCTGGGTATAACCTGTATTGACATGTATGATGCACCGGAATGCACCGGAACCATCTCCCGTAACAATCGTAATGACATTGCTGAACTGATTGAATGGAATGACGGTTCACTGATCGATCCACAGCATATTTCGAATCTTCTGGTGCGCAGCATTTTTGTTAAAGATGCATTGGTTGCGCAATACTCAAAGGATGACGATTATTTGAGTGTTTTTATTTTTCCCGATTACAAGAGAATTGAAAAGGATCCGGAATACTGTCAGGAAATCAAGATGGGAGTATCCCGGCAAGTAGCGTTGAAAAAAAGGTGCATAGAGGCAATCAGGTACGCGGAGTTAGTTGCCGGAATAACGCCGGAGCTTAACAAGGACGTTGTCCATATCCTTCCCGGAAAACTTGAATGCCCCCCAACACACAAGATGAAATACTTGCGGCTGGACGGCGCTGAACGTATCTGATCCACTGTCCGTTACACATGACATAAGCATGCTGACCATTCAAGAGGAATAATTAAAGTGGACATACAAGAACTTAAAGAACATTTTCTGGCCTTGTGTTATGAACACGGCATTATTTCACCCGACGAAGAGATTGATTGCACCATGGATCTAGTTGAATCCGGCATGATAGATTCCATGGGAATAATGATTTTGCAAAGCATAATAGATGAAAATTACAATATTTTTGTACCTGAACCAGTATTTGTAGCCGAGCTGAGAAGCATTAATGACGTTTTGCATTATATTGCGAAGAATCTCTCAATAAAGGAGTTCTCTACGATTCAGAGCAATAGAGGCAATAGAATATGAGTCTGCTTGATCTGGTTGAAGCACGACTTGCCCAAGGAGATAGAAAGCCAATATGGAGATTTCCTGAGGAACAGAAGGATTATCTTCTTTCCGAGCTGCTCTCGGCATCAGAGAAATATTCAAATGCTCTCGTTTGCGCAGGAGTCAAGACCGGGGATCGCGTGGGAATCATGCTGAAAAATTGCTCCGATTATATCGCTCTCCTTCTCGGCATTTGGAAAGCAGGCGCAATTGCGGTCCCGCTCCGCCCCCACGGGGGGCTCCAGTTTGATATGACTAGTTATTTAAATAAAATTGAAGATAATTGCAATTTCAGGACTGTGATTTTCGATGACAATTGTGATGAAAATGTCAGCGAATGTTGGGTTAGGCAAACTGGCCGAAAAGCATTCCGTCGCACCCAACTAGCAACAATCGCGAACGAAAATGGTATCATTACCCCTCAAATGGTAAACCAACCCACAGAAACAGCGCTGATCCAGTACTCTTCGGGTAGCACCGGTGATCCAAAGGGAATAATAGTCACTCATGACATGATTGCAAGGCAAGTGAGACAGATAGATTTTGAACAACGACTTGCTTGTAACAATGGCGGTGTTCTTTCATCGGGGTCCTGGCTCCCATTCAACCATGACCTGGGTCTTTTTATCGGAATTTTCCATCCGCTTTTTGTGTTGTCCAATAACATTCTGGTTTCGCCCCGCTACTATATGTATAAACCAAAACGATGGTTTGTATTACAAGCACAGTACGAAGTAAACTGGAATTTTTCGACCAACCTGGCAATGGCCAACTCTTTCAAATCCCTTGCGCAAATAGAGGAAGGAAGCATCGATCTTTCCAGGTTTTTTCTCTACCTCGCCGCTGAAAAAGTTTCTCCCGTTGTGCTCAGAAAATGCTGGGATATCCTTGGCAGATTTGGAATGCCTCGTGAGAACGTGAAAATTGCTTACGGAATAGCCGAAAATACCCTTGGAGTGGCCTCTACCAAAACAGGCACAGCAAAGACCATTTATGTACGTCTGTCTCCCGAAGGACAACTGGCGCTTGCCAAGCCGGATGAAAGTGACGTTGAAGAAGTTGTTGCCATCGGCGAACCGCACGTAGAAACACACATTACCATTTGCAACGAAGAAGGCACGGAACTCCCAGAATTGTGGCTTGGCGAGATTCATATCAAAGGACCTTGTGTTACTCCCGGTTACTATCGTAACGAGAAAGCAACCAGGCTTGCCATATCTGAGGGAATACTAAAAACACGCGACCTCGGTTTCCGATATGGAAACGATTACTACTTCTTCAGTAGAAAGGATGATGTTCTCGTCGTCGGAGGAAGAAATATTGCTCCGGAGGATATAGAGGAATGTGCTGAAACAGTTGATGGAGTTTTGACGGGGGGGACTGCTCTCATAGATATTGCTTGTCACTCTACCGGAAAAAGGGAGCTTGTCCTACTGGTTGAGACTTCCAAAAAGATGTCCGCAGAAGATAGTGCGCATCAGAAAGTTATGATACAGAAAAAGATTATGGAAAATAAAGGTCTTCTGGTGAACAAGATTTTCTTTGCTGGAAAAAATTCAATTGAAAAGACGTCGAGCGGAAAAAAACGACGGAAAGTTATACGTGACCGCTTTGTTTCCCAGCAAATGGATATTTTGTTTTGCAGTTAACGCTTGGTAAATTGCCAAGCTGCAGGTGAAGTAAAGCACTAAACCAAAACCAAGTTTTCCAAAAGAATCAGGACAATCCCAATCAGTGATCCTCCGGCGATAACCCCAGCACACAGGGTTTCCTGATTGTCGCAGAATATTTTCCTGCCCATCCCGTTTTCCCCATGGGCATACTTTCTTTTCATCGCCCAGAACAGCCATGCCCCAACCGCCATGGCCAGGCAGTCCGTAAACCGCAGGACAAAAGCCAGCCCCAGCCCCATGGCCGAAAGGGGGAATCTGCCGTGAAAACGCTTGTTCAGAACTTCAATGACAATCCCGAGAACCGCGCCAACTCCCACGGCAATTCGGGCGCTGACGTGCAGAAACGAAAAGCCCTTCATCAGCACTTCCGAAACGGCCCTCCATATCATGGCGGCAGGCATGGGAAATCTCTCTGTTCCAAACAGGGCGACCTTTCCGCCGAACAGGGCATAAAAGACTGGAACTGCTACCAATGAACCGGCGATGATGCCCAACACATGGCCGATGGCCTGCTGCCTGGGTTTGGCGCCCAGCATGTAGCCCGGCTTGATATCCATCAACAGGTTACTGGCATTTGACGCGACTTCGCTGCTGATCCCGGCAGTCATGACATTCGCGGAAACATTTCCGGGTGCCAGAGCCGCAAACGTCAGTTGAGTCAACTTGGCCAATGCGCCTATGGGAGTAATGGATGTCAGGCCTGTGGAGTTCACTGCGATCAGCGTAAATACAAAGACCAGGGGGATTGCCAGAAGCCCCAGCCAGTAATGAATGCCGAAATAGATATGCCCCATAATCACGATCACAGCACCGACAGCCGGAATTCCTGCCAGGGAAACCCACAAGGGAAGTTCGATCTCTCTCAGAATGTCCACTCTTTTGTTCCTGCGGTTAAACACCCCACGGAATGAGTCCAGCAGCATCCGGGGCTTTGAAAAGAAGGAAAACAGGGATGCCGTCGTCATCATGGCAACGCCGCCCCAGAGTGACCACATGGTAATCTCCTTAAAATTGGCCGCAGCAATGATACCTTTACTGATCATGATCGGGGCCAGAATGACGTAGTTCACAATGGCGCCGACAAGCAACGAACTGGCGACGTTCGTGCCCATCAATCCCCCCGTAGCCATCATGACAATGCTGGAATCGAAGCGGATGGTCAGATCTTTCAACGGAGTACCCATGATCGTGGGAATCACGTTGAATTTGTATAAAAGCTCGTCCCAATATTCCGGAATAGCAGCGAAATCGAGGTGCAAGGCCTTCATGACCGACTCTTTGCGGACGATTTCGATGAAAGCGGATAGTCCGCCCCCTATTGCAAGGATTTTTGCTTTGAACAAGCCTTCGGCGCCCGTGTCCGCATGCAGGCTGTCCATGACGATGCCAGCGGCGCGGCCTTCGGGAAAGGGCATCTGTTCGTCGTTGATAACCCGCTTTTTCAGAGGAAACGCGAACAGCACCCCCAGCAGCGAAAGCAGGCCGATCCACACCATGGTGTGAAACATGGGCACGACGCGATTGGTGATCTGCATGTAGGCCGCCATGGATGAAATAAGCGGGCCTGTCATGTATCCCGCGGATGTGGCGATGGATTGCATGGCGTTGTTTTCCAGCAGGGTCAGTTCCTTGCCGAAATTCATCGTGCTCATGAGCTTGAAAAAGGCAAAGGCCAGAATCACGGACGTGATGCCGATGCCCAGCGTCCAGCCGGTTTTAATGCCCACATACAGGTTCGTCATGCTCAACACGCCGCCAATGATCATGCCGGTTAGCGCCGAACGCACGGTCAACTGGGGCATGTCGCCTTTGTAGACATTCTCGAGCCACCAGCGGTCTTTTTCCTCCAGTGTCAGCGTACGGACCTGCTCCTCTGTAAGCTGCTTCAACGCCATCGGGTCTCCTGTCCATGATTATGCTACCTTGTGTTTATACAAGCTAATGGGAGCTTGTCCAGACAAAATCAGCCGGATATTTTCTTCAGTCTGAGACTGTGGTAATGTTGTCCAAAACAGAATGAACAGGGATATCCATGAAATCTAAAATACTCGTAGGACTGACATTGATCATGTATTGCCTTATTATGGCTGGTTGCGCCGGAACCGGTGAAAGCCGTAGACCGGGGGGAATGGGAGCTTCAACATACAAAAATGAATCGGATGGTTTCCGCGGGATACGGTGGGGACAGAACATCAATGAGCTAAAGAAAATGCGGCTTGTTTCCAGGGACAGGAAAGTGTTTTCCACCTACAGCCGCAGTGGTGACCCGCTCTACCTAGGCAAGGCAAAACTCAACTATGTGCGATATTTGTTTTGGCATAACAAATTTTATGAGGCACGCATGAGCGCGGCTCCTGACCAGTTACACCTGCTGAAAACGGTTTTAAGTGAAAAGTATGGCGAGGCTGACAATCCCAACGGCCAGAACAGTAAGGCTCATGACTATTCATGGACTGATGATGGCGCGACTATCCAGTTATCACGAGCAAATTTCCTTGCTGATTGCATAGTCACCATAACATCGCGCGAAATCAGCAACCAAATGAAGTAAATATATATTGGATTATTGAGCGGCTAAACAAAGAAGGACAATCATAACAATCCGTCATTCCCCTACCCCGCCGCAAACACCATCCCGTCCATTTCGTTATCCACTTCCCTGGTCAACTGGTCGAAATCATCTTCCGGCATGGTCGCCATTTCGTGAAGAGTGATCGTTTTGAAGATATCGACATCGCGGTCAGTATGGTTATAGGTCGTGGCATAGAAGGCAAGCCGTTTTTTCTTGCTGAGTCCCATAGCCAGGAGTTGCCGGGCTCCCTTCTGGAGCTGCAACAGTTTGTCATGCAGATCCTGGCGATCTTTCACCGTCCAGACCCCCATGACAATAGGATTGGTTATGTTTTTGAGATCGCCGATGAATTCGCCGCGTATCAACTGATCGCGTTCGCGCCCCAGATAAGGCACAAAATCCAGATGTTCGGCAAAGCGCCGGTCCGTGGCGAAAAATCTGCCGTTATCCGGGTCCAGGGTAAAGATCATGGTGCGATCGATGGCCTGACCATAGCTCTGTAACAGTTCATCCTTAAAATCATCGAACGGAATATGCTGGGCAAGCCAGGTTTCATTGCGATGAATCCGACTGAGCATCCCCAACAGCCAGGAGCCGATCACATAGTGATCGACCCGGCACTGACGCAGTTCGTCCTTGAGTTGTTCAAAGTTCCTCCCGCCGTACCGGTACAGGAGTATATTCTGATAAATGTCGCGCACATTGTTGTATTTGCTGAACTGATAGGCCAGATCATAGCTGAACAATTCCATCTGCCGGAGTTGCCAGATAAAAATGGCAATCTCCGACCTGCTGCTTTCACTGGTGATTTCGATCTTCTGGGTGGACTTGATAAATCGGACATAGCGGGAGCCCAAACTGGTCAGCAGCGATACGTCCTTCTGGGTGCCTTTCTTCAGCGTAATGGTCCAGCGGGTGAATTCCTGCCATCGGCTCTCCACGTCAATATTGCTTGCGCCAAAGGTTGCGAAGATCTGCCTGGTTCCGACCCCCTCACCAATGGCTCCCTCCTTGGTGGTTTTTCCCACAAACAACGGCACCATGTCCGGCCCTTTTTTCAGCTTGCCTTCAGCAATGCCGACGCCGTTATCCTGAACGGTGAGCACAACCGTGTCGTTTATCTCCCTGAGAGTGAATTCAATAAGGCCCTGTCTTCCGGACATCCTGATGGCATCCAAAGCATTTGAAACGATATTGATGAGCGCTCGGCTGTAATTCATGTAATTGCCCATTACAGCCGGAATCCTGGACTCAAGGTTCAAGCGGATCTCACAAGGGATCGTGGCGGCCTCGATGTAGGGAATCAGCCGTTCGATGATCAATTCTTTGATGGAGACCGTGTGAAAGACCTTGATCTTATCTTCATAGGTATTGAGGGTGTTGACAAGCGCGGTGGTTTCCCGGTTGATATCTTCGGTAACCTTGTTGAAGTTATCCACCGAGAGCATGGAAGCCATGTCATACAACACCTTGAGGGACTTTTTGGCGTCGTGGCGGACCTTGCCCAATTCCTCCACAACGGTATAATCCTTATCTTTTGTCAGGGCAATTGCATGCCGGATCGCTTCCGCCGTTGCAGACATCTGGTGGAATTTCATCTTGCGGTACACGATGAGATCTTCGATCACCAGCCCTTTACTCTGGAAAAACTCGATGGAGCTGATCAGCCTTTCCCAGACAAACAGATAGATCCGGGAATCTGCCGCCACGGTATGGGCCAGATACTCCAGAAAAGCCGAACCAATGCCCTTGCCCCTGCCAAAGGGGCTGGTCACCATCTTGTAAATATGGAATTTTTTCTGGTCGGGGGTGGCGTACACCAGTAAATAACCCAGTAATTCCCCTTCCTCATCCCAAACGAGGCTGTGTTCGTAATCGATATCAATGGTCTTGTCTAGGACATAGGGAGAGGGTATCAACAGAGAGTCGATATTCAGAAAAGCGCTCTGCCGGATTATTTCCTCATATTCCTGGTTCAAGCGTTTGATATAGGGGAAGTTACTGCTGTGCCACTGCATACCTGGTGTTCACCTCTTTAACACCGCCCCCCAAAAAAGGTGCGGCACTGGCTGTTACATAATGTTTTTGACCACATCTATCAGTGTCGAAAGTTTGTACGGCTTCTGAATAAATCCTGCCAGTCCCTTGCCCACGAATTTCTGGGTAACCTCCTGTTCGTTGTAGCCGCTGGATATGATTACCTTGACCACGGGATTGATGCGGCGCAGTTCGCGGAATGCGTCTTCGCCGTTCATATGCGGCATGGTGAGATCGAGCACAACAAAAACGATATGTTCCTGTTGCTGCTTGAACAATTCGACCGCCTCGCAGCCATCTGCGGCAGTTATCACATCGAAGCCCAATTCCCTGAACATGTCCGAGCCAATGGCACGAATCGTTTCCTCGTCATCCACCAGTAACACAGTGCCTTCCCCCCGCCAGAGCATGTCGTCCCGGGAGCCGTTGTACAGTTCGGCAGGCCGGTCGCTGGCAGGCAGGAGAATCTTGAAGTTGCTTCCTCTGCCCGGCTCGCTGTAAACCTTGATGGCTCCATTATGCCCCCGGACAATTCCGAGGATGGCGGCCATTCCCAACCCGCGGCCGGTAAATTTGGTGGTAAAGAACGGATCAAAAATCCGTTCCATGATTTCCCGGTCCATACCGCAGCCGGTATCAGCCACCTCCAAATACACATAGAGTCCCTCCACAAGATCCTGATCTATCCAGACCTCGCGGAGATAGTTCTGGTCACAATCCATACAACCGGTAGATATGGAGATGACACCGCTCTTGTCGCCAATCGCTTCAGAAGCGTTGATGGCCAGGTTCATGACAACCTGACGGATCTGGGTTGCATCAGCCACAATCGAAGGCAGGTGCTTGGTGAGATGGTACCGAAGGATTGCTTTTTTAGAGGTGGAGACCTGAAGCATATTGGTCATCTCTTCCACAATATAATTCAGATTGAGCGGTTCAAGAACAAATCGCCCTTTGCCGGAGTATGCCAGCATCTGTCGTGCCAGATCGGCGGCCTTATCTGCAGCCTTCTCAATCTGCTGTAAATGATACACGGCAGGAGATTGCGCCCCCAGACGCATGAGAGCCAGACTTGCATTCCCGGTTATGGCCAGCAGAATATTGTTGAAATCATGGGCAATGCCACCGGCCAAGACCCCCAGGCTCTCAAGCTTCTGCACATGAAGCATCTGTTGCTCCAGTTTGCGGCGCTGTTCCTCAGCCTGTTTCAGCTCAGTCATATCGGCAATGATGCCCACAATTGACATCAGCTCCCCCTCGGCATTCTCATACCTGCGGGAACTCAGATATCCCCAGAAGCAGGTGCCATCCCCCCGGCAATACTGCCTCTCGGTTGTGTAGTATTCGACACCGCCGCCGACCAAATGCTGAAATTCGGCTTCGGCGGAAGCAGACTCTTCCGGAGAAACATGGGATACGTATGAAGAACCTGTCAACTCATCCACAGCGCACCCAAACATTTCGGCCATGCGGCGGTTGGCAAACGTGATCATTCCCTGTGGGCTGACCAAAATGATTCCCGCCGGAGTGGTTTCAAAAAGCACCCGCAACCTGTTTTCGCTCTCTACCAGCGCTCTGGTAGCCCGCTGTTGATCGAGACGGGCAAAGAGGACCGGCGCAACATGCTCTGCAACTGACTGCAGTATCTGCAAATCTTCTTCAGTATAATCATCAGCCTTATTTGCTATGACCAACAGGCCGATCGATTTTCCATGGGATACAAGCGGCACCGCCAAGCATCGTTCAATATGGATATGACCGGCCGGCACCATAAGCGGCTGGTTTGTAAAACTGCCCCTACAGTTTTTCAGACTGTCGTTCCAAATGCAGTTACTCCAGGTAGATTCAGGGAATACGATATCCTTGTTGCCCATCCGGCACTCAGCAAGGATATCGCCGGTCAGTGAAGGACAGACCAGGGAACCATGATCATCAATATATCCGAAGATCCCATGGGGACTGTGCATAATATCCAAAATGGACTTGAGCACATGATTGTACATTTCCTCATCGTTTGCGCTGGTGAGAAATGCTTTGGAAATGCGGTTGAATGAGGAACTGAAATGCTCGGATCGCCGTAACGTTTCCGCAACCAACTTGCGTTCGGTAATATCCCGCACCGCCACAATGACAAAATCATCTCCGCCAATGCACGCCTTACGCATGCTGCATTCCGACCAGAAGAGATCGCCGTCTTTTCTTTTGGCGCGCCATTCAAAGATTACTGGAGTGTCGGCAACAATGGCTTGCCGGATCCAATGCAGCGCCTCGGCTTGGGAATAGGGAGGTTCGCCCAGGCTGATGTCAGCGATATCAAGCATGAGCGCTTCATCGCGGCGATAACCGAACATCCTGAAAACGGATTCATTTGCATCCACAATAGCGCCGGTGACTGCGTCGTGGATAAAGATCGAGTCCGATACATTGTTAAAAATGGAAATGAATCGATCTTCACTTTTCATAAGCCGCTGAGTATAATCGGCCACTCGCGACATGTGGCGTTCGATCAGGACATAGAGCAGTGCAGAGGTAAGAACAATAAACAGAATCCCCTTGTAGACGGAGATTTTGGTAATAATGTCAGGGTCTTTTATCATCCAGCCCATAATCGTATCGGACAGATAAATCCACAAGCCGCCGAACAAAGCGTAAATTGCAACAATGCGGATTCTCTCTACCCGGTCTTTTTGTCTGGTCGGCTTTATCATCAGCCCCCCCTAAGTGAATACTATTATATTTTATCTGTAGAGCAACACCAGCTGATGAAAAACTATCTCAATGAACTCCTTCGTCGTAGTCAATAAACTGCATGTTTCGGCAATCGGCATCCGAATACAATGAGTTTCCCTGCTGAACATCCCTCCTGACAAAGAGAGGGCAAATTACCCGAAATAACGCCGTTATTTAAATCTGCCAGAGCAAAAAGAATTTGAATGATCGTCCATACTAAGGTAAAAATAGGGAAAGAGTTTATCTGCAACCCCAAAAGCCTCACTAAAGAGTTCACATCACATGAAAAGCATCAGAGCATATTTTACTGCCGCCGAATATCCGGCAGGTCGAGACGTATTGATTATTTTCTGCATATTTTGCAGTTCTTTTTTTCTCTTCCTCGGACGCAGCGGGCTGATAGAACCGGATGAAGGGCGTTATTCCGAAATTCCCCGTGAGATGCTGGAAAAGGGTGATTTCATCACCCCGACCCTCAACTACGTTCACTATTTTGAAAAACCGCCTCTGCATTATTGGCTGAACACACTCTCATTCAAGCTATTCGGTTTGAACGAGTTTGCTGCCCGCTTCACTGGTGCACTTGCAGGCTTATTGACGGTACTGCTTGTCTATCACACAGCCCGGAAACTGTTCGGCAGGCGCACAGGTATTTTGTCTGCCTTTATTCTCGGCACGTCCACCGGCTTTATTGCCCAATCGCGCATCAACCTGACCGACATGACCCTGACTTTTTTTCTGTCGGCGTCGCTTTGCTGTTTCATCATTGCAGCCATGGAACACGAGAGACGAAAAGGGCTCTATTACATCCTCTTTTTCGTATTCACCGCCCTTGCCGTGCTGACAAAAGGGTTGATCGGAATCGTCTTCCCCATCGGGATTATCTGCCTCTATCTCCTTATCGGTCGCCGATGGCATCTGCTGAAAGAGATGAAATTCGTCAGCGGCAGCATACTATTTTTGCTGTTCGCTGTTCCCTGGTTTGTGGTGGTATCGCTGCGCAATCCGGGGTTCGCCCATTTTTTCTTTATCCATGAGCACTTGCAACGTTACACGTCAACGATCCATAGACGTTATGAGCCATTCTGGTATTTTGTTCCTATCCTCTTACTCACCATGCTCCCTTGGTCATTTTACATCGCTCGAGCGACCTGGAAGGCCTTCAGGGAGCGCCGCTCACCTGATGGGGATCGTCTCGTGTATCTGACCTTATGGGCTGTAATCATTTTTCTTTTTTTCTCTGCATCGCAATCAAAACTGATACCGTATATTCTCCCAGTTTTTCCTCCGTTGGCCATATTGGTGGGAAAAATGTTTTCAGACTATATGGGCAGAACCAAAAAAACACTGTTTGGAACCGAACACATCATTATGATTGGCTGTCTTTTTATCATGGCTGTATTGATCGCGCTATATCCGCACGCCAGAGAACTTGGGCCGCAGATCACAGGAACCGGCTTGGTGCGTCCAACCAGTTCGCTGGTAACAAAACCGCCCTTGATCTCACCAACAGGCGGAATATTTTTTTCGTGTCTAGCGTTGGGAATGGCTTCGGCAATCTGGATTGCATGCAGAAAAAAAGATATTTTTATTCTTTTTGCCGGACTTGGGCTCTGCTCCTATGCCTTGGGAACTGTAGGTCCGCAATTGTTTCGCGAAGGGCTTGAATACCGCAAATCGTCGCGTGAGCTTGCACTTATGGCGCGCAAATTCGCCTCTGAGGGGAGCAGAATAGCATCTTTCGGCTATGACCAGAGTTTGCCGTTCTACACCGGCAAGCGGACTATAGTTGTTGGCTCCAAGGGGGAGCTTGAATTCGGAAGCACTCAGGGAAACCAGTCGGCTTGGTTTATCGATGAATCCGAGTTTCTCAAACTCTGGCAGGACAAACAACAGATTGTCGTGCTGATGCAAAAACCGGAGTACGAACAGGTGGCCTCCAGACTCGTCCCAAACGCCTTCACTCTTGGTGAGAAGGGCAAAAAAATACTTATCACCAACCGGATTGATTAATTGCCAGCCAACATTCTGCCCCCCATTATCGTGTCCGGACCATGCTCGCATACTCAATTCTCTTGATATCGACCAAATCAGTAGCGTATTGTTTTCAATAGGCAGTTCAAAACAGCACGTAGCGTTTAAACCAACAATAAACAATAACCGGGTGCATATCATGGATATAAAAGGTTTTCGGTTCTCTGCCGTTGAAGCCGCCATAAAAAAACCGGGGCGCAAAGATCTGGCCCTGATTCTTTCTGAAGCACCAGCCGCCGCCTGCGCCGTTTTCACCGTCAATGCCGTCAAGGCTGCGCCGGTGCTGCTTTCGATGCAGCATATCAAGCGCGGTACGGCTGAGGCAGTAATCGTCAATAGCGGCAACGCCAATGCCTGCACCGGCGATCAGGGCATGATCGTGGCACGGGAAACAGTTCACCTGATTGCAGAAGGGCTCGGGATCCCTGACGAAGCAGTACAGATTTCGTCCACCGGAGTAATCGGCGTGCCGATGCCGATGAAGCGTATTCGTGATGCAATTCCGTCTCTCATCGAAGGTCTCTCGTCCGGAACGCTGGACGATGTCGCGGAAGCCATTATGACCACTGACACCTTCCCCAAGATGGAAGCGCGTGAAGCTCGGGCGCATGGTGTAAGCTATATGGTGGCCGGCATTGCCAAGGGATCGGGCATGATCATGCCCAACATGGCTACCATGCTTTCCTTCATTATCAGCGATGCAGCCGTGGAGCCGGCGTTTCTGGAAAAGGCCTTCAGGAAGGCTGTTGACGTTTCGTTCAACTCCATCACCGTTGATGGAGACATGTCAACCAACGACACTTGCCTGATTATGGCAAACGGCATGGCAGGTAATCCCCCCATTCAGGAGGGTACGCCGGAAGCAGAGACGTTTGAAGAGTTACTGGGGGATGTGCTGATCTCCTTGGCGAAACAGATCGCCAGGGATGGAGAAGGCGCCACCAAATTTGTCGAAGTTCGTGTCAGTGGAGCCCGCAGCGATGATGACGCCAGGCTGGCTGCCCGGGCAATAGCTAACTCCAGCTTGGTCAAAACCGCTTTCTACGGGCAGGACGCAAACTGGGGGCGTATCTTTGCAGCGGTAGGCTATTCCGGAGCTGAAATTGATCAGACTCGTCTTTCGCTCAGCTTCGACGATGTTTGCATGGCGAAAAATGGTGTTTTTGCCGGAGGAGACGCCGAAAAGCGCGGCACGGAAGTACTCCGGAAGAGGGAGTTCACCGTAAGTGTCGATCTAGGCCTTGGTAACGGTGCCGCCACGATCTATACCTCTGACCTTTCCCATGGGTATGTCAGCATAAACGCTGATTACCGCACCTGATTGAGCTCAATATAACCTCCTCACCATCAAAGCTCCCTCCCCGAGGGAGCTTTTTTAGCGTCTTTTCGTCTTAAAGGAGTCTTTCTGTGCGCATTGCACGTATCCTTTTAACCCTAATCTGTCTATTCTCTTACGCCTCAAGCCTGCTTGCATCCGACGAGTTACTGAATACGGAGCGCGCCGCCACGATTGATTTTCTTCTGGAGCAGGCCATTTCGCACAACATCATCGCAGGTGGCGTGGTGCTGGTCGGCAACCATAACGGGGTTCTCTACAGCACTGCGCGAGGACGGATTTCCCCGGCTCCGGACGCCCCGCGTCTCAACGAGCGGACTCTCTTTGATGTTGCTTCCCTGACAAAAGTGCTGGCAACCACACCAGCGATCATGAAACTGCTTGAAGAGAGACGGATTTCACTACTGGACCCGCTAACCCGCTGGTTCCCTGAATTTTGGGGATCGGGGCGCGAAGACATCACGATCCTCAACCTGTTGACCCACACTTCAGGTCTCAACGACATCGAGCTATCCGGCACCGATCCTCTCACTAACGCCATCAAGGCAGTGGCAAACCAGAAAAGCTGGCACCAGCCGGGTAAGCGTTTTCATTATGCCGATATCAACTTCATTTTGCTTGGGGAACTGGTTCGCCGGGTTTCGGGTTTCAGGTTGGATGTCTTCTGCCATAATGAGATTTATTATCCTCTTGGAACACGTGAGACAATGTTTCTGCCACCACGCAACCTTGCTCCCGCCATTGCGCCGACACTAACCATCGATCGCAGACTCAGTAGCGGAGTTGTGCAGGATGGCAACTCACGCCACCTTGGAGGAATTGCCGGCCACGCGGGCCTTTTCAGTTCGGCATCGGATATTGCCCGTTTTGCCCGTATGATTCTGTGTGGCGGAGTCATTGACGGTCAACGAATCTTTCCTGAAGACATAGTAACCCAGATGACAGCCCCCTATTTTTTCAGTAACGGCGGAGTAGTGCGCGGTTTGGGATGGGATATTGCTTCCCCTTTTTCGGCACCAAAAGGGAAAATATTCTCCGATATGTCCTTCGGGCATACCGGCTACAGCGGCTCATCGCTCTGGATTGACCCTCAAAGGGATCTCTTTGTTGTCTTGCTGACAATCCGTCTCGACTACCAGGACGTCAAAATGTTCAGCCGTTTACGTAGTGGAATTTCCACGCTTGCCGCATCCGCATTTGGCGCCTCCGCAACCGGAAAAAGCAACGTCGTCGAGCGACTCAACCCGTGAACTGCTTAAAACTTGACACTCAAACGGGGGTATGCTAGTTATTTTGCTGATTTATCACTTATCCGTAGCCTGATTCAGGGGAGGGACAGATGGGCCTGAAGATTCTCCTTGCAGATGACAGCATCACAATCCAGAAGGTGATTGGCATCATTTTCGGAGGTGAAGATTATTCCCTCACCGTTGTCGATAACGGCAAAGCAGCACTTGAAAAGGCGCTCGAAATCGATCCCGATATTCTGCTTATTGACGCCTTGATGCCCGGCATGTCCGGATATGAAGTCTGCGAACAGATCCGTGCAACCCCTTCGCTTGCAGCAAAACCAATCTTGTTCCTGACTGGTTCATTCGAACCTTTTGACGAGACCAAAGCCAAGAACTGCGGGGCTGACGATTTTATTGCAAAGCCATTTGAATCCCAGCAGATCATCGCCAAAGTCACCGAGTTATACGAACGTGCTGCGTTGCGTTCTGCCGAAGCTGCAAAGGTAGTGGAAGTTGAGCCGGAACCGCCTGCTTTCGCATCCGTTGCCCCTCCTGTTGAAGCAGCACCTGAAAATGTTATCACACCCAATAATATCTGGGATGCGTTTACTCCTCAGGAACCTTCCGCTGAGGTTCCCCTTGAACCCTTGGCCGAACTGGAATCTACTCCATTTTCTTCACCCTCGCCCGAATCGGTTGAATCTCCGTGGATCCCTATCGATGAGCAGAGTTTTCAATTTGAAGAGGAGTCGGCTGCCGCAGTGCCACCTGCAACAGCTTATGAGCCGCCCCAGGTGGACGATATTGCCTTTGACAACACGCCATTTGCCGTGCCCCCCATTGATATACCCACTGATGCAGCCGCACCACCGGTCGACCTGCTCGAAATACCCGAGCCCGCTCCTATTGCACCGATTGCGCCGTCTGAAAACGTGGCTGTTAGTACACCGCCTCTACAGGTACAGGTACAGGAGTTGTCGGAAGAACAGCTAAAAGCCGCCATTGCGGCTGCTTCCAAAGACGTCATTGAACGGATTGTGTGGGAAGTGGTGCCTGATCTGGCCGAGTCAATGATAAAAGAAGCTATCCGCAAAATAACTGAAGGTCAGAAGTAGCCTTTTTATTGAAATTTTGAGTATGGATGGGGATGTTTACACATCCCCATTTTTATTGTTGCAGTGCCAGCAACGCATGAAGACGGTAGTATTTTCTCTCGCAAGTTTTCGGACGTATAAAGGTGCAAACAGTCGTCCAGTTTGTATCCAGATGGCATAATCTCCTGAAGAAGGTTGAAGTATGATTAAAAAAGCCATTGCACGCATCGTTGAACGCATCGACTTGACGGAAAACGAAATGATTGAAGTAATGGGTCAGATCATGTCCGGCGAGGCCACGGCTGCCCAAATCGCTTCGTTCATTACGGCCTTGCGCATGAAGGGCGAGACGATTGATGAAATCGTCGGAGCTGCCAAAGTCATGAGGGAGCGCGCCACACACATCCGGGTCGGGAATAGTGTCCTGGACATAGATCGGGACGACATTAACATTGACCGGGAAACGATATTGGACGTAGTCGGAACCGGTGGTGATGGAACAAACACCTTTAATGTTTCCACAACAGTCGCCTTTGTGATTTCAGCCTGTGGCATAAAGGTCGCCAAACACGGAAACCGCTCGGTTTCTTCCATGTGCGGAAGTGCTGATGTATTGGAAAAACTGGGAGTTAATCTGGATATCACGCCTGAAGCCGTTGAGCGCTGTATCAGCCGGATCGGTATTGGGTTCCTCTTTGCTCCGGCGCTCCATGGAGCCATGAAGTATGCCATTGGCCCGCGCCGGGAGATCGGGATTCGAACCATTTTCAATATTCTTGGCCCGCTTACAAACCCTGCCAACGCCAATTGTCAGGTTATGGGCGTCTACCGGGCCGACTTGGTGGAAAAGATGGCCAATGTATTGCGAAGACTCGGCTGCAAGCACGGTTTTGTAGTACATGGAATGGATGGAATGGATGAGATCACCACCACAAACGAAACCCTGGTGGCTGAAGTCACACCAACGGGAGTTGCCCTAAATACTTTGAAACCCGAAGATATGGGTATCAGGCGCTGCTCAATGCAAGACCTGCGTGGAGGCGATGCAACAGCCAACGCTGCCATCATTCGCTCTATTTTGAGCGGCGAAACCAGCCCACGGAGAGATATAGTTCTGATTAATGCCGCTTATGCTCTACTGGCTGCAGACAAAGCCACGACCCCCCGGCAAGGTTTGGAGATCGCCGCCGAAGCCATAGACAGTGGCAAAGCCAAAGCACAACTGGAGCAGCTTGTAGAGATTACAAGGGATTGAGCTGACGACATGACTAAAATGAAACATGAAACCCCGGACACGCTCAAGAAAATCGTCGCGCATAAGCGGGAAGAATTACAGAAATGCCAGGCACTGACGCCCTTGAATGAACTCCGTCAACGTAGCAAAGACATGACGCAGTCCCGTGGTTTTGAAGCAGCGCTGCGACATACGGCATCATCCGGTCAGGCTGCCATCATTGCCGAGGTCAAGAAGGGTTCACCCAGCAAGGGACTTATCCGGGCCGACTTCGATCCCCTGAGTATTGCCCGGATTTACGAGGCAAACGGAGCAACGTGCCTCTCTGTTTTAACTGACGAGCACTTTTTCATGGGTCGCCTTGATTATCTCGCGCAGATCAGAAACTCCGTCAGCCTTCCGCTATTGCGCAAGGACTTCATGCTGAACGCTTATCAAATCTATGAAGCCCGCTGTGCAGGCGCCGATGCTATACTTTTAATTGCCGCCATTCTTGAGCTGTCTCAGATTACTGATTTCATCGGCTTGGCACGTGAGCTGTCGTTGGATGTTCTGCTGGAAGTTCACGACGAGTACGAGATGGAAACCGCCTTGCGAACCGACTGCACCTTGATTGGCGTCAATAATCGCGACCTCCGGACCTTTGTGACCGATCTTGAAACGAGCAGGCGTTTGGCAAAGATGGTTCCGCCTGATCGCCTCCTGGTAGCAGAAAGCGGTATTTCCGCCCGCACCGACATAGAGCGACTGACCGCCGACGGAATTGGCGTGTTTCTGATTGGAGAATCACTGATGCGTGAAAACGACATCGGCTCAAAGCTGCGGGAGCTACGAGGCTGCTGAGACGGTACTGCGCTACAGAAGCACACGACTTACTTGTTCGTGTAGTTTGCACAGCCTGAAAGTTTATCAAGACTGGGCAACAAAGGAGCTGTTCACCATGGGAATCACCATCAAACCGTCCGATTTCAAGTTCAAATATCCACGGGACGTTCCGAATCGAGATCTCCCCAAATTTGCCGGCGTGCCCGATCCTGCACCCTTCAACCGCGATGATCTCTACGAGGTTATTCCCATGATGGAAGCGGTAATGGATACTCTGGGCAGCACTGACGGCAACATTCTCAATATGCTGGAAGATATCCTTAACGAGATGCCGCGTTTCATCAACACCCGTGAAGAAACCTACACCTATCTGCTTGAAACGGCACGTGGCTGGCTGACCCCATAGCGCACCATCATATCCTCAGTGTCGGCCGCAATTGGATGCCGTGCAGCCTTCTCCGCACCCTTTTGTCTTAGGCGGTGCAATACCGGTACATTTCAAACGTTCCAGAGATTCCCTGCTGATATGCCACCCTTCATCAGTTTCAACGCCAGCCAGCGTCCCCTCCCGAATTAACATCAGCAGCCTGATCTCTGTAGTAGCAAGTTCCTCAGCCGCATCTTCGAGCGGCACCAACTCTTTTATTTTCTCGTCCGTGCTCATAGCAACCTCTCATATCGAATTCAGCAATGATATTTTTTTGTTATTTTTTTACGTCAATACGGTAGCTCTTTATCTTACGATGCAGATTACTTCGTTCCAATTCGATGATCTCGGCTGTTCGCGATATATTCCAATCGTTTTCTTCAAGCTTCTGGATAATAAAGTCTCTCTCAAACTCCACCCGTGCCTCCCGCAGGGTACCCGGTGTCCATGGGTGGCCAGTTGCAGGTTCGACTGAACCCCTTGCCGCACTGTCCCCAAAGAGTTCTGAAATATCATCGGCCGAGATTGTCTTGGTTGCTGTCATGATCAAAATTCGTTCGATGATATTTTTAAGTTCTCGAACGTTACCTGGCCAATTGTGTTGCGCAATCAGATCCAATGCTTCCGGCATGAATACTTTGGGCTCACGAGCCTCGCGCCGATAAAACTGCGTGGCAAAGTATGGCACCAATACAGGAATATCCTCTTTGCGCTCCCTTAACGGAGGAACTTTTAATGGCACCACGTTCAGAAGATAGAAAAGATCCTCGCGAAAACGTCCGCCCCTGACATCTTCCTCCAGGGCTTTATTCGCAGCAGCGATAATCCGAACATCCACTGTTACCAAACGGGTTCCGCCAACGCGCTCAAAGCAACGTTCTTGCAGAAGACGCAGAATTTTAGCCTGAGTAGCCAATGGCATATCACTGATCTCATCAAGAAACAGTGTACCACCATCAGCAAGATCAAATTTCCCTTTTTTCTGGGCAGGAGCTCCGGCAGACGCCCCTTTTTCGTGACCGAACAGTTCACTCTCTATCAGTTCTTCAGGAATAGCCGCACAATTGACGGTGACAAAAGGCTTGCTGCGACGCTGGCTATAATAATGAATGGATCGGGCCACCAACTCCTTACCGGTTCCATTTTCTCCCGTTATCAACACGGAAGCGTTTGTCGGAGCAATACGCATGACCTGTTCACGGAGCGAAATTATAGCTGGACTATCACCTATCAGTTCATATTCATAACCTGCCACTCGTCTAAGTTCTTCATTTTCAACCCGCAGCTCTCTCAAGCGCAACGCATTGCTCACGGCAATGAGCACTTTATCCAAAGAAAGTGGTTTCTCGATAAAATCAAACGCCCCCAGTTTTGTTGAACGAACAGCAGTTTCGATCGTCCCATGCCCTGAAATCATGATAACGGTAATGTGAGGAAACAGTATCTTTAACTTTTCAAGTGTTTCCAGACCATCCAAGCCCGGCATCCAGATATCCAGAAGCACGAGATCCGGTATATCCTGATGGATACTTTCAATTGCCTCCACCCCACTGGAAGCGGTCGTCACTTGGTAACCTTCATCCTCAAGGATTCCGGTTAAAGATGTCCTGATATCTTTCTCATCATCCACCACAAGTATTGTTTTCGACATTCGCAACCTCACTTCCTATTGGCTATCTGTCCACCCGGCCACGTGGAAATATTTCACAAAACAGTCCGACTACCCTGCAGGCAGCTCTACAACAAAACACGCCCCACGCGGCTGATTATCCCTAACACGCACAAAACCATTGTGGTCCGTGACAACGCTATTAACAATTGCCAAGCCAAGTCCCGTACCCGTTTTTTTTGTTGAAAAATAAGGTTCAAACAAGCGCGGCTTGTCTTCCGGAGGAATTCCGGGTCCACTATCGGCAACAGTAAATGATGCCAGCTTCAATTCGGCATCATAACTGGTATGAATAGTAATTGTACCTTGCTCCTCCAAAGCTGCCACGGCATTTTCCAGAAGATTTATTACAACACGCTTTATCTGGCTTCTGTCAACTTTCAGTTGGGGCAGTCGCTGATCAGGTTCAAAGTAGAATTGCACTCCGCGATGAGCCTGCTGGTACAGCATCAGGGTCTCTCGAATAATTTCGTTGAGATCATTAGGCTCAGGCTGAATAGATGGCATACGGGCAAAATTTGAAAACTCGTTCACAAGATTTTTCAGCTCATCCACTGACTTGATAATCATCTCCGTACATTCGTCAAACACTTTCTCGTCGTCATTAAAACGGGAAAGATAACGCTTACGAAGCCGTTGGGCTGAAAGCTGAATTGGAGTAAGAGGGTTTTTTATCTCATGAGCAATGCGGCGGGCAACTTCACGCCAGGCTGCCATGCGCTGTGCCTTTATCACTTGAGTCAGATCGTCCAAAACCAGAACCGTTCCGATAAATCTGCCAGCTTCATCTCTCAACATGGTGACATTGAGATGTAGGGCAAGCCGTGTGCCACGCACATCAAGAGAGATCTGTCGATTGATAGTATCTTGCTTGGCAGCAAACAGGTCACGCAAGATATCCTTAACAACATCAAGCTGTGACTCATGCAACATCTCACGAAAGTTCCGTCCGAGCAAAGAGCCGGGATTTATGTTCAGCAATTTTTCAGCAGATTTATTTATGGTGGTAATATACCCGCTTTTGTCGACTGAAATGACCCCCGCAGCCACATTGCGCAATACAATCTCCATATACTGACGTCTCTGTTCGATTTCCTGATTAATCTTCGTAAGTTCATTGTTGACTGAATTCAGAGCGTGCTGTTTTGCTCGAAGATCGTTAGTCATCTGATTAAATGACTGAACAAGCATTCCGATTTCATCAACCGAAACAGTTTCTATCTGAATATCAAGCCTGCCATCTGCCACCGATCTGGTAGCCTCAAGTAATTCCTGCACAGGCCGTGAAATGCTGTTGGCAAGGTAAACGCCCATCCAGTAGGCAAAAAAGACAAGAACCAACGTAATCAGGAAAAGAGTGAGAATAAATGCGGTACGAATCGGCTTCCTCATTATTTTCATTTGCCGGAATTCGTGAAAGGAGGTGGTTATTTCCTTCATCTTGTTAACCAATGAATAGGGCACGTAATAATTTACGACAACCGCTCCAACCACATCACGCTCATTCCATGTCGAGTAAATGGGCACAATACCGCGAATCAGGTCGGCCTTTCCGATCTGATTGACTCGCGTCAACTCGGCTCCGGAAAGCCCCCGGATGATATCCTCCGAAGCGGGATTGGTAAATTCTCCTTTTGGAACAGCCGGATTCGTTGCGCGAACCAACTCCTCACGCTGTGCAGAGTAAACCTCCACCACACCAAGATTGTATTCTTTTTGCTTCTGGTGTATCAACTCTACCAAATGTGGCAGATTTTCCTGATTCAGCAGCTTTGCCGACTTAATAAACCCGCTGATCTGACGGCCATAATAAAGGGTATTTGAAGCCGAATTTTTATAGTATGTTTGGGCAACGTCAAGTGATTCACTCAGCGACAATTCCACCTGACTATTGAACCAGCCGTGAACTATGTTATTAATAAAACCAGCAGCAACAAAAAACAATAGGAGCGTTGGGACAAGGGACAAGCCTACAAAACAAAATACAAGCCGCGTTCGAAGCCGGGTTGCAACCGGATTAGAACGATTTTCGAGCAAAAGTTTCACCACATTACGACTGACCAGGTATACAAGCAGTATTACCAACATAATTACGACATTGATGACGCCGAATATGATAATATTGCTTCCTATGGTTGTTTCGGCACTTAGCTGCGTTAAGCGAATTTCTGCCGACGTGAGAAAAATGATCAACAATGAAGCCACAACGATGATAAGAGCTTCCCGTGTCCTTTTATTTCTCTCTTTTTCTGGAATTTTATGATTCATACTATTCCTAAATATTTAAACATAACCCCGTGACATGGCGTGATTGGTAATGATTAGCCGGTACATCGCATGACAATACGGAGCAGGAACACTCTCGTTATTTCAAAACAAATTCAGAATAGCACACTTACTGCGTCATTTAAATGCAATTGTTGTATTTTTGCATCACCCCTTTTATAGAGCATAACGTAATTACAGCATTAGCCTATTAATAAAGTAATTTCCAGAAGGTGCCCCATGCGCATCAAAGAAGGTTTCACTTCTCGTAACATCGATAGGAACAATCCAACAACGGAGTTGCCCAAAAACATTGGAGACACTTCCATATTTACTTCCGTATTAAATCAGAAAAAGACAGACATGGACTCTTATTCGCATGAACTGTCAGAATTTAAGAAAGAAATTGATGCGGCGGGAGACCAACTTGAGCAAGAACCGAATCTTGAGAATTTCAAAAAATTCAGAAATCTGCTAAGTCAAATGGCTAAAAGGATAAGCGGGGAAGCATATCGGCTTGAAAAAATTGGAGGAACTCCTCAAAACCCGCGCTACTTCGAGGTTATTGCTGTAATCAACAAAGAGGCTGACCAACTTTATCAATTAATTGTTAATGAGCAGCGAAACAACATTGCAATAACCGCAAAAGTCATCGGAATCAAGGGGCTAGTAGTTAATTTAATGACCTGACAAAAAAAGGCGATTATTTTCGCAATAATCGCCTCTATTCATATCATTTATGTGGTGCTACTTTCCTACCTACCATCTTCACGTGTTCTCAATGCTTTACATTAAGATTTTGAAGCTTTAGGAGTAAACTCCTCTTCAACAAGCTCAATCAGAGAAAGAGGGGCTGCATCACCATTTCTTGTACCTAACTTTATAATACGTGTATAGCCACCGGGGCGGTCCTTATAACGAGGAGCAATGGTGGAAAACAATTTTGAAACAACAGACTTTTCACGGATAAACGAAGCTGCCAGCCGGATTGAGTGAAGGTCGCCACGTTTGCCCAGTGTAATCATTTTTTCAGCCACAGAGCGGATTTCTTTTGCCTTAGCATCTGTAGTCGTGATTTTTTCATGCGCCAGCAGTGACGTCACCATATTTCTAAACATGGCTACACGATGGCTTGTTTTTCTCGCAAGGCGTCTGCCTGATTTATTATGACGCATATATAATTTCCTTTCTGAAACAGATAACGTTCAAACTACTACTCTTCTTCAGTCTGTTCTCCGCGCAAGCGTCGTAACATCTCAGGATCCGGAAAGACATCAAGCTTCATACCAAATGTAAGCCCCATATCACTAAGAATATCCTTGATTTCATTAAGTGACTTACGACCAAAATTCTGCGTTTTAAGCATTTCGGCTTCAGTTTTTGAAACCAGTTCGCCAATTAGCTTAATACCTGCATTTTTCAGGCAGTTCGCCGATCGTACAGACAGTTCCAATTCTTCAACCGTACGATAAAGGTTTTCATTTATTTTATCGATCTCTTCTTGGGACTCCTCAAGCAACTGAGGTTCTGATTCCTCATCAAAGTTGATAAATATGGATAACTGCTCCTTCATGATTTTTGCAGAATATGCAAGAGCATCTTCAGGCTTTACGCTACCATCAGTCCATATTTCGATCGTTAATTTATCGTAGTCAGTCATCTGACCAACACGCGCATTTGACACAGTAAAGTTCACCTTCTTGATAGGTGCATAAATTGCGTCAATTGGAATAGTGCCCACCGGTGCTTTTTCGTCGCGATTCCTGTCGGCAGATACGTATCCTTTGCCCATTTTGACAGTCATATCCATTTCAAATTGGGCATCTTTACCACATGTTGCGATGTGGTGATCGGGATTCATAATCTCAACATTGTGGCCGACAATAAAGTCACCAGCTTTAACGACACCCTCGCCCTTATGAACAACACGAATCGATGCCTGCACAACCGAATGCAGCTTAAGCCGAACGCCTTTGAGGTTGAGAATGATATCTGTTACATCTTCAGTAACACCCTGAATTGCTGAGAATTCATGTAAAACACCCTTAATACGAACCGAAGTAATTGCAGCCCCTTGTAAAGAGGAAAGCAGAATTCTCCTTAGTGAATTTCCGAGTGTAGTACCAAAGCCACGCTCAAATGGTTCTGCAAAAAATTTACCATATGTATCTGAAAGCGATTCCTTCTCAACCTGTAACTGCTTCGGTCTGATCAGATCGCGCCAGTTTTTATACATTACAACCTCCTCCGGAAATGACTTCCCGGTTCTGGATGTTAGAGCCAATAACCCCTAACTTAATTACTTGGAGTACAACTCGACTACCAACTGTTCCTGAATTGGTGTTGTTATGTCTTCGCGAATCGGCAATGCCTTAAGATTGCCCTTACACGCGTCGCGATCGAGTTCAAGCCACTGGGGTATACCACGTCTCGTAACAGCATCGAGCGCATCGTTAATGGAGGCAATTTTCTTGCTTTTTTCACGTAATACGACGACATCACCAACCTTCGTTTGTATAGACGGAATATTCACTTTCTTTCCGTTGAGCGTAAAGTGACCATGCCGTACAAGTTGGCGCGCCTCAGAACGAGATGCCGCAAATCCAAGCCGGTACACAACGTTATCAAGTCTTCTTTCCAGAAGAGAAAGCAGATTCTCACCTGTTACGCCTTTAATGCGATCAGCTTCCGTAAAGTAACTCCTGAATTGTTTTTCAAGGAGTCCATAAATACGACGGACTTTTTGCTTTTCGCGCAACTGAATTCCATATGCGGAATTCTTCGAACGTCCCTGCCCATGCTGGCCAGGCGCGTAATTACGGCGCTTAATCGCACATTTATCAGTGTAACAACGATCACCCTTCAAAAACAGCTCCATATTTTCTCTTCTGCACAAACGGCAGGAAGGTCCGGTATATCGTGCCAATTAAAACCTCCTTAAATGGTTAGACAAAAACTTATACTCTTCTTCTTTTGGGGGGACGGCACCCATTATGCGGAATCGGAGTAACATCCTTAATAAAGCTGATATTAAAACCAGCAGCCTGAAGTGCTCTGAGTGCTGATTCGCGCCCTGAACCAGGCCCCTTAACATATACCTCAACATTTCTGAGGCCATGCTCTTGGGCCTTCTTAGCACAATCTTCAGCAGCAATCTGAGCAGCAAAAGGAGTACTCTTGCGCGATCCCTTGAACCCTTTTGCACCCGCGGTAGACCATGCGACAACATTACCGGCGGTATCTGCAATGGTAATCATCGTATTGTTAAAAGTAGCATGGATATGTGCTACGCCATTTGATATATTTTTACGTTCCTTTTTCTTGCGCACTACTTTCTTAGCTGGACTTGCCATTCTATTCTCCAGGAATGAATATAATTATTTCTTCTTACCGGCAACGGTGCGAGCCGGACCTTTTCTGGTACGAGCATTCGTTTTGGTACGCTGTCCTCGTACTGGAAGCCCTTTTCTGTGTCGAAGGCCCCGGTAGCACCCAAGATCCATAAGGCGCTTAATATTCATAGAAATTTCACGGCGAAGATCACCCTCAACCTTAGTTACATTACGATCAATCTCATCCCGAAGATGAGAAACATCAGCTTCTGTCAGGTTATCCGTGCGTGTATTTGGATCAATCTTCGTAGCAGCAAGAATAGATTCCGCTGTTGAAGTGCCAATCCCATAGATATAGGTCAGGGCAACCACAATCCGCTTATTCTTTGGTAAATCGATACCAGCAATTCGTGCCAATTGATCATCCTCCTTTAATTACTCAACCCTGACGTTGGGAATGCTTGGGAATATCGCAAATCACGCGAACAATACCCTTACGTTTGATAATTTTGCATTTATCACAGATTTTTTTTACCGAAGCACGCACTTTCATATTACTCCCCTTCACGTACCAGCAAGTCGTGTTAAGATGTCTGGACCGTTCTTTGTTATTGCAACGGTATGCTCAAAATGTGCTGAAAAACCGCCATCAACAGTAACAACCGTCCAACCATCAGCAAGAATCTTCACTTCATGAGACTTTTCATTTATCATCGGTTCAATCGCAAACACCATCCCCTCTTTCAGCTTAACACCTTGCCCTGGTTTGCCGAAATTAGGTATTTGCGGATCTTCGTGCAGATTTTTACCAATACCGTGGCCAACAAAATCTCTTACTACGGAGAAGCCGTGCTCCTCAACGTAACTCTGAATCGCGTAGGAAATATCGTAAAGCTTATTGCCCGGAATAGCCTTTTCAATTCCCTTATAAAGTGACTGTTCAGTAACGGAAAGCAGTTCTAATACTCTGTCACCAACGACACCAATCGGAAAAGTCGTGGCCGCATCACCATAATAGCCGTCATAAATAACTCCGAAATCAAGGCTCAGAATATCACCGGACTTCAAGGGCTCTCGTGTAGGCATTCCGTGGACGACTTGTTGATTAGGAGAACAACAAAGAGCATAAGGATAATTACAATAACCCTTAAAAGCTGCCTTAGCTTTATGCTTCAATGTTTCTTTTAGGGCAATTTCCTCAAGCTCTAATGTAGTAACTCCAGGCTTAATAAATCCAGCGAGAAGAGCAAGAACTTCAGCGACAATTTGGCATGATGCCCGCATCCTCTCAATCTCTCGGGGAGACTTAAGGACAATCACAAGGTCATTCTCCAAGCAAATTACGAATCTGCTGCTGAATATCTTGAATTGAAAGAGTGCCGTCAATATGCCTTAGCACTCCACCATCAGCATAGTAGCTTTTCAAAGGCGAAGTCTGCTGATCATAAACCGTCAATCTGTTAATCACTGTCTCTTTACGGTCATCATCGCGCTGCAACAAATTTGCGCCACAATAATCACAAATCCCATCAACCTTCGATGGCGCGTGAACAACATGAAATCCTTTTCCGCACGCAGAACAGGTACGACGGCCAGACAACCGCTGAACAATTTCCTCATTATTGACATCCAAGGAAATCACATGATCAATTGATTGTCCTAATTTTTCCAAAATTGTTGACAACTCACTCGCCTGAGGAATGGTTCTGGGAAAGCCGTCTAATATAAAACCATTATGGCAGTCATTACCTGCCAATCTCTCACTTACCAAGCCAAGTACGATATCATCGGAAACCAATCCACCGGCGTCCATGATAGCCTTTGCCTTAAGACCAAGCTCCGTCTGTGCCTTCACTGCCGCCCGAAGCATATCTCCGGTCGATATCTGAGGAATCTGATACTGATCTACAATAAACTGTGCCTGAGTCCCCTTGCCTGCACCCGGAGGGCCTAAAAGAATCAAGTTCATTACTTCCGCCCCTTTATCCGCACACCCTTCAAAAAACCCTCATAATTACGTGTAATCAAATGAGACTCGATCTGCGCCACTGTGTCCATCCCTACTCCAATTGCAATCAACAAAGCTGTACCGCCAAAATAAAATGGCAGGTTAAACTTCTCAATCAAAATAGAAGGTAGAACGCAAACAAGGGAGATATAGATAGCGCCTGCAAAAGTCAGACGAGCCAACACCGTGTCCATAAAGTCTGATGTCTCTTTTCCCGGACGAATCCCAGGTATATAACCACCGTGCTTCTTGATATTCTCTGCAACGTCAACGGGATTAAAAGTCACAGCCGTATAGAAATAGCAAAAAAAGACTATAAAGGCAACAAATAAAATATCATAAGCAATATGCCCTGGCGTAAGGTTTTTTGCAATGTTCTGCACCCAAGGGACGTTTATAAAATTCGCAATTGTCGCCGGGAACATGATGATGGAAGATGCAAATATCGGCGGAATCACCCCTGCCATGTTAACTTTAAGAGGCAAATGCGAAGATTGCGCATTATATGTTTTTAAACCGACTACTCGCTTTGCGTAATGAATTGGCAATCTACGCTGTCCACGCTCGACATAAACAATCGCAGCAATCACAAAAAACATAAAAACAAGAACAAAGAGTAAAACAAATAACGACAATTGATTTACACTTAACAGTTTTCCGGTCTTTATAAGAGCGGTCGGAATACGAGCAACAATTCCAGCAAAGATTATCAGCGAAATGCCGTTGCCAATACCTTTTTCTGACATTTGTTCGCCCAGCCACATAATAAAGGCGGTTCCTGCAGTCAATGTCAATACTGTCATAAAACGAAAAGACCAGCCGGGAACTGGTACCACAAGCTCACCCGCCGGCCCTCGCATACCCTCTAAACCCAAAGCAATGAATAACCCCTGCCCGATACTTAAAACTATGGTTCCATAGCGTGTGTATTGAATAATCTTTTTCCTGCCCGATTCACCTTCTTTGGACAGTTTTTCTATAGAAGGAACAATAACAGTCAGTAACTGAAAAATAATAGATGAGGAAATATAAGGCATAATTCCGAGGGCAAAGACCGTCAATTTCTCAAGGGCCCCCCCGGAAAACATATCAAAGAGACCGAGAAGCGTACCCCTGGCCTGCTCAAAAAAATGAGCCAGAGCAACTCGATCAATACCCGGAGTCGGAATATGACACCCTATCCGGTACACTGCAAGCATAGCAAGTGAAAACAATACCCGCTTTTTCAATTCCGGGATTTTAAAAATATTACCTAGTGCATCAAGCACTACATTTCTCCTCGATCGTACCTCCAGCGGCAATTATTTTGTCTTTTGCCGACTGGCTGAACTTTGTTGCAGAAACATTTAGAGCCTTGGAAATTGCACCCTCTCCAAGTATCTTAACATTTGCCGATGCATTTTTTATGAGGCCTTTTGCAACCAACAAATCTGGAGTTACAGACTCCCCAGCATTAAACACATCAAGCTGGTTGAGATTAACCAAAGAAAATTCAACGCGAGTCAACGGCGTAAAACCGCGCTTCGGCAAACGGCGCTGAAGCGGCATCTGGCCGCCTTCAAAACCAGCTTTTATGCTTCCGCCTGAACGGGCTTTTTGTCCTTTGTGACCCTTGGTAGCAGTTTTTCCATGACCAGAGCCAGGACCGCGACCTATGCGTTTTCCCTGTTTAGTGGATCCCAGAGCAGGTTTCAATGTATTCAAATCCATTATATCACCCTCTTAACTACACAACGTGCAGCATATGTCTGATTTTTGAAATCATTCCGCGAACTTCAGGTGTATCGTTGAGCACAACCGTGGCATTAAGGTGTTTCAAACCAAGGCCTGCAACAACAGCGCGATGTTTTTGCGGTTTCCCAATAATGCTCTTCACAAGAGTAATCTTTAACTGCGCACTCATATAGCTACCTCTTTATTCAGTTAGGCCACGACGGGCGGCCATTTCCTCGGGTGACTTAAGAAGCTGCAAACCAGCAAAAGCTGCCTTCACAACATTGTGCGGATTATTAGATCCGATACATTTTGAAAGTATATTATTAATGCCCGCAGCTTCAAAAACAGCACGCGCTGCACCACCGGCAATAACCCCAGTACCAGCTGATGCCGGCTTCATAAACATCCGTCCTGCACCAAATTTGCCTTCTATTTCAAAGGGTATTGTCTGAAACTGATTTACAGGAACTTTGATCAGGTTCTTCTTCGCCTGTTCAACACCCTTACGGATTGCCTCAGGGACTTCATTAGCCTTTCCAAGACCATATCCAACATGGCCGCAACCATCACCAACAACTATCAGGGCTGAAAAGCTAAAGCGCCTTCCGCCTTTAACAACCTTGGCAACGCGACTAATATGAACCACTCGATCAGTCAAATTCAAATCCGCCGGATTAATTCTGCTCAATTTAAAACCCCCTGAAACGTGTTAAAAAAGAAGACCTGATTCGCGAGCCGCATCGGCCAACGCTTTAACTCTGCCATGATAAAGGAAACCATTGCGATCGAAAACAACCGAAGAAATATTGCTTTCTAATGCAATTCGGGCGATCTCTTTACCCACATGAACGGCAGCGGCAACATTTCCCGTATATGCTAGTCCTTCAGCACTTGGAGACAATGTCGAGCAGGAAACAATAGTAACACTTTTTGTATCGTCAATAAGTTGTGCGTAAATATGCCGCGAGCTTTTGAATACGTTTAACCGAGGTCTTTCAGACGTTCCGCGCACTTTTTTCCGTACACGTACTTGTCGTTTTAACCTAGTAATGGTTTTAAGTGCAGTTTTTGCCACAACAATCTCCTTATAAAGACTACTTCTTACCGGTTTTGCCGGCTTTTCTCAGTATAGTCTCGTCAGCATATTTGATGCCCTTGCCTTTATATGGTTCAGGCGGACGGAACGATCTAATCTTTGCAGCGGTTTGACCAACCTGCTCCTTGTCATAACCCTTCACAAGAAGTTTGGTCATCTTATCAACTTCAATATTAATCCCATCGGGAATTTCGAAGGACACTGGATGTGAAAATCCAAGATTCAATAAAAGCTCTTTCCCCTTAACTTCAGCGCGATAACCAACGCCATTTATTTCCAGGCTCTTTTGAAATCCTTTAGTAACACCAGTAACCATATTGTTGATCAGTGTACGCGTCAAGCCATGAGCCGAACGTGCAGCTGTCGTCGTATCATTGCAAGTAACCGTAACAGTGCTATCAGAAATATTCAGCGTCACATTTTGCATTATCCGACGAGACAACTTTCCCATCGGTCCCTGTACACTTAATACAGAATCATCAAAACTAAGTTTAACGCCCTTAGCTATTTCTATGGGGAGCTTCCCTATTCTCGACATCGCTTCATGCTCCTTGAATTCGTGATTACCAGACAGTACAAATAACTTCACCACCAAGGCCTGCATTACGAGCAGTAGTACCAGTAATCAAACCTTTGGAAGTTGATAGAATCACAATACCAAGCCCGCACTTTACCTCTGGAACTTCATCAGCCTTGACGTAGACTCTACCACCGGGCTTACTAATGCGCTTGATTTCATTAATAACACCGTCTTTTTCATCAATGTACTTCAGATAAATCCTCAAAACCCCCTGGAGGTTATCAGAAATCACTTTATAGTTTTTAATATAACCTTCCTGTTTGAGAACAGTGGCAATATTAACCTTCATTGTGGAAGAAGGAATGTCAACTTTTTGGTGCTTAACCATATTAGCATTTCTGATTCTGGTTAGCATATCGGCAATAGGGTCTGTCATCGACATCGTGCGTGTGCTCCTATCAATTTCTTCAATATGTTATGATTACCAGCTAGATTTGATCACGCCAGGAATCTGTCCCATGGATGCAAATTTACGAAGACATATCCTACACATTTTAAATTTGCGATAGAAAGCCTTCGGCCTACCGCAAACCTCACATCTGTTGTGCTGTTGTACCTTAAACTTAGGCTTACGTTGTGATTTTATAATCATTGAAACTTTTGCCACGGAATCCTCCAGAATGTGTTAATTCCTGAACGGCATGCCCAAATACTTAAGCAATGCTCTGCCTTCTTCATCGGTCTTAGCGTTCGTTACGATCGTTATATTCAAACCTTTTATCTTATCAACCGTATCGTAATCAATCTCCGGGAATATCAACTGTTCCTTGACGCCCAGAGTATAATTACCTTTTCCATCAAAGGCTTTTCCAGAAATACCTTTGAAATCACGAACCCTTGGAAGAGCGACATTCATAAGACGATCAAGAAATTCATACATGGTATCGCGACGCAAAGTAACCATACAGCCAATTGGCATACCTTCACGGAGCTTAAAAGTAGCAATTGATTTCTTCGCCTTCGTGACAACCGGCTTCTGTCCTGTGATTGCAGCAATCTCTGCAGTGGCGGAATCCAGTATTTTAACATTCTGAATCGCTTCACCAAGGCCCATATTTACAACTACCTTAAGAATCTTAGGCACTTGCATTATATTGTCATAACCAAAATCGTTACGCAATTTTGGAATAATTTCAGTTTTATACATCTCGTACAATCGCGCCATCAGTTACATCCTCCTATTGTTTCTCAAGAGAACTTCCACACTTCACACATGTTCTCAGCTTGTCGCCGTTTTCCAGAATCTGTTTCTTAATTCGAACGGGCTTGGCACATTTGGCGCAGTATGGCATCACGTTGGAAATATGCATTGCGGCTTCTTTTTCCTTGATTCCACCCGGCTCATTGCCACGAGCCTTAACATGTCGCTTAACCATGTTGAGACCTTCAACAATAATCCCATTTTTTTTGGGTAGAAATTTAACTACTTTGCCGGTTTTGTTCTTATCTTTACCGGCAATAACCATCACGGTCTCGCCTGAATTAACATGTGGTTTAATGGCTTGCATCTATATTTCTCCGATTTGATTAGAGTACTTCCGGCGCAAGGGATATAATTTTCATGAATTTTTTTGCACGCAATTCCCTTGCTACGGGGCCAAAGATACGAGTTCCAACTGGCTCTTTCTGATTATTAATAACAACACCAGAATTATCATCAAAGCGAATATAAGAACCATCAGGGCGCCCTAACTCTTTAGCAGTACGAACGATGACAGCTTTAACCACGTCGCCCTTCTTAACCTTGGAATTCGGCAGCGCTTCACGTACCGAAGCCACTATTATATCACCAATTCCCGCATACTTACGCTTAGAACCACCGAGAACCTTGATACAAAACAGTTTTTTGGCTCCGGAATTGTCTGCAACGTCTAGTATTGTTTGCATCTGTATCATTACTCAGTACTCCTGTCTTAAGAGATGCATTATTCGCTTATTTGTTTTAAATTCCAGCGTTTATCTTTACTTAAAGGCCTGCATTCGATGATCTGCACGCGATCACCTATTTTACAACTGTTATTTTCGTCATGTACTTTATAGGTAGCACTACGCTTTATATATTTATTGTAAACAGGATGCTTTATAAGGCGGTCTACTTTAACAACGACTGTCTTATCCATTTTATCGCTTACAACGACGCCAATTTGAGTTCTTCTGTGTCCACGCTCACTCATGTGAAACTCCCTATGCTCTATTTTCAGTAAGGATCGTGTTAATTCGAGCGATACCTTGACGAATTGTTTTCAGTTTCGAAGTATTTTCCAAACGTCCTGTATGTAACTGAAATTTGAGATTAAACAGTTCCTGAACAAGTTCGCTTTTTTTTGACTTGAGGCTGTCCGAAGACATAGCACGCAACTCTTTAAGCTTCATTGTTTTCACTCCTAGCAATAAACTTGGTTGAGATCGGCAACTTGTGCGCTGCTAATCGAAGTGCCTCTCGTGCGATTTCTTCTGTGACACCCTCCATCTCATAGAGAATGGTACCAGGCTTGATAACTGCAACCCAGGAATCGGGAGATCCTTTTCCCTTACCCATTCTGGTTTCAGCCGGTTTTGCAGTCAAGGGCTTGTCCGGGAAAATTCTAATCCAGATTTTCCCACCCCTTTTAATATAGCGAGTCATCGCAATACGCGCGGCTTCAATTTGCCTGGAATCAAGCCAGCCGCACTCAGTTGCTTGCAAACCAAATTCTCCGAAGGACAGGGCGATTCCACGGCAGGGCTTCCCTGTCATGCGTCCCTTCATCTGTTTTCTATGTTTAACCCGCTTCGGCAATAGCATTGAAACTTACTCCTGTTCTACAAAGTATAATTTAATGACTCGGAAGAACTTCGCCTTTAAAAATAAGAACCTTAACACCAATAAGACCGTACGTCGTCTTTGCCTCAGCAAATCCGTAATCAATATCGGCGCGAAGTGTATGCAAAGGAACGCGGCCCTCACGGTACCATTCAGTACGGGACATTTCAGCTCCACCAAGCCGACCTGAACAGGTAATACGAATACCTTTAGCACCAAACTTAAGAGCTGACGTTACGCTTTTTTTCATAGCTCTTCTGAATGCAATTCGGCGCTCAAGTTGTAAGGCAACGTTTTCAGCAACCAGTTGAGCATCCAGCTCAGGTTTACGAACCTCAATTATATTGATAAAAATTTCTTTAGAGGTGAGGTTGGACAACTCTTTCTTAATGGTTTCGACCTCAGAGCCTTTTTTACCGATAATCAGACCTGGACGTGCTGTGTATATATTTATTTTTGTCTTATTAGCGGCTCTTTCAATCTCAATTTTCGAAATGCCTGAGCTATAAAGACGTTTTTTGAGAAAAGCACGGATCTTCAAATCCTCGTGCAAAAGCTTTGCGTAATCTTCTTCAGCATACCATTTGGAGTCCCAGCTTTTTATAACTCCAAGTCTGAAACCTATCGGATTTACTTTTTGTCCCAAACTACACCTCCGCGAAAATGAAACTATTTCGAATCTGACAGTATGACGCTGATATGGCTTGTTGGCTTACGGATCTTGCTTGCCCGTCCCATAGCACGCGGCAGAAAACGTTTCAGTACTGCGCCACCATCAACGTAAATAGATTTTACAAATAATCTATCAACATCTGAAACACCTTTTTGCTCTGCATTCGCTACTGCCGACTTTAGTAATTTAGAAATGAGCTTTGCAGAAGGTTGAGGAAGAAACCTTAAATTATTAAGAGCTTCTTGTATTACCTTCCCTCTGACGAGATCAACAACCAGTCTGGTTTTTCGTGGCGACAGATGTACTGACGTCAGTTTTGCACTGGATTCCATTTAAAAACTCCCTTTCTACTTCTTAACTTTGCTCTTTCTGTCAGCAGCGTGGCCATGAAAAGTTCTTGTAGGAGAGAATTCACCCAGCTTGTGGCCAACCATATTTTCGGTTACATATACGGGAATGAACTTTTTCCCATTATGTACTGCGAAGCTAACACCGATAAAATCAGGTGTAATTGTCGATCTACGAGACCATGTTTTGATAATCTTTTTCGAGCTCGGACCTTCAGCAAGAACTTTTTTCAAGAGATGCTCGTCAACAAATGGTCCTTTTTTAATTGAGCGTGCCATTTTCAGTCCTCACACTATTTGGTTCGCTTCTTAACTATAAAGCGATCAGTTGTTTTGTTTGTTCTCGTTTTGTAACCCTTGGTCGGAATACCCCAAGGCGTTACAGGATGCCGGCCACCGGAAGTACGCCCTTCACCACCACCATGGGGGTGATCAACCGGGTTCATTGCGACACCGCGGACTTTAGGACGTTTACCGAGCCAACGAGAACGACCAGCTTTACCAATACTGACCTTCTCGTGATCAAGGTTACCAACCTGACCAATCGTAGCATAGCAATCCTGAAGAACCATGCGGACTTCACCAGATGGCAATTTAACTTGTGAATATCGCCCTTCCTTTGCCATAAGCTGGGCAAATGTACCTGCGCTTCGCGCAAGTTGGGCGCCTTTTCCCAATTTAAGCTCAACATTATGAATAATCGTGCCCAGTGGTATTGCCTTTAAAGGCAGTGCATTCCCGGGCTTAATGTCAGCCTCAGGGCCACTGACGACCATGTCGCCAACCTTCAGATCCAGCGGAGCCAAAATATAGCGTTTTTCTCCATCCAAGTAATGCAGCAAAGCAATGCGTGCACTACGGTACGGATCATACTCAATACTTGCGACCTTTGCAGGAATGCTCAGTTTATCACGACGAAAGTCGATAATACGATATTTCTGTTTATGTCCGCCGCCCTGATGGCGAGAAGTGATCCGACCAAGTGCATTCCTGCCACCTGATTTCTTTAATTTAGTGAGAAGAGACTTTTCTGGTGTTGATGTTGTAATCTCTTCAAACGTCGAACAGGTCTGATGTCTACGGCCTGGCGATGTTGGCTTATAAATCTTGATTCCCATTGTGAACCCCGAAAATGTTGATTAAACCTCAAAAAAATCTAAGGACTGACCCTGTTGAAGAGTCACATAGGCTTTTTTCCAGTTTGACTGTTTTCCATAGTTTCGCCCAACTCGTTTTACTTTGCCTGCAACATTGATAGTTCTAACGTTATCAACTTTTACATTAAATAAGGACTCAACTGCCTGCTTGATCTCAATTTTGTTTGCATTTCTATCAACTACAATAGCGACAGTATTAGTAGCTTCTCCACCTAAGGAGGTTTTTTCTGTGACATGTGGCTTTTTTATAACGGAATAAACGTTCATATCTGCAGAGCTCCTTCTACGGATTGGAGTGCACCCTGAGTAATAATAAGATTCTTATACTTCAGAATGTCAAAGATATTAAGAGCATCGTGCTTTAGAAGTTTGACATTTGGAACATTCCGACTGGACAAATGTAAATTGTTAGTCAGGTCATCGGTAATTATGAGGGATCGGTCAATATCAAACCGCTTCATAAAGCCAACAAATTCTTTTGTTGAAATAGTATCAAAATCCAGCTTATCCATAACGGTTAAACGGTTACTTTTAAGCTGAAGTGACAGAGCGGAACAAATTGCCGATTTACGTGCCTTTTTGTTCATACTCAAATTATACTCTTTCGGTCTTGGTCCAAAAGCCACGCCACCACCAGGATACTGAGGTGCTCTAACGCAGCCCTGACGGGCTCCACCAGTACCTTTTTGCTTAAAAGGCTTTTTACCGCTACCAGCAACTTCTGAGCGAGTTTTCGTTTTAACCGTACCAGCTCGTCTGTTGGCAAGCTGTATACGGAGAGCCAGATGCATTAAATGTTCTTTGATCTCTGTGCTGAAGATCGCATCGGACAGCTGAATTTCGCCTACCTGCTGTTTATTCATGTTGTAAACTGCTATCGAAGGCATACTAAATACTCCTGATTAAGCTTTTACGCTGTCTTTTATGAGAACAACGTTGTTACGATGGCCAGGAATTGCGCCTTTAATTAAGAGAAGATTATCAGCAGCATCAACGCGAATAATTTGAAGGCGCTGAATCGTTACTTGCTCATTTCCAAGCTGTCCAGGCATTTTCTTGTTTTTGAATACCCGTGAGGGTGTTGCTGAAGCCCCAATTGAACCTGGAGCACGATGAAAACGCGAACCGTGCGAAGAACGACCGCCTCTAAAATTATGACGTTTTATAACACCCTGAAAACCTTTACCAATGCTTGTTCCTGAAACGTCTACATAGTCGCCAGGTTCAAATTGTTCGACAGTCAGTACGTCTCCAAGGCCTAATTCCAATTCCGTGTCAAGTTTGAGCTCTTTTAAAAACCTAAAGGCACCCCGACCCGTTTTTGCGTAATGCCCCAGCAATGGCTTTGTGGCCGTAGAAGCAGCTATTGACTCAAACCCAACTTGAACAGCATTATAGCCATCACTGGCATCAGTCTTCTTCTGCGTAATAACACAGGGACCAGCTTGTACTACAGTGACCGGAACGCGGGTTCCATCTTCTAAGAATATCTGGGTCATGCCCAGTTTTTTTCCAATGATGCCTTTTTTCATATCAGTTCCTATTCGAAAAAAGTACTCTTACAGTTTAATTTCAACATCAACACCAGCAGCCAAATCCAACTTCATAAGTGCATCAACAGTTTGTTGGGTAGGATCAAGTATATCGATGAGGCGTTTGTGAGTCCGGATCTCAAACTGGTCCCTAGATTTCTTGTCCACATGAGGTCCTCTAAGTACGCAGTACTTATTGATAACCGTCGGCAGAGGAATCGGTCCCGCTACGCGAGCACCAGTTCTTTTTGCGGTATCAACGATTTCTGTGACGGAAACATCCAGTAACTTATGGTCATACGCCTTAAGGCGGATTCTGATCTTCTGGCTCTGCATTGATATCCTCGTTACGTTTTATTCAATAATCGAGCTGACGACGCCGGCG
>MTLD01000557.1_pt7 | contig 49836 bp, 48 predicted proteins | sample 1982471 | NCBI WGS metagenome assembly MTLD01 (sample SAMN05712604, study PRJNA340218) | biofilm metagenome | isolation source: sample SPM anode biofilm adapted to -50 mV | place: USA | collected 2012-02-03
GGCAGGGGCGGGCTGGCTGGCCGCCCGCCGCGGGAGGACCTGAGGTGCCGTCCCTCGCCGCCGCCCTGGTGGAGCTCCGGGAGATGGACCGGCTGGCGCGGCTGGATACGCCTCTGCACCGCCTGGATCCGCGCGCCAAGGTGCTGGCCACCGCCGTCTTCCTGGGCGTCCTCGCCTCCTTCCACCCCCACGAGGTGTCAGCGCCGCTGCCCATGGCCCTCTTCCCCGTGGCCCTGGCGGCTCTCGGCGCGGTGCCCTTCGGCCTCCTGGGGAGGAAGACCCTCCTGGGCCTGCCCTTCATCCTGGTCCTGGGGGCCTTCCTGCCCTGGCTGGATCGCGCGCCGGCGCTGGTGCTGGGACCTGTGGCCGTCAGCCGCGGCTGGCTGGCCTTCGCGTCCCTGCTGGTGCGGGGGTCGCTGGCCATGGCCACGGCCACGGCCCTGGTGGCGGTGACGGGCTTCGGGGAGATGTGCGCGGCGCTGGACCGGTTCGGAACGCCGCGGGTCTTCTCCCAGCAGCTGCTCTTCCTGCACCGCTACCTGTTCCTTGCGGGGGAGGAGACGGGCCGGGCCCTCCAGGCCCGGGAGCTGCGGGCCTTCGGGCATCCCCTCGCGGCGCGGGAGTACGGTGCCTTCGCTGGCCACCTCCTGACGCGGAGCTGGGAGCGGGCCGAGCGCGTCCATGCCGCCCTGCGGGCGCGGGGGTTCGATGGCGTCCTGCCGGTGCGCACGCCGTCCGCTTTCAGCGCGGGCGCCTGGGCCTTCCTCCTGGGCTGGTCGGCCTTCTTCCTCCTCTGCCGCTGGCAGCCCCTTCCCACCCTGCTGGGGCGCCTCCTGGCCGGAGGGACACCGTGAGCCACCACCTGCTGGAGGTCCGCAACCTGCGGCACACCTACCCGGACGGCACGATCGCCCTGGACGGCCCCACGTTCACGCTCCACCACGGCGAGGCCGTGGCCCTCGTGGGGGCCAACGGGGCGGGGAAGTCCACCCTCCTGAAGCACCTGAATGGCACGCTCCGCGCGACAGAGGGCGAGGTGCGGGTGGGCGAGCTGCCCGTGCAGGCCGGGACCCTGGCCCAGGTGCGGCGCACGGTGGGCATGGTCTTCCAGGATCCCGATGACATGCTGTTCATGCCGACGGTGCTGGAGGACGCGGCCTTCGGGCCCCGGAACCTGGGCTTTCCCCAGGCGGAGGCGGAGGCCCGGGCCCTGGCGGCCCTGGGGCAGGTGGGGGCCGCCCACCTCGCCACCAAGGCGCCCTATCACCTGTCCGTGGGGGAGAAGCGGCGCTGCGCCCTGGCGGCGGTACTGGCCATGGGCCCCGACATCCTCGTGCTGGACGAGCCCAGCACCGGGCTGGATCCCCGCGGACGGCGGCTGCTGGTGGGCCTGCTGCAGGCCTTCACCCACACCCGCCTCATCGCCACCCACGACCTGGACCTGGCCCTGCGCCTCTGCCCGCGCACCCTGGTGCTGCACCGGGGCCGCCTCGTGGCCGACGGTCCCACCCGGGCGATCCTCGCGGACCGTGCCCGGATGGAATCCTGGGACCTGGAAGCCTGGCCCCCGGAGGCGTGAAGGCTACTTCGCGGCAGGCACCACGATGACGGGCGGGATGCCGGCGGCCTGGACGGCCTTGTCGAAGGCGGCGAGCTCGGCGGACCAGGCCTGGGCCAGCTCGGCCTGGAGGCTCGCCAGCACGGCCTTCTCCTGGTCGTAGTAGGCCAGGGCCGCGGGGCTCGGCGCGCCGTCGCCTTCACCCGCCATGCCGGCCAGGCCGATGAACTGGTGGTCCAGGCCCGGCGTGAAGTTCAGCACGTCCTGGTCGCTCTTGACCTTGGGGTTCACGAGGCGGGCTTCGAGGGTGTCCAGGCGGTCCGTGAGGGCCTTGGCGGGGGCCTTCAGATCCCCGGCCTTCCCCAGCTTCTCCGCGCGGTCCAGGAGGCCCTTGACCTGGGCCTTCACGTCGCGGATCTGGAGGACGGCCTGGTGGACCTCCGTCACCCGGTCGCGGACGGCCTGGAGGAAGTCCGCCTGGGCCTTCAGCTCGGCCTCGCTGGCCGTGACGCCGGGCCGCGGCAGCACCTGCAGGTCGCGGCTCAGGGTGGCGCCGCGGTAGGACACGCGCAGGGTGTAGGTGCCGGGCGCCACCTCGGGGCCGCGGGTGTCGCCCCAGACGATGGCCTTGGGCAGCAGGTGGGGGCGGAACATGCGGAGGTCCCAGGCCACGCGGTTGAAGCCGGCGTGGAGCTTCAGGGGCTTCTCGGCGCCGGGCTCAGGCTTCTCGGGCTTGCGGCTGGTGAAGCTGCGGAGCACCTCCTGGCCACTGAGCACATCCAGGGTGAGCGGGTCCTTGTCGTCCGGCGCCTCCTTCAGCCAGAGGTCCAGGATGGCGCCCGTGGGCGGGTTCTGGCCCAGGGCGCGGGGCTTCGCGTTCTCCTCCATCCACCAGGCCTGGCCATAGTCGGCGCGGAGGGCGGGGCGGGGCTGGAAGACGTGCAGCGGCTGGGCCGCCAGCTCGGGCTTCCACTGGCGCAGGCTGTCCAGGTCATCGAGGATCCAGAAGGACCGGCCCTGGGTGGCCACGATGAGATCGCCCTTGTGGATGGTGAGATCGGTGATGGGCACCACGGGGAGGTTGCGCTGGAAGGACTGCCAGGAGGCGCCGTCGTCGAAGGAGAGGTAGAGGCCCGTCTCCGTGCCGGCGAAAAGGAGCCCACGCCGCCGCTCGTCGGACCGGACGACGCGGGTGAAGGCGCCTGCGGGGATGCCTGCGTCGATGCGAGTCCAGCTCTTCCCGAAGTCGGTGGTGCGGAAGAGGTAGGGCTTCAGGTCGTCCAGTTTGTAGGCGGTGGCCGCCACATACGCTGTCCCGGCGTCGGAGGGGGAGGGATCGATGCTGTTGATCTGGATGTTGGTCGGCAGGCCCTTGGGTGTGATGTCGGTCCAGGTCTTGCCGCCGTCGCGGGTGAGGTGCACCAGGCCGTCGTCGCTGCCGGCCCAGAGGATGGCGGGGTCCTGCCGGCTCTCGGCCAGGGCGAAGATGGTGCCGAAGACCTCGACGCCAGTGTTGTCCTTGGTGATGGGGCCGCCGCTGGCGATCTGGGTAGCCGGGTCGTTCCGGGTGAGGTCGGGGCTGATCTCCTCCCAGGTGCGGCCCCGGTCCAGGCTGCGCAGCAGCTTCTGGGCGGCGTGGTAGAGCGCGTGGGGCTCGAAGCGGCTGATGAGGATGGGGGCGTTCCACTGGAAGCGGTACTTCAGGTCCTTCGGCGCCATGCCGATGGCCAGCTGGGGCCAGGCCATGACCATGCGCGTCTCGCCCGTGCGGCGGTCGTTGCGGGTGATCTGGCCGCCGTATTCCCCGGCGAAGACCACGTCGGGATCCTTCGGCTCTGGCGCGATCCAGCCGCTCTCCCCGCCGCCCACGGCGTGCCAGTCGGCCTGGGTGACGCCGCCGCGGCCCTCGGCCCGGCTCTTGATCGCCACGGAGGTGTTGTCCTGCTGGCAGCCGTAGATCCAGTAGGGATCGCGGGTGTCCACGGCCACCCGGTAGAACTGGGCGGTGGGCTGGTTCAGGAGGGTGCTCCAGGACTCGCCGCCGTTGACGGTCACCGTGGCGCCGCCGTCGTTGCCCTCGATCATGCGCTGCGGATCCTCCGGCGCGATCCAGAGATCATGGTTGTCCCCGTGGGGGGTGGGGATGGCGGTGAAGGTGCGTCCGCCGTCCTGGGAGCGCAGGAAGGCCACGTTGAGGGCGTACACCGTGTCGGCGTTCTTCGGATCGGCGTAGATGCGGGAGTAGTACCAGGCCCGCTGGCGGATCTGGTTCTCCCCGTTGACGAGGGTCCAGGTGGCGCCGGCGTCCTCGCTGCGGAAGAGGCCGCCCTTCTCGGCTTCCACGATGGCCCAGACGCGGTCGGGGCGGGCCGGGGACACCGTGATCCCGATGCGGCCCAGGACACCCGTGGGCAGGCCGCCCTCCAGGCGCTTCCAGGTGTCGCCGCCATCCGTGGATTTGTAGACGCCGCTGCCGGTGCCGCCGCTCTCCAGGGTCCAGGGCTTCCGGCCCACCTGCCAGAACCCGGCATAGAGGATCCGGGGGTTCGCGGGATCCATGCACAGATCCGAGGCACCAGTGTTTTCATTCACATACAGCACCTTCTTCCAGTTCTTTCCCCCGTCCAGGGTGCGGAAGATGCCACGCTCGGCATTCGGGCCCCAGACGTGGCCGAGGGCGGCCACATAGGCGATGTCGGGGTTCGTGGGGTTCACCCGGACCCGGGTGATCTGCTGGGTGTCGTCGAGACCCAGGTGGATCCAAGTCCGCCCCGCGTCCGTGGACCGGTACACCCCGTCTCCGCGGCTCACGTTGCCGCGGATGGTGTCCTCGCCCATGCCCACGTAGATCACGTTGGGATCGCCCTCGCAGAGGCCGATGGCGCCCACGGAGCCAGTCTTGAAGAAGCCGTCCGAGAGGTTCTGCCAGCTGGCGCCGCCGTCCTCGGTTCGCCAGAGGCCGCCCCCGGTGGCACCCATGTAGTAGCGCTGCGGTTGCCCGGGCACGCCGGCCACGGCGCCCACGCGTCCGCCGCGGAAGGGGCCCAGGTTGCGGAACCTGAGGCCGGTAAAGGCCTCGCCCGTGGGGGCGGCGGTCAAGGCCAGGGCGCTCAGGAAGGGCAGGAGGATGCGGCGGAGGGGGCCCATGGCGGCTCCAGACAGGAGGGGAAGGACAAGTATCGTATGACGACAGTCGCAGGGCGCGAAGGTCAATTCAGGCCCGGATTATTTGTGCATGACAATATTCCGAACATGGAATATAAAACAAGCAAGATCAGCATTTATGAAAGTGATGCGCCGGGTCGTAGAAGGGAGCAGGCCCGTTCGGCCCCATCCCAGGAGGTTCCCGTGCGTCAACGCCTGTTCCTTCCCGTCCTGCTGGCGATCCTCGCGCTTCCGGTCAGCGCCCAGACCCGCGATCAGGCCAAGGCTTTCGTGAAGCAGGCCGTGGATTTCGCCAAGAAGAATCCCCGCGAGGCCTTCCTCGAGGAAGTCACCTCCAGCAAGGGCCGCTTCCATTTCGTTGCCGGCAGGAACAACGACCTCTACATCTTCGTGTACGACCTGGAGGGCAAGGTGCTGGCCCATGGGGTGCGTCGCGAACTGGTGGGAATCACCCGCTGGAACGCCAAGGACCCGGACGGCAAGTTCTGGATCCAGGATTGGACCCGCCTGGTGAAGGAGAAGGGGAGCGGCTGGATTGAATACAAGGAACTGAATCCCGCCCAGGGCAACAAGGTCATGAAGAAAGCCTCCTGGGTGGAGCTGTACAACGGAATGGTCCTCGGCGCCGGGATCTACGAGTAGTCCCGTCGCCTCCTGATCCCTGGACAGATCCCGCCTGCGGGAGGATGCCGGAGCCCTTCGCGCCCGCTCAGGCTCGAGGTGGGGGCACGACTCCCTCAGGAGGGACGGGGAGTGTCCGCGTCCCGGGGTGTATTCTGGAGGTTCCCTCGGAGTCGTCATGCCTGTTCCCACTTTCGGTGGTCCGCGCCGCCCCTCGCTGCCCTACCGGAAGCCCCAGCAAGGCCGTGACTACTGGATCGTGGATGACATCCTGCCCAACGCCCAGGAGGTGGTGGCACGGAGCCTGGCCCGGTCCGAGTGGGAGCTGGGCCTCCCCTACCGCAACGAAACCTGGCCCGGCATGCGGGCCACCGGGGCCCTGCTCCCGGAGGAGCTGGCGGCCGTGGAGGCCCGGGTCCGCGCCCTCACGGGGGCACGGCGGCTGTGGAAGGAGACGGATCCCCAGGGGGCCACTCTTAACCACAACGTCATCCAGCTGGTGGCCGCCTCCGAGTCCGGTCCGCGACCGCACACCGATTCCCGGGCGCTCTGCCGCTTCGCCGCCGTCATCTACCTCACACCCGGCGCCCCGGCCAAGGCGGGCACCACCTTTTACCGGCTGCGCTACCCAGACGGGACGCTGAGCGGCAACCTCTGTCCGCCTCCCCATGTGAACCTGCGGGACGCCCTGGGCGTGGGCAAGCTCCCCCTCCAGGCCTGGCAGCCCGAACTGGCCGTCCCCAACGTGTTCAATCGCATGCTGCTCTACCGCGCCGACCTGGTCCACTCGGCCACGGCCTACTTCGGCACCGAGCCCAAGGACCGCCGCATGACGGCGGTGTTCTTCTGGATGGCGGTGTAGCTACTTCTTCGCCTTCGCCAGCCGGTCCACCAGCTTCTGGTCGATGAAGCCGGTGATCTCGGCCAGCTTCGCCGTGGACTGCTCCAGCAGGGCAGCGCACTGGGCCTGCATGTCGGCCACGTAGGCGGGATCGGTGATGTCCTTGAGGTTGATCACCACGTTCCAGATGCCGCCGCGCACGCCGGCGTGGGCCATCTGGGCGCCCACGGCCGCGTCAGTGATGGAGGCCACCTTGCCCAGGTGGGCGGCCTCGCCGGCCAGCTCCAGGGCGGCCAGGCTGGCCTTGGCAGTGGCCAGGGGCACGTCGATGGCGATCTTCAGGCCGGCCTGCATGGCGGCTTGGCGGCGGGCCTTCTCGTCGGGGGTGCCGTCCGGCAGGCGGCGGGCATCCATGAAGGCGTTGAAGGCGTTGGTGTCCTCGTCCACGGCCACCATGAGCTGGTCCTTGAGGATCTGGGCCCGCTCCGCCAGGGCGATGAGCTTCGCATCCTTTTCGGCATCCGGGCCCCCCTGGGCCAGGTTCGCCACCATGCTCGCCAGCGCGGCACCCAGGCTGCCCGCCAGGGCGGCGATGGAGCCGCCGCCGGGAGCCGGCGTGTCGCGGCTGACCTCGTCGGCGAAGGCGTGGACCTGCATGGAGACAAGGGCCTTCGGATCATGGGAGGGCAGGCCCAGGACCTTCTTCTCCGCCTCGAAGGGCGCCACGTCGGCAAGCCCCATGGAAAAGACGGCCGACTGGATGATGTCGGCGGCGGGCACGCCTGTGGACTTGCCCATGGCCTTCAGGTAGTGCTTTCCGGCGGCCAGCAGGCACTGGTAGGGCACCAGCCCCACGATCTCGCTGCCGGTGACCACCAGGCCGCGCTCGGCGGCGAGGCGACGGGCCTCCTCCAGCACCACATGTGGCGCGGTCTGCTTGTAGTCCGTGAGGTTGATGCTGATCTGGGCGCGGCGGTAGGTGTCCACGTACCAGCCGATGGCCTTGCAGTGGGCAAAGGTGCCGCGGCGGCGGACCTTCTCGCCCACGGGGTTCGCGGGGTCCACGTCGTTCAGCCGCATGAGGGCCGGCAGGTCGTAGCCGTGGTCCTTCGCACAATGGTCCACCGTCTCCTGGAACGTGGCGCCGGTGAAGTCGCAGTTGCCGCAGGGGAAGGACCCCTCGGCGTAGAAGATGAGCTCCCCGGCCTGGTAGTAGGGCTTCACGCGGCCGCGGCGGGCCACGCGGCCCTTCTCCCGCAGCTCGAAGGCGATGTCCGTGGCGTGGGCCTTGTCGTTCGAATTCAGGGTGACGTTGTAGGCCACGAGAAATTCCCGGGCGCCGATGATGGTCGCGCCGGCCTGGGCATGGAAAGCGGTGGGGCCGAAATCGGGCTTCCATTCGGGGGCGCTCAGCTTCTTCTCCAGGCCCTCGTATTCGCCGCGACGGACCTCGGCGAGGTTGCGGCGCTCCGGACGGCTGGCGGCGGCCTCGTAGAGATACACCGGGATGCCGAGCTCCTCGCCCACCCGGCTGCCCAGGCGGCGGGCCAGCTCGGCGCAGTCCTCCATGGTCACGCCCTCCACGGGCACGAAGGGCACCACGTCGGTGGCGCCCATGCGGGGATGGGCCCCCTTGTGCTGGCGCATGTCGATGACTTTCGCGGCCTCGGCAATGCACCGGAAGGCGCCTTCCAGGACGGCCTCGGGCTCGCCCACGAAGGTGATGACCGTGCGGTTCGTGTCGGCGCCGGGATCCACGTCGAGGAGGGAGACGCCGGACACGGCCGCGATGGCGTCCGTCACCTGCCTGATCTTCGCCGCGTCCCGTCCCTCCGAGATGTTCGGCACGCACTCCACCAGCTTCCGGGCCATGATCCCTCCATGCCCGGAAAGTCTAGCCGATCCCCGGCGGGCCTCCGGTCACACCCGGAAGGTGTCGGGCCGCCATGCCTGGATGCGCTTCTTGATCGCCTCGTCATTCAGTCCCTCCGCCAGGGCCTCGCGGACGCGGTCCGCCAGTTCGCCGTCGGAGGCGAACCGGAGGCCCACATGTTGACGCACCGTCAACTCCGGGATCCGGGCCCTGAGCTCATCCGGGAGCACTCGCTCCATCCGCAGCCGCTCCTCCAGCCGGATGAGGCGGTCCTGCACCCGGAGGGCGTAGCCCCGGACCGTAAGGGTCAGCAGCAGGGCGGCGAAGGCCGCCAGCATGAGCCACGCATTGTGAAGGCTGGGATGCCTGATCACGTAAGCGACGAGGGCCAGCGCGGAGGCGAGGAAGAACGGGACCAGGGCGAAGTGGACGAGGGGATCGAAGCGGCGGTGGTTCGCATAGGTCTGGGGCTTGGGCATGGGGCGCTCCGGTGTGGGGGTGCTGAGTATGGCAGTGCCTCTGGCCTGTTCCAAGCGGAGGGGAGTCCCTATCGTCGGAAGGGGAGGATGCCCCGATGAACGCCGGAATCGACATTCGCGAGGCCAGGGCCGAGGAGTTCGGTGAGTTGGGGCGCCTGATGGTGGCGGTGTACGCGGGGCTGGAGGGGTTCCCGGGCCCGGACGAACAGCCGAAGTACTACGAGATGCTGGCCCACATCGGCCTCCTGGCGGAAAAGCCGGGCGCGAGGCTCCTGGTGGCCGTCGCGGACGGCAGGCTCCTGGGCGGCGTGGTCCATTTCTCGGACATGGCCCAGTACGGATCCGGAGGCACCGCCACCCGGGAGAAGCATTCCGCGGGCTTCCGGCTGCTCGCGGTGGCGGACGAGGCCCGGGGCAGGGGCGTCGGCCGGGCCCTGGTCCGGCACTGCATCGGGCTCGCGAAGGCGGCGGGGAAGGCCCAGGTCGTCATCCACAGCACCGGGGCGATGAAGGTGGCCTGGGGGATGTACGAACACCTGGGTTTCGAGCGGTCGCCGGACCTGGATTTCATGCAGGGCGAGCTGCCGGTCTTCGGGTTCCGGCTGGACCTGTAGCGGCCCGGTCAGTCCAGTCCGCCGCGCCGGTTCCGCTTCCGTTCAGCGTCACGCTTCTTGCCCTCCAGCCGGCGCTCCTTGGAGGCCCGGGTGGGGCGGGTGGCGGTCCGCTTCCGGGGCCGCACGAGGGCCTGCCGGATGCCGGCGGCGGCCTTCTCCCGGGCGTCGTCCAGGTTCTTGAGCTGGTCGCGGGTGAGATCGCTGACGACGATCCAGAGACCCTCGGCGTCCAGGCGGTTCCGCTGGGCCTCCCGCAGGCGGGCCAGGGCATCCTCCGGAAGACCTTCGATGCGGTCCAGGTCGATGCGCAGCTCCACCTTGGAGGCCACCTTGTTCACGTTCTGCCCGCCCGGGCCGCCGGCGCGCACCGCCTTGAAACGGATGGCGTCGCCGGGGATGCGGACCTGCGCGTTGACGGAGATGGGATCGGCCATGAGGTGAGGCTACCGCATGGCCTCCATGGGGGACAGCCGGGAGGCCCGCAGGGCGGGGTAGAGGCCGAAGACCAGGGCCAGCCCGAGGGCCACGATCCACGCGAGCACCAGGCCGAAGGGGTTCACCACCAGACCGTAGGGGAAGCTGGCGGAAAGGGCCCTGCAGAGCAGGGCGCCCGTGACCGTCCCCAGCAGCGCGCCGATGGCGGCCAGCACGAGCGCCTCCAGGAGGAACTGGATGAGGATCTCGTGGTCGGACGCCCCCAGGGCCTTGCGCAGCCCGATCTCGAAGCGGCGGTCGCTGAAGCTGATGAGCATCACGGACAGGACGCCGACGCCGCCCACCAGGAGCACGGTGCCGGCGAGGCTCATGAGGACCACCGTCCAGCCGTGCATCTGCTGGAGGAAGTTCTGGTAGGCACGGGCGGCCTCGGCGTCGAGATCGACGATCTCGACATCCTCGATGCCATGGTGGGCCTGCCGCGTGCGGCCCAGCAGCATCGCGGAGACCTCGCCCATGTCGCCCGTCCGGCGGAGTTTCACGGTCAGCTGGGCCAGCTTGTGGGCGGGGTCCATGCGGTCCATGTAGGTCTCCAGCGGGATCAGGAGGCCGTTGGCATCGTAGTAATTCTCATCGTTGAAGATCTGGCCGGGAGCCTGGACGCCCACGATGCGGAAGGGCACGCCTTCCACCACCAGGTCGCGGCCTACGGGATCGGCGCCGCCGAAGAGCTTGGTGCCGAGGGTCGCCCCGACCACGGCCACGGTGGATCGCCGCCGCGCATCATCCTCCGTGAGTCCCCGGCCCAGGCCGATGGGCCGGTTCATCCAGGGGGCGTAGTCCGGCGTCACCCCGATCACCCAGGTCCGCTCCGTGTCGCCCGTGATGCGGACGCTGACCGGCTTCTGGGCGCGGGGGAGGAAGGCCAGGACCTTCGGATTGGGCGCGGTGAGTCGGCCCAGATCCTCGTAGCGCAGGCCGGGGCTCATGGCGAAGCGGGCCCGCTCCTCGGAGGTCTCCGGCGACTTCGGGGCGATGCGGACGGTGCCATCCCAGCTCATCCCCGCGAAGCCCGTGCTGATCTTGTCCATGACCCCGTCCAGCACCGAGGTCATCACCACCAGGGCGAAGACCCCCAGCATCAGCAGAGTCAGCGTGAGGATGCTGCGGAGCTTGTGGGCCCACAGCTCCACGAGGCCCGTGCGGACCACTTCCCAGACCATGGCGAGGGAGAACCCCCGGGACTTCGGGCGCGGCGCAGGGGCCTCGCGGTCGAGGAGGGAGGGCCCGGGGGCGTGGAGAATGGCTTCATCACTCATCGCGCAGAGCCTCCTCGCGACCCTGCGGCGCGGAGACCCGCGGGGGGCGAATCATCTCGAAGGGGGGGCGGAGGCTATTCATAGCGCAGGGCCTCCATGGGAGAGAGACGGCTGGCCTTCCAGGCGGGGTACAGCGCGAACAGGAAACCGGAGACGGCGGCCAGGGCGTAGGCCCAGAGGAAGCTCGCGGGAGTCATGGACAGGGGGATGCCGATGCTGTGGGTGATGATCCAGGAGAAGCCCACGCCCATGACCAGGCCGGCCAGGCCGCCCAGGGCGGTGAGCAGCAGGGCCTCGGTCATGAAGGTCTTGAAGATCTCCCGCCCGGAGGCGCCGAGGGCCATCTTCACCCCGACCTCGCGGACGCGTTCCTTGAGCGAAGCCATCTGGATGTTCACGTTCACGATGCCGCCGCCCACGAGGGCCAGCACCCCTGACAGCAGGAAGACGAGGTCGTAGACGTCGCCCTGGCCGTTCTGCCTGCGGATGCGGGCCTGCACGTCGTCCAGGCGGAAGTCGTCCTGGAGGCGGTGGTTGGCCCTCACGAGGTCCTGGAGCTGCTTCGAGAAGGCGGCCATGACCTTCAGGTCCGGGATGCGGAACGTGATCCGGTCCACCCGGCGGTAGGCGTCGCCGTTCATGCGGCGCTGCACCAGATTCGCGGGCACCGCGATGATCCGGTTGCGCCACCGGAAGATGTTGTGCTGGTCCTCCCGGAACCGGAAGACCCGCTCCTGGAAGATGCCGATGACGGTCACGGGCACCTCGCCGATGCGCAGGACCTGCCCCAGGGGAGAGCCCGAGGGGAAGAAGGTGGCTGCGGCTTCGGTGCCGAGAATGGCCACGGGCGCGCCGGCATCCAGCTCCGTGGCGGAGAAGCCCCGGCCCGTCTCCACCTCGTAGCCGTTGGCCGGGATGAAGTCGCCGCCGATGCCCGTGATGGACCGGTCCTGGTCTGCGAAGGCCGAGACGATCCGGGAACGGGCGTTCTTCTGGCTGCTCACGCCCTGGATGGCCTCTGGCCGGAGGGTGCCGCCGTCGGCCGCATCCTCATCGCGCAGGCCCAGGTTGGCCTGCTGGAGCGCCGAGGGCTGGCTGTCCGAGACGACGGCCCGGGGCTGGACATTCAGCTTGTCCAGCCCGCCCAGGCGCACGTAGAGCTGCTCGGCCCGCTGGCGCTGGCTGTCGGAGATGGAGAACCCGCCCAGGACGGAGGCAACGCCCAGCATCACGCCCAGGGCCTGCAGGCTGGCGCGGCCGAGGTTCTCCTGGATCTCCATCCAGGCCTCGAGCAGCCGCTCGCGGAAGGCGCCGGAGGAGGTCATCGACCCGCCCCGGCGTGATGCACGGCCGGATGGGTGCCCGGCTGCGCAGAAGACATCGGGTCCTCTGCTTCGCCACCCATCACGACTTTGCCATCCCTGATCTCCACCCTGCGCTCGGCCTGGGCCGCGATGGAGGGATCGTGGGTGACGAGCAGCAGCGTGTTGCCCTGAGCGTGGAGTTCCCGGAAGAGGTCCAGGACCTCCGCCCCGGTGTGGGAGTCGAGGGCGCCGGTGGGCTCGTCGGCCAGCAGCAGGGCGGGTTCATTGGCCAGGGCCCGGGCCACGGCCACGCGCTGCTTCTGGCCGCCGGAGAGGGCGGCGGGGAGCTTGCCCGCCTTGTCGGCGATGCCCACCTTCTCCAGCAGCGCGAAGGCCCGTTCTCGGCGTTCCTTCCGGCCCACGCCCGCGTAGAGCATGGGCAATTCCACATTCCGCAGGATGCTGGCCTTGGGAAGCAGGTTGTAGCTCTGGAAGACGAAGCCGATCTTCCCGTTCCGGATCCGCGCCAGCTCGCCGCCGGACAGGCCGTGGACTGCATGGCCGTCCAGCTCATACGTGCCACCGGTCGGGGCGTCCAGGCAACCGAGGATGGCCATCAGGGTGGACTTGCCGGAGCCCGAAGGCCCAATGAGGGCGACGAACTCGCCCTTGTCCACGGCGAAATCGATGCCGCGCAGAGCATGGACGGCGGTGCCGTTGGCGCCATAGACCTTGGTGAGGCCCTCGGTTCGGATGATGGTGGACATGGCTCGCTCCGCTCGCAGATCCTCAGTCCTCGCAGCTCGACGGGGGAAGAGGCTGTAACCCTCAGGCCGATCAGTTGTTCTCGTCGTCCTTCTCGACCTTCTTCCGGCTGGGATCCTCGAGGCTGACCTGCTCGCCGGGTTTCAGGCCGGAGAGGATCTCCACGCGTTCGAGGGTCGCGATGCCGGCCTTTACGGGCACGACGTCGAAGTAGTCCTTCCAGTGGTCGGAGAGCCAGATGAACTTGGCGCGGCCGCTGAGGCCCTCCTTCGCCCGGGTCAGCTCCTGGGGGGCGAGCTTCTCCTTGAGGCGGTACACCACGGTCTGGCCATCCCGCCGCTGCAGGGCCTCCAGGGGCACGCTGATGGCCTTGTCGCGCTTGTCGCCCAGGATCTCCACGTTGGCGCTCATGCCGGTGCGGAAGGCATCCGCCAGCTCATCCAGGGCCACCTCGACCTTGAAGACCTTGATCTTCTCGACAAGATCCGCGGCGGGGGCCACGAAGCGCACCTTCCCGGTGAAGGCCTTCTGGGGATAAGCGTCCAGGCTGATGCGGACCGGCTGGCCGACCTTGACCTTGGCGATGTCCACCTCGTTGAGGTTCACCCTCACGATGAGGGACTTGAGGTCGGCGACCGTGAACACCACGGTGCCCGCATTGAAGCTGCTCACGCCGGAGGTGATGGTGTCGCCCAGCTCCACGCCCTTCTTGATGACGACGCCGTCCATGGGCGCCGTGATGCGGGCCAGCTGGGTGGAGGCGTTGCCGCTGATGGGGATGCCGCGGTCCTCCACGATCTGGTAGCGGGTCTGGGCGGCCTTGAAGGTCTCCTCCGCCAGGTCGCGGGTGGTCTTCGCGTTGCGAAAGGCCTGGTCCGAAATGAGACCGGCCTTGAAGAGTTCGCTCTGCTGGGTGAAGTCCCGCTCGGCGTTCTTGAAGCTGACGCGGGCCTGGGACACGCTGCCCTGCACGTCGGAGAGCGTCTGGGCCTGGTTCACGTCGGGTTCCACCTCGGCGAGGACCTCGCCGCGGTGGACCACGGCGCCCTCACGGACCTTGAGGCCCACGATGCGTCCCGAGACCGTGGACTTCACATCCACCTTGGTCAGGGGATCCACCACGCCCACTTCGCGGACGCTGACTTGCAGATCCTCCGCCTGCACCTTGCCCAGGCGGAAGGGGGTGCTGGCCTCGGATCGCTTCCCGGATCCGTCCCCTCCCTTGAGGACGAAGAACATGCCGGCCGCCAGGGCGACGGCGCCCACGGAGACGAACATCCAACGCTTCTGCATGGGGAACCCCTGAATGGAAAAGAGTCCGGGTTGGCCGGGTGAACGAAGAACCTACGAACGACAACATGAAGCCGTTTAGAGGCCCCCAGAGGTTGTTTCCGGCCTGTGGCGGGGCCGGATCGGCGAACGCCGGCCCCGGACCGGGGAACGCCGGCCGCTGCTGTGGCTTTCCGCCACCCCGGTGTGTCAACTTTCCACGCAGGCAGGGCTCAACCTTTTCCGCGATGACGTGGGGGGCTCGCCTGTGCGGATTGGCACGGGCCCGGCTTGGAAGCCGCCGGGACGATTCCCCACTGCGGCAAGGCCGCCCAGGAGACTGATATGTCCAACACCTCGAAGCGCCTGGCCCTGATCGTGGCCCTGGGCCTCATCGGCGCCTCTCTCATGGCCCAGGCCCCCGTGCCTCCGCCGCCCTCCGGCCAGCAGGTCGAGCGCCGCGGGGAGCGTCAGGAGACGAAGGGCGAGCGCCAGGAGCGCCGCGGCGAGCGCAACGACCGGAAGGGTGAGCGGAAGCAGCGCCAGGGCGCCCGCATGGAGAAGCGCGGCGAGGCCCTCCAGGCCCAGGGGAAGACCCAGGCGGGTCAGGCCCTGGAGGCCCGTGGCGAACGGCGCGAAGTCGTCGGCGCGGCCCAGGAACGGAAGGGCGAACGCCAGGAGCGCCGGGGCGCCCGCAACGAGCGGAAGGGCGGGCGCAAGGAACGCATCGGCGAGCGGATGGAGCGCCACGGAAAGTGAGGAATGGCGGTCACCCGCTCGGAGATCAGGGGACGGTAGCGTCCCCTGCTTTTTTTGCCGAGCGGCGTCAACCCCTTCGTCTGGTGGCCCTCTCTTGGGGCGGATCCGGAGTGTTCCGGATCCCCTCAGGAAGGGAGGTCACCATGACACGCCATCGTTGGCCGCTGGGACTTGCCGCTGCGCTGCTGGTGGCGGGGCTGGCCCAGGGTTCCACGCCTTCGCAGGACCGGGATCGCACCCGCGATGTGACGAAGGATCAGCTCCAGGACAAGGACAAGCTGCAGGACAAGGACAAGCTGCAGGACAAGGACAAGCTGCAGGACAAGGATCAGCTCCGCGACAAGGACAAGCTGCAGGACAAGGACCTGCTCCGGGACAAGGATCAGCTCCGCGACAAGGATCAGCTCCGCGACCGGGACAAGGACAAGCTCCAGGACACGTCGGCGGCTGCGGTCCAGGCCAAGGAGCAGGGCCAGACGAAGACCCAGGCCAAGGAGCAGGCGAAGACCCAGGCCAGGGAACAGGCCCAGACTCAGACGAAGACCCAGGCCCGTGAGCGCACACAGACCCGCGAACAGGCCCAGGCGCAGGACCGGACCCGGACGCAGACCCGTGACAGGGTCCAGTCCCAGACGCAGCAACGACAGGAATCCAAGACTCGGGACCGGGCCCGGGTGGATTCCAGCCGCCGGGGCGGGCGCTGAAGCAAGCCGGCCCCGAACACAGAGCGGCCCCTGGGGGTTCCCCCCGGGGGCCGCTCCCCTGTCAGGCCGGCGTGGAGACCTACCGCACCGTTTCCCGGGCGATCATCAGTTCTTCGTTGGTGGGCACCACGGTCACGGCCACCTTCGAATCCGGGGTGCTGATGATGCGCTCGCCCTTGCCGTGCTCGTTCGCCTCCGGATCGAGCTTCACGCCGAGGAAGCTGAGCTTGCTGCAGACCTTGGCGCGGACGTAGGTGCTGTGGGTGCCGATGCCCGCGGTGAAGGTGATGGCGTCGACACCATCCAGGACCGTGGCGTAGGATCCGATGAACTTGCGCACGTCGTAGGTCAGGAGGTCCCGGGCCAGCCTCGCGCGGTCGTTGCCCTTGTCGGCGGCCAACTCGATCTCGCGGAAATCGGAGGACACGCCCGAGATGCCCAGCAGGCCGGACTTCTTGTTGAGCAGGTCGGTGATGGCGGTGTAGTCCAGGTGCTCGTACTCCATGAGCATCTCGACCACGCTGGGATCGATGGTTCCGCAGCGGGTGCCCATGATGACGCCCTGCAGCGGGGTCATGCCCATGCTGGTGTCCACGCTCTTGCCGTTGTTGACGGCGCAGATGCTGGTGCCGTTGCCGATGTGGCAGGTGACGATCTTGAGGGCCCGGAGGGGCCGGCAGAGCAGGATGGCGGTGCGGGCCGCCACGTAGGCGTGGCTGGTGCCGTGGAAGCCATAGCGGCGGATGCCGTACTTCTGGCTCAACTCGTAGGGGATGCCGTAGGTGCGGGCGTGGTCGGGAATGTTGTGGTGGAAGGCCGTGTCGAAGACCGCCACGTGGGGCACCTCCGGGAAGGCCTCCATGGCGGTGCGGATGCCCAGGGCATTGGCGGGATTGTGGAGGGGCGCGTACATCGCGAAATGCTCCACGTCCCTCAGGACTTCGTCGGTCACCAGGATCGAGTCCCCGTACTTGGGACCGCCGTGCACCACCCGGTGGCCCACGGCATGGATGGGCGTGTCGTGCAGGACGGTGGTCTTCAGGCGCTCCAGGATGGCGTCCAGGGCCTCCCGGTGGGTGGGGAGGGGCAGGCTCTCCCGGCGCCGCTCTCCCTCGATGGTGCAGGCGAGGTTCGCCTCGGGCAGGCCGATGCGTTCGGCCATGCCTTCCGCCAGCGAGACCTCCTTCCCCATGTCGAACAGATTGAACTTGAGGCTCGATGAGCCGGCATTGAGCACGAGAACAAGCACGGGATCCCCCACGGTGGAGCAAGTCTAGACAGCTTTGTACGTGACCGGAGTTTCATTGTGGATGGGTCGATCGTGATCCATCCGGTAGGACCCAAGGGGCGGTCAGGGGCGCGTGAAGACGCCGGTCTCCAGGGTGGCGGGGTCGGGCCAGGGGGCCGCCAGGGCCCGTTCACTGGCCGCGGCCAAGTCCCCGGCCAGGCGTCCGGCCAGACCGGGGTCGGGATGCCACCGGCGCTGGGCCATCCAGGCCTCGAAGCGGGGCAGGGGGTCCTTCTCGCGCCAGGCTTCCAGGAGGGCCGGGTCCACATAGCGCTGGTCGTCATGCTCGGCGTGCCCGGAGAGCCGGAAGGTCTCGCACACCAGGAACACCGGGCCCTTGCCGTCGAGGCAGACCTGCCGGGCCTGGGCGGCGGCCGCATAGACTGCGGCGGCGTCGTTGCCGTCCACGGTGAGGGTGAAGGCCCCCTGGGCCCGGGCGGAGAGGCGTCCGGCCATCTGTCGTTCCGGCGGCGTGGAGAAGGCGAAACCGTTGGCCTCGCCCACCACGATCAGGGGCAGCTTCTGGACCACCGCGAAATTGAGCCCTTCGTAGAAGGCCCCGGTGGAGCTGCCGCCGTCGCCGATCCAGGTCATGGCCACCCGGCGCTCTCCCCGCTGGCGGAAGGAGAGGGCCACCCCGGCCATGACGGGAATCAGGGCGCCCAGCATGGACGTGGTGGCGACGATCCCCCGCCCGATGCCCCCGAAGTGGTTGTTGTGGTCCCGGCCCCCGGTGGGGCTGGTGGCCCGGCCCAGGTACTGCAGGAAGATCTCCTCCGGCGGGACGCCGCGGACGAGCATGGAGCCCAGGTTGCGGATGAGGGGGGCGATCATGTCCTCGGGGCCCAGGGCCAGGGCGGTGGCGCAAGCCGTGGCTTCCTGGCCGAGGCTGCGGTACACGCTGCCGAGAGTCTGGCCCTGCCGGAACAGCTTCACGAGCCGCTCCTCCGTCAGCCGCGTCAGCAGCATGGCCTCGTGCAGGCGCAGGGCGATCGTCTGATCCATGAAAGGATCATTCACCACGCCCGGAGCGCGGGCAACCCGAAAGGGTCAGGCGGTGGTGTCGATCCGGCTGCCGACCTGGGGACCGCCGGAGCGGGTCTTCGGGGCCTGTGCCTCCTGCCGGGCCTCCTGGGCGGGTTCGCGGACCTCCTCGGGTCGGGGGGCTGGCCGCGAGGCCTGGGCTGCGGGCTTCGCTGAAGGCAGGTAGGTGGCGCTGGACATCGCCTGGATCGTGGCCACGGTTCCTCCCGGCGGGGATTCCGCCTCCTGATCCCTATCGGCCCGGCGGGGACCGGCCTTGAGGGGAATCCCCCGGATTCCAATGAGAACCCAGGGGTTGATTGATAACCTCTCGCGGATGCAGGGGCATCCAGGGTTGAATGGAGCCATGCTCACGCTCCGGCCCGCCAGTCCCCTCGACGCCCCGCAGATCCTCCAGTACATCCGGGAGCTGGCGGAGTACGAGCGGGAGCCGGAGGCCGCCGTGGCCACCCTGGAGGATCTCCACCGCCATGCCTTTTCGGACCACCCCCTGGTGCATGTGGAGATGGCCGAATGGGAGGGCCAGCCCGCGGGGTTCGCGCTCTGGTTCCTGAACTTCAGCACCTGGGAGGGGAAGCCCGGCATCTACCTCGAGGATCTCTTCGTGCGGCCCGAGTTCCGGGGCAAGGGCATCGGCAAGGCCCTTCTGAAGCACCTGGCGGCCCTGGCGCTGAAGGAGGGCTGGACCCGGTTCGTCTGGCAGGTGCTGGATTGGAACACCCCGGCCATCGAGTTCTACGAGGCCCACGGCGCCCGGGTGATGCGGCCCTGGCTGACCTGCCGCGTGGAGGGAGAGGCCCTGCGGCGGCTCGCCCAGGACGCATGATTCCGCCCCGGCTCCTCCGCCTGCAGGCGGCCCTGGGGCCGGATGCGCAGCTGGCCCTGGTGGGCGGCGCCGTGCGGGACGAACTGCTGGGGCGCAACCACGCGGACTGGGACCTGGCCACGGCCCTGCTGCCCGAGGGCGTCATGGCGCGGGCCCGGGCCGCGGGCCTGCGGGTGATTCCGACCGGGATCCAGCACGGCACGGTCACGGTGATCCTGGACGAGGAGCCGGTGGAGATCACCACCTTCCGGAGCGACGGGGACTACCGGGATGGCCGCCGGCCGGAAACGGTGCGCCTGGGCGTGAGCCTGGCGGAGGACCTGGCCCGGCGGGACTTCACCATCAACGCCATGGCCATGCCCCTGGACGGCGGTGGCCTGGTGGATCCCCATGGGGGACGGAAGGACCTGGAGGCGGGCCTGATCCGGGCCGTCGGGGATCCCCTCCAGCGCTTCGCCGAGGATGGCCTCCGGCCCCTGCGGGCCTGCCGCTTCGCGGCCCAGCTGGGCTTCCGGATCGAGGCGGCGACGCTGGCCGCCATCCCGGAACGGCTGGGCGTGGCCCGCAAGGTGGCCGTGGAGCGGGTGTACGTCGAGCTGACCAAGCTCCTCGCCGGCCCCCACCCGGAGCTGGGGCTCGAGCGGCTTCGCGAGAGCGGCCTGCTGGGGCTCTGGCTCCCGGAGCTGGCGCCGATGAAGGGGTGCGGGCAAAACCGCCACCATCGCTACGACGTGTGGGATCACACCCTGGAGGTGGTGCGCCTCGTGCCCGCCGATCCTGCGCTGCGCTGGGCGGCCCTGCTCCACGATGCGGGCAAGCCCGGGACGCGAACGGACGAGGGCGGAGAGATCCACTTCTACGGCCACGAGAATATCTCCCTGGAGCTTGCCGACGCCCTCCTGGGCCGTCTGAAGGCCGGGCACGTCCTGCAGAAGGAGGTGCTGGCCCTGGTGCGCCACCACGGAACCCATCCGGAACCCGTCTGGAGCGACGCCGCCTGCCGGCGGTTCCTCAAGCGTCTGAGGGACGACGGACTGGCGCTGGAACGCTGGGCGGCCTTCAGGCTGGCGGACCAGCGGGCGAAGGGCCTTGAGGATCGGGACCGGGAACCGCGCCACGCGGAGGTGATGGCACGCCTCGAGCGCCTGGTCGCAGCCAGGCCGCCGCTGGCGGCCCGGGACCTTGCCCTGGACGGCGCGGCCCTCATGGCGTTGGCGGGGCGGAAGGGGGGCCCCTGGCTGGGCGCTCTCCAGAGCCAACTACTGGAGGCGGTGCTGGAGGATCCGGGACTGAACACGCCGGAAGGCCTGGAACCCCTCGCCCGCGGGCTGCTCGCTAGTCCCGCTGGAGCAGCACCACCGCCTGGGCGGCGAGGCCCTCGCCCCGGCCGGTGAACCCCAGCTTCTCCGTGGTGGTGGCCTTCACGTTGAGGGCGTCCCCGGCCACGCCCAGCAGGGGCGCCACGCGCTGCCGCATGCGCTCCCGGTGCGGGGCCACCTTCGGCCGCTCGCCGATGAGGCAGACGTCGGCGTTGACCACCCGCCAGCCGCGCTCGGCCAGATCGCCCATGACGCGGGTGAGGAGGATGGTGGAGTCGGCGCCGCGATAGGCGGGATCCGTGTCCGGGAAGTGCTGGCCGATGTCGCCGAGGCCCGCCGCGCCCAGCAGGGCGTCCATGAGGGCGTGGAGCATCACGTCCGCGTCGCTGTGCCCGGCCAGGCCCCGGTCGTGGGGGATGTCGCAGCCCATGAGCATCAGCCGGCGGCCCTCCTCCGGGGCGGAGAAGCGGTGCACGTCGAAGCCCTGGCCGACGCGGAGCGCGGTCATCGGGACTCCGGATCGAGGGCGCGGTGCTTGCCGGTGGACTCGTCCTGGGTGGTCCGGCCCCCACCCTCGTGGTCCGGCATGACGATGAGGATGTCCGTGCCCTTCCCCTCCTCGCTCATGAACTCCAGCGTTCCGCCATGCTCCTCGACGATCTTCTTCACCGTGGCCATGCCGAGGCCGGTGCCCTTCTTCTTCCCATGGCTGAAGAAGGGCTCGAAGATCCGCTTCTGGAGCCGCTTGGGGACGCCCTTGCCGTTGTCCCGGACGGAGATCTGGACGCCGTTGGTGACCCGGGTCCAGGAGACGAGCACTTCGCCGGTCATGTCGGTCATGGCGTCGAGGGCGTTGGTGAGCAGGTTCTCGATCACGCGGGTGAACCGGGCGGGATCCAGGGTCACCCGGCAGGGAGCGCCTTCGGAGCGCAGGGACACGCCCAGCTCCGCGGCCCGGGGCACCATGGGCTCCAGGATGGCCTCCAGGAAGGGCTTGAGGTCCAGAACGACGCGATGGGGCTCCCGCACCTTGGCGTAGTCCAGCACATCCTGGCTCAGGTGGGTGAGCCGGTCCACGCATTCGAGGATCTTCTGGCAGTGGTGCCGGATCTTGTGGTCGTCCGTGGACAGGCCCAGCAGGTCCGCGTGGCCGCGCAGCACGAAGAGGCCGTTCTTGAAGTCGTGGACGATGGAACTCGACACCTGGCCCACCGTGGCCAGCACCTGGCTGCGGAGGTTCTCCTCCGAGAGGCGGGTGCGTTCGATGGCAATGGCGCAGAGGGCGACGATGGCCTCGAAGGTGTCCCGGTCCGGGGGTTCGCTGATGGGGCGGCGGCTGTCCAGGTACACCACGCCGATGCGCCGGCCCTGCAGGACCAGGGGCAGGCAGAGGATGGTCTTCAGCTCCAGGCGCATGATGGACTGCTGGCTGGCCAGGTGGTGGTCGTCGGCGACGTTGAGGATCCAGATGGGATCCCCCGTCTCGAACACGGACCGGACGCTGGAGAGGGACAGGTGGATGGATTCCTCGATCTCCTGGCCCAGGTTCCGCTGCACCCGGATCTGCAGTTCGCCGTCCTCCAGCAGCATGAGGAAGCCTCGGTCCGTGCCGGAGATGGCCAGCAGGCGGTCCAGGGACTGCTCCAGCAGATCCTCCAGATCCACCTCCTGGGCCAGGAGCTGGGCGGTTTCCAGGATGGCCTGGAGGTGCAGCTCGGAACTGGTCTGGGAGGTGCTCAGGAGGGTGAGGGTGTAGGCGCCGTCCGCCAGCCGGAGGGGCGTGTCGGGCTCCCAGGCCACCCGGCCCAGCTGCTGGTCCTTGTAGAAGCTGCCGTGGGTGGTCTTGAGATCCTCGGCCCACCAGGTGTCGTCCCGCAGCTCCAGCCGCAGGTGGTTGCGGCTGATCATGCTGTCGGAGAGCACCACGTCGCACAGGCTCTGCCGCCCCAGGGTCACCGACCGGGCGAGGGGCACCGTCCGCTCGAAGCCATGGCGGTCTCGGATCAGGAGCTGATAGCGCTGGATCACGGGGCGTGCCGGAGAAGGTGCTGAGGGGGGAACGGCCTGGACAGGAGTGGTACAGCCCAAGATTATCCGGCCTCCGGCTGGACACAAGTGGAAGTCCCGTGAGGGAATAGAGTCATGCACCGCCACCCCGACCTCGACCCCACGGCGCCCCGGGAGGATCCCATCGAATACTCGCTGCGGCCTCAGCGGCTGCAGGAATATATCGGTCAGGCGAAGGTGAAGGCGCGCCTGGAGATCGCCCTCCAGGCCGCCCAGCAGCGGGGAGAGGTGCTCGACCACGTGCTGCTCTTCGGCCCCCCGGGCCTGGGCAAGACCACCCTCGCGCACGTGCTGGCCAACGAGATGGGCGCGTCCTGCAAGGTGATCCAGGCCCCGGCCCTGGAGAAGAAGGGCGATCTGGCCGCCATCCTCACGAATCTCGAGGCCGGCGAGTTCCTCTTCATCGACGAGATCCACCGCCTCTCCGCGCCCATCGAGGAGATGCTCTATTCGGCCATGGAGGACCGCAAGCTGGACATCCTCATCGGCCAGGGGCCCAGCGCGCAGACCCTGAAGGTGGACCTCCGGCCCTTCACCCTGGTGGGCGCCACCACCCGGGCTGGGCTGCTCTCCAAGCCGCTCCACGACCGCTTCGGCATGGTCCACCGCCTGGAGTTCTACACCCGCGCGGACCTCGCCATCATCGCGGAGCGTTCGGCCCACCTGCTTTCGGTGACCCTCGCCGACGAGGGCGCCGAGGCCATCGCCCGCCGCAGCCGCGGGACGCCGCGCATCTGCAACCGGCTCCTGCGGCGCTGCCGGGACTATGCCCAGGTGAAGGGGGACGGCACCATCACCGCCGAATCCGCGGAGGCCTGCCTTCACCTCCACGAGGTGGATGACTTGGGCCTGGATGGCCTGGACCGGGCCTACCTCCAGGCCCTGTGCCACAAGCACCGGGGCGGGCCGGTGGGGTTGCGGACCCTGGCCGCGGCCCTCGGCGAGGATGAAGGCGCCCTGGAGGATCTGGTGGAGCCCTACCTCATGCAGGTGGGTTTCCTGGACCGGACCCCCCAGGGGCGGAAGGCCACGGAGGCCGCCTACCTCTACCTCGGTGTGGCGCCCCAGGGGAAGCCCAAGAGCCTCTTCTCCTGAGGCGCTACCGGGCCGGAGCGTAGATCCGATGCTCGATCTCGCGGTGGTTCAGGGAGATGAGGTTCTTGTCGAAGGTGGCCGCGATCCGGGCGGCGACCTGGCCGTCCAGGGCGTTCCGGAGCAGGCCCAGGAAGTGGGGCGGGGCGGCCAGGACCAGTTCGTCGTAGGCGTGGCGATTCAGCCCCTGCTTGAGCATCGCGGCCAGGCTGAGCGCGAAGCGCTGGGCCTCCACCTCGCGCGGCTCGGCATCAGGGCTCAGTCCCCCGTGGTGGCCCGGGGCCTCGGAGCGGCGACCCGGCCGGTCCGACACCATGTCGTGTCCGTGGACCCGGGAACCCGGGTGGGCGTAGGCCGAATGCTCCATGAGCCGGCCATGGCCATCGTTGGTGAAAAGGCGCGCGCGACTCGCCTCGCACAAGAGAATCCAGGTCCGCGTCTCCCGCATCGGCCCCTCCCGGGTGATACCTTCGCCCCCAAAGGTAGGCCGGGCCCCCGGCGCGCCAAGGGCCCCCGCTAGGGCTTCGGCGCGGCGCCGGCCTTGAAGATCGCCGAGGCGCTGCGCCGGCCGTCCATGACGATGTGCAGGGGCTGATCGACCCGGCTGTGGACGAGGCAGCCCGACCGGAACACCTCCGGCTGGGTCCGCAGCCAGTCCCAGTCCAGGATGCTGGTGCCCCGGGGATAGGGAATTGTGAAGTAGCCGATGTTCAGGGATGTCACGTTGTGGAAGAAGTGGGAACCCAGGGAGGCGTCGGCCTGGAAGTGCTCCATGGCGTATTCCACGATCACCTGGGCGCAGGAGATCATGGACCAGGCGATGGGAATGCCGAGGTGGCGGTCCGTGCTGCCCCAGCGGCCCGGGCCGATGAGGACGTACTTACCGGCCTGGCCCCGGAAGGTGTCGTTCAGCTTTTCCAGGGCGGTCGCGAGGGCGGGGGTCTCGAACTTGTCGAAGCCCTCGGGATCGATCCACACGAGGTCGCGCAGGCCCTCCACCACGCCGTTGCCCACGCACTTCTCGGAGAAGAGGAACACCGAGGCCGGGTCCAGGTCGGCGGCGGACAGGTTCACGTCCCCGCTCTCCATGAGCTGGTGCTTGATCTGGAGCAGGCAGAAGGTGGGCTTCCCGTTCTCCGGATCCGGATCCGGGTCCAGGTTCACGGCGAACTCGATCTCCACCGGCGTCTCCATGGCCTCGCGGATCAGCTCCAGGGAGTAGCTGAGGATCCGTGCCAGGGGGAAGGAGTCGTACTTCAGGATGTTCCGGAAGTTCACGATGCGGGGGCCCGGGTGGTCCAGACCGTCCTGGATCCGGTCGTCGTTGGCGTCCCAGACAGAGGCGCAGTGGTGCAGGGCGCCGTCCTTCTCCGCCTCCGGGATGTCCAGGTCCAGCAGGGTGGCGTCCTCGCCGTGGTAGAGGTCCACCTCCGTCCGGCTCATGTCCAGGGCGTAGAAGCGCTTCTGGGTGGTCCGCAGCTGCTCGCGGGGCGGCAGCATGTCCATCTCGGGGTAGGGCGGGGCGAAGCGGTAGGCCTTTCCGCCCTCCACGACGTACTTGCCGAGGCCCACGGCGATGTTCGCAATGCCGTCCTGGGGCTGGGTGTAGGCCACGGGGTAGTAGTTGAAGGACTGGGCCACGCCCGAGAAGTGCGGATAGAACCGGTCTCCGAAGCGCCGTCCGGCGACCTCCTGGATCAGGATGGCCATCTGCTCCTCTTCGATCTTGTAGTCGATGGCTTCGAAGTAGGCGCGCGAGGCCTTGGAGTAGACCGAGGCGTAGACCAGCTTCACGGCCTCCACCAGCTGGGCGACGCGGACCTCCAGATCCGGGTGGTTGTTGGGGAGGAAGAAGGTGTTGTAGAGCCCGGCGAAGGGATGGGAGAGGCTGTCCTCCAGCAGGCCGGAGGATCGGACCGCCAGCGGCACCCTGGCATGCTTGCCGAGGAAGAGGCGGAGCTTGGCCATCAGTTCCGGAGAGAGCGCTCCCATCAGGAACCGCCGCTTGATGGCATCGTCATCGTCATCCTGCTGGAGCATCTGCCGCAGGTCGTGGCGGTTGATGAAGGCGGTGAACTCCTCGGTGCCGATGATGGCCGAGCGCGGGATGCGGATGTTCGCCTCCGGCAGGAGGCTCTCCAGGTCCAGCCGGGACAGCAGGGAGTGGGTGAAGGCCACGCCGCGGCCCTTGCCGCCCATGGAGCCCGGCGCCAGCCGCAGGATATTAGGCTCGTCCTTTGGGGTGGCCTCCGTCAGGGGGATCACCTTCCCCCGGGATTTCATGCGCTGGACGTAGTCGCCGACGCTGATGAGGAAGGTGCGCATCTCCTCGGGATCGCGGTAGTCCTCGATCCGGAAGGTGGCGAGCACCTTGGCCACCTGGACCTCGCCGCGGGCCATGATCCATGCGGAGAAGTGGTTCCGGGAGGCGTGGTAGACCAGGGATTCCACGGGCACCGTCCGCAGCTTCTCCTGCAGATCCTCCATGTCCGTGGCGCGGTCGATCTCCCGGCCGGACTCGTCGCGGAAGATGAAATCCCCGAAGCCCAGGTGCTCGTAGAAGAAGCTCGACAGTTCGGCGCCGAGGGTGAAGGAGTTCTTGTTCAGGAAGCAGCTGTTGAGGGCGGTGGCCCAGGATTCCTTGAAAGGGTCCGAGGACTGGAGCAGCGTGGGGAGGTGGGGGTTCAGTTCCTTCACGGCGCGGATGAGCTTGGTGCCTGCTTCGCGATCCAGGAGCCCGTCCTTGGGGAACTTGCGGTCCGAGATGAGGCAGAGCAGGTAGTCCTGGAATCGCTCGCAGAAGGCCATGGCCTCCTCATACGAGGTGGCCAGGATCACCTTGGGTCGCACCCGCATGGAGAGGGTGCGGGTCATGCCGTCGACGCTGCGGTCCTTGGCCATCCGCGTGGTCTGCTTGAGGATCTCGCTGTAGAGGATCGGCAGGTACCGCGAGTAGTAGCGGATGCTGTCCTCCACCAGGAGGATCACGCGGGTGTGGCCCACGGCCGTGTCATTCACGACATTGGCCCGGTCCTCCATGAACTTGACCATGGCCATGAAGATCTCGGGATTGCCGTTCCACACGAAGATCTGGTCGTAGTGCCGCATCAGCTCCTGGCGGCGGCGGTCCATGATCCCCACCTCTACGTTGTCGTTCAGGAGCAGGTAGAGGGGGATCCGGGTGTCCGCCTTTCGCAGGGCCCGGGACAGCTCGATGTGGCCCACCTGGCCCATGCGGCTCATGACGATGATCATGTCAAAGTGGCGGCTGCCGAGCTTCTCGAGGGCCTCCTCCGCGGTGGACACGTTCGTCACGCGGGGAGGGTTGCTCATGTTGAGTTGGTAATAGCCCTCGAAGAGGATCTCCGTGAGTAGGCCATCCTGCTCCAGGGTGAAGGCATCGAAGGCCGGAGCCACCAGGAGGATCTCCCGGGTCCGCAGAGGCATCAGGTCGTGGAAGATCTCCTTGTCGGACTTGTACTTCCCGAAGATCTGGTTGAATTCGCCACTGAACATCCGGACCCCTTGCTTTCCCGGAGTGTACTTCCCAACACGGAAAAGAGGGCCGCAAGCGGCCCTCTTTTCTGTATGACGGTGGGATCGGCGGGCTAGACGAGACCCTGGTCGATCATGGAGTCGGCCACCTTGAGGAAGCCGGCGATGTTCGCGCCGTTCACGTAGTTGCCGGGGGTGCCGAAGCGGGCGGCGGCATCCACGCAGGACTTGTGGATGTTGATCATGATCTGGTGCAGGCGGGCATCCACCTCCTCGGCGGTCCAGCCCAGGCGCATGGAGTTCTGGCTCATCTCGAGGCCGGAGGTGGCCACGCCCCCGGCGTTGGAGGCCTTGCCGGGGGAGAAGATGATCTTGTCCGTGTTGGCCTGGAAGAACTCCACGGCGTCCAGGGTGCTGGGCATGTTGGCGCCCTCGATGACGGCCTTGCAGCCGTTGGCCAGCAGGGTCTTGGCCTCGTCGAGGTTCAGCTCGTTCTGGATGGCGCAGGGCAGGGCCACGTCCACCTTCTGCTCCCAGGGGCGCTTGCCGGCGTGGAACTGGGCGGTCTTGAACTTCTGGGCGTAGGGGGCCACGGACATGCGGTCGATGCGGAGCATCTCCTCCATGTAGGCGATCTTCTCGCCGCTGATGCCATCGGCGTCGTGGATGTAGCCGTCGGGGCCGGAGATGGTGACGACCTTGGCGCCCAGCTGGGTGGCCTTGGTGACGGCGCCCCAGGCCACGTTGCCGAAGCCGGACACGGCGACCTTCTTGCCCTGGATGGACTCGCCCTTGGTCTTCAGCGCCTCCTCGGCGAAGTAGACCACGCCATAGCCCGTGGCCTCGGGGCGCACGAGGCTGCCGCCCCAGTACTGGCCCTTGCCGGTGAGCACGCCCGTGAACTCGTTGGCGAGCTTCTTGTACATGCCGAACATGTAGCCGACCTCGCGGCCGCCCACGCCGATGTCGCCAGCCGGCACGTCGGTGTCGGCGCCGATGTGGCGGAAGAGCTCCATCATGAAGGACTGGCAGAAACGCATCACTTCGGCATCGGACTTGCCGTTGGGATCGAAGTTGGAGCCGCCCTTGCCGCCGCCCATGGGCAGGCCAGTGAGGCTGTTCTTGAAGATCTGCTCGAAGCCCAGGAACTTCAGGGTGTCGAGGGTGACGTTGGGATGGAAGCGGATGCCGCCCTTGTAGGGCCCGATGGCGCTGTTGAACTGCACGCGCCAGCCGTTGTTGATGCGGATCTGGCCCTTGTCGTCCACCCAGGGCACGCGGAAGGAGATGGCGCGCTCGGGCTCGACCATCCGCTCGAGGATCGCGTTCTTCTTGTACTTCGGCTCCTTCTCCAGGACCGGAGCCAGGGAGTGCAGGATCTCGGTAGCCGCCTGGATGAAGAGGGTCTCCCAGGGAGCCTTCTTCTTCAGGCTCTCAAGGACCTCATTGACGTACTGACTCATGGTTCCTCCTGGAAGGAAGGGGGTGAAAAGGGCGGTGCGGGAACCCCGGACAAGAGGATTTTCCCCGGGGGTGCCGTCGCGCCTGTCCATGGGCGCCAGCGGCCGTGTGCCAACATCCTAACTGGACGTGATGACTCTAGCCGCATGGGACCGGACCCGGCGAGCCTCCTTCGAAAAGTCGTGACCTGAGGCACTCCGGAGGCCGATTGCATCCAGGGTGCCGATGTTTTTTTTACGGAACGTCAACACGGTTCCGGTGGGGGCATCTCTGGATGGCGAATTGACTTCCGGCGCCCCGGTGGTTTGCTGGAGCCATGCCCCGCGCCATTCCCTTCAAGCTCCAGGCTCCCTACCAGCCCGCCGGCGACCAGCCGGAGGCCATCGACCAGCTCGTGGAGGGCCTTGTCCGTGGCGACCGCTGGCAGACCCTCCTGGGTGTCACGGGCTCGGGGAAGACCTACACCATGGCCTCCACCATCGCCCGGTCCGGGCGGCCGGCGCTCATCTTCGCGCCGAACAAGACGCTGGCCGCCCAGCTCTTCAGCGAGTTCAAGCAGTTCTTTCCCGAGAACGCCGTCGAGTACTTCGTCAGCTATTACGACTACTACCAGCCTGAGGCCTATGTGCCGGAGCGGGACCTGTTCATCGAGAAGGACGCCAAGATCAACGAGGAGCTGGAGAAGCTCCGCCTCAGCGCCACGCGCTGCCTGCTGGAGCGCCGGGACACCATCGTGGTGGCCTCCGTGAGTTGCATCTACGGCCTGGGCGATCCCTCCTCCTACCTGAACCTCTCCGTGACGCTGAAGCCCGGCCAGACCATCGATCGGGCCATGCTCCTGCGGGACCTGGTGGCCATCCAGTACCAGCGGAACCACCTGAGCTTCGAGCCCGGCGTCTTCCGCGTCCGGGGCGACGTGGTGGAGGTCTACCCGGCCTACGAGGACGTGGCCTACCGTATCGAACTCTGGGGCGACGAGGTGGAGCGCCTGTCGAAGATCGATCCCCTGCGGGGCGTGGTGATCGAGAAGCTGGACGAGCTCACCATCTGGCCCAAGACCCACTATGTGACACCCGAGGACAAGCTCAAGGCGGCCATCCGGGACATCAAGGACGAGCTGGAGGCCCGCGAGGAGGCCTTCCGGGCCCAGGGGAAGATCGTGGAGCTGCAGCGGCTCCACCAGCGGATCATCTACGACGTCGAGATGATGAAGGAGATGGGCTACTGCAGCGGCATCGAGAACTACAGCCGCTTCCTGGACGGCCGGAAGCCGGGCGAGCCGCCCCACACCCTGCTGGACTACTTCCCCGAGGACTTCATCGTCTTCATGGACGAGAGCCACGTGGCCACAGGCCAGCTGCACGGCATGTACAACGGCGACCGCTCCCGCAAGACCACCCTGGTGGACTTCGGCTTCCGGCTGCCCTCCGCGCTGGACAACCGGCCCCTCAAGTTCGAGGAGTTCGAGAGCCGGATCAACCAGGTGGTCTTCGTGTCCGCCACGCCCGGCGACTACGAACTGCAGCAGAGCGGTGGCGTGGTGGTGGAGCAGGTGGTGCGGCCCACGGGCCTGGTGGACCCCCAGGTAGAGGTCCGCCCCGTGGGGACCCAGGTGGACGACCTGCTGGAGGAGATCCGGAAGACCGTGGCTCGGGATGAGCGAGTGCTGGTGACGGTGCTCACGAAGAAGCTGGCAGAGCAGCTCACGGCCTACTACCAGGAGCTGGGCATCAAGGCCGAGTACCTGCACAGCGAGATCGACACCCTGGAGCGGGTGGAACTGCTCAAGAACCTGCGCCGGGGCGTGTTCGACGTCCTCATCGGCATCAACCTGCTGCGGGAGGGCCTGGACCTGCCGGAGGTGAGCCTGGTGGCCATCCTGGATGCGGACAAGGAGGGCTTTCTCCGCAACACCCGCAGCCTCATCCAGACCATCGGCCGCGCGGCCCGCCATGTGAACGGGAAGGCCATCCTCTACGCGGACGTGATGACCGGATCCATGAAGCAGGCCATCGGCGAGACTGAACGGCGGCGCCAGAAGCAGCTGGCCCACAACGCCGAGCACGGCATCACGCCCGAGACCGTGAAGCGGAACCTGGATGACGTCATGGGCGAGGCGCTGGCCCGGGAGTTCATCAACGTCGCCAGGGAGGAACAGGCGGCCGAGGAACCGATGCTCTACCTGGAGGACAAGGCCTTCGAGCGCGAAGTGGCGAAGCTGGAGAAGCGCATGAAGGAGCTGGCCTCCCACATGAAGTTCGAGGAGGCGGCGGAGATTCGCGACCGGATCCTGAAGGCGCGGCGTGATCGGCTGATGGCGGGAGGGGACTCACCCTTCGCGCAGGCTTCCGGACCTGAGGGGGATTGAGATGCGAATGAGCCGGGAACCGATGAGCGGGGCCTTCGTGGGGACGGTGGCGGCAGCGTTCCTGGCTGCAGGAATTCCGTGGTGGCTGGCCCCCTACAACAGGTTCACCTTCTCCACCCCCCTGGCCATCGTGGGCTTCCTCGCCTTCGTGGGCATCGCCGCCGCGGCGGCGGGTTGGAGTCGGCTCGGGCTGGCCGGCGCCACCTTCGCCGCCGGGGGTGCCGTGCCCGGGGCGGTGATGGCGCGGGTGGTGGTGGACGGCCTGCGGGACCCCACGTCGCACAACCTCTGGCCCTTCGAGATCGTGCTCGCGGCGGCCTTCGGATTCGTGGTGGCGTTCCTGGCGGGGCTGTCCGGTCGCCTCCTCAGGCGGATGCTGGGATCCGCCTGAGGAGGCGACGGACGTCCCTACCGGGCGTACATCCGGATGACCTTCTCGATGGCGGCCTGGCAAGCGGCGCAGAAGGGCACCTGGTCGCGGGTGAACATGATGCAGTCCTCCTGGCTGCGGAAGTAGCCCGTGGACTCGTAGTTGGCGCCCTCGAAGGCGCCGACCTGCCGGCTGTGGACGTCGGTGCCGAGGAGGTTCGTCTCGAAGGCCTTCTCCCGGGCGAAGAGGGCGTCCATCTCGGATTCCGGCTTGTTGGCGGCCCGGATGGCGCGGCGCTCTTTCTGGATGGCGTGGCTGAAGGTCTCGAACTCGGCCTTCTTCCAGGGGGTGGGCAGGGGTGCGGAGGGGCTCAGCAGGGCGGCCCACTTGGGGTGCTTCGGGTCGGCGGTGACGTTGGGCTCCCAGGGCTCGGGTCGAGCGGGGCTGTTGGTCACGGCCACGTCTGAGGTGTAGTACTCGTCGGCGAGGCCGGCGAAGTGATGGCCGAACTCGTGGACGAAGACGTAGGAGGAGTAGGCATTGTCGGCGGCCACCGTGCTGAAGAGGTTGAAGATGCCGCCGCCACCGTAGGTCTGGCCGTTCACCAGGATTTCCACGAACTCGTAGGGGGCGAAGGAGGCGGCCTCGCGCCAGGCCTTGTTGTCGAAGGTGAGGATGTAGCGTTCGCTGCCGAAGGCGTCATAGGTGGCGCCCAGCGGGGAATGGCGGTGAACGCCCGTGGAGGGACGGGAGATTCCGCTTTCCTGGGCCGGCGGGCAGATGGCCCACACATTGAAGTCGGCGCGGCGCTCCTTGAAGGGGCTCTTCGCGAAGAGCATGTCCATCAGGCGCCGGGCGTCCTTCTCGAACTTCGGCCGCTCGGCGGCGGTGTAGCCATCGCCCAGGATCAGGAAGTCCGCCTTGCCCGCCGGATCCCCCTCCTTCTGGAGGGCCAGGACGGCGCCCGGGCTGGGCGGCTCGGACCGGTCGATGGACGGATCCCGGGGATCCAGGTCGAAGGTCCAGACATCCCTGAAAGCATTGGCGGCATCCCGCTTCTTCAGGTGGATGCGGACCGGGCCGTCGGGCATGGGGAAGCGGAGGGACTCGGAGAAGGTCCGGCGGAGGGTCCGGGCCTCGTCCGTGGTCTCCCACTCGCCGAAGATGCCGGCAAACCCCCGGGAGTAGAGGGCCCTGCCGGTGGCCTTGTCATCCACCTCGAAGAAATACTTGCCCAGGTTGCTGCCATCCAGTGCCTTGGCGGGATCGCCGGGCCAGGGAAGGGGCTCCACCACCACGCGGTCGAGGCCGAAGGTCTCGCTGGTGGCATCCCCGGTGTGGCCGTAGTCCACCCGCATCGTCCGGGGCGGGGCGGCCAGGCAGGCCAGGGTCGCGAGGGAGAGCAGCATCCGGCGGATCATGGGGCACCTCGGCTTCGAGGATAGACTGGTTGGACCCGGAGTTCCGATGCTCACGCCGAAACAGCGCCAGTTCCTCAAGGCCCAGGCTCACCACCTGAAGCCCGTCATGCACGTGGGCAAGGGGGGCGTGACGCCGGCCCAGGCCGCCGAACTCGACATCATGGTGGACGCCCTCGAACTGGTGAAGATCAAGATCAACCCGAACAGTTTCGAGGACGAGGCCACGGCCGCCGCCGCACTCTGCGGCGCCGTGGAGGGGCTCCAGCATGTCTGGACCATCGGCCACACCCTGCTGCTCTTCCGGCCGAGCCGGACGAAGGCCACGCGGTATCCCTTGCCGGGCTGACGAAGCTCAGGTTTTCCGGCCTCTTCCCGAAACAGCCAGGGTGGAGGTCCGATGCCCTACCTGTCCTGGACAGAGGGAACCCAGCTCATCCGGCACGGCCTGCAGGAGCGTTGTGTCCTGGGCCGGGATCCGCTGACCTGCACGCTGGCGCAGCCGAACCAGCCGGAACTCTCCCGGGAGCACGCCCAGATCAACCGCTACAGCGGCATCTGGTGGGTGCGGGACCTGGACTCCTCCAACGGCACGTTCCTCAACGGGCTGCCCCTCAACCACCCCCACGGCAACGCTCTCCAGGACGGGGATGAGCTGGTGCTGGGCGGCTGGAGGCTCCGCTTCACCGAGGGGTTCCCCGGGCTGGACGGCACCACCTTCATCGAGCGGGTGGGTGACCTGTTCCAGGAGGTGAGGCCGGAGCCCGCCCAGGCCATGGCCCTCGTGCGGGGCGTGGAACTGCTGCACCGCTCCACGGAGAACCTGCTCCGGGAGATGGACCCCGAGGCCATCGTGAGGGGCCTTCTGGACGAGGCCCTCCGCCTCCTGGGCGGCGACAGGGGCTTCCTGGTGATGCGGCAGCCCGAGGGGGCCTGGCGCACCGTCTACCGCGTCGGGGATGTGCAGGAGGGCATCGGCCTCTCCCGCTCCGTGCTCGACTACGTGGACCGGGAACAGACGGCGGTGCTCTCCAATCAGCCGCTGGCGGATCCGCGCTTCGGCGGATTCAGCCTGATCGAGCTGCATCGGGGATCCCTGCTGTGCGCCCCCCTCGGCGAGGCAGGAGACATCCAGGGGGCACTCTACCTCGACCGGGAATCCGAGGGCCGCCCCTTCAGCCGCTTCGACCTGGCCCTCTTCCAGGCCTTCGTGCGGCAGGGTTCCCTGGCCCTCCGCCAGGCCATGCTCCATCGTCGCGCCCTGAGCCAGGCGGAGCTGCACGGGGAACTGCTGCGCCTCCGCCATGAGCGGCAGCGGGAGATGGACCAGCATGGTCAGCTCCTGGGGGCCATGGCGGTGCCGATCCGGCGCCTGCGAAGCTGGTCCGAGGGGCTTTCGGGGACATCCGGACTGGCCATCCAGCAGCAGCTTGCCCAGCTCTGCGAATTGATGGAGCACGGCCAGCAGGCGGGCCTGGCCGAGGATGGCGCAGCAGCGGGCCATCCCTGGCGCCTCGAGCAGATCCAGGAAGAGGCGATCCGCCGTTGGGGACCCCTCGCGCACATCCGCGGATCGCTCATGGCCATCGATGACGCGCCCAAGGGGTCCGCATGGGTGGGGACGGGGCCCGTGCTGACGGCGCTCTCGGGCCTGGTGGAGCCGGTCCTGATGCAGCTCGGCACCGGCGGCTCGGTGGCCGGCAGGTGGGACTCGGATCGCGGATGCCACGTGCTTCGACTCGCCTTCCCGCCGGGCCTCCACTCGCCCGTCCCCGATCCCTGGACCCTGCGCGTCCTCCGTGAGGCGGGGATCCGATGGACCTGGGCCGATCAGACGCTGTCCATCCTGCTGCCGGAGGGACCGGATGCCCAGCCGGACGAACCGAACCGTCCCCTCCTGGGCCTGGTGACGGATGAACTGACGCTTCTCGGCCTCTTCCAGACCGTGGCCGAGGTGAGCGACGTCTGGCTCTTCCCCCTGGAGGAGGAGCCGCCCCTCCCACCCCTGCCGCGGTTCCGGTTCCTGGTGGTGGATGCGAAGGGGGTGGGGGATCCCGAAGCCTGCATCCTCGCCTACCGGCATCACCCCTCCTTCTCCACGACCCCGATCCTGGTGGTGCGCTGCGCGGAGGAGGACACCCCCCGGCTCATGCAGGCCGGCGCCACGGACTGGCTCGCGGAGGGATTCCGCTGGGAGGCCCTCCACCACCGGCTCCAGGTGCTGCGCGGCCACACGGAGCTGCAGCAGCGGGCCCTGGCCGCCGAGCGGCTGGATTCCTTCCGCAAGATGGCGGGCACGCTCAAGCACGAGATCAACAACCCGCTGGCCATCATCCTCATGCAGGTGGAGATGCTGCAGCGCAAGTACCCCGAGGAGGCCAAGCTCGGCAAGATCGGCGAGATGGTCGAGCGCATCCGCGGCCTCGTGCAAGTGCTCCAGAAGATGCGGGAGGCCAGCACTGAGGACTACGCGGACGGATCGAGCATCCTGAAGCTGGGGTAGCGGCTATCGGCCGCCGGGGGTGAGCCAGCGGATCCCGCGCTCGCTCAGGAGGCCCTGGACGGGCCAGTCGTGGGGTTCCACGGGGACGATCTGGTGCATCTGGGCCTCGAAGCCCGTGCCCAGGGTGAGGACGTCCTCCGGGAGCTTTGCCAGGAGGGCATCGAAGAAGCCGCGGCCGTAGCCGAGCCGGTAGCCGTCCCCGTCGAAGGCGAGACCCGGCACCAGGAGCAGCTGCACCGGCGGGAGGAAATGCTGGGCGAGAGCGGGTTCCATGAGGCCCCAGTGCCCCTTCTCCAGCGGCTCGGTGCCCCAGGCCAGGCGGGGAGGATGGGTGGAGGCCACTCGGGGGAAGAACCACAGCCAATCCGGATGGGCGGCCACCGCCGGGCGGAGGTCTATTTCCGCCCCGAAGGGCCAGAAGGCCCCGATGCGCGTGAGATGCCGCTCCCGGCAGAGGCGGCCGAGGTGCCCGGCGATGGCCGCGGACCAGGCGCCCCGCGCCTCCTCCGGAAGGGCGCCCCGGAGGGCCAGGTAGTGGGCGCGTAGCTCCGCCTTGGTTTCCATGGATCCACCACAGCAGGGCCCTTGCAGAGCGTCAACAGGCGCGGCAGGGTACCTGGGGAGGCCGCCATGATCCTGAACCGTCCCCTCCGGGGCCTGCTCCGCGCCTGCACCGCCGGCGCGGCCCTGGCCCTCGCCGCTGCGCCCCCCTCCTCGATGAGCCACCTGGCGCAGTCCGTGCCGGTGGAAACGGGGCTCGGGGACCCGGGGCTGCCCTACGCCAAGGACGTGTGGGTGGACATGATCCGTTCCGCGCGGCATTCCCTGGACTTCGGCGAGTTCTACGTCACTAGCCGTCCCCACAGCGCCCTGGAGCCGGTGCTGGCCGAGCTGGAGAAGGCTGGCGCCCGCGGCGTGAGGATCCGCTTCCTGCTCTCGGCGAAGATGCTCGGCCAGGATCCGGCCTCGGTGGCCCGGCTGAAGGCCATCCCCGGCGCCGAGGTGCGGAGCTTCGATCTCGCAGGGGTATCCGGCGGCATCCTCCACGCCAAGTACTTCCTGGTGGATGGCCGGGAGGCCTACTTCGGCAGCCAGAACTTCGACTGGCGGGCCCTGGAGGAGATCCACGAGCTGGGTGTGCGGACCACCGATCCGCGCCTGGTGGATCCCCTGGAGGAGATCTTCGGGATCGACTGGCGCTTCGCGGAGACGCGGAAGCTGCCCGAGCTTCCGAAACCCGCCGCGCCCCTGACGGCCCGGCCTGACGCAGAGCTGGTGGCCAGCCCGCCGTTCCTCACGCCCGGGGACATCCGTCCCTCCCTCGGCGCGCTGGTGGAACTCCTGGGCCAGGCAAAGCAGCGCATCCGCGTGCAGCTGCTGACCTACTCACCGGTGGCGGGCCAGGACCGGTTCTGGCCCGCGCTCGACAACGCGCTGCGCGCCGCCGCCGTGCGGGGGGTGAAGGTCCAGCTGCTGGTCTCCGACTGGGTGCTGGGGGGCCGCGCGCTGCCCCACCTCAAGTCGCTCACGCTCATCCCCAACCTGGAGGTGCGCATCGCCTCCATCCCCGAGGCCTCGGAGGGCCACATCCCGTACGCGCGGACCATCCACAGCAAGTACCTCGTGGTGGATGACGGTGTGTTCTGGCTGGGCACCAGCAACTGGGAGGAGGGCTATTTCACGGATTCCCGGAATGTGGAGGCCATCTTCCGCGACCCGGCCCTCGCCAGCCAGGGCGCCGCCATCTTCGACCGGCTCTGGGGCAGCCGGTTCGCCGTGCCCCTGGACCCGACGAAGACCTTTGAGAAGCGGAAGGTCGACTAGGGCCTGTTTTCAAATTGGAGTGCGGCCGCGCAAGGGGCGCCGCCCAAGCGAGGCCAGGAAAGCGACGAAGGCGATAGCGGCACTATCGGCGAGGAGCTTGACGCAGCATCGCGCCGGGCGCCGCCCCTTGCCCTTCGGGACGTGGCCAGCCGCACCCCTGGCGGCGTTGCCGACCTTGAGCGATGTCTCGCATCGCCCTGCGGTCGGCGCCTTCCCAGGTGCGCGGCTGGCCGGCGTCGCGGCTCACACCCAATTTGAAAAGAGGCCCTAGGTGGCGGCCGGTTCGTAGGTGTTGTAGAGGTTGTCCCGCTCCAGGGGCTCGTAGCCGGCTTCGCGGATGAGCCGGTCCAGCTCGCCTTGCGTGAGGCCCTGGGGCGTCTTCGCCCCGGCGTCGTGGGCGATCTCCTCGGCGATCACGGTGCCGTCCACGTCGTCGGCTCCGTAGCTGAGGGCGATCTGGGCCAGGCCGGGGGAGATCATCACCCAGTAGGCCTTGATGTGCGGGATGTTGTCGAGCAGCAGGCGGGCCACGGCGATCTCGCGCAGGTCCTGGGTCCCCGTGGTCTCGTGGATGACGTGGGTGGCGCTCAGCTCGTTGTCCTCGTTCTGGTAAGCCAGGGGGATGAAGGCCAGGAAGCCGGCATAGCCCGCCACGAGGGAGCGGTCCTGCAGGTCGCGCAGTCGCAGCAGATGGTCCACCCGGTGGCGGGCCTCCTCGATGTGGCCGTAGAGCATGGTGCAGTTCGTGGGGATCCCCTTGCGGTGGCAGAGGGCCGCGGTATCCAGCCAGACCTGGGCGTCCTTCTTGCCGATGCAGATCTGCTCGCGCAGCGCCTCGTCGAAGATCTCGGCGCCGCCGCCAGGACAGCTCTCCAGGCCCGCGGCCATGCAGCGGTCCAGGAAGGCCTCCGTGGACAAGCCCGAGATGCGGGCGTAGTAGTCCATCTCGATCATGGTGAAGACCTTGAGGTGGATGGACGGGAAGCGGGCCTTGATCTTCCGGAACAGATCCTCGAAGTAGTCGATCTTCAGCTTCGGGTTGTGCCCTGAAGTCATGTGCAGTTCCCGGACGCCGTCGTTCTCCGGCTTCTCCAGCTCGCGGATGATATCCTCGGCCGACAGCGCATAGGCCCGGGGATCGCCGGGCTTGGCCTGGAAGGCGCAGAACTGGCAGTGGGTGTAGCAGACGTTGGTGTAGGACAGCCGCCGGCTCACCACGTAGTAGGACTTGCGGCCGTGGAGCCGGGTGCGGACGTGGTTGGCCATGGCGCCCACACCCGAGAGATCCGGCGTTTCGTAGAGCAGCAGGCCGTCCTCGAAGGACAGCCGCGCTCCGGCGAGCACCTTCTCGGCCAGGGGCAGGAGGCGGGGATCACGGATCCGGGCGGCAAGGGGGAGCATCGGCACCTCAACCCTCCATTGTAGCGACAAGGGTGGAAGCGTTCGGGCCTCTGGTCCCGGCCGGCACCGGACAGGGCAACGGGGCCGCTCCCCGGGCCTCAGGCCATGGTCTTCTTGAACCTGCCGGCGGCGAGGAGCAGCATGGCGCTCCCGAGGAGGGCCAGGGCCAGCATCTGGGGCCAGAGGACCTGGAGGCCCAGTCCCTTCAGGAACACGCCCCGGATGATCACGAGGTAGTAGCGCAGGGGGTTCAGGAGGGTGAGGGCCTGCACCACGCCGGGCATGTTCGCGATGGGATAGACGAAGCCGGAGAGCATGAAGGCGGGGAGCATGAAGAAGAACGCCGTCATCATGGCCTGCTGCTGGGTGGAGCTCACGGTGGAGATGAAGAGCCCCACGCCGAGGGTGCAGAGGAGGTACAGGGCGGTGCCCAGGAACAGGATCGGCGGGAAGCCGAGCATGGGGACCCGGAACCAGAACACGGTGATGAGGGCGATGAGGGCGACGTCCACGAAGCCGATGACGGCGAAGGGGATGGTCTTGCCCAGGATGAATTCCAGCCGTCCGATGGGCGTGACCATGATCTGCTCCATGGTCCCGATCTCCCGTTCCCGCACGATGGACATGCTGGAGAGGATGATCGTGAGCACGGCGACGAGCATCGCCAGGACTCCCGGAACGAAGTAGTTCCTGCTGTCCAGGTTGGCGTTGAACCAGGCGCGGGACACGAGGACCACGGGCTCGGCATCGAGGCGCACCCCGGACTGGCGGGCGAAGCGCTGCGCCAGGACTTCCTGGTTGAACCGGGCGGTGATCCTGCCGGCATAGCCCATCGCGACGCTGGCGGTGTTCGAGTCCGAGCCGTCCAGGAGGAGCTGGGCCGAGGCGCCGCCCCCGCCGGACAGCGCCCCGGCGAAGCCGTGGTTGAGCCGCAGCACGGCTTTCGCCTCCCCGGTGTCCAGCACGTCCTGGATCTCGGGTTCTGAGGTGATCTGCCGCACCACGTCGAAGCAGCCCGACGCTTCGAACCGGGAGACCAGGTCCCGGGTGGCGGGCGTGCGGTCCAGGTCGTAGATGGCCATGGGGACATGGCGGACATCGGTACTCACCGCGTAGCCGATGATGATCACCTGGGCAACGGGCATCACGAACAGGACGGCCCGCATCCTCGGGTTCCGGAGGACCTGGATGAACTCCTTGACGAGCATTCGGTGGAGGCGTTCGAGCATGGAGGTCCCTTCTCAGGCCAGCCGTTTCCTGAAGCTGCGGATCGCGAGGAGCAGCATCAGGGCGCCGAAGGCGACCATCAGCAGGCATTCGGGCCACAATTCGGCGAGGCCGGTCCCCTTGAGGTAGAGGCCCCGCAGGAAGACCACGAAGTAGCGGGCGGGGATGAGATAGGTCACCGCCTGGAGGGGCCTGGGCATGTTCCCGATGTCGAACATGAAGCCCGAGAGCAGGAAGGCGGGGAGGAAGGTGGCGACGAACGCGAACTGGCTGGCCAGGAGCTGGGTCTTGGCCTTGGCGCTGATGAGGATGCCCAGGGAGAGGGCCCCCACCAGGTAGACGGCGGAGACCCCGAACAGGAGGGCCAGGCTGCCCCGGATGGGGACGCCGAAGAGGAAGCGCCCGGCCAGCACAGAGAGCAGCATGTCCACCATGCCGATGGTGAAGTAGGGCGCCAGCTTGCCCAGGATCAGTTCGCTTCCTCGGAGGGGCGTGGAGATGAGCTGCTCCATGGTGCCCGACTCCCACTCCCGGGCCACCGTGAGGGAGGTGAGCAGCGCCGCGATGAGCATCATGATCACGGCGATGAGTCCCGGCACGATGAAGATCCGGGACTCCATGTCGGTGTTGAACCAGGCCCGGAAGCGCAGGTCGAGGGGCAGGATGGGGGGGCGGCCCGTGAGCCGGCGGGCCTTCTCCACCAGGATCTCCTGCGAGTATCCCTGCACGATGGAATCGGCGTAGGAGAGGGCGAGGGTCGTGGTGTTGGCGTCGCTGCCGTCGGCCAGGACCTGGACCTCCGCCTTCCGCCCCGAGGCCACCCGCCGCCCGAATTCGACCGGGATCACCAGGGCCAGCATCGCCTCGCCCCGGGCCAGGGAGCCTTCTACGTCGGGATAGGTTTCCGGCCTGGCCACCAGGGAGAAGTAGCGGGAGCCCTCGAACCGGCCCACCAGTTCGCGGCTCTGGGGCGTGCGGCTCTGGTCCCAGACCGCCAGGGGGACTCGGTCCAGATCCATGGTCAGGGCGTACCCGAAGATCATGAGCATGATCATGGGAAGCACGATGGCGATGCCCAGCGCCCGGGGATCCCGCAGGACGTGGATGAATTCCTTCCGCGCCACGGCGGCGAGGCGGCGTGGGTGGAAAGCCGTTCCGGGACGTGTGCCGCTCATGCCTTGAACTCCCGCTGGGCGCCTTCGGCGCGATCCCGGGCCTCGATCAGGGAAACGAAGACATCCTCCAGGGAGGGGGTGATCCGCTCGACCTTGCCCACCTGGAACCCGGACTCCGCCAGGGCCCGCCGGAGGCGGGGGGCCAGGCCATCGGCGTCTTCGGTCATCAGGTGGATGTCCCGCCCGAAGAGGGCGGCGTCCCGCACTCCCTCCAGGGACGCGGCCACGCCCAGCGCCTCGTGGGAACGGTCGCAGGCGACGCACAGCACCTGGTCGGCCATGAGGGTGTCTTTCATCTCGCCGGGCGTGCCCAGGGCGACCAGCTCGCCCCGGTAGATCAGGGCCAGCCGGTCGCAGTACTCGGCCTCCTCCATGTAGTGCGTGGTGACGAAGACCGTGACGCCCTCGCTCGCCATCCGGTAGATGAGGTCCCAGAACGAGCGCCTGCTCAGGGGATCCACACCCGAGGTGGGCTCGTCCAGGAAGAGCACCCTCGGCTCGTGGAGCAGGGCACAGCCCAGCGAGAGGCGCTGTTTCCAGCCGCCGGGCAGCAGACCCGTCCGGGTGCCGCGGTGATCCTGGAGGTGGGCCATCTCCAGCACCCAGGCCTTCCGGCCTTCCTTCCGCTCCGCGGGCACGCTGTAGATGCCGCTGAAGAAGTCGATGTTCTCCTCCACCGTGAGGTCGTCGTAGAGGCTGAATTTCTGGCTCATGTAGCCGATGCGCCGCTTGATCTCCTCTCGCTGGGTGAGGATGTCGAGGCCGGCCACCGTACCCTGGCCGCCGGTGGGCTCCAGGAGTCCGCAGAGCATGCGGATGGTGGTGGATTTGCCGGCCCCGTTCGGTCCCAGGAAGCCGAAGATCTCGCCTTGGCGCACGTCCAGGCTGATCCGGTTGACGGCCACGAATTCCCCGAACCGTCGTTCGAGGTTCCGCAGGGTGACGGCGCAGGCCCCGGCAGTCGGGAGGTTCATGCGTCGCCTCCGGACAGGGCCGAGGTGAAGATGTCCTCCAGGGTGGGTTCGACGGCCTCGAGGCTGTGGCAGGGGATGCCTTCCGAGCGGAGCACGCTGTCGATGGAGGCTCGCGCACGGCCCTCGTCCTCCGACAGGACGTGGATCCTGTCCCCGAACAGGGTCACGCTTCCGATCCGGGCGGCGCGGAGGAGGATCGCGGCCTGACGGGGGGTCTCGCAGCGGACCTCCAGGAGCGCGCCCTGCAGCAGGCCCTTCACCCCCTCCACGGTGTCACAGGCCATGAGCCGGCCCTGGTGGAGCAGGCCGATCCGGTTGCAGCGCTCCGCCTCGTCGAGGTAGGCGGTGGAGACGAAGATCGTCACGCGCTCCTGCTGGAGCTGGTACAGGATGCGCCAGAAGTCCCGGCGCGAGACGGGATCCACGCCATTCGTGGGCTCGTCGAGGAAGAGCACCCGGGGCGTGTGGATGAGGGCGCAGGCCAGCCCGAGCTTCTGTTTCATGCCCCCGCTGAGGTTGCCCGCCAGCCGGCGCTGGAAGGGGGTGAGGTTGCTGAAGGCGAGGAGCCGGTCGATGCGTGCGCTCCGGCCGGACCGGGGCACTTCGTAGAGATCCGCATAGAAATCCAGGTTCTCCAGCACCGTGAGGTCCGGATAGAGGCCGAAGCGCTGGGACATGTACCCGATGCGCTCTTTGACCGGCTCCGATTCCCGGACGACATGGAGGCCGTCGACCCATGCCTCGCCCGAGCTGGGCTCGAGGATCCCCGTCAGCAGGCGCATGGTCGTGGTCTTGCCGGCGCCGTCGGGTCCCACCAGGCCGAAGATCTCCCCCTCGTCCACGGAGAGGGTCAGCTGGTCCAGGGCGGTCTGGTCCCCGAACCGGCGCGTCAACCCCTCCGCCCGGATGGTGGCCATCAGTGCCCTTCCAGCAGGATCTCTGCATCCACCGGCATGCCGGGCTTCAGCTCCATGGCTGGGTTGGAGATGTCGATCTTGATGCGGTAGACGAGCCTGGTGCGCTCCTTCCGGGTCTGGACGGCCTTGGGGGTGAACTCCGCCTCGGAGGCGATGAACGCCACGCGGCCCTCGTAGCGTTTCCCCGGGAAGGTGTCGGTGGTGACGTAGGCCTTTTGGCCCACCTTCACCCGGCCCAGGTCCGTCTCCTCCACGAAGGCGCGCACCCACACCTGGCGCAAGTCGGCCATCGTCACCACCGGCGTTCCCGGCGAGACGTATTCCATCGGCTCGATGTTCTTGGAGAGGATCACGCCCGCGCTGGGGGCCTTCAGCGTGGCATAGCCGAGCTGGGTCTCCGCCAGGGCGAGGGCCTGCCGGGCCTCCTCGAACCGGGCCCGGGCCTGCTCGATGTCCTCCTTCCGGGGGCCTTTCCGGACGAGGAGGTACTGCTGGTCCGCCTGTTGCACCTTGCCTCGGGCCGCTTCGAGGGCGGCCCGGCTGGCCTCGTAGTCCCGCACCGAGAGGATGCCCTGCCGCTGGAGGTCGCGGATGCGGGCCTCGTCGGGCTCAAGCCTCCGGAGGTCGGCGGTGGCCTGGTCCAGGGCGGCCCGGGAGGCCGCGATCTCCTCCTTGCGCGACCCGGCCAGCATGGCGTCCAGGGCGGCCCGGGCGGTGGCGGCTTCCGCCCGGCGCATGGCCACCTGCTGTTCCAGGTCCCGGGCGTCCAGGCGCGCCAGGAGCTGACCGGCCTCGACGGTCTGGCCCTCGTCCACCGGGCGTTCAAGGACCTTCCCCGCGACGCGGAAACTGGCCTCCACCTGGACCACTTCGATGTTGCCGGAAAGCTTCAGGCGGGTATCCCGGCCATCCCGGCAGGCGATGGCCAGAGCCAGCACGGCGCCGACGGGCAGCATCAGGGCGATCGGACGGAGGGACAGGGCTCGATTCATCGACAGGTCTCCTTGATTTCACGGGAGCGGGCGGCCGGGAGCTGGCGGAGGCGGGGCGGAACCGGACGCATGGCGCCTCCTCCTTCAGGCATCGAAGTCGGGGAGGGGCGGCAGGGGGGCGTCCGGCGCGGTCGCGATGCCGCGCCAGAACAGGTGGAGCCAGCCCCGCTCCGCTTGGAGGACAGCCGTCGCCGGGGTGGCGGCGAGGATCCGGGGCGCCACCATCGGCAGCACGTCGAGGATCTCGAGGTGGAGCTTCACGAAGAAGAAGGTGGTGAGCAGGGGATGCAGGTCGGACCGGACCTCCCCACGGGCGATGCCCTGCTCGAGAAGGTTCCGCACCTGGGAGGCGGCCGCGACCATCCGTTCCTGGATGCGTTCCTGGATACCCTCGGTGCCGCGCACGATCTCGCCCCGGACGAGGCTCCGGATGCCCGGGTCGCCGCCCAGGTGCCGGTGGTAGATGCCCAGCACCTCCCAGAGCCGGAGGACGGTGGGACGGGTGTCCGACGGTTCCGCCAGACGCGTCAGCTCCCTGATCACGGGTGGGAAGCGGCGGTCCAGCAGGGCCGTGAACATGGCCTCCTTGCTGTCGAAGTGGTAGTAGATCAGCGCCGGGTCGCAGCCCGCCTGCCGCGCGATGGCCCGCAGGCTGGCCGCCCGGAGTCCCTCCCGGGAGAACACCTCCTGGGCCGCATCCAGCAGCTGATCCGGCTCCATCCGTTGGGGTTTGGGGCCTCGGGGGCGGGCGGAGGGGGATCGGGGCATGGGGCACCTAATTCAACGACTGTTGAATCATGAGGAGGTTCCCGGCCTGGGGCAAGGGGTATTTCACCGTGCGTGGAAATTTGGCAAGGCACGAAAAAGGCCCCCGAAGGGGCCGGTTCCGAAGCCTTGAAGGGCTACTCGCTGGAGATGGGGGCCTCGGTGGTGTAGTCGAGGGTGATGATCTCGGGTTCCTCGAAGGCGATGCGGTTCTCCTCCACCTCGGCCATGGCCACCTGGCCCCAGAAGGAGGCGAGCTTGGGGGCGTCCTGGGCCTGGCCGTGCTTGTTCACGGGGACCACGACCTCCACCTTGGGGAAGGCGCCGCGCTGGAGCTGCTCGCAGCGCTTGCCGGCCACCACGACGAAGCGGTACTTGTTGGCGATTTCTTCCGGGACGCGGACGATGGTGCGCTGGCTCATGGACACTCCGAACCAGGAAGCATAGCACCGGAACGGCGTTGGAACAATCGGCTTGGCGTTAGGATGGGGGCTTCCGGGAGGATCCATGGAACGGGGCAAGCTCTGGCGCGGGGCCTTCGCGGGCAACCTCCGGCTCCTGGAACTCAACAGCGCCGGTCTCACGGCCGAGCTGGCGGACCGCCGTCCCGCTTCCGGCGTGAACTCGGCGGCCTGGATCCTGGGTCACGTGACGGCCACCCGGCGGCGGATCGTCCGGATGCTGGGCGGGGCGGTGCCCGAGGATCCGGCCTGGGAGCAGCACTACGCCCGCGGGGGTCCGGGGAATCCGGCCCACCTTCCCTGGGCGGATCTGCTGGCCGCCTTCGGAGCCACGGACGCGCTGCTGAAGGAGGCGCTGCTGGCCGTGGCGGACTGGGACCGGCCCACGGTCAACCCCGCCATCGGGACCGAGCAGGCCCTGGAGCAGGTGCTGGCCTTCCTCTACATGCACGAGTGCTACCACCTGGGGCAGATCGGCGTCGTCCGCAAGCTCCACGGCCTGCCGGGAGCCCTCTGATGCGGATCATCCTCGGGATCACCGGCGGCGTGGCGGCCTACAAGGCCGCAGAACTGGCGCGGTTGCTGGCCAAGCGGGGCCACCGGGTGCGCTGCATCCTCACCGAGGCCGGCTCGCGCTTCATCACGCCCCTCACCCTCGCGAGCCTTACGGGCGAGCCCTGCTACGGGGCCAACCCGGACCAGGAGGAGTGGCGCGCCAATCCCAGCATCGAGCACATCGAGCTGGCCCGCTGGGCCGACCTGGTGGCCGTGGTGCCGGCCACGGCGAACATCCTCGGCAAGTCCGCCAACGGCCTGGCCACGGACCTGCTCAGCACGGTGCTGCTGGCCACCCGGGCGCCGGTGCTGTGGGCCCCGGCCATGAACACGGGCATGTGGGAGCACCCCGCCGTCCAGGCCAACGTGGCGCGGCTGAAGTCCTTCGGGCACACCATCGTGGACCCCGCCGCCGGCACCCTGGCCTGCGGGGAGGAGGGCGCCGGGAAGCTGGCGGAGGTGGAGGTGATCGCCGAGGCCATCCAGGTGGCGGGCACGCCGAAGCTGGCCGGCCTCGATGGCCGCACGGTGCTCATCACCGCCGGTCCCACCCGCGAGGACCTGGATCCCGTCCGCACCCTCACCAACCGCAGCACCGGCGCCATGGGCGTCGAGCTGGCCCGGGCCTTCCGGGATGCGGGCGCCAAGGTGCAGCTGGTGCTGGGGGGCGACCTCCCCGCGCCCTGGGGCGTGGAGACGGTCCGGGTGCGCAGCGCCCAGGACATGCTGGCGGCCTGCGAGGCGCGCTGGCCCCAGGCGGACGGCCTGGTGGGCGCGGCGGCGGTGGCGGACCAGCGCCCCGAGGCCGCGGCCCCGGAGAAGGTGAAGAAGGGCGACGGTCCCGAGACCCTCGTCCTGGTGCGGACGCCCGACATCCTCGCCACCCTCTCCGCCACGAAGCGGCCCGGCCAGTGGATCCTGGGCTTCGCCGCCGAGAGCGAACAGCATCTGGACCACGCCGCCGCCAAGCTGGCGAAGAAGCGGCTCGACGCCGTGCTGGTGAACGACGTGCAGGGAGGCAAGGCCTTCGGCTTCCAGCCCAACACCCTCACCCCCGTTACGGCCCAGGGGCCCCAGCCCGCGCTGGGACCGCTCCCCAAGGACGAGCTCGCCCGGGCCGTCGTGGCGTGGTGGGCGGCGCGGCTCGGATAGGCCCGACGATCAGCCCTTCAGCGCCTCCCGGGCCGCCACCACCTTCGCCAGGGCGGCCTCGGGGGTGTCGGCCAGGGCGGTGAGGTGGCCCATCTTGCGGCCGGGGCGGGCTTCAGTCTTGCCGTAGAGGTGCAGCTTCACATCGCGGTGGTCGAGGAGTCGCTCCCAGGCGGGCTCGCCGCCCTTGGGCCAGAGGTCGCCCAGGAGGTTGGCCATGGCCGCGGGGCGGAGCAGGGTGGTGTCGCCCAGGGGCAGGCCGCAGACGGCGCGGACCTGCTGCTCGAACTGGCTGGTGGTGCAGGCGTCGATGGTGGCGTGGCCGCTGTTGTGCGGCCGCGGCGCCAGCTCGTTCACCAGCAGCTCGCCCCCGGGCTTGAGGAAGAACTCCACGGTCAGCATGCCCACCACGCCCAGGGCCTTGGCGATGTCCAGGGCCATGGCCTGGGCCTTCGCCGCAGCGGCAGCGGGGATGCGGGCGGGGAAGACGGTCGTGTCGAGGATGTGGTTCTGGTGGGCATTCTCGGCCACGGGCCAGACGCTGGTCTCGCCGGTGGCGGACTGGGCGCAGATCACGCTGCATTCCAGCTCGAAGGGCACCCAGGCCTCGAGGATGCCTTGCTGACCGCCCAGGGCGGCGAAGGCCGGGCCGATGTCGGCGGCGCCCATCAGCTTCTTCTGCCCCTTGCCGTCATAGCCGAAGCTGGCGGTCTTGAGGACGGAGGGGAATCCCAGCGCCGAGGTCGCCTCATGGAGATCGGCCTCGGTGTTGATCTCACGGAAGGGCGTTACGGGGAAGGCGTGCTCAGCCAGAAACCGCTTCTCGCGGAGCCGGTGCTGGACCGTGTGCAGCACATGGGCCCCGGGATGCATGGGCCGGATCGTGGCCACGGCCTCGAGGGTTTCCGCCGGGATGTTCTCGAACTCGACAGTCACCACATCCACGCCCCGGGCCAGAGCCTGGGCGGCGTAGACATCGTTGTAGGCGGCGCGGATCTCAAGATCGGCCACCTGGCCCGCGGGGCAGTCGTGGCCGGGGTCCAGGGCGTGGACGCGGAAGCCCAGATTGCGGGCCGCCAGGGTGAACATGCGACCCAGCTGGCCCCCGCCGAGCAGGCCCAGGGCGGCCCCGGGACGGATGGATCTGGACAGGGATGCGTCGGCCATGGCCCATTGTGGCATCCTCAGATGGGACATGCCCAACCGATGCCAACCCAGGGAGGACTCCGCATGGATCGCGTGCACCTCGTCACCCTCTCGGACCGGGCCTCCAAGGGCGAGTACCAGGACCAGTCCACGCCCTTGTTGACCAGCTGGCTGAAGGGACAGGGCGTGGCGGGAGTCACCGCCTCGCTCATGCCGGATGATCCGGCGGTCCTGGAGGTGGATCTGCGCCGGGCCGTGGCCGAGCAGGTGCCCCTGATCCTCACCTGCGGCGGAACGGGATTCGGGCCCCGGGACACGACGCCCGAGGCCACGCGCCGCGTCATCGAGCGGGAGGCTCCCGGCATCTGCGAGCTCATCCGCGCCAAGGGCGGCCATCCGCTGGCCTTCGCCAGCCGGGCGGTCTGCGGCATCGCATCGCGCTCGGTGATCCTGAACCTCTCCGGCCGTCCGGCCGCGGCGCTGGAGCAGATCCAGCTGGCCTGGCCGCTGCTCCTCCACGCGGTGTCGGTGCTCCGCAAGGAAGGCGAGGCGGGGGGGCCCTGCACTTGAACCGGACGGGCTTGAAGGGGGCGGACTTGAAGGGGACGGCGCAGCCATGATGGTCTGGGCGCGCATCAACCATGTGGGCTGGGTGCACCTCTGGCGCACCCGCGAGGCCTTCGACGCCGCCGAGTCCTCGGCCCACTTCCTCAATGGCCGTACGGATCCACGCTGGATCGAAGCGGCCCTGAGCCCCGACCAGCGCCGGGAGCTGGGCGCGGGGAAGCTCGTGGAGATCGAGGACCCGGGGTACTTCTCCGAGGAAGACTAGGGTCTGTTTTCAAATTCCGCGACGCCGCGCTGGGCGGGCAGCCGAGCGAGGCAAGGAAGGCGACGAAGGCCCTGGTGGTTCCAAGGTCGAGGAGCCTGACGCAGCATCGCGACAGCTGCCCACCCAGCCCTTCGGGACGAGGCCATCCGGGCGCCCCGCGGCGTCAGAGCCCTTGAACGATGAACCACATCGCCCTGCGGGCCCTTCCTTGCGGTGCATCCCGGATGGCCTTCGTCGCGGTGCCGTGGAATTTGAAAACAGACCCTAGGCCCCGTTCGCTTCCGGATGAACAAAGGATCCCGCCGTGCGAAGGTGGAGGCATCCTTAGACGAGGCTCCAGGAATGACCGAGATTCAGCCGACCCTCCGCACCCTGAGCCGCCTGGTGGGCTGCACGCCCCTGCTGGCGGTGGATGTCCGGTTCCGCGGCCAGGCGCGCCGGATCTACGCCAAGGCCGAGAGCTTCAACTTCACGGGCAGCATCAAGGACCGGATGGCCCTGCATGTCCTCCGGAGAGCCCACGAGAGCGGCGCCCTCAAGCCCGGGGCGCCCATCGCCGAGGCCACCAGCGGGAACACCGGCATCTCCTTCTCGGCCCTGGGCCGGGCGCTGGGGCACCCCGTGACCATCTTCATGCCGGACTGGATGAGCCAGGAGCGGAAGGACCTGATCCGCTCCTTCGGCGCGCAGATCCGCCTGGTGAGTGCGGCCGAGGGCGGCTTCCTGGGGTCCATCCGGCTCAGCGAGGTCTGGGCGGCGGAGACGCCGGACGCCTACCTGCCCTGCCAGTTCGCCAACGAGGTCAATGTGGAGGCCCACGCCACCACCACGGGCCCGGAGATCTGGGCCCAGCTCGCCTCGGCGGGACTGAGGCCGGATGCCTTCGTCGCCGGCGTGGGCACGGGTGGCACGGTGATGGGCGTGGGCCGCTTCCTCAAGGGCATGGATTCCGGCATCCGGATCCATCCCGTGGAACCCTCCAACTCCCCCACCCTGCACACGGGCCACAAGATCGGGAAGCACCGCATCCAGGGCATCTCCGATGAATTCATTCCCAGCATCGTGAAGCTGGACCAGCTGGACGACATCCTGTCCGTGGACGATGGCGACGCCATCCTCATGGCCCAGAAGCTGGCGGACCGGGGTCTGGGCGTGGGCATCAGCAGCGGGGCCAACTTCCTCGCGGCCCTCGAGGCCCAGGAACGGCTCGGTCCGGAGGCGGTGGTCGCGACGGTCTTCAGCGACAGCAACAAGAAATACCTCTCCACCGATCTGATGAAGGTGGAACCCCTCAAGCCCGGTTTCCTCAGCCCGGAGGTCGAACTGATCGGAATCGGGCAGGCCATCCGGGTCTGCGAAGTCTGCCTCCAGGGCGAGGGGAAAGTCCGGGACTGCGGCTGCTAGCTAGGGCCGCAGGACGGCGGCTTCCAGCCGGTGGTACAGGGCCAGCAGGGAGCAGCT
>MTLD01001892.1_pt1 | contig 48983 bp, 48 predicted proteins | sample 1982471 | NCBI WGS metagenome assembly MTLD01 (sample SAMN05712604, study PRJNA340218) | biofilm metagenome | isolation source: sample SPM anode biofilm adapted to -50 mV | place: USA | collected 2012-02-03
AGCCGCCCATGCGGTGCAGCGACTGCGGGGTGAGGCCGATGTGCCCCATGACCGGCACGTCCATGTCGGTGATGGCGCTTATGGTTTCCGCCACGTTGACGCCCCCTTCGAGCTTCACGGCCGCGGCGCCGCCGTCCTTCACCAGAAGGCCTGCGTTCAGCCTCGCGCTCTTCAGGTCGGTCTGGTAGGAGAGGAAGGGAAGGTCCGCCACCACGAACGCCTTGGGGCGCGCCCGCATCACGGCGCGGGTGTGGTAGATCATGTCCTCCATGGTGACCGGCAGCGTGTTGTCGTACCCTGCGACCACTACCCCCACCGAGTCCCCCACGAGGATCATGTCGATGCCGCAGGCGTCCATTATCCCGGTCATGGGGAAGTCGTAGCTGGTCAGGACCGCTATCTTTTCCCCTTCAGCCTTCATCCTCTGGAAATCGAGTATGGTTTTCTGCTTCTGCATCTATCCGCTACCCCCGCGGGATTCCCCGCCCCGTTTCTGCAACGGGCAAATGGTATACACTGCTTCAAAACAAGGTGTCGCCGCAGCCGGCGATCGCCTGCAAGACAAAAAAAAACGCCTTCTGGTAGGAAGACGCTGTCAAATAGCGGGATGCGCGCAAAAACGGCGCAAGACGCTCTCCAAGCTATCGCTTCCCGTACCGGTTCCTTGCGAAATCCAGGCGGTATGTATCTTTTTCCGGTGTCCGTCGCGGCTCCACTTGACTATAGCGGGCCAAACACCGTTAGTGGATTAACACAGGGACATATAAATGTCCAGTCATTTCTCTTTGCGGCCTATTCCGCGCTGGCCCTCATCTGCTCGAGCTCATTCACCACGGCGCCGCTTTCGTTCTGGCGCTGCTCGATCCCGTCGAAAATGCCTTCGGCCATCCTGGCGACGTAATCTATCGCCCCCTTGATCTCGTTGCTGTCGGCGGTCTGCCTGCCGACCGACGAGGCGACGCTGTGGCTCATCTCCTTCACGTCCTCGAGGGCCCGCGCCACGGTCTTGGTCGCCTGCGCCTGCTCCTTCGAAGCCTTGAAGATCTGCATGGTCATGGAGCTCACGTCCTCGATGGAGCGGCTCACCAGTTGCACCGAGGTCGCCTGCTCCTCGGTGGCGAGCTTGATCTGCTGGGTCATGTCCAGCGCCTTCTGCGAGCTGTCCAGGATGCTCGTCAGGGAAGCGCCGGTCAGCTGCCCGAGCTTCACCCCTTTCTTCACCAGGTCCTTCGTGGCGGTGACGTTGTCCGCGGCGGTCCTGGACTCGGTCGTGATCTCCTCGATGATCCCGGTGATCTCGCCGGTGGAGAGCCCGGTCTGCAGGGAGAGGTTCCGGATCTCGTCGGCGACGACGCCGAAGCTCTTGCCGTATTCCCCCGCCTGGGCCGCGATGATGGAGGCGTTCAGCGCCAGGAGGTTGGTCCTCTTGGTGATGTCGTTGATGACGCTGACGAACCCTTCGATCCTGCCGCTGTTGGCGCTGAGTCGCTTGATCCCCTGGTAGGAAAGGTCGACCGAGCGCTGGATCTCGGCGAGGGCATCCACCGTCTCGCGCACGATCTGCGTCCCCTGCTCGGCATGCTCCTTCACCCGGACGGAGAGGCCGTGCGAGTGCCCGGTGCTCTTTTCCACCTGCCTGAGCGTCGTGGTGATCTGCTCCATGGCGGAGACCGACTTGTAGACCGAGTCGGAGAGCGCGTCCATGTTCTGGGTGATCTGGTCGGTGGCGATGGAGATCTCCGCGGCGGAGACGCTGGCGCCGTCGACAGATTCCATCATGCCGTGGGCCGCGGCGTCGATCTTCAGGGCGCCGTTGGCAAGGGAATCGGCGGCGCTTTTGAGGCGGTAGAGGTTGGAGGAGTAGTTCTCCCTCTTCATCAGGGTCTCGGAGAAGGTCTTACCCAGCTCCAGGGTGAGGCGGTCTATGGACTGGAGCAGGCTGATCCGCATCAGCGCGGCGGCCGCCTGGTCCGCGAAGAGCCTGATGGTGTCGACGTCGGTGTCGTTCAGAGCCCGGTGGCTCTTCTTGTTGTCCAGGCCGAAGACGCCTATGGTCTCGCCCTTCAAGACGATGGGGCAGAGGATGAAGGTGGTGGAGCGCAAAGGCTCAATCCCGTTGAAGGGGGGCTGCAGCATGAAATCGGCGGGGTAGTCGGTGATGTTCTCTATGAAGTAGACCTGCTTGTCCTGAAAGCTCTTGAAGATGACGCCGGAGCGGCCGTCCAGCGGGATGGTCACCTCGGGCCCGACCGGCGCCTCGTTCCCCGCGGTCACCGCGAAGTAGAGGTTCTTTCGCTCCGGGTCCGCCATCAGGACGTTGACCCGCTCGTAGCCGAGCACCTCGTGCAGCCCCTCGACGCAGAGCGCCAGCACGTCGTCCTTGCGCACCGCCTTCTGGATCCGGCTGCCGATCTTGTGGAAGTTCTTTATGTTGTTGTCCAGCACCTTGTAGCGGTTCTCGAACAGCTTCTTCTGCGCGTCGACTTCCTGCACCAGGGCGTCGAGCCTTTCCCCTTTCTGGTGCAGTTCGTCCACGGCGCGGCCGATGAAATAGCCGAACACGGCGAGGACGCAGGCGGTGCCCCCTCCCATGTAGATGTAGAGCGCCATACCCTGCGCGCTTTGCTTCATCTCGGCAAAGGCCTGGACGGCTAAGGGGACGTTGGGGTCGGTGAAAAGCATCAGGCGCAGCAGTATCCAGCCAAGCGGTGCCGATATGCCAAGGAAAAAGCCGATGAGCGCGTATTTCACACTTCTGTTGGCATCGGCGAATGGATTCTTCATGTTCAGGGCACCTCTTTGCTCCCGTTCGACGCACAGGGGCGCGATGCGGGATTTTTCACGGTCTGCTCCAGATTCCGCAGTCTAGAGCAGACATTAGTCAAAGTCAACAGTAACTTACCTCCCCAGCATGATGCCGAGCGCCTCGGCGTGGCGCACCATCTCGCCGTCCGGATCGATGAGGTTGAGGCTCCGTATCGCGTCCTCGATCGGGGCCGAGGTGATGTGGCGCCCCTTGAGGCAGACCATGTGGCCGAAGGCCCCGCTCTCGATCAGTTCCACCGCTTTCACCCCGAAGCGGCTCCCTATGCAGCGGTCGAAGGTCGAGGGAGACCCGCCGCGCTGCAGATGCCCCAGCACCGTGACCCTGATGTCCATCTCCAGCACCCCGCCGAGCTCGCGGGAAAACGCTTCCCCTACCCCGCCCAGGCGCTCCACGACCGACTTCCCCCCCGCGGCCTCCTTGACCACGCGCCCGCCTCCCTTGGGGAAGGCCCCTTCGGCTACGACCACCACGCTGAAGCGGCGGCCGCGGCGGCCGCGCTCGATGATCGCCTGGGAAACCTTCTCGATGTCGTAGGGGATCTCGGGGACGAGGATCACGTCGGCGCCGCCGGCTATCCCGGACTCAAGCGCGATCCATCCGGCGTAGCGCCCCATGACCTCTAGCACCATGACCCGGTGGTGGCTTTCCGCGGTGGAGTGGAGCTTGTCGAGCGCCTCGGTTGCGGTCTCAAGCGCCGTGTTGTAGCCGAAGGTGACGTCGGTCTCCAATAGGTCGTTGTCTATGGTCTTCGGGACCCCCACGATGGGGACGCCCCGGCGCATCAGCTCCTGGGCGATCTTCAGCGAGCCGTCCCCCCCGACCACGACCAGTGCCGAAAGCCCCAGGTGCTCGATCCGGGAACAGACCTCGTCCGAGACGTCGACCAGCTCCACCTTCCCTTCGCGCACCATCGGGAAGGCGAAGGGGTTTCCCCTGTTGCTGGTGCCGAGTATGGTGCCCCCCAAGGGGAGGATGCCGCGCACCTCCTCCAGCCCGAGACAGCGGCACTTCTCCGGGTGCAGGAAGCCGTCGAAGCCATCCTCGATCCCGACCACCTCCCAGCCGCGGCCGACAGCCGACTTGACCACCCCCCTGATCACTGCGTTAAGCCCGGGGCAATCCCCTCCCCCGGTGAGTATTCCGATCCTTTTGGACACATGGCCCCCTTTCATAAGCTATGGGAGACAATCCCCCTTCGCTGAAGCTACGGGGGACAAGCCCCCCCTTCTTCCAATTATTTCAACTATCCCTCTTCCCATTCTTCCAAATATTTCGACTCTCCCTCTCCCTCTCATCCAGCTCTCCCTCGCCCTCTGGGAGAGGGACGGGGTGAGGGATAGCCTTAAGAGTGCTTCGCCCCCAGCGCATCCAGAATCGCCTGCGGCTCCAACCTGTTCCTGGGGTCGCTGTCCACGTAACTCAGGATGACGCGCCGATCCCGCCCGATGACGAAGGTCCCCGCTAACGGGAGCTCCCACGACTGGTCGGCGTTGTACTCTGGAAGGTTCACCCCCAAGGAGATGTAGAGCTCGCGCACCCAGTCCGGAAGCCGGTACACGAGCCCATAGCTCCGTGCAACCTGGTTTCCCAGATCGCTCAAGACCTCGTACTGCAGGAAGTTCTTCAAGAGCGTCGCCTGGGTCTTGTCCGGGCTCTGCGGCGAGACCGCGATGAGCGCCGCCCCAAGGCGCAACACTTGCGGGAGGATCTTCTGGTAGGCCCTCAACTGAAGGCTGCAGTACGGTCACCAGATCCCCCGGTAGAAGGTGAGAACCACCGGGCCGTTGGCAAGCGCCTCGGAGAGCCGCACCGGTATCCCCACCGCGTTGGGCAGGGCGAAATCGGGCGCCTCGCCGCCGGCCTTTGGAGCTCCTGCCGTGCTGGCACAGGCGGCGATATCCCGGTACGCCTTGTCGAGGAGTTCCGCCTTTTCGGGGGAATTCGCGCGGTAGGAATGCTCCAGCGCAGCTATCTGCGATCTCAGGTCATGTTCCATCGCCCCCTCCATTTTTTGTTTTAGCCACCAATTCTACGCGCATTCATGAAGAGGTCAATGATTCTCCGATCATAGAGCCATTTTTCAAGGCATGCGGGGATTCGCATATTTTTGACCCATGTCATAAACAATTTTCCTTGGCGGCGCTATCTTCAGTTCAACGAAACGCACAGGAGGGAGCAGATGGAATTCAAAAACGGCTTAGGAGATGCGGCGATACAAAACGTGATAGCAAGCCACCCCGGGATCGGCGAGATCCTGAACCGCTACGAGATCGGTTGCGTCACCTGCAAGGTCGGTATCTGCCTTCTGAAGGACGTGGTATCGATCCACGGGCTGACCAAGGATCAGGAAGCCTCGGTCGAAAAAGAAATAAATGACTATTTGGATCAAAAAGCGGAAAATTAGCCGGTGCCTGAAGGACTTGGGCACCATCGACATAACCGGCACCTTTCAAAATAATTACCAGAACAGGAGATAAGAACATGGCACATGCAGGATGCGGCTGCCCGGGCAGCATGGCAAGGGTTATCGAGAGGAACGAGGCAAACGAGCAGGAGACCACGGTTAAGGCGGCTTCGGAATTGCGGCAGTGGCCGGTGCAGCTGCACCTGGTCCCCCCCACCGCCCCCTGGTTCCAGGACAGCGACATACTGATCGCGGCGGACTGCGTCGCCTTCGCGCTGGGAAGCTTCCACAGCGACCTTTTGAAGGGAAAGGCACTGGCGATAGCCTGCCCGAAACTCGACGACAGCACCCCCTACGTGGAAAAACTGGCGACTATCTTCAGGGAGAACAAAGTGAAGAGCATCACCGTCGCCATCATGGAAGTCCCCTGCTGCCGCGGCCTGGACATGATGGTGAGGCAGGCGCTCACCCTCTCCGGCAAGGAGATACCGCTCGAGACCGCGGTGATCGGCATCAACGGGGAGAGGAGGAACTAGGGATGAAACGGGACATCACCCAGAGGCTCAAGGACGAACACCAGCTGATACTGCGCATGCTCGCCCTTTTGGAGCAGAACGCGAAACGCACTGAAAAGGGTACCTTCAAGAATTACCAGTTCTACCTGGACGGGGTTGACTTCATCAGGAATTACGCCGACCGTTTCCACCACGCCAAGGAGGAGGATGTCCTGTTCGAAGCCCTGGTGGCAAACGGCATGCCCAAGGCCAATAGCCCCGTGGCGGCGATGCTGATGGAGCACGACCTGGGGAGGGCCTTCGTGAAGGGGATGGAGGAGGCGGCAACCCGCGCCTTAGCCGGCGAAGCGGGACAGGAGGAGGCCATAGTGGCCAACGCCAGGGGGTACCTGGAGCTTCTGCGCAGCCACATCTCCAAAGAGGACGACATACTCTACCCCCTCGCCGAGCGGGTGCTCCCGGAGGAGATGCGCGAGAACATAGTGGCGGGGTACCGCGCGGCCGAGGAGAAGTCGGCAGAAGGGTTCGAGGCGCATTACAAGAGCGTAGTGGAGAAGTACGAAGCGGAAAAGGCCTAAGGCGGATCACAGAGGTCACGGAGGAAAGGCCAGGGCGGTCACAGAGGGAAACCCAACTCGGGTTAAACCCAAAAGCCTTTGCTTTACTCTGGGACCTCCGTGTTACCCAGTGCCCTCTGTGTTCCGGGTTTAGCAGGTTTGAAACAAAAAAGGGCGGGGTCGATTGACCCCGCCCTTTCTCTTTTTATACTCGCCTTCCTCGATTTATTCGAGGTTGTCCTCGATCCTGATGAAGGTGCTCTTGCCGCGGATGACCTCGAAGGTGTCGATCTCGGCAAGGGAGCGGCGCACGTCCGCTTCCCGCGCCTCGTGGGTCATGATGACGATGGGAACGACTTCGCTGGCGCTCCTCGCGCTCTGCAGCATGGAGGCGATGCTGATGCCGCTTGCGCCCAGGGCTCCGGCGATGCGCGCCAGCACGCCGGGACGGTCCAGGGCCTGGAAGCGGATGTAGTACTTGCTGACGATCTCGCCCATGGGCTTGATGTGGAGGTTGCTTACCTTCTCGTCGAGGTAGCCAAGAGGCGAGCAGCGGCGGGAGATGCCGGCGACCATGTTGCGGGAAAGGTCGATGACGTCCCCAACGACGGCGCTCGCGGTGGCGTCCATCCCGGCGCCCCTGCCGTAGAACATCACCGGGCCGATGAAGTCGCCGGTGAGCCTGATGGCGTTGAACACGCCGTGCACGTCGGCCAGCGGGTAGTCGATCGGGATCATGGTCGGGTGCACGCGCGCCTCGATCTGGCCTCCGTCCATCTTCCCTATCGCCAGGAGCTTGATCCTGTAGCCGAAGGACTTGGCGAAGTCGACGTCCTCGGAGGAAATGGAGGTGATCCCTTCGGAGTAGATGTCCTTCAGGTCGATCTTGGTGCCGAAGCAAAGCGAAAGCAGGATGCAGAGCTTGTGCGCCGTGTCGACCCCCTCGATGTCGAAGGTGGGGTCGGCCTCGGCGTAGCCAAGCTCCTGGGCGCTCTTCAGCACCTCGGAGAAGTCAGCGCCGTCGTGGGTCATCCGGGTCAGGATGTAGTTGCAGGTGCCGTTCACGATGCCGAGCACGGTGGAGAAACGGTTCCCGGCGAGGTTCCCCTTGATGGCGGAAAGGACGGGGATCCCGCCGCCCACCGCTGCCTCGAAGAGGACCTCGACGCCGTTTGCCTTGGCGGCAGCGTAGATCTCCTCGCCGTGCACGGCGAGAAGCGCCTTGTTGGCGGTAACCACGTGCTTGCCGTGGGAGATGGCCTTAAGGACGAAGCTGCGGGCGGGCTCGTAGCCGCCGATCAGCTCGATGATTATGGAGATTTCCGGATCGGTCAGCACTTCCTCGGCGTTGCGGGTGAGGACGATTCCTTCGGTGCTGACGCCGCGGTCGGTGGTGATGTCGAGGTCGACGATGCTCTTCAGGGAGATCCGGGTGCCGGTTTTCTCAGTTAAAAGCGCGCTGTTCGCGGCAAGAAGCTTTACCACACCGGCGCCGATGGTGCCGAAACCGAGAAGGCCAATCTTTATCTCTTTCATAATCCCTCGTTGGTCAGTACATGATAATTTTTTACAGCTGGCTAAACAGAGGAGGTCGCGCATCCCCCGCATCCTTTCGGCGCGGACTCGCTGCGGCTACTCTTTGTCCGTCACGGTGGAGGCGATCTCGTCGAGAATGCCGTTGACGAAGGAGGCGGAATCGTCGGCGCCGAACTTCTTGGCGACCTCGATGGCCTCGTTCATGGTGACGTTCTTCGGAATGTCCGGGCGGTACAAAAGCTCGAACACGGCCAGGCGCAGGATGTTGAGGTCCACGCGCGCCATGCGGGCCATGCTCCAGTGCTTGGACTTCTCCGCGATGCGGCTGTCGATCGCCTGCAGGTTGGTCACCACACCGTTCACCAGCTCGGAAGCGAAGGCGTAAGCCTTGGAGTTGACCGACAGGGTCGGCTCCTCACCCTCGCTGAAGCTCTCGGTGATCCTCTTCAGCGTGGTGTTGGCATCCTGCAGCACCAGGTCCTTGGAATAAAGCGCCTGCAGCGCAAGTTCTCTACCTTCTCTGCGTGTCGTCAATTATTTCATCTCCTTGAAGACGTTGGCGGTTTCGATCACGGTCATGGCGGCGTCGAAGCCCTTGTTGCCAGCCTTGGTCCCGGCGCGCTCGATCGCCTGCTCGATGGTGTCGGTGGTCAGCACTCCGAAGGCCACGGGGACGCCGGTGGCAAGCGACACGTGGGCGATCCCCTTGGAGACCTCGGAGGAAACGTAGTCGAAGTGGGGGGTGGAGCCGCGGATCACGGCGCCCAGGCAGATGAGGGCGTCGTAGTTGCCGGTAGCGGCCATCTTCTGCGCGGTGAGCGGGATCTCGAAGGCCCCGGGGACCCGGACCACGGTGATCTGCGCGTCGTCGGCGCCGTGGCGCAGCAGCGCGTCGAGTGCTCCTTCGAGCAGGCGCTCGCCGATGAAGCTGTTGAAACGGCCGACCACGATACCGAACCTGAGCCCCTCGGCGTTGAGTTTTCCCTCTACATATTTTGGCATAGTCACTCCAGGTCAAGATTAAGATTAAGATTAAGATTGAGATTGAGATTAAGACTGAGAGTAAGATTGAAGTTCAGTAAATTGGGGACTTTCCTTAATCTTAATCTGCCTCATCTCTTTATCTAGTTTTTATATATTCTCCAGCAGATGCCCCATCTTCTCGCGCTTGGTCTTCAGGTACTTCGCGTTGCACTTGGAAGCGGGGATCTCGATGGGAACACGCTCCACGATGTTGATGCCGTACCCCTGGAGACCGATGAGCTTCTTCGGGTTGTTGGTCATGAGGCGGATCTTCTTCACGCCAAGGTTCACCAGGATCTGCGCGCCGATGCCGTAGTCCCTGAGGTCCGCCTTGAAGCCTAAAGCCAGGTTCGCCTCCACGGTGTCTTGCCCCTGGTCCTGCAGCGCGTACGCCTTCAGCTTGTTGGTGAGCCCGATGCCGCGCCCTTCCTGGCGCATGTAGAGGATGATCCCCTTCCCTTCCTTCTCGATCTGCTCCATGGCGCTGTGCAGCTGGTCGGCGCAGTCGCACCTGACGCTGCCGAAGACGTCCCCGGTGAGGCACTCGGAATGGACCCGCACCAGCACCGGATCGTCACCCTTGATGTCCCCCTTGACCAGGGCCAGGTGCTCCAGCTTGTCGATGTCGTTTTCGAAGGCCACGGCGCGGAAGCTGCCGTACTGGCTCGGGAGCGCCACGTCGACTGAGCGGCGCACCAGCGACTCGTGCTTCAGGCGGTAGGCGACGAGGTCGGCCACGGTGCAGACCTTGATGCCGTGCTCCTTGGCGAACTTCTTCAATTCGGGCATGCGCGACATGGTGCCGTCGTCGTTCATGATCTCGCAGATGACGCCGGCGGGTTCCAACCCGGCCAGACGCGCCAGGTCGACCGAGCCCTCGGTCTGCCCGGAGCGGACCAGGACGCCGCCGTTTCGGGCCCTGAGCGGGAAGATGTGGCCGGGCCTTGCCAAGTCGGCGGCGGTGGCATCGGGTGCCACGGCGGTGAGTATGGTATGGGCGCGGTCCGCCGCCGAGATGCCGGTGGTGACCCCCTTCTTCGCCTCGATGGAAACGGTGAAGGCGGTGCCGAAGGACGAGGTGTTGGTCTGGACCATAGGCTGCAGGTCGAGACGGTCGCAGCGATCCGAGGTCATGGTAAGGCAGATCAGGCCGCGGCCGTATTTCGCCATGAAGTTGATGGCTTCCGGCGTGACGCACTGTGCCGCCATGGTGAGGTCGCCCTCGTTCTCGCGGTCCTCGTCGTCGGCGAGGATGACCATCCTGCCGGCCCTGATCTCCTCAATCGCTTCCTCTATGCTTGCAACAGACATGTTTTTTAACCTCTCTTACTCTGAGCGGGAATGGATGCACCAGCTCCCGTAACTGAATCTAGATCGTCGACCATAACAAAAAATGGGGCAAAGTGAAAGAGAAAGCCGTTACAGGAACCCCGTTTTTGCCAGCAGGTCCAGCGTCACTCCTTCGCCGCTCCCCTCCCTGCCCGAGAGCAAGCGCTCGAGGTAGCGGCACAGAAGGTCCGTCTCGATGTTGACCTCGTCCCCCACCCGCTTGGTGATGAGCGTGGTCTTTGCCGCGGTGTGCGGTATCACGTTGATGCTGAAGCTGTCGGGGCCGGCCGTGTTCACGGTGAGGCTGATCCCGTCGATGGCCACCGAGCCCTTGGAGGCTATGTACTTGCCGAACTCCCGCGGGAAGCGGAAGGAGAAGACGATGTTGCCTGAGACCTCCCGCCGCTCGATCACGGTGGCGACGCAGTCGACGTGCCCGGAGACTAGGTGCCCGTCCAGGCGGTCGGAGAGCCTCATGGCGCGCTCCATGTTGACCGGGGAGCCGCTTTTCAGGTTCTTGAAGCCGGTACGGTCGATGGTTTCGGGGGAGATGTCGAAGGTCACCGCGCCCCCCCCTTTGCGGACCACAGTGAGGCAGGCGCCGTTGACGGCGATCGAGGCGCCGATGGGGACTTCGTCCAAGGGGAGCGACGTCTTCACCGTGAGACTCCCCGAGGCGCCCCGCTTCTCGATGGAGATGAGCTCGCCAACCGTTTCTATCAAACCTGTGAACATGAAGAAAAACCTCTAATGGTTCTGACTTTTTGGTTTTACCGGGATGCCTTCCACCAGGAGGTCGACCCCCACCCGCTTTACCCTCACCTCTTCGAGAGCAATGGCGTCCGCCATGAGGAACGCCCCCTCTCCTGCGAAGAGTCCCATGCCGGCACCTCCCACGAGCTTCGGCGCCAGGAAGATCATGCATTTGTCGATGAGCCCGGCGCGAAGTGCGGCGCCGGCCAGGTGACTGCCACCTTCGAGCAGCACGGACTGCACGCCGCGCGCCCCCAGCTGCGCGAAGAGGTCGGAGAGATCGACACGGCCATCGGTCTCGCAGCAGCTGAGGACCTCGACGCCGCGCGCCCTGAGCGCCTCCATCTTCGCCTGGTCGCCGCTGCAGGTGGCGATGACGGTCTTCGCCTTCGACTGCACATCGAGGATCGCTGCATGAAGCGGTATCCTCAGGGTCGAGTCGACGATCACCCGCAGCGGGTCCTTGCCGCCGGGGACCCTGCAGGTCAGAAGCGGATCGTCCTTCACCACGGTGCCGACGCCGACCATGATGGCGTCGAGCTGCCCGCGCAGCCGGTGCACCTCGCGCCGGGCGCGGTCGCTGGTCACCCACTTGGAATCGCCGCTTACCGTCGCGCTTTTGCCGTCCAAGGTCAGCGCGCTCTTCAGCACTACGAAAGGGAGCCTGGTCTGGATCCACTTGATAAAGGGGAGGTTCAGCTCGCGGCTCTCCTCTGCCAGGAGCCCCACCTCGACCGTTATACCAGCCTCCCGGAGCATCTCTATCCCTCTTCCTGAGACCAGAGGGTTGGGGTCGACCATGGCGACGAAGACCCGGGCCACTTTCGCCTCGATGAGCGTCTTGGCGCAGGGAGGTGTCTTGCCGAAGTGGGAGCAGGGCTCGAGCGTCACGTAGGCGTCGGCGCCGGTCGCCTTCGCGCCGGCGGCGGCAAGTGCATGCACCTCGGCGTGCGGGGTCCCCGCCTTCTTGTGCCAGCCGCGCCCGACCACCTCGCCGTCGCGGACGATGACGCAGCCGACGGCGGGGTTGGGAGCGGTCTTGCCGACTCCCTTTCTCGCCTCGGTAAGCGCGAGCCGCATCATTTTAAGGTGTAGGTCGGACATCTTTCCCCCCTACTTCTTCAAAAGGTCCTGCAGCTCTTCCATGAACTCGTTGATGTCCTTGAAGGAGCGGTAGACCGAGGCGAAGCGGACGTAGGCGACCTGGTCGACGCCGTGCAACTCCGACATGATCCACTCGCCAAGCGTGGTGGTGGGGATCTCCCTCTCGCCGCTTTCCTGCAGGCGGGTCTCCAGGCGGTCGACCATCTTCTCGATGGTCTCCACCGAGACCGGACGCTTCTCGCACGCCTTCTGGATCCCGTTGACGAGCTTCATCCGCTCGAAGGGCTCGCGCCTGCCGTCCCTCTTGGTGACCAGGGGGAGGACCTCCTCGACCCGCTCGTGGGTGGTGAAACGCTTGCCGCACGACTCGCACTCGCGCCGGCGCCTGATGGCGGCTCCCCCCTTGTCGGGTCGGGAGTCAACTACCTTGCTGTCGGAGAAATTGCAGAACGGGCACTTCATGGCTTGGGCTCCTCGTATTTCTCGACGAGGATACCGGACTCCCGGATCATCTCCTCGGCAAGCTGGTCCGGGTATCCCGAGAGGTACACCACGCGCTTGATCCCAGAGTTGATCACCATCTTCGAGCAGATGATGCAGGGCATGGTGTTGCAGTAAAGGGTCGCCCCCTCTATGGAGGTGCCGTGCTTCGCCGCCTGTATGATGGCGTTTTGCTCGGCGTGGAGGCCGCGGCAGAGCTCGTGGCGCTCGCCGGACGGGATCCCCATCTTCTCCCTGAGGCACCCTATGTCGAGGCAATGGGCGGTCCCGGATGGTGCGCCGTTGTAGCCGGTGGCAAGGATGTTCTTGTCCTTGACCAGCACCGCCCCCACCTGCCGCCTGAGACAGGTGGAGCGCTTGGCTACCAGGCGTGTGATTTCGATGAAATATTCATCCCAACTCGGACGGCCCATAAATAGTCCCTCTCATTTGAAATTTGGCCAGAATAGCCGTTTTCACCGGTCCGGTCAAGAAGCGTGAGAGGGGCGCCGGGCGCTTGCAGCCGTGAAAGCACGGCGTTATGGGAAAGTTCTTGCCCGATGCTCGCAAAGAGTGTTAGAAGTACCCTCTTTTTCGGGAGGAGAAACAGTGAGCATGCACGCAACAGACACACCTCAACTGCTTGAAATCATAGTCGAAGAAAGCGGGCTGCCGCGCGGCGGCGTGCTCCAGACGGTGGCGCTTTTGAACGAGGGGGGGACCGTCCCCTTCATCGCGCGCTACCGCAAGGAGCAGACCGGGGAGCTGGACGAGGTCCAGATCCGACAGATCGAGGACCTGCTGATCTACCACCGCGAGCTTGCCGAGCGCAAGGCCACGGTGCTGAAAAGCATCGAGGAGCAGGGAAAACTGACCCCGGAGCTCTCGGCCCGGATCGCGGCCTGCCGCAAGAAGACCGACCTGGAGGACCTGTACCTCCCCTACAAGCCGAAGCGCCGGACCAAAGCCACCATCGCGCGGGAGAGGGGCCTGGAGCCCCTGGCCGAGCTGATCTCGGCTCAGGAGTTGACGGCGGGAAGCCCCGCAGAGGCGGCGGTCCCCTTCGTCAACGCCGAGCTGGGGGTGCCCGACGCGGAGGCGGCCCTGGAAGGTGCGGCCCACATCATAGCCGAGCAGCTGAGCGAGAACGCGGAGCTGCGCGGCATGGTGCGCGACCTGACCAGGGAGCAGGGGATATTCGGCTCGCAGCTGATCGGCGAAGGTGCCGACCGGGACGGGAAATTCCAGATGTACTACGACTACCAGGAGCCGCTGAAGTCGATACCGTCCCACCGCATGCTCGCCATGCGGCGCGGCGAAAAGGAAGACGTGCTGAGGCTCGCCCTGCTCGCGCCGGAAGAGGAGATCCTCGGGAGACTCAAGGGTGCTTTGGTCAAGCGGGTGAGCATCTTCAAAGGGATCCTGGAAGCGGCGGCCGCCGACGCCTACAAGCGGCTCATCGCCCCCTCTATCGAGGTGGAGCTGAGGTTGGAGGCGAAGACCCGCGCCGACGAGGCGGCCATAGCCGTCTTCGCCCAGAACCTGAAGAACCTGCTGCTCCTCCCCCCAGCCGGAGGGAGGCGGGTGCTCGGCATCGACCCGGGGCTTAGGACCGGCTGCAAGCTCGCCGCGATCAGCGAGACCGGGCGCTTTTTGGAGCACGTCACCATCTACCCGCATACGGGCGGAGCCAAGGCCGAGGCGGCAGGCGCGGAGCTTATCGGGATGGTCAAGCGCAACGACTCCCTGCTCATCGCCATCGGCAACGGCACCGGGGGGCGCGAGACCGAGATCTTCGTGCGGGACGCCTTGAGGAAGGCGGGGATAAAGGCGGACACCGTGATGGTGAACGAGGCCGGCGCCAGCATCTATTCGGCCTCGGAAATCGCGAGGGAAGAGTTCCCCGAGCTCGACCTCACCGTCCGCGGCGCCATATCCATCGGGAGGAGGCTCCAGGACCCGCTCGCCGAGTTGGTGAAGATCGATCCCAAGAGCATCGGGGTGGGACAGTACCAGCACGACGTGAACCAGACCCTGCTGAAAAAGGCGCTGGACGCGGTGGTGGAATCCTGCGTCAACTTCGTCGGCGTCGACCTGAACAGCGCGTCCTGGGCTTTACTCTCCTACGTCGCAGGCCTCTCCGAGAGCCAGGGGCGGGCCATAATGCGGCACCGTGACGAGCATGGGGCGTTCGCGTCGCGGCAGGCGCTTTTGAAGGTGGCGCGCTTCGGCCCCAAGGCCTTCGAGCAGGCGGCGGGCTTTTTGAGGATCAGGGGGGGCGAGAATCCGCTGGACAACACGGCCGTTCACCCGGAGAACTACGCGGTGGTCGAGAAGATGGCGGCCGACCTGGGTGTGAGCCTTACGCAACTGGTGGCGGACCCGGGGCTTTCGGCCGGGATCAAGATCGAGCGCTACGTGACCGACACCATCGGCATCCCGACTCTGCGGGATATCCTGGCGGAGTTGAAGAAACCCGGGCGCGACCCGCGCGAGCAGTTCCAGAGCGCGAGCTTCCGCGAGGACGTGGTGACCATCGCCGACCTCAAGGAGGGGATGATCCTGCAGGGGGTGGTGACAAACGTGGCCGCCTTCGGCGCCTTCGTGGACATAGGGGTGCACCAGGACGGGCTGGTGCACGTAAGCCAGCTCTCGCACCGGTTCACCAAGGACCCCAACGATGCGGTAAAGGTGGGAGAGATCGTGAAGGTGAAGGTGCTTTCGGCCGATCCGGAGAGAAAGAGGATCTCGCTCTCGATAAAGCAGGCGGAACCGGAGAAAGCGCCCAAGGTCCCGGAGGCGAGAAGGCCGCAGCAAAAGGAAAAGCCGGCGAACGATCAGTCGGCGTGGGAGAAGGCGGGTTTCCGGGTGAAGAAGTAAGCACGGAAGCTAGTGCCGCGGGAAAAAGAAAAGGGGATGGAGCCTGGAGGGCTCCATCCCCTTTTTACTGCGCGCAGGTTGATCTAGCAGGCGCTTCTCAAAAGCTTGCGCCCGGTCTTGAAGACGACCTCGATCTTTCCTGCCTGCGACGAGGCTATGACGCCGATCCCGAAGGTGGAGTGCGCGATAAGGGTGTTGGCCCGGAATTTCCCCTCCATGTTGTAGGGGACGGCGAGATCCGGGTCGAGCGGGCTGATCATCTCTTCCCAGACCGCCTCGTCGGAGATGGCCGGCGCCTTGACCGACCTGGCGCGAGGCGTTTTTGCCTCTTTAGCAGCCTTGGGCGCCTTCGCCGCGGTAACCTTGGGCTCTTTGGCGGGACGATGGTTGTGCTCACTGCCGCAGGTATTGCACTTAACCCTGACCACCTGGCCGTCAACCATGGCGATGATGGTGTGGTTGAGAAGTGCCTTGCACCGCGTGCACTGCGAATCGACCATGTCTCCTGCCGCTAAAACTCTTTTTTGCATTGGGCCTCCCTGACCTTTGTTGCTCAAACAAAAAGGGCTTAACCGTCGGCGGCTAAACCCTTTCCATTGCGTTATAGGAACGCGGACCCGGCTTGGGTCCCGCATCTGTACGAATCGTTGGTTTAAGCGTTTTATGTCGTTGATGTGCTGTTGAAATATAGGGGAATTCGGCAGCAGATGCAAGGAAAAAGCGGCCGGCGCGCTGCTGAGAGGTGCGCTGCGCGGGCCTGCGGGGAGCCGTCAGCAGCGATCGCACCGGAGCTGCAGGGGTTCACGGATCAGCAGCCGGCAGCATGCCGCCTCGAGCGCGATGCCGAAGCCGGCGCCGGCGATGACGTCGCTCAGGAAGTGGTAGTTGGTCGCCACGAGGGCGCAGCCGAGGAGGGTGGCCGTCAGGAAGCAAAAGGGGCGGGTCTTCGGGTAGAAGCGCCAGACCGCCGCAATGATGGCGACTATCACCAGCATGTGCCCCGAAGGGAAGCCGTCGCACCTCTCCCGCATCTGGAAGAAGTAGAAGCCGTAAAGATCAGGGTGCTGCAGCCAATACCTGGTGTTGATGCGGCCGAAGGCGATCTTCAGCACCATCTTGGCCAGGTAGGACAGGGGGGCCACCCAGAGCACCAAATAGCAGAAGAAGGTGGTCGCGTCGTAAATGCCCTTCCTGGACCGGACCAGGTACACCGAAAGCGAAGCCAGCATGGATAAGAGCACCACCAGCAGCAGCAAATCAGGCATCTCTGAGGTGAGCTTCGACCAAGAGGTGTTGGCGTAAAGATGGTTCTTTACGAACAGCGCCAGCGGGACATCGAGGAAGAAAATGGCGAGCATGATGATCGATGCAGCGCCAATGCCCCATCCGAGCGTTTTTTGAAATGTGCCGCACCGGCTTGTATGCATGTAACCCCGGGTAGCTTAGGATTCTACAACCACATACTCGTACCACAACCTGCGGCAAATATGAAGTTAAACTCGGCGAATACCGCTGCCGGGACGGGGAGCCACTACTGTTCCCGGTTCGCGATGCACTTCAGGCAGTTCCTGAAGGTGCAGACTCCGCAGGCGTGGTGCATGAAAACCGGGATGTCCATCGCCTTGGCCACCTGCATCGCCTCGATCTTCACGCGGTGCGACACCTTGTTGGTGAAGATGACCATGGCGTCGGCTTTCCTGAGTTTCGCCGCGATGTTGGTCTGCGAGCTGCTGAAGACCTGCAGCGACACTCCGGCCCGCTCCGCCTCTTCCTGATAATGTTTACCCAGGCGGTCCATGCCGCCAATGAGAGCTATGCACATATCGTCCTCCTTCGTAAAAGCACGCGCCGGTGCCACGGAACGGTTCTGACGTTCACTTTCAAGCTGCCGACAAAAAAAGCTGCTGCTCCTGCGTCGATTCGCCGCAGCCGTTGTTCTTCTTCAGGCAGTCAAGCGGGTTGCAACCCGAGGCGAGCTGCAGCGACATCTCACAGCGGCATTTGCGGTGGTTCTCCGCCAGTTCCAGGCTCGGCGCAGGGTTGCCGAAGATCTTCCACGGGCCCTGGCAGGTGAAGGAGAGCGGCGCCCACCCCATGAACCCCACCACGTCCTTCAGCGGGTACCCCAGGAACACGCCGATCTCGTGGGGGAACCCTTCCCCCTCGAGGCGGTGCTCCAACTCCGAGAGCACCGCCTCGAAAAGGTCGGGCTCGGCGTACCCCGCCTTGCGCAGAATGACCCGCACACTTTTTTGCGCCAGCAAGAAACCCAGCGCCTCCCGGGAGTAGAGAAGAAGAAGCACGGAGCTCCCGCGGTCAGCAAGCACCCGCACCTTGAGCCCGCTTGCCTCGATGAGCGCTGAACCATGCTCCTTCCAGAGCAGGTAAAGGTTGCGGCCGCAGGAGCGGCGCTTGTTGGCCAGACAGACGAGATTGGCGGGCTTGGCTCCCCGTAACACCTCGGCCAGTTCGAGGGCGAGGAAAGAGGCGAGACAGTCGCGGTCTTCGGTATAAAGCCTGGAGAAATCCTGCCACCCCGGCCTTGCCCCGCGTGCAGCAACCGCTGGTACAGCTGCTTCAACCCTGTCCAAAGGATGATTTTCCCTGTCGCCTATTGCAGCCATAACCCCTCCACCGATCCTGCCCAAGTCATAGTAACCTACCGCACCGATCAAAGACGCCGCGGCCCGGGTCAATCCCTTAAGCCGGCGTGCATTTTCTGCGATAATGAAAACTGTTATCACTTATAGTGGGGTTTTGTTTCGGTGTCAAGATGTAATTATGAGGGAGTCGGAGAAAAAATGACTGGGACTACTGGATCAGTGCGATCTGGCCCAAGGCGCGCTGAGCTTTAGGGCCTGAAACAGTGCCTTGTCGGCTGACACTGTGTTTTCGGGGTCGCCTATCAAGGTTTCCACCCACTTGTTCATCGCGTGGACTTTGCGCACCTCTGGCAATGAACCGGCAAGCAGTGACTGGAGCTCGTCGCTTTTTTCTTCGAAATCGGCGCCGAGATACCACAAGGCCAGAGCGTAGGAGGCTATCCCCTGCTCGGTCACCAGTCCTCTCGCCCCGGCCATTGCCATCGCGAGGGATAGAAACTGGTGGCGCTCGGATTGGTCTATCAGCACGTAGTCCTGCAGGTCCCGTGAGAATGCGGCATCCAGTTTCGCCAGGAAAGCAGCACGTGCCAGTTCATCTATCTTGTCGGATCTGATGTCCATGTCCTATCCTCCCATTCACAGCTACCCCAGGGACACCGATTCCTTGCGCAGTTCGTCGTCGACCAGCTGCATCCTGGTCAGGCTCCCAGCAACATTATCCTCGACCATGTACTGCTGCACCGGCCCAAAGCACTCTCGCAACTCTTTCCTGCTGCATCCTGACAAGTAGATTGTCAGCAGCTTCGGATCGTAGAAGCGAAAATACAGCGGACGCCCTGTGGCCTCATCCGCGACCTTGGCCAAGCGCCGGAAGTGGCTCCGAAGCTCCGTGAACCGGCTGCCGGTTTTCCCGTAAATCCCCCAGCCCCTTCCCCACCCGTTGCCCAGAAGCCAGTCGGTGAACGGTGCATCCCGCTCGAGTAAGGCAAGCTGGGGGGCCACCTCCGCCATATCAGGCGCCAACTCTCCGGCATAGAGGCAGACATGCCGAGGTTGGAAGGATGCCAGATATCGCGTCAGACCCGTTACCGTCGCGCCGTCGACGATGGCAAAGATGGTTGTGGGCTCACCGGAGAAGAGCTCGTTTTTCAGTGCGGTAATAGTGTTTGTCATCTTTTCCAGTCTCACGGACCGGCAGTTTCCGGCTCTCAGACGGTACAGAACATCTTGTGCTCCCTTGCCGCCGATTTCAGAGACGCCGCCTGGGGACCCGCCGTTGGCGGCTTGCCTTGCATCGTGCCGTCGGCTTTTGCGCCACTCCCCCCGTCGGCTTCCTTCGGCAGCTGCGGGAGGTCAGGTGTGGCCCCCGAACCGAACCCAGCCGTCCCACCCTGATTGATAAGGACGCAAGGCCCGACAATGCTGACACCGGCCGGACCGATGTCGATGAAACTGGCACCGACCTTGAGCGAGATCCGGGCCCCGGACTCGACGATGAGCCTGGTTCCCGCCTTCAGGTGGATCTCCTCTCCCGCGGCCAGCGCATGCTTTCCGCCCACCTTCTGCTGCAGGTCTGAGCCGACGGTGAGTGAGACGTTCCCGGTCACCTTCTCGTTGCGGTCTCCCGACACGGTGAGATGCTGGTCTCCCGACACCTTCCGGTACTGATCCCCCACGACGATCTGGTGTCGATCCTCCCCCACCCATTCCAGGGAGTCGCCCTTCACCCGGTTGTCCTGCCTCTTTTCGGCGTGGATGAAGAGCTGCTCTTCACCCTTTTTGTCCTCGAAACGGATCTCGTTGAAGCCCTCCCCCTTTGGGGAGGATTTAGACTTGATGCAGCTTTTGGTCTTGTGGGCGGGAAGGGGGTACGGCGGCAGGTTCACCCCGTTGTAGAGCTGTCCCACTATTATGGGTCGATCAGGATCCCCTTCCAGGAAATCAACGACGACCTCCTGACCCACGCGAGGCAGCTGGAGCGCACCCCACCCGTTTCCCGCCGACAGCTGGCTCACCCTGATCCAGCAGGAACTTTTGTCGTCGCTCTTTCCGGCGCGGTCCCAGTGGAACTGAACCTTCACCCTGCCGTACTCGTCGGTGTAGATCTCCTCACCGGGCGGCCCGACAACCATCGCGGTCTGGGTCCCGTTTATCACCGGCTTCGGGGTATGGCGGCGCGGACGGTAGGGGGTGTTGTGGGGGAGACACTGAAAGCTGTTTACATAGACAAACCCGCCGTCGTCGCCATAACCTTCACTTGCCTCATGATGCACCGACAGCAAGAGATAATCCTGTGCGTTCAGATCCTGGCGAGGATGCCCCTTGAGGGTAAATCGGAAACCTGAGGCAAAACCGCGGCAGTCACTGGTGCCGGTGATCCCGATTGAGTGGGCTTCGTCTTCTTCCATGCGTACTTTTGCCAATGAGTCGCCAGCGGCTTTGTTGTCATAGCGCCCGGGGTGTTCATAGATCTCACGATTTCCGATCTGCCTTTTGTCCCTTCCCTGCGCTTCCACCACCAGGCTTGCTTTGGGGATTTTAAAGTTGAAGTCGCCGGTGATGTACCTGGAGGCTCCGATCTGCCTGCTGATTTCAAAGGAGGTGATCACGTCCTTCTCCCTGACAGCACCGGCGCTTAGTTGACAAGACGCGGTCTTTTGCCCGGGGCATGGCTTGTGCGTTCCTGGGGCGTCGGCAAGCACCAGGGTATGCTTGTCGTTCTCGTGTACGAAGAAATAGAAGATCCCCTCCTCTTCAAGCAGGCGGGAGACAAAATCGTAGTCGGTCTCACGGTACTGGACGCAGAATTCACGAGGCGTGTAGCTGGAGATGAGCTCGAGACGGAAGTTGCCGAAACCGTGCCCCTTGAATACCTCCTCAACGATTTCGACTGCAGACCGGTTCTGGAAGATCCTGCAGTCGGATCTTTTGGTCAAAACCCACAACCACGGGACCAGGGTGGCGCGGTAGGAACTGAACCTCGCGTCGCTTCCTTCTTCGCCACCGCCTCTGCCTTGCGAAAAGCTGGAGATGATTCCGTTCAGGTACCTCTTTCCGCCGTCTGCAAGCCCGATGGTAACGGTCGCGCTTTTGCCGATTATGCGGTCGAAAGGTACCGCGTGGTTCTCAGAGAGCATCGAGAGCTCGAAGCTGAACATCTTCGAGAGCCCTTCAGCGCCGCTTATTGCCGTCAGTAACAATACGTCAGGCCCAAGCGGAGTCGCTATCGAGATGAGCTTTTCCTGCTGAGTGTAGGGCATAGGCGTTCCAAGTTGGGCCGGGGGTAATTGTGAATCCTGGCTGCGGGGCGAGCTAGTGCTGATACATTCTCGCATCCGCGTCTGCTTTCCAATTGCGCCCTCACTTCTTCCGGGGATTGCGGAGGGAAAACAGCGCCACGCGCTTGCATCAGTTCCTTCAGACGCAGCACCTTCTCGTAGGCGGGGCTGCCGACCTTGTACTTGTTCAGGTGGGACTGCACTGAATAAGCGGGCGTCACACCGTCATGAGCCTCGACTTTTACGGAGGCACCGCGCCAGACAAGCCAGTGAGCCAAGTCGTAATCCTTGGCATCCATAGCCCGCATCATTACGGTGTAGTCGGCATTGTCAGTACAATCGATCGGTGCTCCGCGGTTAAGAAGAAGATCCAGACAGGCGGGACGAGGCTGGATCACGAAATGGAACATCATCTTTTTCAATATGCTTTTCGACAAAGTGGGGACAGGTCTAAGATCAAGGAGAAACTTCATCATGGTGACATCGTCGAGCGTGATGGCAAATTGAAAAGCCGCTCCATAACCCAGTGCGGCTAGTTCAGGGTCGGCCCCAACGTCCAACAAAGTACGTACGGCATCAGAGTTCTTAGCTGCGATAGCATAGTGCAGCAGCCTCAGACGATAATACGAACTTATCATGGGACCTTCATCATTTGGATCAGCTCCCTTTTGAACCCATTCTTTTGCTTTAGACGTGTTACCTGTCAGCGCTGCATCCAGCAATGATATCGTTTTTGGATTTTCAAAGTAGTATTCAGGTGGTCTCAAGTTAAACGAAGGCTCCGTGCTCGCACGAGTTGAGATCATAAATATGATTCCTATTATTTTGAAAATAAAAATTTCACTACTAATTAAAGTAGGGAGCATTTTATTTCCTCCTGTTATGGCGGCTCATCTTGCTTTTAAAGAAAGCAGCCAATGCTGCAGGAGCTAGTGTTTGTACAACCTTGGATCTTCTTTTGCTCCACGTTTTGCCCTTACTTCAGCAGGGGTAGGTGGAGGGAAAACAGCGCCGCGTTCAAGGGCGATGCGGTCTGCTCCAGTCTAACTCCCGAAGTGTCAACTGGGGATCGACAGGCAGCGTCGTCCCCGGTGTCTTCGTCCACATCGACCAGCCAAGCCTCGGCGCCTCCGGCCCCGCAGCCCCGAGAACCAGAGGCGGGACTTCTTCCTTTTTCAGCACCAGCCGCACCTCGAACTCGTACTCCACGCCAACCAGATACCTGACCAGTGCGACCAGTGAAGCCAGCCTCTCGCTGCCGGGAAGCAGATTGTTGAACTCCCGGAAGGATATAGGACCAAGACAGAGGCGGAAGGTCGCCTGGTTCTCCCAAACTTCGCCGCCACAGCTCGCATTTTTGCCAAGCTCGCAGTTGTATTGCCCGATGATCGGCCTGTCCTCCGGTTCCAAAGTGATGAGCCGGGGCACGAACTGCTCCACTGCCACAGCAAGGCCTGACTGGTACTGAAGCACCGTGGAGAGCATTCCCGCGGTCGGGATCCTTCGGGCTATCTGCCCACAAAAGAAAAGCGGTGCCCGCTCAACGGAGCAAGCTCCGGCTGACCCCGGCATTCCAAGCCCGATGAGACTGAGCAGATAGTTGGAAAAGCGGTCCGTGTGGTCGCGTTTCTTCCCCGCCATGACATGGCTTCCCTTCCATGCCAGGTAAAACAGCGAGATGAGCCGGTGATGGAAGAGATCGTAAAAGGCGGTCATTGCCGGATCCTTCGCCCGGTTCCGCTCCAGCGCCATTTCGTGGTACCAATCGGGGAGTGCCCCAGACGGGCCGACCACACCCAGAAACGCCACTTCCATTTGCGGGGGGACTCCGTCCATCCCCTCCTCCAGGTTCGCTATGTCGCTGGCTGGAAACGAAAAACCGGTACTGGCGCAGAACCGGACCGGCTCAACTTCCGGACTGAAGGCGTGCCCGAGGTCGCCGCATGAAAAACGGCTGCGCTCCAGGTAATTCACGGCCTGGAAAAAGGAATAGCGGTAGAACTCCCGGAACAGGCGCCTTCTAACTTCGGGGCGCTCTTCGGACCCGGCAGGATGCATGGTCTGACCTCCCGTTACAGCAGCACCCGGTCCCCGTTCCTCGGCGCCCATTTCTTGATGACTTCCTTACTCTGGTGGCTTTTGGCCACCAACTGCACAAAAGAGTTCAGCGAAACGTACTCTCCCAGGAACCGCTCCAGGACCGAGGCGAAAAGGTAGACACCGCTCCCGACGAACTGCCGCCCGTCGAACTCGATGGTCACTTCGACGCCACGGCAAAAAAGTGCGCCGATTCTCCTGGTGACGTGCCTGTAGGCTACCGAGACGATTCCGCTTACCTGTTGCCGCGTCGAAAGGGACTCTTCGATGTCGTAAAGCCTCAGCATCTCCTTGAACGCCGCCCCGTCAGATTCCAGAAGCGAAAGGTGGTTGAGGCAAAGATGCGAGATGAGGCGCCACTGCAAAGCCCCGGACAGCTTCGGGCGACGCGCGGCAGTCGGCCTCACCATGGTATGGATCGCCTCGATCGGCGCAGCTGCCTCGGTGTCGAAATCGCCCGCCGGATCCCCCCAGGGGAGCGTGCCGGGAAGATCCCGGTTGCTGCAGGTTACCCGCACGGTCACGGTTTCATCGGGCGGGTCAGCGGGATCGGAACCGAGATCGCAAAAGGAGAGGAAGACCTCGGTCCCGCTATCCCCTACCTTCCCCGAAGGCCTGCGCTGCATCTGCCACCACAACCCCTCGATGCAGCCGACGTCTCCGCCCTCGGGACGGGTCATTTCGTAGAGGGGCCGATACACCCTGGCCTCCGGAAGGGCTGCATCAGAGACGCCACTAACCCGGTTGATGCTGAAGATCTCCACCGATTCCGGGCTCCGCAAATCGGGGACCACCCGGTACTCGGTCTGGCGGTGTTCGATCCGGATCGGCTCGGCTATCTTGCTGAAAAGGTTGACAGCTGGGGTGGCATGGAGACAGAAGGTGTCGGCGCGGACAGGGAGGGAAACTTCCGCCGGGCGGCCCAGGTATATGTTCAGATCCACGGTGTCTCCGAAATCGGCGAGGGCCGTGGACGACAGCCCAGCCACATCGAGGAAGAGGTACTTCTCCGGAAAGGTGAAGTACTCCAAGAGCAGGCGGTAACCCTTGAACGACTGCCTTGGGAAAGGAAGCAGCATCTCGTCTTCGCCAAATCCCACCGGGCGAACGGAATTCTGCGCCAGTGCCACCGGGGGAACCTTTTTACCGACCGCGACGCATTCGATGCGGGAGACGTTGTTGAGCAACTGCTCGTAGAGTTGAAAGGTGTGCTGGCGCTGGCCGTTGAGGTAGAAACGGACAGTTTCGGAGGGAAAAGTGGCGAAGGTTAGCTTGTTGTGCAGCTTGAGCCTGATGGTGATGGCCTGTTCCACGAACGTGGCGCTAACCACTTCCAGAGGCCAGAGCGTCACCGGATAGGCGGTGGTGAACCGGCAGCGAACACCATCAACCGGCCGCGAAAAGAGGGGTGTCCCTTTCGGGATCAGGTACCCCGCATCCGGGATGTTCTTCAACAGGGGCAAAAATCTCACCACCGAAAGGGAAGGTATCGGGTTCGTGCAGTGCGGGTAAAGAACGTTCAAAAGCGACTGCGTGATCTCGGGCAAATCGTCGTCGAGCTTTTTGTGCATCCTGGCGCAGATAAGGGTGAACGCCTCGATCAGCCTCTCGACATGCGGGTCCTCGCACCTGTCCGGCTCCAGCAGAAGTCTTCCCGCAACGGCCGGGTATTTCCGGGCGAATTCGCTCCCCATCTCCCGGATGAAGCTGAGTTCTCTTTCGTAATAGTCGAGGAAATCATCATCCATCTCTTGCTCACTTGAACACGGAGTAGGCGCCGCTGTTGATGTCGAAGCAGGTGGCGAAGGTCACAGGGGAAGGGTGCGGCTCGATCAGCAAGAGCCCCTCAACCCTGAACTGCAGGGTCCGGCCCGCATCAGTCAGGTCATCGACCCGGACCACGACCTCTCTGAGACGAGGTTCGAAAGAGAGCAGCAACCTCTGTATCTCCAGCCGGATCTGTTCCCTGGCGACGGCGGTGCGGGGATTATGCGTGCTGAAATCCCTTGTGCCGTAACTGAGAATGGAGTTCTGCGACTGTCGCCTGCGGTCCGGCGCGAGCGGGATACTCCTCCTCGTGTTGAGAAGGTTTTCCAGGTCGCGCAGCAGGGAGTCCAGCACTTCCACCGGCAGTCCGCGCCGATTTCGGACAGGCCCATCGCACGCCGGGGCGGCAGCGACGAGCCTGTCCAGCAGCGATCGCTTGAGATAGGGGATGCGTCCCCTGCGGGCCGGCAACTTCAGACCTTCTTGTTGGTTTCGAGGTTCCAGCCGGCGGCGATCTGGCCGCCGCCCGAACCGTCGGCGCGGTTTTGCTGGGTGTAGGCCAGCTCGATCTTGCCGTAATTGAAGGATATTTCTTCAAGGGGGAGGCTTTCGTCGGCGTGCGAAGCGCCGCCGGGGCGGTTCATGCTGATGATGACGTTGCTGAGCTTGTATTCCATGTATTTCAGCTTGTCGCCGCCGGCCCGGCAGAGTTCCAGCGTCACTGTGGGGATGTGCCTGCCGGTGGCGCAGGCTTCGAAAAGTTTCGGGGAGGCCTTGTCCAGCGCCTTCACGATGTTGAAGTCCGAAAAGTTCGCCCGCTCGGACGAAGCGCCGCCGGCAGTGCTGGCGGAACCGCTCGGGCGCTGCATGACGGATAAGTTGTAGGAGAGGATCTCGATCCATTCCTTGTGCTTGTCGTCCGTGCTCTCTCCGGGTATCCCTTCTATCTTCAGGAACGCGTCAAATGCCATGGCTGATCCTCCTCATTGCCTTGCCGGTGCCGGCAGGCTGGCCACAAGTCTCAGGGAGACGGTGAGCTCGTCAAGCTGAAAGTGCGGCTTCAAAAATGCGACGGCGCGGTAGGCACCGGGCTTGGCGGGATCTTCGAACACCTCCACCCTGGCCTCCCGCAGTGGGTAGCGCGATTTCATCTCCTGGCCGGCATCGTCGTCCAGTAGCACGTAATTGCTTATCCAGCGGTTCAGGTAGTCTTCCACGTTTTTCCTGGTGTCGAAGCTACCCACCTTGTCGCGCATCAGCGCCTTCAGGTAATGGGCAAAGCGGGAGACGGCGAGGATGTACTGCAACTGGGCCGACAGCCGTGCGTTCGCGTTAGCCGCGTCGGAGTCGTAGGTCTTGGGACGATGGGCGCTTTGGGCGCTGAAGAACGCGGCGTTGTCGGTCCCCTTGCAATGGACCAGCGGAACAAACCCAAGGTCCGTCAGTTCCTTTTCGCGCCGGTCGGTGACGGCGATCTCCGCGGGACACTTCTGGGCGAGTTCCCCCTCACCGGTCTTGAAGCAGTGGACAGGAAGGTCGCTGACGAGCCCGCCGCCCTCCACCCCCCTGATCGCCGCGGTCCAGCCGTATCTTGCGAAGGCCTCGGTCACCCGTTCCGCCAGGCGGTAAGCCGCATTGCCCCAGAGGTACTTGCCGTGATCGGTGCCGTCGACATCCTCCTCGAACTGGAACGATTCCACCGGCTCGCCATCTTGACCATAGGGGAGCCGCATCAGCACCCGTGGCAGGCAAAGCGCCACGTAGCGCGCGTCTTCGGAGATCCGGAACGATTTCCACTTGGCGTACTCCGCCCCCTGGAAGATCTTCGCCAGGTCCCTGGGCCTGTCGAGTTCGCCGAAGGTTTCCATGTTGAAAAGCGAGGGAGATGCGGCGGTCAAAAGCGGTGCATGTGCGGCAGCCGCGACTTCCGACATCCGTGTCAGCAAAGAGAGATCCTGAGGCGTGTTGCCGAATTCGAAGTCGCCCACGAGGCAACCGTAGGACTCTCCCCCGTAGCTGCCGAACTCCTCCTCGTAAACCTTCTTGAAGAGAGCCGACTGATCGAACTCCGCCGCCTTCTCCATGTCCTGCACGAGGTCCTGGCGCGAGACGTTCAGGACCCTTATCTTGAGGTTCGCTCCGGTTTCGCTCTGGCGCACCAGGTGTTCAAGCCCGCGCCAGGATGCTTCCAGCTTCTGGAAATCGGGATGGTGGATGATCTCGTTCACCTGGTCCGAGATGAGCGCGTCCAGTTGGGCTATCCGCCGGTTGATCATCTCTTCCGTGTCGCGGGTTACCGTCATCTCCCCCTCGAGGACCTGCTGCGCCAGTTCGCCCACGAGGTCCGCCGCGTGCTCATGGCGGCAGACGCCGCGGGCAAGGCGGCCTTCCTCTATGATGAGCTCCAAAAGCCCTTCCCGGGGTGGCTGCTCCGCGTACAGCACTTCCGGTTCCCTCATGTCTTCTCCCATGGTCTCCCCCTTTATCCGGCGCTCTCGGTGTCGGGTCCCTTGGCGCTCTTCGCCTCCTCGCAGATCAGCTTCAGCCTCTCCGGGCTGGAAAGCGCATCCTGCAGCAGCTGTTCCAGTCGGTCATTTCCGTCCAGCCTCCCGAGGAGATCCGAGAGCCTGTTGCGCGCCTCGATGAGCCTCCTGAGCGGTTCTACCTGCAGGGCCACCTTCTCGGGATGAAAGTCATCGAGGCTTTTGAAGCGGAGGTCGACGGCGAGCTGGGACCCCTCTACCGCCAACCGGTTCGTGACGCGGAACGCCGCTCTGGGCCGCATCCCCTCCAGCACCGAATCGATGTTGTCGCGGTCCACCTCCACGAAGCTCCGCTCCTTCAGCTTCGGCAAAGGGTGCTCCGGCTTTCCCGACAGGTCGGCGAGGACCCCCACCACGAAAGGGATCTCCTTCGTCTCCATGCCACCACCGGTCTCTACGTCGTAGGTGATGCGGACCCGCGGCGCCCGCACTCGTTCCAGCCTGTGTTGCAGGCTTTCGGAATTTGTCATGGTCTCTCCTTTTGCCTGAAAATTCAGATCCGGTAAGGGATCCCTTTGGTGACGTCGAGGGAACAGATCCGTTTGAACAGGACCCGCGACAAGGTAAGGTCTTCATCAGGGAGCCCGCCCGCCTGCAGGCACTGGAAGTAGGCGTGCAGCACCTCGGCGATCCACACCGGCGATTCCCAGCGCTCCAGCTTCAGCTCCTCGATCATGTCGTGCAGCTCCTCCACGATCGGCCTGGCGATGTCAGCTCTTCCCGCTCTCAGGCAGAGCTTCACCATCAGCAGGCGGACCCGGTTGCGGTCACGGGTGGATTCGCAGCCGTTGCCGGTATAAAGCAGCATGCTCAAAGCCGCTTCAAGACGTCCAGCCTCCAGCATGGCGAGGCTCTCACCCCACAAGGAGGTCTCCAGTTGCTCCGGGGCGCGGGACAGGGGGGCGGCGTCGACACCGCAGAGTTGCCGAAGGGCCGGTGCGGCGACGCCTTCCTTCTCCTTCTCTTCTACGCCATGCGCTTCGCTCTCAAGTGCTTCTGCCTCCTTGGCGCAAGGGGAATCCACGCCGTAGCACTTGCGCGCGAGCATCAGGCAGCTGTTCATGGCGGCCCCCAAGGAGGAGAGGCTCGGGGCCGAGGAGGGGAGCCACTTCGCCTCGATCTCCCATTCCAGCGCCTGGAGGCTCTCCTGGCAGCGCTGCAAGCTTTCCAGGAGTCTGTCCGAGAAGGGGCCACGGGATTTTTCGACCGCGGCGTCGAACTCCTCTGAGGTGATGGCCCCCTCGGAGATGCGCGTGTCCCGTCGGCTCTTCCTTTCTTCCTCCACCTCGCCGTAATCGTTCCTGGTATCCGCCTCATAGCCGACACCCCGCGACTGGTTCCATTTGAGCCACGAGTACCCGGGCGTAACCACCGGGTCGGTGATAGGAATCTTCTTCACATGCGTCGCCACCTTCTCGTTGAGAAAATCGAGCGGGGCTGCCCGGTATTCCAGGTCCTCGTCGCTGGTCAAAGGGTAAATCGAGTCCCAGTACTGCTCCATGAGCTCCCTGAGAAGGCGCAGCCCGGCGTCGAAACCGGGAAACCCGTCAACAACGATAAGCGACTCACAAAGCCAGACCGCTATCTGCAGGTCTTTGCTCTTGCTGGAAAGGGCTGCGACGCAGAGCTTGATCACCTTGTTCCAGTCCGCAGCTTTTACATCATGGCGCCAGTCCCCGAGGGCCACGGCATCATCGCTGCGGCGGGCTTCCATTATCTCCTCATAGAAGGAGGTGTAGCGCAGATCGGTTCCCGCCGGTGCATTTTCGCTGATGGGGGCAAGCAGCTCGTCCAATGTCAGGTCTTGCATGATTGTTCCTCCTAGTCCCAACACTCCGCCACCTTGCGGGGTACCCGTTCTGGGAGCGCCTCCTCCTGTCCCGACAAGACGTCGCCGATGCCGAAGATCTGGTAATTGACCTTGATGAACCGGATCCCCATCTTCTCCAGTGCCTGGCGCTCGGCGGGAAACTGGCTGGGGTAAAAGGTGCGCCTGCCGCCGTGGAAGTCCTTTAAGAAAGCGGCAAACCCTCGGGATCCCGGGTAGCGCCTGGTGAGGACCGTGTCGCCGACATCGATCTGGAACAGCACCTCCCCGCAGCTGTCGGGCGACCAGACGAAGGGCCTGCTCACCGGGTAGTTCATGTTCGACATCACCTGTGATCCCGACGCGCATTGCAGTTCGAGCCGAGTTCCCTGCGGCTTCACTAGTGCCTCCGCGTTTGCGTCGGTGGGAAGCCCCTTGATAGTTACCTGGTAGCTCGCCTTGGGCGCGGCTGAGGCTGCAACCCTGGTCCGCGCTCCCTTGGCCAGAAAGGTGTAGAACTCGGAGCTGAACGGGACCGAGCCCCCGAGGGCGGACCTCGCGTAGTAACCGCGCCCAGGGCTCCACCCCAGGAAAGGATCCGCGAACTGGCCGACGTAGCGCCACACCGGCCCGTCCTTCCCCAAGAGGTACTGCAGCGTCTGCTCATCGCTTGTCCCCTGCACTTCCCTCAGCACCTTCTCTTCCCACTGTGCCTGCAGCTCGCAGCCGGTTTCCATCCTCACGAAGGTCCCGTAAAAGGCTATGGGGCCGGAAACCAGCCGAAAGAAGGTGTCGTCGCCGTCAGCCTGCACCAGGAGAGCGTTCAGCCGCTGCGCGGCATCGGCGGCAAGAAAAAGGGGAGACTTGTTGACCTCGCGTGAGTTCGCGAACGCCTCGCGCGCCATCTGGAGCGCGAGCGATCTGGATTTGGCGACGGGTGCTACGCGAGCCAGCGCATCGAAGTACTCCTTGGCCACATCGGCGCCTGGAACCTCTTCAGGGCCGCTCCCCTTCCCGTTCGCCAGTCTCTTCAACCGCTCGGCTACACCACCGGTTGAGTCCGCAGTTGAAGATGCAACGCCTGCAGCCGGTCCCGCTGCCCTTAAAAGCTGGAAACGGTAAAGCTGCATGATCCAAGCGGGAAGATGCCCCCTCCGGCCAGAGGCTGAAGCTCCGCCAAAGCCCTCTTCATGAAAGAGAGGTAGGGGCCCTTGTCCCCCGCCATGTTGGCTGCGGCGAAACGCCACTCCTTGGGCGCCAAAAGGCGCTGGTCCCCTTTTGGAAAGTCCCAGGCGAAGCGCTGCCAGGCGTTGAAGCAGGCCGCTCGGTACTTCGCCTCGAATTCACCCTTCTCCCGCGCCAGTCCCCCCGGTTCGGGATGGGCTGCCGATATCTGCGCCAGCAGCAGACGGAGCTCCTCCCTACCCTTCCCGGTCAAAGACGGAGGGATGAAAGGCTCTCGCGGCAGCTGCCTCGACCCTACCCAAAACTGCTGCAGCGTGACCGCCGCCTCGGGGTGCAGACGGTCTACGAATTCCAGCAGCCAGGAGAGCTCGCTCCCCTTTACCAGGTACGCCTGCTTCAGCAGCGTCTGCAGCCAATCCAGCTCCTTTTTGATCCCGTCGCGGTCGGCGCGCCAGTTGAGGTAGTCGAGATAGAGGCTTCCAAACGAGGGGCCGCCGGCGTGCTGGGACAGCAGTAGCAGCGGGTTGTCGGGGAGAGGCCGCGACGCCAGCGCCCGGGAATTCTCTCCCTCGAGCCGTCCCTTCAGCAGGTTGCAGCGGCGGCTAAGGTGCAGGACGCAGGTTCCAAAGAGGTGGTCCGGCGTGCCGGGGGAAAAACTGGAAACGGTATCAGCAAGGCTGCGGTCGAAAAAGACCAGGAAACGGTCCCGGAAACCGTTGCAGAAGCGTACTTTAAGCTCCGACTCGACCTCCTTGCTGCGGTTTAGCCCAAAGCGCGGGATCCACCACTTGCGGTTTTGCTGCTCTACCTGGGTAATCATGCTGCTCAACCGTCCCATTGCGGCCAGGTCGAGCGGGGCAGATCCCTGCAGCTGCGGCGCACGCGACACGAGCTGTGACGCGTCCCGGATCGCCCTCATGTTCTTCGCGAAGGAGTAGCTCAGCATAAGGCAGAGTGCCACTCCGGTCAGGCTCCAGGCAACCAGCGCCAGGTTGACCGCCAGCCTCTGCCGCCTTAATGCCAGCGCTCCCGGACTCCACAGCCCCCGGTCGCCTGGAAGCACCCTCTCGAAGAAATCGTGCAGGAACAGCGGGGGTGCCGATGGGGAGAGGTCTCCTGTCGGCAAGGAAGCGCCGGCAGCGTTGGCGCTTGAAAAGTAGATGCCGCGCAAAAGCGGAGTCTCCTGGTAGTGGTTGGCGCCAAAGGCCGTCTGCACGAAAGCATTGAGAGGGGCGTACAGGGCCCGGACCCGGTCGGGGAAGAGCAGGAAATCCGCCTCTTTTTCTCCCGGTTCCCTTTGCTGCAACAGGATCAGGCGCAGGCGCCTCAGCTCTTCGTCGAGACCCTGGAATAAGCGCTCCATGAAAAGCGGGAGCTCAGTCGCCAGCTCCCCCTTCGCCAGCCCCATGGGTTGATCGAGGGCCGAGGCGGGGAGCGCCGCGCAAAAAGGCGCCATCCCCGGGATCAGGTCGGACTTGGTGATCAGGAGATAGACCGGGAAGCTGATCCCCAGCACGCGGATCATCTCGTCGACGCGTGACCGGAGCGCGCGGGCATACTTCTCCAGTTCCTCTTGTGAGCCCCCCGCCAGCTTGTCCGCCGGAAGGGTCAGGATCACGCCGTTCAGAGGGTCTTTGTGCCGGTATTTCTTCAACAGCCACAGTAGCCGGCGCCATTCCGCCTCATCGCGCTCCGCCTCCACCGGGACGGCGTACCTCCCGGCCGTGTCCAGCACCACCCCCTGCTCGTAGAACACCCAGCGGCAACTCCGGGTCGGAGCTGCCACGTGCTCCGCCTCAGCGAACGGGGAACGAAGGTGCGCATGCTTCAAAGCCGCGCTTTTCCCGGAACCGCTCTCGCCCAGGACCAGGAACCAGGGAAGCACGTAGAGCGGGTTTCCCTCCTGGCTCAGATGCGACCGCCTCAAGGTCTCCACGCCGCTGGCCCAGTTCTGCTGTAGGTCCTCGAGCAGATCCTGCGCCACAGCCTCTTCAGGTGGTTGCGGAGAGCTCGCCTCTGCCGGCGCCTCTCGCCGGTCCCTCACCATGAGCACCGCTTTCTTGAGCAGGACCAGGATGCCCCAGACGGCAAGGACGATGAAGGGAAGAAAGACGCCGATGCGCCAGGACCAGGTCAACAGCGGAAACATGACCAACGAGATCACCAGGAAGGGAAAGAGGGCCGCGGCGAAAAGGACGTACTTGCAGCAGACGAGGATGGTCTCTTTCTTCAAGATGCACCTCCTCTCTTAGAGATCCGGAAGGACCAGGCCGTTTAACAGGTGGCGGTAGATGAGAAACAACACCGCGAACAGGATGACCGGTGCTGCGATCAGCATGGCGGTCACAGGGGCGAGGCCGGTCGGAGTCTTTCCGGGGGAGGCCGCGCGGCTGGGTGGGGAGGCACCTGGGAAAAGCTCCCGCTGTTCCAGCGACGGAACGCCAGACGGGGTCCCCAACAGCAACTTCAGATTCTCCTGCTTCAGGTGCTCGAGCCTCGCGTCGTCTCCAGGCCCGATATAGCGCCCCTTGAAGCCCAAGGCCAGGCAGAGGTAATAGACTTCCCGCACCTCACACCGCGCCCCCAGTGCCTGCAGCCGCTCGAAGAGCTCCACCCCCGCCTCAGTGGTTCGGTAATAAAGCCGCTGCAGCTGCTCCCTCTGCCAGAGTTGCTTCTCCCGCCAATCGGAGGCGAGGAGCGTCTCGTCAACCCAGGCGCAGACCGCAAAGCGAGCGAGGTCGTAATCCTCACCCTGTGACGCCTGCCTCCCGCAGCCTTGCTCCGACTGCAGAAGCAATTGCGCTACGTCCTCCTTCACCTGCCGGTAGCTGCGGGGCGTGTCACTGCAGGCGGCGCGGAAGTCGACCACGTAGGCTACGAGAGGCATGAAAGAGTCGATCAGTCGCATGGCGCATCCTTTCGAAGCCTTTAGGACCTCGCAACAATCATTAGCTGCACCTGTAGGTCGGCTGGGGCCTGGTCCCAACTGAGCGCTATGTTGCTGTACTTTTGCGCCTGCTCCCACTGTTCGCAGCGACTGTCTATGCTGAAAAAGAGAGAGCAGGAACGGTGCGGCAATTCGCGGGGAGGATCTACGAGATGCTCAAGGGCGATACCAGGTAGCGCCTGGGAGATCAGCAGCGGCAGCCGCTCCCGCGCGCTCAGTTTCGCTGCGGTCGCGACTGAGGAAAGGACCAGCTTCGGGTCCTCGTCCGTGTTCAGCACCAGGTAGAACCTGCTGTGCCCCTCGAAGTGCGAGGGCTTCAGGGTGCAAGCGAACCAGGTCCCGTCAAAGCTAAGGGTCAGGGCGTATTCCGGCCCTGCGGTCACCTCGTTCAAAAGCGTCAGGATCAGGTCACGCCCCTGGCTGAAGGTGGCTGCGAGGTCGCGGTGCCGGTACTGCGGCAGGGCCGCGCCCAGGGCTGCCGGTTCACCGAAGGAGCCGACGGTTTCGGAGAAGCAGGCAAGCTCCGCCGCCAGTTCCCCCAAAAGCCCGTAAACCTGCCAGGGGTGCACCTCACGCGCCTGGATCCAGTGGCTGAGCCTCGCGAGATGCCGGCTGACGGTCCTGAGGGCGAGGAGGAAGACTAGGTCTTTGGAGCCGAACTCGGCCGACTGGATCCCCCTCTCTTTCTTGTACCCTTCCAGCCAGCGGCAGCGGGAGGCAAGTTGTTCCCGTATTTCCTGGAGCAGGTCTAAAAGAGTGGATGAGCCGGCCACGGTGATGCAGGGGGGGATGAAGTCGCCGGAGAGTGCGGCGGTTTGCCCCTGCTGCACGAGTCGGCCCACCGGTATGAGCAGGTAATCCCCCAGCGTCTCCAACTCGCTCTCCCAGAAAAGCTTCAGGGCGAGGCTCATCTGCCGCACCTCGGCCTGTGTTCCACCTGCGTGCAGATCTGCACAAGGCGCGGCGTCGGCCTCGACGACGAAGCGTGTGGCGACCTGCGAGAGGGGTTCGCCGGTGAGCAAGGTAGTGACATTATGGCCGGCCGGGCTCCATTTTTTGAGGCCGAGGTATACGGTGCAGGCATCTTTTGCCCGCAAGGCCTCTTCCAGTACCGGCCTCGACTCTACCCGAGCGTTTTCCGGGACAACGGCGTAGGTGCCGTCGGGAAAAAGGAAGGCACCGGTGATCTCGAGGCTCGGTATCCCGCCGGTCAGGCACCTGATCTCCATCCGCTGCACGCCCCAAAAGTCGGGCATGAGAGCAAACTGGTACGGAGCCAGCTGCGACTGCAGCGCGCGCTCTGAGAGCTGGAAATGCTGGGGCTGCAGAAACAGTCCCTGGTGCCAGAATACCGGTCTCTCTATTGGCATCATTCCACCCTCACCTTTCGTATTTCCTGTGCCCCCAGTTCGATATGCAGCACGCTCTCCCCCCCTGACTCCGGGATGGCCGCCAGTGCGGTCACATTTCTCCTGCCTGTGCTGTAGTAGCCGGTCGCGATACCTAAGTAACGTGCGCCGGGAAGCCTCTCGCGCATCTCCGTGAGCCGCTGCCCAGGCTGCACCACGACCTGCCGTGCGTTCAGCACCGCAGCGTCGAACCTGCCGCATTCAAGGAGTTTCGGCACTCCCCCGTTTCCCTTGGCCAGGCGCGTGAAACTCTCGGGATCGTCCAGCTGGTAAAGGCAAAGCACGAGGGCATGGGAATTCTTCTCGTAGCGGTTAAGTTGTGGGTCAGAAGCGATCTGGACCCGGACAAGGTTCTTCGCGACGCTTGTCCGAGCGCCGGTTGCTCCCCCGCGTACCGAGCAACCGCTACCAACTAAGAGCATGATCACCAGAACGAAGATCCTTTTCATGATCACTCCATCGGCCGTCAGGGCCGAGACAACGGAGCCCACATCTGCAGCCCTGGAAATAAATTCAGTATTATCGAGACGTTGAAGCACAATTCCAGCTCCGCGCCCGACGACAGACAAAGATTAGCATAAATTTATTAGCTGCAAACTTCGCGCTATCATTTTTATTTGGGGAAAATCGGAGGGAAAGAGCCAGATTCTGCTGCCTCAACGCGCCTTTATTGTGGTATAAACGGTGCTGTCTCAGAAACCACATGAGGAAGCAATCGGGAGGTGTCAAATGTTTGGATTCGGCATGCCGGAGCTCATCGTCATTCTGGTCATCCTGCTGGTGGTTTTCGGCCCAGGAAAGCTGCCGCAGCTGGGGGCGTCGTTGGGAGGGGCAATCAGGAATTTCAAGAAGGCTCAGCAAGAAGACGGCAAGGTGATAAACCCGCCGGGTGAAGGGAAGCAGGATCAGAGCGGAAAGGACCAGTAACAGCGTCCTGCAGCCGGTCCGGGAACGACGGGCTTGGGTCCCGGAGGAGTATTCATGGTAAAGGCAGTTTCATTCGTCGCGAAATCAGGGACGGGCAAGACCACTTTGCTCGAAAAGGTGATCGTGCATCTGAAGTCGCGCGGCTACAAGGTGGGCGTCATCAAGCACGATGCGCACCGCTTCGACATCGACCATCCCGGAAAGGACAGCCACCGGCTCACCGCGGCAGGCGCCGACACCATGCTGATTTCGTCGCCTGAGAAACTGGCGCTGGTGAAAAAGCACAGCCAGTCTCCTCCAATAGAGGAACTGATCGAAACCTATTTCTCGGACATGGACATCGTTCTCACCGAGGGGTTCAAGAAGAGCGGGATGCCGAAGGTAGAGGTGAACCGCCAGGAAAGAAGCGCGGCCCTTCTCTGCCGGGGCGAGTCGCACGACCCGACGCTCGTGGCGGTCGCAAGTGACGCGAAGCTGGAACTCGACGTGCCGGTCCTCGACCTGAACGACGCCGGGGCCGTTGCCGATTTCATAGAGGCGACCTTCCTCAAGTGAAAGTTGCGGCGTGACAGGAACAAACGACAATAAGAAACCCGGCAGCCAGATGACTGCCGGGTTTCTTATTTACTGCCCGTTAACCAGCGGGGTCAATCACCCGCTAATCAACCCCTTCACCTTTTCGATGCACTCCCTGAAGTCGATGGGCTTCGAGATGTAGTCGTCCATCCCTGCGTCGAGGCAGCGGCGCTCGTCCTCTTTCATCGCGTGAGCGGTCATGGCGATGATGGGGATGCGCGCCCCCTGCTCCTGCTCACGGATGGCGCGGGTGGCCTGGAAGCCGTCCAGGCGCGGCATCTGCACATCCATCAGTATCAGGTCGTACACCCCCTGCCGCCACATCTCAACGACAGTTTCGCCGTCCTCGGCGAAGTCCACGGCGAATCGCAGCCTCTGCAGCATCGTCGCCAGCACCTGCCTTATCGTGGCGTCGTCTTCTGCGATCAACAGACGCAACCGGCTCGACTCAGGGCTACAAGTACCCGGTACTACAGCATCGCCGCCGACTGCCTCAGTACCCGCCACCTCGGCAGGTTCGTCACAGGCTTCTGCGGTACCGAGGCGCACGGTGAAGGTGAAGGTGCTCCCCTCCCTCTCTCCGCTTTCGAAACCGATGCTCCCCCCCATCCGCTGGACGATCTCCTTGCTGATGGCAAGGCCAAGACCGGTCCCCCCATAGTGGCGGGTATTGGAATCGTCGACCTGGCTGAAAGCCTGGAAGAGCAGGTGCCTCTTATCCTTGGGGATGCCGATCCCTGTGTCGCTCACGCGGAAGCGTACCAGCGGCTCTCCCTCGGGCGTTTTACCCGCCGGCTCGACCTGCACCGTCACGCGCCCCCGGTCGGTGAACTTCACGGCGTTGCCCAAAAGGTTGGTCAGTACCTGGCGCAGCCGGACCTGGTCACCGACCACATGCCGGGGGAGGTCTTGCGCCAGTTCGAGAACCAGCTCGATCCCCTTGCGTTTCGCCTCGGGAGCGAGGATATCGACCGATTCGTTCACGCAGCCAGCCAGGGGGAAAGGATGCTGATCCAGCGAGAACTTGCCCGCCTCCACCTTGGCCAGGTCCAGGATGTCGTTCAGTATCCGCAACAGCGAGCGACCGCTGCGGTAGGCGGTCCTGATGTAATCGCTTTGCCGCGGGTCGGAAGGGGTTTGCAGGGCCAGGTCCAGCATCCCCAGCACCCCTGTCATCGGGGTTCTAAGCTCGTGGCTCATGTTGGCAAGGAACTGGCTCTTGGTCCTGCTTGCCGCCTCTGCCGCCTGCTTGGCCTGGTGCAGTTTCTCCTCGGTGGTCTTGCGCTCCATGGCGATCGAAACCTGGTCCGCCACCGCCTTCATGAGCGAGAGGTCGTCATCGCTGAAGGTGTTCCTGGTCCTGGTCCCGAAGGAAAGGGTCCCGAGGACCCGCCCGTGCGACATGAGGGGATGGCAGGCATAGGCCTTGATGCCGAGCGACCGCACCAGTTCGGTGCGCGGGTCGGGCACGTCAGGTATGTTCTCTGCCACGATGCGGCAGGCATCCCTGGCAGCGCAGCCGCAGACCGCCACCCCGTATTCCAGCGACTGCAGGGTCTGAGCCACCTCGGCGCTGATGCCGGCGCAGGAATTCAAGAGCAAACATCCGGCATCGTCGTCTACCAGGAAGTTGAAATAGGTGTCGCAGTCAACGTAGGACATCACCTTCTGGCACAACTCGTCGACCAGTTGCTGCGGCGCGTCGCTCTCGAGGAGCCTGCTCGCGTTGGAGGCCAAAAGGTCCAGGCGCAGGTTCCCTCTTTGCAGGGCGGCCTCACTTTCCCTGCGCTCGGTTATATCGACGGCCATGCAGACCACGAAGCGCCGGCCGTCCACCAGGCTTCCCGGGGAAGACGCGCTGATGTTCCAGTAACGGGAGCGCCCGTCGCGGGTGAGGATAGGCATCTCCCACCTGATGCTCTGCCTGTTCCCGGCGTAGAGCTCACTCGCCGCGGCGCGAACTGCGTCGCCGTCGGCGCCCGGGACCGCGCGGTCGATCCAGACGTCGAGGGTCGGAATATCTTCGAGAGCGTAGCCGGTGAGTTCGGTCCAGGAACCGCTCACCTGCAACACCTCGCCATCCTCCGCGTGCATGATGACGGGAATGGGCGCGTCCGCTATGGATCTGCGAAACTGCTCCTTGCTGAGCTCGAGGCTACGGAACAACAGGGCCGCGGGGTCCTTGATCCCGGTCACAACGATGGCCCGATACACCAGAAAGGCAGAGAGGAGGAGAAAGAGATGCCCCAAGAGGTTTGCGGGACCATATACACTGACGTACTTGGTAAAGGCCACATCAGCCGCAGCCGCAGCCGACAGCGACCAGATGAGGGCCCGTAGGACACGACTATCGAAGAACTTCTTCTTGGCAAGCAGGAGCATGATGGCAGCTGCCAGGACGGCGATTATGACGTATTCGCTGTAAACCTTGAACGGCGTCAACCCTGCTCCTTCTATGAAGCAGTCAGGGAAGTTGCCCGAGAATACGGCGCTGACCAGCAAGGCGGTGATGCCGGTGAATGCAATCAGCGTAGCCGCCACATTAAGCCTGCGGGTAATGAACAAAGGGGCGATGAGGAAGGAGAGGCTGAATACGTATCGCGAAGCTATCCAGAACTGGGTGGGGAGATTGGCGTCATATCCCGGGAATATCGACAACCCCTTGTACGCCAGAGTGTGCAAAAGCTCAAAGGTAATGGAAGAGAGAAAGGATATGGCGAGAAACAAGAAGTAGTGATTATCCAGCTGCCTGCGTGAGTTCCATGCCACCACGAAAGAACCTAGCAGTACCAGGATGCAGAAAATTTCCACCAAGGCATGAAACAAGAGATAGGAGCTAAGACTGCTGGCATAAAGTCCGCAAGCTGCCAAGGCGAACACAAAGAAAGGGATTGTCATCTCTCTATCGGAGCTATCTTCTGTCCTTGTTGCCATGCCGCTCCCCGTCTTTATAGTTCTTGCTGCGCTGAATCTCGCAGAAGATTATGTCAAGGAAAATAGAATGTCAAAGGATTCTCAAAAAGGTTACCTACAGTTAACTGCTCTGCCACCTCCTCAAACCGCGCAACAACTGGACTTTTCGAGCAGAGAGGGTTTGCTGTCAAAGGGCGCAGCACCTTGATGTATATGGGGGACAGGCCGCTGTATCAGTCTCGGAAGGTATTTGCCCCTGGCCAGCATGGGGAGCATGGGGAGCATGGGGTGAGCTCTTGAGCTCATGAAGTGTCCGGAAAAGAAAAAAGGGCCTGGCTGTTATAGCCGGGCCCTTGAATTTTTGTTGGAGCGGGAAACGGGGTTCGAATCCAGCTGGCACCAAAAGACAAACCCAGCGACAGCAAACAGAACATCAATAAAATCAAAGAAATAGCACTGGCTTCCCATGTGGTTTCCGTCCAACGAAATACAAGGAGTTCCACCAAAATACAGCACAACCTGCGAAAGTATTGCGAAAGTGCTGGTTCAACGGGCCGGGACTTGACCCGCACCGGGGCGCTTCTCAGCCCCGGTCGGCGTCTAAGGCCCTGGTTAGGCATCTTCCCACCAGTCTTTTTGCTGCAAATCTCTGTTGCACTTAGGGCATCTTCTGAGAAGAAGCGTGTCAGCAAGATATAGCTCAAAATCAAGCAACATTGTCCATATTGCAAGCAGCCATAGTCCGGGTCTGCACCCGCACCTGCATCTGATTATAAACACTTGAGTTATCAAGATTGCCGGGATGATTGCCAGCGTTAGATATGCTTTTTGAAGGTTTGCCGTCGTGAGAAAATAGACGATGGCAACAAGGTCAACGACTATAAACACTGAAAGTATTCGATAGATTATTAATCTCATTTTTTTCTGCCTAACGGCTTGGTGGCGCACCAGCGCGTCAGCGTCTGCGTGTCGCCGCCTTGTTGGAGATCCTAAACCCACATTGTAAATGTACAGACGCGACCCCAAGGCACCATTCAATTAGTAGAAAAGCCACGTTTTTCAACAACTACAGCAGTACCACTTGCAACTAAAAAAAGCATAGATTTGCCTTTGCCTGAAAACTCGGAGTAATCCAGATCAACTGCGATTACTGCGTTAGCTCCCACTAGATCTGCCTCTTTTCGTAATTCTTTCAGACAGAACTTTCTTGCTTTTCGCAAGGCGTCTTGGGTTACGCCGTCTCTTCCGCCAAATGTATCAGTGATGCTGGAAAAAAAGTCCCCAAAGAGGTTTATGCCCATGGCACACTCAGAGGTTATTATGTCGACTGTCTCAACTATTTCATAGCCGCTAATACTTGGTGCCGTTGTCAGTATGACTTTATGTTGCAAATCTTGGTTCTCACTTATGGAAGCTCTCTCGAAAGATTTCACAAGATCACCATCAGGTGCCATCCCGTTGTAATCAGTCCCGCATTTCCAGCACCGCTCAAATTGGTCCTCTAGTTGTTCCTTACAGTTTGAACAAACCCACATATTGATTCTCCAAATTATGAATATATTGCTGTTCAACGGACCCGGCCTTGACCGGCGGCGTCAGCCGTCTGCGTCGTAGGCCGTGGTTGGAATGATTTTCAATCTTTTCTGTTTTTCATTTCGGGATGCCGTTCGTAGTACCCTTCAATTTGTTCTATGTCTCCTGCACACTTGGCACAGTGACCATCTATAAGGTCCTTTGCATATTGAGGTGTGTTACATCGTAGACAGATTACAAACTCTGGTGATCTCACCTTTTGACTCAATCGCCATAAGTACGATGCGAGTAACATCAGCCCTATCGTGAGAAGTGATCTGCTGAAATATATCCAGTTATCAAAGGATTTTGACTTCGCTGGAGCAATGAAAAAGCCAACAATAACGGCTGAGATGGATAGCAATCTATAAATATATTTTGTATTCATCGTGATATTCCAACGGGCCAGCGGGTGACCGGAGGGCACCCCGGTCGTGCCGCTGGTTAGAGCTTCTCAGAGTTTAGTTTGTATCGGAGCATTATCTTGCCAAAGCGCCCACGAACCCTGAAATCTACCTGTGCAGTGCGCTTCATATGCAGTTCATAGGGATATGTTGTCCAGTAGTCTGTTTTCTTGATTTCAATTTCATTCCATGGAACGAATAAGGCGTGTCTCAGCAAACTGAATGGTAAGAACCTCATTGGTTTCACATACATTCCTTCTTCTGTGAAAACGTAGGATAGGCAAGCGACAAAACGTGCGCCATCAATCAGAGCACTTTGGAAGCGTAATGATAAACCTTTGCTTTTGAGTTCAGTCCCATAGGCAGATTGGAGGGGCACCCAAGGGTCGAGTTCGGATAAGATGCTCATTGTTTCCCATTTGATTTATTGCGCCAACGGGCCGGGCCATGACCCGCCCGCCCATGCCTTTTCGGGCGGTCGGCGTCCATGGTCCTGGTTATGCGGTGCGCTTTATATGAGTAACTAGACGCCAATAAAACAAAGCCTCAATTGCAATAATTGAAATTGTAGTTCCCCATTCCAATTGAAATTTACTGGTTCCGGCCATCTCTAATACACCAATAACCATCCCAACGACGAGGCCAACAACCATTACCTTGATCATAAGTGGGAAGAAAAGTAAAACTGATTTCTCAATAAAGCGAGTTCCCGTACCACCACCATTTGCCTTGAACGCCGCATTGATTCCTAGGATTGTGATAAATAGTGTTACTAGCGACTCAGTAACCGAAGCTGGCATGTTATCGGGAGGCTGCAAGAGTGCGAGAGAGGAGCAAATTGTTGTAAGTACTGTAGTCCCCATATAGTAATTCTTGAGGTCAGTTTCATTGATAGAGTTTTTTTTTAGGTCTTCCGCTAATAACTGTGTCTTCCAAAAATACATCTACCTGTCTCTCCTTTGGAAATGCATAACGTCACAAGGCACCAGCAGCGGAGCGTTAGCGGAGCGTTAGCGGAGACCGCTGTAGCCGCTGGTTGGCTATGGTGTTTTAATTTCGATTATGTACGGAAAGTACTGTCGGTTGGCATTAGTGTAGACCGATGGGACTGAAACAGTTTCTGTAGTTGTTATTTGCTCCGTTACATTACTATGATATTTATCGGGGGCGTAAAAGCATCTGTAGTGCTTGTTTTTTGAGTATGGATTTAATAAATTCCTAATATTATTTTCAATAGTTATTGGCTGGACGCTTCCACAAGGAACACTTCTGCAATTAGTTATATTTATTACTGTTCCGACCAAATAAAATGTATTGGCTGTATATGCTTGTTGGCTCAATATTTTTACAGCTTTGATATAATCTTTAATCAATTGACCTTCTTGGCAATGTGTTTGATTGTTTGATTTAATATGTTTTCCTTGGTCGTAGTTTTCGTCTTGAGTGTCTTGATCATTATTTCCACTTGCAAAATAGTTAACTGATTTCCAATGATTGCAGCCATAGTGATTGCTGAATATTTTGGCCTCTAAACCGATACAGTCTTGTACTTTAAATGAATAACTATCAAACAAGACAACATCAGTACCACCAAAACAAAAATAACTTGCACCGAAATTTAATGTATATTCAAGAGCTATAGGAATTGGGCACCCTTTTGAATAGGTGAAGTTTCCTTTTACATCTAGTTTGTGTGAATCCATGATTGTTCGGAGAACCTCAGTTACAAAATCATTTTCGGTGCTTTGATTTACGCTTGCCATCTTGCTGACGGCATTGTCCACAATACTGTTTATGCTGTTTTGTATATAAGTGATGTTTACATTATTCATAAGTCGATTTCCTTACTGTTTGGCCAACGTCATAAGCCTGACCGGCCTGTTTTTGGGCCGGTCTTGGCGCTGGTTGGCAATTTCAATTTTTGCTGTGGTTTTAACGATTTTAGTCAATAGTAGGTCTACCAGTTCCGCTTACGCTACTTGTTGATTGCCCGTATATCTGCAACACGTTTTTCAAGCTCCTTCGCTACTTTCTTCCGACCGGTTTTCCGATAGATGGTAGCCAAATTCTCAAGACTCGTGGCCACTTTTGGATGATTCGGGCCAAGGGCCTTCTCCCTAATCTCCAGCGATCGCTTGAAGAGCGGCTCAGCTTGCGCATACTTGCCTTGAGAGCAATACAGGTCAGCGAGATTATTCAGGTCTGTAGCAACGCCTGGATGAACCGGGCCAAGAGCCTTCTCATCTATCGCTAACGAGCGCTTGTAGAGTGGCTCTGCCAGCGTGTATTTGCCTTGGGTTTTGTACAGTAACGCGAGATTATTCAGGTCTATAGCGACGTCCGGGTGAACCGAGCCGAGGGCTTTCTCATCTATCTCTAGCGAGCGTTTGTAGAGTGGTTCGGCCCATGAGTACTTGCCTTCGGTGCGGTACAGGTCCGCAAGGTTGTTCAGGCTCGTAGCCACATTAGGATGATCCGGGCCGAGGGTTTCCTCCAAAATTGCCAACGAGCGCTTGTAAAGCGGCTCGGCTAGTGCGTATTGGCCTTGAGTGTTGTACATCGCTGCGAGGTTGTTCAGACTTGTGGCCACATCGGAATGATCCGGGCCGAGGGTTTTCTCCTTGATCGCCAGCGAGCGCTTGAAAAGCGGTTCGGCCAGCGCGTACTGACCTTGGGTGTTGTACAGTTCCGCGAGATTGTTCAGGCTCGTGGCTACTTTGGGATGATCTTGGCCGAGGACGTTCTCCCTGATTGCAAGTGAACGCTTGAAGAGCGGCTCGGCTAGTGCGTACTGGCCTTGGGTTTTGTATAGCGCTGCAAGGTTATTCAGGCTTGTGGCAACATCGGGATGATTTGGTCCTTCAGCCTGCTCGGCGACTTGAAGTGCCTTCTTCGCCACAATTAACGCGCGATCATAGCGCCCCTGCCTGAAGAGGGACATGGTTTCGTCGTTTAGTGTTTCCCATTCGATTCCTTGTGCATAGGCTTGCACACCCGTACCGAATGCAAGTAGAAGTAGTATTATTGTTGCCATAATTTTTTTCATACAAGCTTCCTGTTTATCTATAACGGCTTGCCGATAACCAATCCTCGGTTTAGTAATCATTGTTCAGGCAACAAATTTCTTCTTGCCAGAAAATAATTGGGAAGACATTTGAAGGACATTTTTCTGTTACCATTTCCGTTTTCAAACTCGCCAAAGCAATGTCGTATATTTGCTTAGTTTTGCATCCAATCAAATCAATGTATGCAATATCTTCCTCGGTAACATTTGAATAACGGCCATCAAAAATTAGTTGCTCCTTTGCCACTTTCAGGTTTTTTACGATTTTCATGTAATCTTGCAGAGTGTCCTTAGTCACTTTTTCTGTCGCGCGGTCTCTAATAAACTTAATCTCTAATGCTATTGCCATTCCATCATGGAAGAAACCCTTGCTTGGATATTCTTCAACCATCTCGAGCTTCTCAATACTGAGGTTTATGGGCTTCAAAATTGTTAGGTCGACACGAAAACCACTGTCTTGTCCCGGCTTAAACCATGTGACCTGCGAGTGAATATAACCACTTTTCCATTCTTCGGTCTTTGTCTCTTCAAAGCGTGCAAACAAGGGATGATTGTTAAGTTTGCTAAAAAGAAGGCATTCAAGATCGCCCTCAGTCAAAATTAAGCCTTTATTTTCTAGGAAGTCTGATTGCAGAGAGTGGATGCAACTTAATGTCACTTTTAGCCATTCTTGGAGTTCATAATTCATAGAAGCAGCTCCTAGGTACTATTATTCATGACAACGGCTTGGTGGCGCACCAGCGCGTCAGCGCCTGTGTGCCGCCAACTGGTTATGCACTCTCCTCTTGGGCATCTAGCAAGGTAGCTATTCGTTTCTCGATTTCCTCATGCCCCACAAAACCACATTTCTTGTCTTCTTTGTTTACCGAATCACTTTCGCTCATATACATCATCTCGTAGATTTCATTGAACATATCTTGTTTAGTTTCAGGAATCTCCTCCTCGGGGATATCATTGTACTGTTCCCAGTATTGATTCTTAAAATCATCGAAGTGAACCTTCCCGGCGGTAAAACTTCTCAATAGCTGAATGTGATCCTCAAACGTGTACAGAGGAGGGTGTCCTTCAGATTCTTCTTTTTCTTGCAGTTGAGCTAAGACTTTTTGACCTGCGTCAGATTCAATTGGAACCATTGAATGCCGTCTACATTCGGGGCAGTGTCTGACCTTTTCAAAAATTGGTGTTCCCCACCCCGAACTGAGCAGGAGGTTAGCAATAAACTCCGTAAGAAGTCGGCCGACGCTAAGGTTCGGTGAGCCAGTGAAAAAACACTCCGTGCAAATGTGAGTTTCGGATTTGTTCATAACTTTCTTTTGCATAACGACACAAGGCTGACCGGCGGAGCGCTCAGCTTCACCAACTCTCACCTACTCTTACCGTCGCGTAGGCCGGTCCTGCCGCGGGTTGGACTCCCCTGCTGGCTTTCATTGATTCTTGCATCCCCGTCTAATTCACTGTGTGTTGAGGGTTACATACCGAACCTTTCGATGTATATTGTTTCGCCACATTTTTCGCAGCGCGGGGCAGACATAAGCACGTACATAAGGTAAGCATTCATCAGGAGCCATATTGAAAATATTCCCACAATAAGGAACACTGGAAAGATGAGCATGAGGAGAATTGCAACTGGCCATAAAACGCTGGTCGAAAAAGGCTGAGCGTTTCCACAAAAAGGACACAGAAGGGTTTTGCAACTCTTGCAATATCCATCTCCTTTTTCGTTTTTCTCGCATGTCGGACACGGCTGTTTTTTGCACTCGCCACATACGTATCGAGAGGAGTGTTTTGTTCTGTAGATGTATAGACTGAAAGGTACCAACAGAAGCAGCGACCATCCAGCGAGGTACACCAATAGAGGCAGCGCAAGGAGTAACCATAAAGCGGTCCGTTCACCCGCTACTACCTTAACTTCCTTATTGCATTTAATGCATTTCATCATTCATTTTATTCCCGTCCAACGGTTGGGCGGTGACCGACGCGGGTTTGCCGCGACCGGTCCACTGGCCTTGTTGGGACTCGTCTCAGGCGGTTATCCATTTATGAATGCCTCGCCCCATAGTCTCCCTCGTGCCCCAACACCTCAAGGCTTACCCCACACTGCGACAAGTGTTAACAATCGATAGCGGCCCTGACCTCTTTAGTGATTAAATTGGCTATTGCCTTGTTGCTTGGGTGTCTCTGGTCCTCTTCTGACAACGACGACTGGCCACGCCAGGAAATTTTGTAAGTAGACTTAAGCTTTCTTACCAAATCCTGAGTTTCTCCTTTTGATCGTGTAGCGCAAATAATTACAGTGCAATCATGCTTTTTGAATTCTTGTAAACTCCTACCTAAACGACTACCGGGATCTCCTTGGCTCTCAAGACCGACTTTTAAGCCATTGATACTGAATATCTTCATGACATCTCTTCCGTCATCCGTATTTTCAAACAAGACTTCATGTGACATGTGAAGTAGCGTATCGTGGACAATCTTCAGGGTGCTAGTTTTCCCTGACTGGGCTCTTCCCCACAAGGCAATTACTTTCCTGGTCATATCTCATCTCCTTTCTTGAGCGCAACTATTGAGGCGCAGCAGCTTGACTATTGTCGAGATTGTAGGGTGAAACAGAGTTCTCAGTTTTAACAGCACGAAGTACTGAACACACTACGTCGATAACCGATACAAGATACTCTTCTAATTGTTGTGGAGTAACCTGGAGCTTACTTCCACATTGAAGATCATCTCCTGTATTCTTCAGGTACTCAAAATCAACAATTCCTCTTTTATGTACTATCAAATGCCTCTGCTGACTCAGCCTCCAAAGTGTATTGCTATTTATGGAATCGCATAAGGCTGTGTTTCGGCCATACAGACAAATAAAAATGGATTTTATTGTTCTTAAATCGCTTAGATCCTGCTGTGATACGAGAATAGTTCCCATTTTCTTCGAAATGTCGAACCCATGTTCTACAAGCACATCGAATGGCACCTTCGTAAAATCAAATTTCTTCTTTATATCCCGGTCTTGGAAAAGCAGTTCTACCAGTTTTGGGTTAGTGTTGGTGATGGCAGTAAAAACATCTCTCGCAAAGACCTCAAACAAGCTCCATGTCAACACGGTACATTGTAGTATTAGTTCAGATGAAGCTTCAAAAATTCCGCTGCGACCACGAGCCGAGAGCAAAAATTCTGCTATATCGTTTGAAATAGCATCAACACCTTCATCTGACGCGAGGAATTCTGTCATAATGTCACTTGCGTTTTTCGCAGCTATCCTATTTTTCCTGTCCTCCATTTCCTCTGGTGTTTCATCTGATTGTATTTCGGGGATTTCCGCTCTAATCCGTTCAGCTGTCGATATCCTTTGCCAATGCCGGTTATGTGCGTTAGCAGAGGCCATTTCGAAGGGCAACGAAATAGTATCCAGGACGGCTTTAATGTTATGTTCAAATGCATCAGCCATCGCAGAAATATCGTTTGGCAATCCTTCTCTAACCTCGTAAAGGGTCTTAAGAAGGTGTCGAAGATCCAGCGGCACGAAATACAGCTGTTTCATTTCCTTCAGCTTTTTGGAAGTCTCTACTTTAAATTTTGGCATATTCTCTTCAATTCGCTAACGGGTGCCCGGTTCACCCGCTTTGCCCGGTCTTTTTTCCGGGCGGGGCGGCGTGCAACCGGTTGGTTGGAACGTCATTTACCTATTCAAGGGCTAACCCCGCCTCTGCGCCTTCTTCTACTAAATCTATCTCAACTCCCGCCACATCCTTATATAGCGAACTTTGCTGGAAGTCTGGGTGCAGTCGACCATAAGCCAATAGTTGCTCCTTTGCACGAGTAGCTTCAACGGTCAATTCAGGATGACACAGTGCATAACCGATATGCCCCAATATGAGCTTTTGAGGATGCTCTTTGCGCTGATATACAACATCCGCAGTACAGCCTGACAAAATGCGTTCGCATAATGTTTTCAGCTCAGATTTAATACAAGTGATACCAGGGTATTCACGATAACAGTTCAACACTTTGAAAATATTATGCTTGGCAAGTCGTGGAGCAGTTGGCCGGAATGCGCTGAAAGCCCTGAGTACTTTATCCCTGTGCGTCGGCATATCAAAGAGGGGAAGATATAACAGGTCATAGTACAGTCTATTGAATCCTGAACTTTTTTTTCTAAGCTTATAGTTTATTTTATCTACTACGTTGTGAATCAATATCATGTCACCTTCATCATGTGAGTGCAGCAATGTTTTTATTGCTTTAAATACTAAAAAGGTCAAGTTCTGTTCCAATTTGTTTAAAATAGTTCTTGCCGCTTGATACGCGATTTCATCGCCCCCCCAAATATGTAATGCCGTGCTGACTATCTGCTGGGGAAGTTTGAAAAAGTCGTCCTGTGCCAGGATTGCTTGCGCCGCTATTTTTGCCACCGCCGCGTCTGCCTTGTTCAACGCCGTGCTGACTATTGCATCGGGAAGTTTGAAAAAGTCGTCCTGTGCCAGGA
>MTLD01000221.1_pt1 | contig 48288 bp, 43 predicted proteins | sample 1982471 | NCBI WGS metagenome assembly MTLD01 (sample SAMN05712604, study PRJNA340218) | biofilm metagenome | isolation source: sample SPM anode biofilm adapted to -50 mV | place: USA | collected 2012-02-03
GCAGGAAGGCACCCCGGCCGTGCATGTCGACTGGCGGCCGCCCGCCGGTGGCGACAAGAAGGCGATTGCCGCGCTCGACGCCCTGGCGACAGGCACCACGGTCGATGTGGAAAAGGCGAATGCCGAGGCGATACGCCGCATACAGGCCGCCAAGCCGACAATAGTCGGCATCGGGATTGCCCAGGATGTCGTGCCAGGCATGGCCAGGGACCTGATACTGCACGCAGGCCCGCCGGTAACCTGGGACAAGATGTGCGGCCCGATGCGTGGCGCCGTCATCGGCGGCATCATGTACGAAGGCCTTGCCAAGACCCCCGCCGAGGCGGAAGCCCTGGCCGCCTCCGGCAAGATACGCTTCGATCCATGCCATCACCACAATGCGGTCGGCCCCATGGCCGGCATCATGACCGCGAGCATGCCGGTCTGGATCATCGAGAACAAGGCCTTTGGCAACAAGGCGTTCTGCACGCTCAACGAAGGCCTGGGCAAGGTGCTGCGCTATGGCGCCTATTCCGATGAGGTGCTCGATCGGCTGCGCTGGATGCGGGACGAACTGGCGCCGATTCTGATCGCCGCTCTCGATCGGCATGGCCCGATCGACATGAAGAGCATCATAGCCCAGGTCCTGCAGATGGGAGATGAGGGGCACAACCGCAACCGCGCCGGCACGTCGCTGATCATACGTGAACTGGCGCCCCACCTGGTACTGCTGGACTACCCCAAGGAGCAGATATCCAGGGTGCTTGCCTTCCTGAATACCAACGACCACTTCTTCCTGAACCTGACCATGCCAAGCGCGAAGAGCACGGTTGACGCCGCGGCGGGCATCGAAGGCAGTTCGATCATAACGACGATGGCCAGAAATGGTACCGAGTTCGGCATCCGGCTGTCGGGCCTGCCTGGCCGCTGGTTCACCGGCCCCGCTGGCGTCGTCGACGGACTCTATCTGCCCGGCTTCGGTCCGGATGACGCGGCCCACGACATTGGCGACTCGGTGATCACCGAGACATCCGGCATCGGCGGCTTCGCGATGGCGGCCGCGCCGGCGATCGTCAAGTTCGTTGGTGGCACCCCGAAGGACGCCATTGCGGTAACGATGCGCATGTACGAGATTACAGCGGCCGAGAGCGATTCGTACCAGATTCCGGTGCTCGACTTCAGGGGCACCCCGACCGGCATCGACGTGCGCAAGGTGGTGGAGACCGGCATTCTGCCCGCCATCAATACCGGCATAGCGCACAAGAACCCGGGCGTCGGCATGGTCGGCGCCGGCCTGGTCAAGCCACCCGAGAATGCGTTTCGGGATGCGCTGGTAGCCTTTGCGGAGAAGTACGCGAAATGATGAAGGCCTCGGGTGGCTTGGCGCGCATGGAAGCGCGCTCATATGATGGCCGGTGCAGCGTAGCGAACCGGAACGTCATGGATGACGCGCCACCCGAGAATGCGTTTCGGGATGCGCTCGTGGCCTTCGCGGAGAAGTACGCGAAATGATGAAGTGACGGCTTTGCGCCCATGTGCAAGCCTGACTCGATTTCATGATCCTGTTCTTGCTCAATTAGGAGGTTCTTATGAAGATGATTGATCTGACCATTCCGCTCGGTATTGGCACGCCGCCCTGGCCGACCTATGAACCACTCGAGGTCAAGTACTTCAAGCGGCTGGCGCCGAACGGCGCCAATGGCCAGCTGGTTACCCACTCGAACCACATCGGCACGCACCTTGATGGCGAGATTCACTTCTATACGCCGGGCAAGGATATCGCATCGCTCGACATGGATTTCCTCGTGCACGAAGGCGCCATCGTCGATCTTTCCGATGTTGTCGGAGAATATGATATCTACACTTCGAAGATGGTCGAGGATCGCGTCGAGGTCAAGGAAGGTGATATTCTGATCATTCATACCGGTTTCCACCACAACGGCTGGGATCAGCCCACCGGTGACGAGATCCGCTATATGATCAAGCACCCGGGTCCGGACCGCGAATTCGCCGAGTGGGCCAAGAAGAAGAAGCTGCGCTGGATCGGCGTTGACTGCGGCAGCGCCGACCACCCGATGAACACCAAGATACGCGACTGGATGCCCAAGCAGGCCGCCGAATGCGACCGCCACTTCCAGAAGAAGTATGGCAAGACCCTGGACCAGATCTTCTCCGAGGACAAGTACCAGCTGATGCACATCGAGATGTTCAACGTCGGCCTGATCCATGCCGAGTGCCTGGGTGGCGACATCGACCTGCTGCTCAACCAGAGAGCGACCATTGGCTGCTTCCCCTGGCGCTTCGTCGATGGCGAGTCAAGCGTGGCGCGCATCGTAGCGATGGTTGAGGATGACCGCTACAAGACCCTGATGGCCAAGAAGGCCAAGTGCGAGCTTACCAAGTTTGGCGATATCGCCGGTGCCAAGGCCGCCTGGCTGCACGAAGAAGCAAAGAAGAAATAATCGACTTCCGGAACGCAGAGGACAGGCGCCACGACACCGGTGCGGCTCCTGTCCTCGCACGCGCCGCACCGAAACACAGGGAGATACCACATGTCCAAGCCGCTTGAGGGGATTCGGGTCCTCGACCTGACCCGTGTGTTGGCAGGTCCATTCTGCACGATGATGCTGTCCGATCTGGGGGCGGAGATCATCAAGGTCGAAGTTCCTGGCGTGGGCGACGATTCCCGCGCCTTTGGCCCGTTCAAGAATGGCCAGAGCCTGTATTTCGTCAACATCAACCGTGGCAAGAAGAGCATCGCCATAGATCTGAAGACCGCCGCGGGCAAGAAGCTGCTGATCGATCTGGCGAAGAAGTGCGATGTCATCGTCGAGAACTTCAGGCCCGGCACGATGGAGAAACTGGGGCTTGGCTGGGATGTGCTGAAAGGCGCGAATCCACGATTGATATATGCCGCCGTCTCCGGCTTTGGCCACAGTGGCCCCGATTCCCTCAAACCAGCCTATGACATACTCGTCCAGGCCCGCAGCGGCGTGATGAGCATAACCGGATGGCCCGATTCGCCGCCGACGCGCGTCGGCCTGTCCATGGGCGACATCACGGCGGCGGTGTTCGGCGCCACCGGCATAACCACCGCGCTCTACCAGCGTGAGAAGACCGGACTCGGACAGAAGGTCGATGTTGCCATGCTGGACTGCCAGATATCCATTCTTGAGAACGCGCTGGTACGCTACCAGGTCGATGGCAAGTCACCGACGCCGCTCGGCACGCGCCACCCGACCATCACGCCGTTCCAGGCATTCCATGCCAACGACGGCTGGTTCGTAATCGCCGTCGGCAACGACGCGCTCTGGTCAAAATTCTGCGGTGCCGTTGGCCGGCCTGACCTGCTCGCTGATGCCCGCTACGCCACAAATGGAGAACGGACCAAGCGCTATGACGAGTTGATACCAGAACTCGAGCGCATCTTCGAAAACAAATCATGTTCGGAATGGATAACCATGCTGGAAGCCGTAGGCGTGCCGAGCGCTCCGGTCAATACAATAGAGCATGTCATGCAGGACCAGCAGCTGGTGGCGCGCAACATGTTCGTCACCGTCGATGACGACAAGGCCGGGGTCATAACGATTCCAGGCAACCCGATAAAGATGGAGTCGATACCGGAAAGCGACACCAGGCCCTCTGCCCCGGCCATCGGCGAGCATACCGATGGAATACTCCGAGGCGTACTCGGACTCGGTGACAAGGAAATCGCCGCGCTGCATTCGGAAGGAGCCATCTGACATGAGCACCACAGCCAGGCCTGCCGCCGTGGGTCTAGTACCGCTTGCACCACTGGCGGCCGCGCTCGCGTCCGGCCAGCTGTCGATTCGCGACGCCGTTGACCAGGCGCTGGCCCGGATCGAGGCTCATGAAGATTCGATCCATGCCCTGCTGCCTGAACCCGGCCGTCGCGAGCGCCTGCTGCGTAAGGCGGCGGAGCTCGAGGCCCGATATCCCGAGCCATCGAAGAGGCCGCCGCTCTTTGGTGTACTGCTCGGGGTCAAGGACATATTCGCGGCCGATGGCTTTGAGACGCACGCCGGATCGAGGCTGCCGGCCAGCCTGTTCGCGATGCCCGAAGGTCCGGTGGTAGCCGCACTGCGGCGCGCCGGAGCACTGGTACTCGGCAAGACCGTGACGACCGAGTTCGCGTACTTCGCGCCAGGTCCGACGGCCAATCCGTGGAATGCAGCCCACACGCCGGGCGGCTCGAGCTCCGGTTCTGCCGCGGCGGTCGCGGCCGGTTTCTGCTCGCTGGCCTTGGGAACCCAGACCATAGGCTCCATATCGCGCCCGGCCGCCTTCTGCGGCATATCGGGATGGAAACCCAGCTACGATCGAACGAGCCGCGCCGGTGTCGTGCCATTCAGCCCGTCGCTCGACCATGTCGGGTTCCTGGCCCCGGACGCTGCAGGTCTGGCACTCGCGGCGCCTGTCATTACCCCTGATTGGTCGACGCCGGCATACCAGGAGGCGCTGCAGAAGTATGCACAGCGGCGTCCGATTCTCGTCGTCCCTGATGGCCCATTTCTGGCCCAGACCGACGCCGCGGCACGTGCCACCTTCGAGGCAACCGTCCTGCGGCTTCGTTCTGCCGGCTTCGCCATAATACGGATCAATGCCTTCGATGACATCGAAGACATCAACGCGCGTCACCGCCGGATAGCGGCGGCCGAGATGGAGCGCACGCACCGCACCTGGTTCGCGTCGCACGAGCCGCTCTACGCCGAAGCGACGCGGGAGCTGATACTGAAGGGCGCCGCCATAAGCGATGACGAGCTGGAGCTGGATAGAAGCGGGCAGGTGTCGCTACGCCGCGCGCTGGAGCGGGCACTCGAAGAGGCCGGTGCGGAATACTGGCTCAGTCCGGCCGCTCCTGGACCGGCTCCTGCGGGCCTGGATGCGACGGGCAGCCCGATCATGAATCTGCCGTGGACGCATGCCGGTGTGCCAACACTGGCACTGCCGGCCGGGCTTTCCGCGGACGGCCTGCCCTTGGGCATTCAGATAGCCGGCCACTTCGGCAATGACGAACACCTACTGGCTCTGGGCGTGGCGTTGCAGGCCTCGCTTGCGCTCTAGCACCGGCAGAGCCATCGCTGGAACCTTGACGGGGAGGCCAGTCGGCCTCCCCATTTCATCAGCCGAGTATCAGAGTCTCGTCAGCAGCGGATTGTATGTCTCTCCATAATCATAGACATCGATGGCCTCGGTCTTCTTCACGAAGCCGACGACGGCATAGGTTACAGGTGTGAAGACCGCCTCTATGACGGTCTTGAACAGGTAATTGGAGAATATCATCACGATGAGCACATCGAGCGGATACGAACCGAGGAAGGCGATCGTCACGAAAAGCATCGTATCAAAGAACTCGCCGACCAACGTCGAACCGATCGTGCGCATCCACAGGTACCGTCCCTTGGTCAGTATCTTCATCCTGGACAGTACCACTGAATTCGAATATTCGCCGGCAAAATACCCGAGGACGCTGGCCAGAGCGATGCGCGGAACGACGGCGAGTATATTCTGAAAGTCCGACTGGAACGTCCATGACGGCTCGGCCGGCAAGGCACCGATCAGCCATATATTGAACGACATGACGATCAGCATGCCAAGCCCTGTCCAGATCACCTTGCGCGACTCCCTGTAGCCATAGACTTCGGTCAGCACATCGCCAAAGATATACGACAACGGGAACAACAGCGTGCCGCCATCGAATACGAATGGCCCAAGCCGTATCATCTTGGCGGCCAGTATGTTGGACAGAATCAGCACACCCACAAAGAAACCCGTAATGATCGGAAGCAGTCTTCCTTTGGTATCCTGCATCGTAGTTCGGCTCCTGCATCAAGCGTATCGAGGCCCGAGCATATCAGATAGCAGAAGTCTAGGGAACACCGAGATCAAGCAGCGGTACCTGATGAACGGGCACTCGACACCCTCAGGACCGCATGAAGGACCCGGCGCATCAGGTCTTCGAGCCGCGACAGCTCCTTCCTGGCCCTGAAGCCGAGCCTAAACCGGTTCTGTCCGGATTCCAGTTCCTTCACCAGCTTCTGGAAATCGAGCACCCGGTAATCAACGCATCGCCCCCGTTCGGTGCGAACGAGCAGATAGACGGGCAGCACGGCCAGATCGGTGACGCGAATGCACGTTTCGCCACCTGAGACGCCTCGCGCGATGTGGATTCTGGCCAGGAAGGCGAGCCGCGAGTCGGGCAGCGTCCGATGGATCGAGAGCAGGTCTCCCAGCGCATACAGGATGAGGCCTTCCCGCTTCCGGCCATTGCTTGCGTCGACATAGGCATATCGCTCGACAGGCTGCACGTTGTGAGGATGATTGCCGATGATCACATCGATGCCAAGCTCAAGCACACGGTGCCCCATTTCCAGGATATTCCGAGCCGGGAATGTCTCGAACTCGAGACTCCAATGGAGCAGCGCCACGATGACTTCGGCGCCGGCCGCTTTCGCGGCAGCGACCTGCAGTGCGATAGGCGCAATGTCGGTGTCGGGTTTGTTCAGGCGAACGTAGTTGACGAGATATTCCTTGCCCTGCGGCACGACGCTGGTATTGATACCGAAGGTGTAGGAGACGAAGGCGATCTTGATGCCCTTTCGCTCCACCATCACGACGCGGTCTCGTTCATCCGGGCTCCTCGAGGTTCCAACATGCAGGCATCCCTTGGAGTCGAGAAGATCGAGCGTCTCGCGGAGTCCTGCCTCGCCCATATCGAGACAGTGGTTGTTCGCCGTCGAAAGGAGGTTGATGCCCCTTCCTTCGTCGATGATGCGATCGAGCATCTGGGGGCTGTTGTTGAGCAGGCCAGGCTTCATGATGCTCTTCGGTATGTAGCAGGGCGGAGCAGATGACATGATGGGCGACTCAAGGTTCGCATACACGATGTCACCCGTCAGATAGAAGTCACGGACATCATCCCACAGGGCTCCGGTCGTCTCCGGTGCAAGCCCCGCGTACGCCATCACATCACCGCCGGCGCAGAGCTCCAGCGATGTGGATTCGACGAAGTCGTCGCGCGGCCGGAAATCAAGATCCTGTTCACGAAAATACGCCTCGATGCCGGAGTCCGGTTCGGCACGCTCTATCGGCCCAAAATAATACTTGTAGCCCCACCAGTACCGCTCATCGCGATCCATGTGCGCGGCATTGCCTTCCAGTGCACGAGCCGCGCGGAACGTCGTGCGATGCCGGAGCCCATAGAGCCAGCAGGCAATCTTCACCATCGTATCTGCCATGATGCCCCCATCATAGTCGCCTCTGGCCAGACGTTCCGGCCAGAGGGAGCGCTCATTTCATTGTGCCGTAGCCTTGTGTACCACCGTGATCTGTCCCTTCTTATACAGGAACCGAGCGCCGAATATGGTTATCGGAAGCAATACCAATATCGCGACGCCCTCCCATCCCTTGATGGGGAACACCAGGTAGTGGATGACCGCGACAACGATCAGCGGCAGCACGATTGCCTTCCACTGGCCATGCACCTCTACGGCGCCGGCATCGCCGCCAGCGAGGAAGGCGACCATGAGGGCGCCGAACAGGGCAGGCAGCACATTGGCCATGGCGATCTTGACGGAAGCGCTCGCAAAGATCGGAGCGAGTGGCGCCAGAAGCAGGGCGGCGACGATTATGACAGCCGTCGTCACGATCGACGAAATGGCCACGGAGATGGTGGATAGAACCTCACCCTCCTCGCTCGCGGGCTGCACGCCGGCATTCTTGAGCGCATTCATCGCGCATGGCAATTTGATGTTCGATACGTTGCCTGCCTCGAAGGTCAGGTACGAAGCGCCTGAACCAAGCAAGGGCACAAAGCTGACGATCTCCGATATCGCAATCGGCGTCAGTATCAGGAACAGTCCGAGCGTCGCCTTGAGCACCGTGGCCAGGCTGGGGAAGATGCCATAGACCGCACACGTAATGGTCGGTATGGCAAAGAGGATGATGAAGAAGATGCCAAAGCTGATACGACCCACCCTGTTGATCCGGTTGAAATACTGATCTCTGGTTTCCATGCTCTTCCCCCTACTTCAGCAATGAGGTCCAGAGTACGGCAGAGCACATACCCAGGATAAGGCTGAACGCCAATATGAAGTTGCCCAGCCACGCCATCTTGAATTTCTTGGCGATGGCTGCCTGAAACAGCGTCAATACGATGCTGGTGAAGAATGTCGCCACCGCCACCAGCCCCTGCCCGAAGAATGGAACGACGAAGACCGCTATCACGGCAAAGTACAGCACGCCGATGGCGACCGTGCCAAAATCACCGGCTCCGGCCTTCATCTTGCTTGCCAGCGAATCGACCTTCTTGATGAAGATGATGTCGAGTATCATGGCGCCGGCAAGGCCGCCCGTCATGGCGTACATGATGGCGCCCAGTGGCTGCACGCCGGCCTTCGCCGCATCTGCCAGTTTCGCAAAGCCCAGCGCGCTGGTGGCCATGTTTGCCGCCATGAGCTCGTAGCTGACGCTTCCGATGACCGAGAGCCTGAGCCACGGCCAGGCTATGCCAAGGCTGGGCGCGAGGACTGCCAGCCCAAGTGCGACAGCGATTGAAGGCGCTATGGTGAAGACCGCCGACGACTTGATCGTGTTGGATATCACCTTTCCATCGATACCCAGCTCACGGGCCCGCTTGAGCGACATCCTCAGGAACAGGACGCACTGCAGCATCAGGTACGCGATACCGGCTCCGACAAGAATGAAGAGCAATCCTCCATTGGCTACATCGAAGAACTTCACATTGGCCTCCTTGAACGAGATGCTTATGGAGCGTTGGCGCTCCGCATAGCCTTGAGTACATCATCGGGACCTATCGCTTCGGGAATCGGACACGCATAGTCGTGACCGACCGTCGAGCCATGCTCCTCTTTGGCGCGCCTGGCAATACCTGGATCCGTAAATACCTGAGCCGCGGCCAGGCCCAGCGCGCCGGCGGCAGCCATCATCCCCTTGTGCCCGATTGATGAACCAGCCTGTGCGGTATTCTGCCAGGAGTGAGGCTGGGTCCCGAGGGCTGCGGTGGCATAGACGATCTGTCCGGTTGGAATCACCTGGCTCACATCTCCTACATCGGTGGAGCCCGGCAGGCAGATGTCGCCTCCGAAGAGCGGAGCCATGATGGTATCGAGCGGATTCTGCCCGATTGCGTCCAGAACCGCCTTGCCCTGCGTCTGCTGTATCTGCGCCCGGATGGTAGCCAGCTCGGTCACCGTCAAGGTGGCCCGGAACCGGTCCGCCAGTTCCAGGTCTGCGGGTTCGAATGCCGGAGCGCCAACGGTCTCCATGCAGTGCTGCAGGAGTTCGCCGAGTACATGATTCGGAACATAGTCCGACAGGCCTTGCGACAGGGTAATCTTCAGACTGGTGCCGGTCATCATCGCGGCGCCCTTGGCTACTTCGCACAGGCGCTCATAGACCTCTCGAGCCTGAGCTATGCGCGGCGCGCGGCAATAGTAGAACGACTCCGCCGATGCCTGCACCACATTCGGGGCGCGGCCGCCGGCATTGGTAATCGCATAGTGAATACGTGCCTCGGGAATGATATGCTCCCGCAGATAATTCGCTCCGACGTTCATCAACTCCACGGCATCCAGAGCACTCCGCCCAAGGTGGGGGGCCGCGGCCGCATGTGAGGCCTTGCCTTCGAATTTGAAGTACACGGCGATATTGGCCAATGAACGAGCTTGCCACACCGAGTTGATGTCGCTTGGATGCCAGGTCAGGGCAAGGTCGACATCATCGAACACACCGGCGCGGGTCATGAAGGTCTTGCCGCAACCGAATTCCTCGCCAGGGCAGCCATAGAATCGTATCGTTCCTGGAGTGCCTGCTTCCTTCAGGAAGTCCTTGGCCGCAATGGCCGCAGCCAGCGATCCGACGCCAAGCAGGTTGTGGCCGCAGCCATGGCCATTGGCACCGTCATGCAGCGCCTTCTTTTCCGGCAGACCGGCTTCCTGCGACATCGCCGGCAGCGCATCGTATTCGCCGAGCATGGCGATGACAGGTTCACCCGAGCCATAGCTGGCGACGAACGCCGTCTCGATGCCGGCTATGCCGCGCGCGAGCGCAAACCCCTCACGCTCGGCAGCCGCTGCGAGCGCCGATGATGATCCGTACTCCTCAAACCCGGTCTCAGCCAATCGCCAAATTTCATCACTGAGCCTTGACAGGCCTTCCTGGTTGCGCGCCAGGCTACCAAGAATCGAATGCAGCTTGTCCATACACCTCACCTCACTGAGCATACGACACCGAACCCGGCAAGCCACGCGCGTGCCCCGATGCCCGGATCCGGAGTCATCCACAATTTAGACACGCGTCTAAATTAAGAACTGACTATACGTCCACTTTTTGCGGCTGTCAACAAATTTCTACGCACGTTGAAATTGATTCTATGCTATTTTATTCGTGGAGGAGTCGTAGCATGGCCTACAAGAAGAGTGGTGAGACTCGAGACAGACTTTTGAAGGCCGCGGCCAGAATATTCTCGGAGCGCGGGTACTATGAGACCGACATAGGAGAGATCGCGGGCGAAGCCGGCATAGGTCGAGCTTCTTTCTATTATTACTTCGCGGACAAGGAGAAGGTGGCGCGGGCGGTATTCGATTCCTATGTCGACCGCATCATGAGCGCCGCGGAGGCGATCATCGCGAGGAATGCCGTTGTGGGCCTTCCAGATAGCCAGCGGACGGAGGAAACACTCCGGACCTTCATTGAGTATATACTGATGTTCAAATACATAGCCCTCAATCGTGCGACACACGCGGTCTACTATGACCTGGTAAATTTCGCCGATTACGATGCCGCCAACATGAACCGCCTGAAGCGGACAACCTTCAGGGATACCGGCAAGCTTGCCGCCCTGTACGGCAGGATGCTGTCCGACGATGAGATCACTGCCCTGATCATCACGACCAACGCTCAGGCAAAGTCGATATTCAAGGCAATCCTGAATGGTGTTCTGGGCTTCGACCTCGTCAAGGCGACAGACTATTTCTTCCGGCATGCCCTGCTGCCCGACATTCCAATTCCGGAACCCGAATATCGGACGCTGCTGGCGGCTGCGTTCGAGCTCTGCAACAGCGTCTCACTTGATTAGGCCAGAAAGCAGAGCCACAATCATCACTTCGATTTCTGCAGCTTCCTGGCCGCCTTGCTTCTGATCTTCCACTTGTCCTTCTCCGCCTTGCGCGCCAACGGATTGGTCTTCGTCTCGAGGAAGCGCGCCTCGGCGAGCAATTTGAGCCAACTCTGGTAGCGCTCCATGGTGATCGACCCATCAGCGAGCCCCGCCTTGACCGCGCAACCCGGCTCGTTCTGGTGGGAGCAGTCGGAGAATCGGCACGACGCGGCGGCAGCCTCAATCTCGGTGAATACGCCGCCAACACTGTCGTCTCCGAGCCAGAGCTGCACCTCGCGCAGTCCTGGTGTGTCGATGATCATGGCACCGTTGTGCAGCGAGAACAGCGTGCGCGCGGTCGTCGTGTGCCTGCCACGCTGGTCAAAGTCCCGGACCGAGCCCGTCGCGTTGAGCCTCGCTCCGGCCAGCGCGTTGAGCAGCGTCGACTTGCCCGATCCCGACGAGCCGAGCAGTACCGACGTCGATCCTGGCACGAGGAAATGAGCCATGCGTTCGAGCCCTGCACCGGTCAGCGAGCATACCGGGAAGGCCGGCGCGAAGGGGCAGGCTTCGCCGGCCGCGGCTACCAGCTCGGCAATTGCATCGCCCGCGAGGTCCGCCTTCGTCACGACGAGCACGGGAGCAGCTCCGGATTCAAGTGCCAGCGTCGCATAGCGTTCGATGCGGCGCACACTGAAGTCATTGCCCGCCGCGGCGACGATGAAGACGGTGTCGATATTTGCGGCGATCACCTGCTCCTCAACCTTGTCGTATCGAGTATCGCCCGCGGCCTTGCGCGAGAATGCCGACCGCCTTGGCAACACCGCCTCGACGATTACCGTCTCGTCACTCGATAGCCCGAGGCGTGGCCGGAGCGCCACCCAATCACCGGTGGCCGGCCACTCGCTGCCAGTGCCGCAGCGAGCGGAGAGATGGCCCGAGGGTTTGGCCTCCAGTTCCACGATTCCGTCCGCGCCACCAAGGGCGGCTACCAGGAAGGAGCCGCGCCTGACTTCCAGCACGCGCGCAGGCTCCAACCCCGCCTGCAGCCCTTGAGCAAAGAAGTCGCACCAACCCATATCGACGAGCGGAGTGCGGCCCATCGAGTGCAATTCGATCTCCATGCCGTTTGCAGTATCCATTCCTTCTTGCCCCATACAGGCCCCACGCCTTGACGCGACGCCTAATCCATGTAGACTTGTTCGGAGGCTACCTTCGAGTGCCAATCGCCGTCAATGAAAGCAGTGGCCTTTTGCGGGTGATACTTTGATTGTACCTGAAATGTAATTGTCGATTGGCCATACAGTGGCGATGATCACCATGGCGAGTGCAACAGAATGGGAGCATTGATGCAAGTAGATGTACGGACTCTCACGCTCGTGCTGGGTCTGCTTTTCTTCGTACAGACTCTGGTTCTTTCCCTGCAATATCGGATCAGCAGGGCATTTCGCGGCCAGCTCTGGATAGCCGCAGGAAACGGAATGGAAGCGCTGGGTTTCTTCTTCCTGATCCTTCGCGGCAATCAATCATTGCTTCTGCTTTCAATCCTTGGCAGCAATGCTTGCATCGCCGCGGGCATGATTCTGATATTCCTGGGTATATTGCACTTCATCGATATACGCTTCCCGCTGTGCAGAATCTGGATACTCTACGGCCTGTTCCTTCTGGTTGTACTCTATTTCTCGGTGATCCGCGACGATACGCTCGTCCGTGTCGTCAATCTGGCGATCCTGTCCGCGATAGTCAACGCGCTCGTTGCATACGCGCTTCTGATTCACGTCAACATCCATTTCAGGACTACGGCCAGAATCCTGGGCGGCATCTTCGCCGCATACGCACTTCTGTTCGTCCTGCGGCTGGCCTCTGCCCTGGCCGCTTCCCATCAATTCACATCAGTCTTCTCACCATCATTTTCACAAGGCATCTTCTACGGCGGAGCGATAGTCCTGAGCAGCCTCTACACGTTCACATACATCCTGATGATCAACCAGCGCCTGCAGAGTGAAGGGTCGGAATCGCAACGACGCTTTGAGCTCATCTTCGAGACGACGCCAGACGCCATCATGATAACCAGGCTCAATGATGGGCTGATCGTCGCGGCCAATGAGGCCTTCACCAGCATCACCGGATTCGCAAGAGATGAATTCATCAAGCGACCGATTCTCAGCCTGGGGATCTGGCCAGCCGCCGGAGAGCGCGATCGATTTGCCCAGACCCTCAAGGAGACCGGCGCATGCCACAATGAGGAATTCACCTTCCACCGCAAGGATGGAACCTCTTTCACTGGAATGGTTTCCGCGAGGACGCTTACGATGGAGGGACAACTCCATATCATCAGCGTTACGCACGACATTACGAGCCGCAAACAGTCCGAAGAGGCATTGAAGGATAGCGAGGGAAAATTCAGGGAATTGGCCGATATGCTTCCGCAAATCGTGTTCGAGACTGACGAGCAGGGCAATCTGACCTTCGTCAATAGACAGGCATATCCGCTGTGTGGCTACGCGCCGGAAGACAATCTCATAGGCGCGAGCACCCTGAGCTTCTACCCCCCGGAAGACAGGGCTCGTGCGATCGAGAACATACAGAATCGCATGGTGGGCAAGCCGATGGGAAGCAATGAATATCGAATCATCAGAAAGGATGGTTCCACCTTCCCCGCGCTGGTCCACTCCACAACCATCATGCGGAATGGGAAGCCCGCGGGGCTGCGCGGAATGATTGTGGACATTTCCGAGCAGAAGGACACAGAGGCGAAGATACGGGAGCTGTTGCAGCAACTGGAAATCGAGAAGAGATATGCCCAGGAAAGCGCGATTACCGATGGCCTGACACTCTTGTACAACCGTCGACACTTTGATGCGATGCTGCGCAGCGACTTCTTCCATAGCAAGCGAACGGGAGGCGTCTTCTCCCTTATCATGCTCGATGTAGATTATTTCAAGAAATACAATGATGCCTATGGCCACCTGGCAGGGGATGATTGCCTCAGGCATATCGGAGGGGTTCTGAAGCAGATAGTAGGACGAACTCACGATACAGTAGCCCGCTATGGAGGTGAGGAATTCGCCGTCATCATGCCAGAAACCGACGCGCGTGGAGCACTCGTCATCTCCAACCGACTCCGTGAAGGCGTCATCGAGCTGAATCTGCCCCACGCAGCTTCCGACACGGCGCCGATGGTAACCATCAGCATCGGTGTTGTCACGCTTCGGACGTCTGATCATGAGACACAGGATCAGGTGATAGCGCTGGCGGACGAAGCCCTCTATGAGGCAAAGAGGACGGGCAGAAATCGTGTGGTGCACAAGAACCTCACTGAAAGCGAAAGCCCACATCAATTCCTGCAATTGATCTGGAATCCGGGCGACAACTGTCAGAATGCCATCATTGACCAGGAACACCAGATGCTGGTGCTGCATTCCAATGAGCTTCTGGAGTGCATGATCCATGGCACCGACAGGCAGCTGCTCGTCCAGGACATGGGTAACCTGCTGGATGAGGTCATAGTCCACTTCACTGATGAGGAGAAGATCCTTGCAGAGCGGTCGTACCCTCAGTTGCACGATCACGCGGTCCTTCACAAGGCGCTGGTCGACCAAGCCTTGCAGATAATGGAAAGCTGCAAGAGTGGTACACTCTCTCAGGGAGAACTGATCAATTTTCTTGTCTATGAAGTGATAGTCCACCATATGCTGACCGAAGACAAGAAGTACTTCCCGTACGTCGCGACTGAGTATGAGCCGACATGACAGGACGCAAACCACAGCCAGGCCTAGGCCGTTCGCCGCGACATGGAATCTCCCGGCAGCCCTTGCTGCGTAACGTTATATTTTCTCCATGGCGGCCAGGCTGCTGGAGCGGAAGCGCCATATTTTCCATGCGGAGGACCGCCGATGCCGGATGCAGAGAAGAAGCGAGAGAGTAGTCGAGAACGGGTCTATAGGATAGCCGTCGGAACCGTATACCCACTGTATGTTCAGAAGGCTGAGAGAAAGGGCCGGACAAGAAACGAAGTCGATGAAATCATCACATGGCTGACTGGATATGATACGGAGGCACTTCAAAAGATCCTGGCCGATGGGACCGACTTCGAGACCTTCTTTCGTTCGGCTCCACGAATCAACCCGAATGCATCGAAGATCACGGGCTTGATCTGTGGCTGGCGAGTAGAGGAAATCGATGATGAGATCATTCAAGAAGTCCGCTACCTTGATAAACTCATAGATGAGCTGGCCAAGGGCAGAACCATGGAGAAGATACTGAGAAAGTGAGGCCCATGCTTGCTTGGCGCCGTATTCCTACAAGTCGAACGCCACTGCGATCTTCGTCCCCTCTTCTCGTTCTATCCGTATTGTTCCATTCAATTGTCGAGCAAGTGCGTGTACGAGCTGCAGCCCGAAGCCAGTCGGCTTTTCAATATCGATGGATTCCGGAATTCCCGATCCATCATCCCTGACTGAAACCACCACGCGTCCATCCTTTTCTTTGGCGGATACGATAACCAATCCATTTCGTCTGCCCTTGAAGGCATACTTCATGACATTGGTAAGGAGCTCGCTGACAATGATCCCCAGCGTCTGAAGCCTCTTCGCATCCAACATGAAGTCATCGAGATCCTTCTCTCCTTTCACATCCTTACCGTTCGGAAAGTTCTCCAAGACATCATCAACCAGCGAAGACAGGTACTCTCTGACAGACAGCTCATTGAAATCAGCTGCGCGATAGAGTTTGTCGTACAATAGAGACATGCTATGAATCCTGCTGCCAGCATCTTCCAAGGCTCTGATCGCCTCTGGTTCCGTGAGTATCCCAGCCTGAAGAGAGAGCAGACTGCCGATCGTATTCATGTTGTTCTTGATGCGATGATGAACTTCTTTCAGGATAAGTTCCTTTTCATCGAGCAAGGCGCTTATCTTCCTTTCGGCCTCTTTCTGTTCGGTGTTGTTCAAGATGAAGCAAGTAAGCCCCACGACGTCGCCATTTGATGCTCGTATCGGAGACCAATAGTCAAGCCAGCTCTGCCGCGACAGCTTCTCATCGCCATAATCTTCAACAACGACAAAACTCTCACCCGCCAAGGCTCTATCGGAATTTTCTCTTGCCCTCCTGCCATCTTCATGACTGCCAATCATTTCAAGGATGCTGGTTCCGACTCGTATGTCCTTGCCCCATATTTGCTTCATTACCTCTCTATGTCTTGAGTTGAAAGCCAGGTAGCGGTATTGCGTGTCCAGAGCGAAGACAATCACCTCTGGATGACTCTCCAATATCGAGGACAGCAAGTTGCTTGTAGATTGCAGCAGGTCTTCTGCCCTCTTCTGCTCGTCTATGTCCGCATGAGTTCCGCAGAGCCTGATTGGTTTGCCATCCACATCACGCTCATACGTCTTCCCGCAGTCCTGAATCCATTTATAGCTACCACTTCTGGTCTTCATCCTGTACTTGATTCTGAAGGAGTCAGAGATTCCTCTGTAACAGTCTCGTAGAGCTCTATCCACCATCTCACGATCATCGGGATGTTGCAGGTCAACACCTTGTTGAACGCTATCACCAATCTCTGCAAGGCCGTAATCCAGCATCTCAGCCCATCTCTGATTCCGTTTGACCTTGTTGGTCTTCAAGTCCAGCTCCCATTCGCCGAGACCATTTACCTCCAAAGCGAATTGTAGCCGTTCCTGTGTCTCTCGCAGGGCTTCTTCCGTCATCTTCCGTACGGTTATGTCCCGGCACGAGACATACGCGCCAAGATATGCGCCTGAATCATCGTATAGAAATTTCGAGTGATCCTCTCGCCAGACATATCGACCGTCGACTCGCTTGACTCGATAGGTATAGGTCAATTCTTGTCTTTTTCTCTCGATAGCCTCGTATATTGATGCGAAGAGAGCATCCCTATCGTCCGGGTGTATTTCTGGCAATATCGCATCATAACCCTTTCCCATCTCTTCTGCTTCCGAGTAGCCAAGCTGTCTCAGATAGGCAGGCGATGTATAATCAATCGTGCCTTCCGCAGTGAAGTGGACTATTCCATCTGATGTGTTTTCGCTGATATGCCGGTACTTCTCTTCGCTCTCAAGCAATGCTTCCTCGATCATCTTTCGTTCTGTAATATCCAGCGACACACCGAGAAGACCGCTTATTCCACCTTCAGTATCGAACAGAGGGATCTTGCTCGTGTCAAGCCAGATACTTGAACCGCTACACGTATGTTGGGTTTCATGAAGATGCATTACCGGTACGCCCGCGTCCAGGACCATCCGGTCTGCCTTCCAATAGTCATTGGCTTCATGTTCATTCCAGGGCATCTCATAGTCTGACTTTCCGACTATCTCTTTAGCCGACTTGAGTCCCGCCGATTGCGCAAAAGCCAGACTGCATCCCCTATAGATGGAATTTTGATCTTTCCAGAATATGACCCCGGGGAAATTATCCATTATGCTTGCAAGGAGCTGCGCATTCTCATGATCGCTCTGTGAATTCGTTTTCAAGACCTGCCTCGCATCAAACAACTCGAAGGCCATCTTGATTGAAGCATCAAGAACGGTTATGGATGAATTCTTGACCACATAGCCATAGGATGTGATTCGTTCCGTTCTTTCGACAAACTCCCGTTCGCTATGGGAAGAGACGAATACAATCGGAATGTCATGAGCGCCAAGTATGATCTCAGCGGCCTGTGTCCCATCGATGCCCTCACCCAGATTGATATCCATGAGAACAAGATCAATCTCAGGCATATTCCTTAAAGCCTCTATAGCCTTTTCGCCTGTATTGACAGTCCTGACCGCATAGCCATATTTCTCAAGTTGCATCTTCTCGGACATGGCGAGAATTATTTCATCTTCGACGAGGAGCAGTGTCTTCTGTGTGCTTTCAGGCATATCAACCTCATCCATCGCGTGGTTTGCTCGTGTATTGCATACGGAGTATAATCGAAGGCTGGCTTACTGTGAATCGAGCCGCCTCATCATCGGGGCACGCATGATCACCCCGAGATCGCGAAGCAGGGCCGCATGGCTGGAGAAGCCATTGCCTGTCAGCTCCAGGACTACCTGCGTGCAATGGCCAACGGAAAGGAGCCGCCAGGTTGATCAAGAAGTTCATCCGGCAGGAAGCGACGGGTGGCATAGCGATTGGATTCATGATATATTCGCAAGTCCCATTGGGTATCAGGGAACTGCCCTGATCGACACTGACAATTACCGCCTTGTGAGGCTCACGTGGATGCTGACAACCTGACAGAAGAGATGAAGGCGGCTGTCGCTCTGCTTGAAGACGAGAGCCAACGCCTCATCTGGATTTCCGGTCGCGCGGGCACAGGAAAATCGACCTTCCTACAGTATCTCAAAGAAAAGATTCAACCACGGAATACTGTCTATCTTGCTCCCACTGCCGTCTCCGCCCTCACCATTGGAGGGCAGACAATCCATAGCTTCTTCTGGCTCGATCCCAAGGAATCGGCATATTTTGAGACTACACTCGATCCCGACAGGGAACGACAGCTTCATCCCCGCCTGGCGATGGTTGAAATGATAGTCATCGACGAGATATCGATGGTTCGTGCGGACCTGCTCGATGAGATGGACCGACGGATGCGCAAGGCCAAGAAGCACTCAGGGATTCCCTTCGGAGGATCGCGTCTCGTACTTTTTGGCGATGCCTACCAGCTTCCGCCGATTGCACCAGATCCATTCACCGCTGCGGGGCAAATCTTCGAGAGACGGTATAAGAGTCCTTTCTTCTTTTCATCGAAGGTCCTCCGCACGAGGGCCCGAAGAATCAGCCGAATAGAGTTCACGAGAGTCTTCCGTCAGAATGAAGCGGACTTCCTCGCCGCTCTGGATCGGTGCCGCTCTGGCGAGACAACAGAAGCCGATCTGGACCTGCTCCAGTCACGCGTCCTTCCCGAAGGGAAGAAACCGCCCGCCGACCATATCGTTTTGACGGCGAGAAATGACGAGGCTCGCCGACTGAATCAGTACCGTATCAATGCCCTGCCGGGGCAGACCCGAAGCTACCTGGCAACAGCCACCGGGAATTTCGCGAACACGCTCGATGATGAAGACCTCCCCGCACCGCGCATACTTGAACTCAAGGTTGGAGCGCGCGTCATGTTCACGGTCAATCAACCTGAACACCGGTTGGTGAATGGTGCCCTTGCAACGGTCGTTGGACTGGAGGATGAACGAATACTACTCCAGGACGAAACCGGTGAGTTTGCGGTAGAGCCCTACGTGTGGAAGAAGCTTCGCTTTGCACTACGATCAGGTCGACTCGTGGAAGAGACCAGCGACGAATACAGGCAATACCCTTTTGTACTTGGTTGGGCCATTACAATCCACCGGGCACAGGGACGTACACTGGAGAATGTCTTTGTCGACCTCTCTCGGGGAGCCTTCGCGGCAGGTCAGGCCTATGTGGCAATATCGCGTGTGACACGACTTGAGGGACTCCTGCTTCGTACACGTCCCCGTGCCCGCGATTTCTTCATCAACGAACGAGTAACTGACTTCCTGGATTATATCAAGGCAAGTCCTGACAGTGCGAGCACCTGAAGAGACTCCGACAGCCTGCCCTCTGGCATACTGGTCGCATCGAGAGGGCGATGATCTCTTTGCATCCCCGCTCCAATCCATCAACACAACAGAAGACAACCATCATGCTCGCCTGATGGAGGGTACCGCCTCTTCAATGTCCCTTGGCGAATGCCCTCAAGAAATCAACCTGCAGCCTATCTTCGGCATAGGAACCAGCTTCACTTACAATCCGAACCGCTTCCTCAAGCTTGACACCAAGTTGTATCAGGATGGCACAAGCGACGGTGCCCGTCCGCCCGATGCCAGCTGCACAATGCAGAAGCATCACCTGCCCTCTGGACAGCTCGTTGGCCGCAAAATCAACAAAGGTTCCGAAGGCGACAGGGTTGTCGGGGACTCCGTAATCCTGAATGGGAAAGTGCAGTTCTTGCCATCGAATGGACCTCATCTCGATCGCATCCCAATACCCTGGTGATTCCTCCGCCGTCTCCTCATCGGAAGTGAGCCTGACGACTGTGGATATATTCTTCGATGCGATCTCCCGGACATCATCAGCATACCGCGTATCCCGACCAGGCATCGAATGCAGGTAGAGCTTTCCCCTGATTCCTGCTGGCAGAGGAAGATTCCTGAATGACATTACGCCCACCCTTCCATGGCAAGATTGAAATCGGCCGTGTATCCGGAATGAGCCGTGCAGAGCAACCTGACTCCCTTGAGCCTGGCAAGCTTGATGATGGAGGCCTTCCTCTGCTCGTTGTCGATGCTGATCAACTTGAAATCGATGACGGCCCTGCCCTTCTTCAGGTTCATTTCATCACCGACGACAAGGATGGAGTCGTTTATCAGGAACGACATTGAGCCGGCGGTATGTCCCGGCGTCGATATGCACCTGATCCTGGCGGTTTCGATCAGCATCTCCTGCCCATCCTCAAGGGTTTCATAGGCAAATGGCAAGGGCTTGCTGTGCACCTTGCCAAAGAAGCGTGGAACAGTCCCATCCAGCATTGACACCTCCGCTCTCGATATATGAGCTTTGGCATTCGGCAATGCCCCGACACCACCGACATGATCGGGGTCAGAATGGGTGCAATAGACATTCTGAACCTTCGAGGCATCGAGGTTCAGCCGCTTCATCTGTGCAAGAAGGGTACTCTTGCTGATTCCCGCATCAAAGGCCACCAATGAATCGCCAGCGTCCAGGACATAGCTGGCAACATATCCAAAATTCAGTATGGAGAATCCGTTCGATATGTACTGGGTTCCTTGAATCATGAAGGGCATGGAGACCTCCTCGACTTGAGCGCCATATTGCTAGTATAGGACACGACCGAAGCGTGAAACAGTGGCAATTGTCAAGGTCGCTTTCAGTGTTCCGGTCGTGGTCGGTTTCAACTTCCCGGCTCCGGTCAAGTACTCGAACAAATGACCGCCCGAGGCAGGCCATCCGACGATTAGCCGATCCTGCTTGCGGCACGAGTCCGTCATGAGCCTCACCATGTGAGCGCGGTCATGCAAGCGGCCGAATATATCCGTTGCGCCACTCTGTCAGATATGAGTCCGGCCCATATGCAAAAGGACTTGCCGGAGCTCATGCTGATGGATCCGATGTCAGGCATCGCATTCGCGAGCCGGGAGCATACGCCTGCCTGATCTGTGCCTGATGGCACATACCTGATTTCATCGAGCAGAGGCAGGCGCGGCTTCCTGGGCCATGCGAGCCGCTGCTCCCGCACAGGCGGCAGACCGATAGCCGAGGCATTGCGCGCCCATGGCGGATCCCTAAACCAGCCAAAGCCAGTGCCTATTGAGATGCGAAATATTTCTTTACAATGGCAACATCCTGTTTCTCATCTCCATTCCGAACAGTGTGTTCTGGATAACCAGAATTTGCGCGCCATTATGCCAATACCATTCTCCGTACACTTCGAGGCTGCAGCGAGCAACTCACCCGCATGAGCCGAGGCGATGCGTGTCCGCTCCAATCAATCCAGCTCTGCTTATGCTCTGCCTACTCTGATCAACTGAAGAATAGATTCGATATGGTGAAGCCATGACACTCTACTATGCTGCCCCCATCGATACACGGCTCCACGGGGAGGCTACCAAGACAGCCCAGATCGGCTTTTCGGTTCCGGGAGATCGGACTGACAGGTCTGCCCTCCGCTCTCGTCGAAGCACTGCCGTATTCGATCCGTATCGCGCACCGCGTCTTCTTCTCCGGGATATCTTCACCTGCCCGAGCTTCCTGCGTGTCATGGAATATGTCACCTGTCAGATTGTCGAGGATCAGGTCGGGGAACGAGTCAGGCACATCATCGATCCAGAGGAAGCCTCTGCGATCATTGTCTATGGTGCCCGCAACGACCCGTCCCCATCTGATTTCGGCCTCTTGCCTTCAGGCAACCAAAGGATTCCAGTCACGCATGATGATCCGCCACTGACGGTTCAAGAGAAGGGGGAGATGACTGCGGCAGGGCTGGCTTGCCGTTCGGTGATCTTCCCTCCAGGACAGTGACAGGACCATAACGAGCATTATGGGAAGTCTGGCTGATCGGGTTGATATTCCGGAAGGCGCTTCGTGAAAAGGGGATCGGTCCATCAGGAACACGGTGTCGCGCTTGTCCGACTCCCCAAAACCATTCGTTTTCCTGCCAACATCGAGCTGCGCATCCATGCCGGGCTGATCGGCGGGTAGCAAGACGAAATCGCTTCCACGGTGACTGCAAGCGTTCGGCTTCCTGGATACTGTGGTTCCTCGAAGCTTGTTACAGATTGCCGCAGGCACCATGGCTTGGGGTGCCATACGACATGGAACACATCATGATGGATATCCGGTGCCGCCATAACAAGCTTCGTGATACTACCAGTACCAAACGCTCGCGAACTGTGTTCTTCCCCGCCTCGTTCAAAATACAAGAGGCCACGCTTTCGCGTGACCTCTTGTATTTTAGCAGGGGTAGGACTCGAACCTACGACCTCCGGGTTATGAGCCCGACGAGCTGCCAACTGCTCTACCCTGCGTCGATGTTGAGCAAAATATACATAAAACGAGAAAGAATGTCAAGGGATGCCAAGAATGCAAGCATACCGGGCATGCTCCGGCAGCTGGCGCAGCCGCAGCTTATGGCTTCCGAGCCAGTGCCGACTCGATACGTGACCGAAGCTCGTCGAGCACAAAGGGCTTTGGCAAGAGACCATCGAACAACCCGGTTCGTTCCAGCGGCTTCGGGTCGGAGCCGGTAACGATGATCAGGCGGGTGTGTCTGGCCCTTGCCTGGTCGAGCTCCCTGATGCCTGTCGCGGTTGCCACACCATTCAGGTGTGGCATCTCGTAGTCGAGCAAGACGACATCATAGTCGAACGACCGACACGCAACCAAGGCGGCCTCGCCATCGCAAACCGCATCGGATTCCCACTGAAGCCTTCCGAGCATGCGCCGCAGCAGTTCACGATTCAGCTGGTCATCCTCGACGACAAGAGCCTTCATGATCAGGCCGCTCCACCGCCATCATGCCTCGGCAGTGCTGAATCCAGCATCCGCGCGATCCTGTCCAGCAATCCACCCAGGACTGATCTGTCTTCATCGGCATAATGTTCCAGGAAGAGTCGGACCATTTCCTGTCCGGTGGCACACGGAATCCGCATGAAGGCTCCAGAAAGGACGGCTGCCTGCACCTTTATGTCGACCTTGGCGGTGCTCGTGCCGGCGAGCGCCAGCGAGATCGCGGCAATGGCGGACTCCACCGCAATTCTCGTCTTGTCCAAGGCGGTGGCGTTGCCATCCAGCCGTTCGCTCACGGCCCCGCCGCCGACCGCGATAGTCTCACGCTCAACCATGGCGGCATTGAGAGCTGCCGAGAATTTACCTATATCGGTTGGCTTGGGAAACACGATCGAGAACAAGTCTTCGAGACGGCCCATCGATGACTGATCCTGAGCCGTCATCGCGAAGAGTGGCATCGAAGGTGAATAGCGCGTTCCCGCATAGGACCGTATCGCCTTTGCCAACTCAGCTCCGCTGTAACCAGGCATCTGGATGTCCAAGAGGCCGGCATCGACATACTTGGTCTCCAGCACCCGGAAGGCTTCGGCGGCGCTCGATGCGCAGTGCACCCGGTAACCATTGTTCTCTATCAAGGTGCGCATGTATTCGAGGTTCACTTCATTGTCATCGACGACAAGAACCGTGTAGCGAGCGGTGGATCCGTACGAGATCTTGGTCGGCGCACTGACCGGCACGATGATAGTAAACTCGCTGCCCGATCCTGGCTCGCCGCTCAGCCGGATCTCGCCGCCAAGCACCCGTACGACGTTCCTGGCCAGCGCCAGACCAATACCGACGCCCTTGGAGACCGTGCCACTCGACAGTTCGGCTCTGGAGAAGGGGCGGAACACCCTGTCCCGATCTATCGCGCGGATACCAGGTCCGGTATCGACGACGCGGACCTTCAGGTGCGGTATGTTGCCTTCGGGATGTTCTATCGCCGCAAGTACCGAAACGGAACCAGACTCCGTATACTTGACAGCATTGTCCAGCAGTATGGTGATGACGCGATCGAGCCTGTCGGGATCGCTCTCCAGCACTTCATTCGATTCGATGGAGAGGTGGAACTCGAGCCCCTTCGCGGCAGCTGCGAGCCGATATGGCTGACAGGCGCGCTCCATGAACGCCGCGAGCGGAAATGCAAGGCGCTGCACCTTGATGCTGGAGTTCTCCGATCGCACGTAATCAAGAATACCGGTCAGCATCTCCAGCAGGGTCTGGGCGTTCAGCAGAATCGACGAGAGCCTCGCCGGCGCATCCGTCGATGGCGCTTCCAGCAGATGTGCGGCGGACATGATGCTGTTGATGGGATTCTTGAGTTCATGAGTCATGCTGGAAAGGAAACGGGACTTGGCTTGATTGGCGGTTTCGGCCGCTATCTTCGCATTGCGCAAGAGATCTTCCATCGTCTTGCGCGCACTGATATCTTCTACAATCGCTATGGCATGGGTTATCGCGCCAGCCGGCGAGCGGACGGGAGCCACGGCAAGCGTGGCCCAGAACTGTCCACCGGCAGATCGTGGGATCAGAACCTCGTCCTTCGAGTCAAAACCATCCTGGACACGTCTTGCTATGCGGTCTGCCTTGTCTGACTGCAATGCTACGAAATTGAAAATGTTGGCACCTATCACCTCCGGAGGACCGAAGCCGGTCAGCATGAAGAAGACCGGATTCACATATTCGATCTCGAAGGAATGGTTGAGCACGAAGACGCAGGCGCTCAGCTGGTCGATCGCCTGGTACAGCTTGCGGAGCATTTCCTCCGATTTCCTGCGCAGGGTGATGTCCCTGATGATGCCGACCGTGCCCTTAAAGTCTCTCCGGTCATCTCCCGTGTACTCACCAACCGATGATATCTCGCCATAGGCGATGACACTGCCTATGATGTCGAATGATCCCCCGGCCATGCCTGCCTTGCGGCGCAGACGGACTTCAAGATCCGAGGTGCGGCGGCTGAAACCCCTTCGTTCATTGAACAGCTTGGGGCTGAGCGCGAGGCCCGTCGTGTAGCCGATATATTCGGGCAACACCCTGTCTCGATCCACGGCGGCGGCGTCATCATCATTGAGCAGGACCGAATAGTGCTTGCCAACCAGATCGGCGGGGACATACCCGAGCATCGATACCGATTCGTTGATGAAGGTGATAATACCATCGGGATCGAGTTCATAGACTATGTCGGGCAGGGCCTGCACCAGTTCCTCATAGCGCTGGCCGATGTCGGCTACGGCCCGTGTGATACCAACACCCTTGCGGGCGGAGGCGACACATCCGGAGACCCAGATGGCCACATCGACGAAGGGCCTCGGTTCGGATCCGAGCGGGAAGAGCACATAGCCGTGTGCGGTGGCCAGGGCGGTCAGACTCTCATCGGGCTCGGGTCCGACGATGATCGCCACGAGCGGATCGTGGCCGTCGCATGCGACATCGGCAACCAGACGCGCCATGGCCGGATCGGCCACGATGATATCGACAGCAGCGCCGCGGGCCGGGAAGATGGCATCCTTGAGGAACCTGGCGCCAGCCAACACGTCCAGACTGGCTCCCGTGACACGGGATCTGAGTTCCCGCGCAAGGCGCTCAGCCAGGCCATGATCCCTGACCGCGACACCGATCTGCGGCGTGATTGGCTTTGTCATGCCTTCTACCATGCTTCTTTCATCCGTTCATTGCAAGCATCCACCATGGACTATCGCTTGCCAAGTGAGCGCAGCGCCGCCATCAATGACGGATCGGCCATTACCTCTTCCAGGGCAGGGCGCATGCGCCACGTCCAATTGAAGCCATCAACACTGCCGGGTACATTGATTCTATCGGCACGAGCGTCTCCAGACATGAACCGGGATGCCGTATCCAGAACATCCTGCATAGGCGCCACGTACAGCATCGAAGGCGCCTTGGCCAGAGCCTTGAGCACGGTCAGCGTGGCGCTGGCATCGAGCCTGTCGGGGATCGGTTGCAGCTGCGGGCAGTATGCGCGCGCAAATGGCTCGCGCCCCTCCTCATGCTCCCACCAGTCACGCAATGTCGACGTATCATGGACACTCGGCGTGCAGACCGACAGTTCACCGTAGGTGCGCAAGGCCTTGAATGGCTGGCCCGGCTCATCCCAGCGGCGCATCCATCGCGGTACGCGCAACCCTGGTATGCCAAGCTCCTCGAGCACGCGCGGTACGCAGTCGGGCACCGCGCCCAGATCCTCGGCGCAGGGCAGCATGGCCGATGCCGATTTGAGCATGGACAGCAGGGCATGGCCCCGTACCTCCCAGCCGCGCTCGGCCTGCGCGCCCGCCCGCTCGACCATCCCTCCAAACGCGGTCCGTTCGGATTCGGACAGGCTTGCCCAGGCGCGACTCTGCCGATACAGCCAGGCAGGCGCGTAGCGTCCCGACTCGATAGGCAGAAGCGCGCGGTCGACCCAGCGCGCCTTGAGGAAGGCGGTGGCCGCCGCACCCAGGCCAAGCCCGCCGATGTCCGCCTCGCCGCGTATGGCGCGCTTGAACAGGAACAGGTCTTCCGATCCTATCCGGTCAAGCGCCCTGTCGACTGCCGCTTCCGCCTCGGCAGCCGACTCACAGGCCGCCCGCAGCTCCGCGCCAGGTATGTGCGGCTCGGAAAGCCAACGGATTCGTTCCGTCGGAAATCCGGCCGCCAGCAATTCGGCATCGGCAAGCACCGGGCCCGGTATGAACCGCCCGAGGCTTCCGGTCTCTTCCCGATCACCGAGAGCCCATATCCTGAAGAATCCCAGCACGTGGTCGATCCGGTACGCCGAATAATAGGTGTCGGCGGCGGCGATGCGTGCCTTCCAGAACGAGTAGCCGTCTCTGGCCATCGCGTCCCAATCCCATATCGGAAAGCCCCAGTTCTGGCCGGTGGCCGAATACATGTCGGGCGGTGCGCCCGCCCGCATCGACGCGTCAAAATAGGACCGCCGTGACCAGACATCGGCGGAGTCATCGTTCATCAAGATGGGGATATCACCGAGCAGCACGACACCGAGCCGCGCAAGCTCCTGAGCCGCCGCCGAGAACTGACCGGCCGCGCGCATCTGCACCCAGGCGTGGAACAGCTGTTCCTCCGCCGCCGCGCTCTCGTTCCACAGCGACTCGATTTCCGCACTGTCAGGATCGCGGTGCGCGGACCACTGCCGCCACGATCGCTCGCCCTGATCCGACTTCAGCCGTTTGAAGACGGCGTACGCCTTGACCCAGGCATTGTCCGCGATGAACGAGCGCAACTCCGGGTCCGCGGTTATCTTGGATCGACTGGCCGCGTACACGGCGCGCAGCGCGGCCAATTTGGCTTCAAGACAAGCATCGTATGGAAAACGTTCGCCAGGGGTGGCCTCCGCGGCAAAGCGGTCGAGGGCGGCGATCGCGCCAGGCGCAGCCGCCGCCTCCGGGACATCCTTGACTCGCAGGTACAGCGGATGGAGCGCGAATGCGGACAACGCCGAATACGGCGAACTCTGGCTGCCCGTATCGTTGACCGGCAGTATCTGTACGAGGCCGGCACCACCGGCTGCACAGAAGCGGGCAAACGGCACGAGATCGGGATACTCGCCAACCCGCCATCCATCCTGAGTTCTGATACCGGCCAGGGGGATCGCTATTCCAAAAAGCCTCGTACCCGCCGCTGCATACCGCATGATCGACCTCCAATACCGTGATAGCCCATATCAGTCTCGGGAATCCGAAGCTTCGGCCGTTCCGAAGAGCGCCTTGATGGCAGCGCCCACCGATGCGACATGCGTCCAGTCATCGACTGACTCGGCGCTCGCCTCGCGTGTTTCCGGAGGACCGACCACGCGGGCCAGACCCATCGCCCTGGCAGCCCTTGCCCGGCCTGACATCCGCCTGACCGGACGCACCTCGCCAGCCAACGACACTTCACCCGCCAGCACGACGCCGGCAGGTACCGGCAGGCCGGTTCGCGCCGAGTACAGCGCCGCGGCCAGCGCCAGATCGACGCCAGGCTCCGTCAGACGGATGCCACCGGCAACATTCACATAGATGTCCTGATCGGACAGGCGAAGCCCGGCATGCTTCTCCAGCACGGCCGCCACGCGGGCGACTCGCGCCGGCTCGATGCGTTCCGAGTAGACGCGCGACAGCGAAGCCTTGCCAGGAACGACCAGCGCCTGGATCTCCACCAATATGCATCTGGTGCCTTCCCAGGTAGCCGCAATCGCGGCCCCCGCGGGCGCGCCGCCCTCGCGCCGGACCAGAAACACGGCCTCGGGGTCAGACAGTTCAGCCAGGCCGCGTTCGGTCATCGTAAACAGCCCCACCTCGTCGGTCGATCCGAAGCGATTCTTGGCCGATCGCAGGAAACGCACATCGGATTCGCTCTGCTCGAACATCAGCACCACATCCACGGTGTGCTCAGCGGCCTTGGGCCCCGCGATGATGCCATCCTTGGTCACGTGCGCGACGAGGAAACATGCGCTGCCGCGCTCGCGGGCCCAGTCAGACAATTCAAGCGAGCAGTATTTGACCTGATTGGCGGTGCCCGGAACAGCCCCGGCCTCCGAGGACGATAGGGTCTGCAACGAATCGACGACGAACAGCGCAGGCTTGACCCGCTCAAGGGCGGCGAGCGCTTCGGCCAGATCACCCGTGCACAGCACCTCCAGCCCTTCGCGCCGCAGGCCGAGCCGGTCGGCCCGCAGCCGTATCTGGGCCGCGCTCTCTTCGCCGGAGATGTAGAGCACACGGCCCCTGACGCCGGCCAGCGCGGCTATCTGCAGGAGCAGCGTACTCTTGCCAATGCCCGGCTCGCCGCCGACGAGCACGCTGGAGCCGCGCATGATGCCGCCGCCCAGGACGCGATCGACCTCGACGAGCCCCGAGCTTGTCCGCGAGCCCTCGGCCGGATCGACCGCGTCGAGCGGCACCGAAAATTTGTGCGTCCGCACGGCGCGTCCATCGGCAGCGGGCGCCGCGCTCTCGCGCATGGTGTTCCATTCGCCGCATTCGGGGCAGCGGCCAAGCCACTTCGCCTCCCGGTGCCCGCACGAGACACACTCGTATCCGATCTTCGCCGGTTTGGCCGTCATGCTCCCTACAGTCCCAGATCGAGGTCGATCTTGGCCCGCGTCACGGCAAGAACCTCGGCGGTCGATACCCTGATCAGCTTCAGAAACAGCTCATACCGGTCGGCGCGCCTGTACAGTGTCGACGAGACCATCACATCGGCGCCCAGCAGGCTGCCAACCTTGGCCACGCTGCCTTCATCGACAAGGCCTGACAGCTGCAGCTCCAGCTCCGCCAGAACCTTCTGCAGATCCTTGCGCTCCACCGGCTTCCAGCGCTTGGCCTCCGCGGCAGCCATCAAGAGCCGTTCGCCGAAGTACTCGGCGGTCGGGCCGAAGCCATCGCCCGAAACCGCGACCGGGAGCACGACGCACGGCGTGGCGGCCGTAATCTGGTAGGTGGAATAGTCAGCCAGGTTGCCGATAGCCTCGCCAAAGAGCGTGCTCAGCGTCTGGTCACGGCTCTCATCCTTCACCGCACGGGCGTCGAAGTATTCATCCGGTACCGATATCGGAACATCGGACAGGTTTGCGACTTCTTCCTTGACGAACTTGATGATGATCGATTCGAGCTTGTCGGTCTGGAAATTCGAACCGGTATGGTGGCTGACCGAGCCTTCCGCCCCGCCGGCCGATTCGCCGCGCTCACCGTACGTCAGGAATATGTACCGGGCGTCGGTGAGCTGCGCCACCTGCCTGAGCACGTATTCCCCTTCGAGCGGCAGGCCGCCTGTCCCGATGGTGTACAGCTTGATGGCCTTGGCACGGGCATCGCTGGCGGCGCTCACATAGGTATAATCCCGGCCGTAATCGAGATGGGCCTCGGCATCGGTGACCACAAAGGCGAGACGCAACCCGTTCTTGTTCCACGCAACCCGATTGACCGCATCATCGAGGGCAGACTCCAGGTCCTCGGGACCATCGCCTCCGCCATCCGCCGTAACCGGCGCCAGCTTGCGCTGGAACGCATCCAGGTCATCGGTCAGCGGCACAACCCGTGTTATGTACTCATCACCATGATCCTTGTACAGCACGAGTCCGAAGCGGATCAGCGGCCGGGGCTTCAGCTCGGCAAGATTGGCGTGGATTATGTCGATGGTCGACTTGAGCCGTTCGATTTCCTCGCCCATCGAGCCGGTCGTATCCATCACGAACAGCACATCGAGCGGGACCGGCGAGGGTACCACACGTACGCCGCCCAGCCGTATCTCGACCAGCCGGGGTCCATCACGCTGGACAGGCGCTCGGGCAGACAGTGCGCCCGCCTCGACGCGCACCTCATAGGATGATGCCTTTGATCCAAGCGCGGCCGGATAGAAGCGGAATCCACCATCGGCATAGGTGAGCCCGGCTGCCAGATTCGATCCGCCAGAGCCGACAGTCACCTTCGCGTTGGCCACCGGTTTGCCGGCCGAATCGAGCACGCGGACGGTTATACGCTCGCTGACGTCATACACATAATGGGGCACCGAGTCGTATTCCTTGAGGAAATTGACGAAGTAATTGAATTGCTGGTTGTCATCGGAATATCCGGCCTTGAGGCCCGAAGCCGACGGCACGGAGGAGGATTCGCCGAGGCCCGGAACGCCCGATGCGGCCTTGGACTCGCCTCGCGCCGGGGTGGTCGCTTCCTTGGAGAACTCCATGGAGGGGCTTGCCACCGACGACGCATCATCAACCGGCTTCGGAGCGGCAGGTTCCAGAACCGGCGATACATCCGGCTTTGCTGCCGGAGCCGCAAGGCCCGCGTCTCCCAGTCCCGCACATGAACCAAGCAAGAGAGCACACAGTATCGAAACCGATAGCATTGCGCGCCGCATCATGGCCTCCTTCTGTCTGTATTCAAACGAAAGGTCCTAGAGCACCAGAACCCGCCTGATTGTCTCGGACTTCACACCAAACAACCGCCTGAAATCTTCTTCCTTCGAATACGTGGTGCCCGCCTTGGCGTTGAATATCGCGGCGAAGGCGTGCAGCTCCTCGGGCTTGCCCGAGAACACCGCCGAAGCGAACGCCGAGCGGTATAGCCCCGCTTCGGCCAGCTGCGTGGTCGTCATCGACCCGTAGCTGGCCTTGGCCTTGCCATCGACGATTGCCGTTTCGCCATCGTAGCCAATCGTGAATATGAAATCTTCCCGTGACAGCATCGAGTCACTCCTTAAAGAAAAAGGCCGGAACCGGCGCCAACGCGCACGATACCAGCCTTGATGATACACGCCGCCCCGTGGCGGCGCAACAGGCTATGCCTTGCTGAAGCTGTCCTTGCCGGCGCCGCACATCGGGCACACCCAATCGGCCGGCAGGGCCGAGAATGCGGTCCCGGCGGGGATCTTGCCGTCGGGATCGCCGACTGCGGGATCGTAGATATAACCGCATACATCACATACGTACTTGTCCATGGTGACTCTCCTCGCTTACGCTTCGGCCTTCCAGAGGCCGTGTAGATTGCAGAATTCGCGAGCGGCAACCCGCTTCGCTTCGATGTGGAATGTGGCCTCGGGCTTGTCCCCGGGCTTCAAATTGGCCCGGTAGACCTTGCCATCGGCGATCAGCTCGATCCATTCGATATAGTGCTTCTCTTCCATTGGATGCGCAACCGCCCCAACCGTCACACGGAAGCCGCCGGCGATGCGCTCGATGACGGGCACATGCTTCTCCTTGGCTCCATCGCTGGTGTTTTCCTTGAGCAACTTCATTGGAACGCCGCAGCACACCAGCTCTCCATCGGCCGCATGCAGTACTTCGACTATATTGCCGCACTTCTCGCACTTGTACACCTGCGTGATCGCTGTCATTCTCGTCTTCCTTTCTTACCAGTTCTCGCCGAGCTGTTCGAAATATGATTGCGGATGAGCGCATGCGGGGCAGGCCTTGGGTGCTTCCACAGCCTCGATGATGTAGCCACAGTTCAGGCAGCGCCACACGATCGGCTTGCTCTGCTTGAAGACGAGTCCCTTGTCGACATTCGCCTTGAGCGCCTCATAACGCTTGGCGTGCTGCTTCTCCGCAACCGCAATCGCCTCGAACACGGTCGCGATGGCATCCAGCCCCTCGGCCTTGGCCGTCTTGGCAAAGCCCGGGTACATCTCTTTCCATTCGTAGTTCTCGCCACCCGCCGCTTCCAGCAGATTCTCGGAGGTCGTACCTACCGGTCCGGCGGGGAACGTGCCGGTAACGGTGATCGTGCCGCCTTCCATGAACTTGAAGAGTCGTTTGGCATGCTCTTTTTCCTGGCTTGCAGTCTCTTCAAAAATGGCGGCTATCTGCATGAAACCTTCATCGCGAGCCTTGCTCGCAAAATAGGTATAACGATTTCTTGCCTGCGACTCACCCGCGAACGCCGCCATGAGGTTCTTCTCGGTCTGAGTCCCCTTTACACTTTTCATGCCTGCCCCTCCATCTCAATGATGCGGCGCCATACGGCGCCGGAACCGCAATGGCATACCGGAAAGAGTATAGTAGAAAATCGACGAGTACGCAATCTGATTGCTGGTTCCTCGAAGCTTGTTGCAGAGCTGCCAACCATACTACGCGTTGATCGGGAGATCCATGCCGGTCGCAGGAGAAAGCGCAAGTGCGGGGGCGTGATGGAGCGTTATGCGCCGCGGAGGCTCATGATGAAGACGAGCGAGATGACGTACGAACGCACAGCCGCGCCATACCCGGAGGAGCTGGATATCAGAGAACGAATACTGCAATCGGGCACGCCCTCGGTAGCCGATTTCGAGTTGCTGGCAGCGATTCTCGGTACCGGTTCGCGCGGCAAGGAGGTGCGCGTCCTGGCCGCCGAGATCCTGGCAGGGTGCGACTTTACGACAGGGGTGCCGTCGATAGCCGCGCTCGTGGCCATACCGGGGCTGGGCAAGGCACGGGCCTGCCGCGTGGCAGCCGCACTGGAGCTGGGAAGACGCTTCTTCGGGGTCCGGGAGCGGCGCATCGGCTGCCCGGAGGACGCGTGGCAGCTGGTGCGCCACTTTGACGACAGGAAGCAGGAGCGCTTCCTCTGCTGCACGCTGAACGGCGCTCACGATGTGATTGCGGTACGCGTCGTCACGGTTGGCTTGGTCAACCGGACCATCGTCCACCCGCGTGAGATCTTCTCGGAGGCGGTTGCGGACCGGGCATGCGCACTCGTGGTCGCACACAATCACCCGAGCGGCCGGCTCGAGCCGTCACCGGAGGACCGGGAGATCACGGAACGGCTCAAGAGCGCAGGAGAGTTGCTCGGCATCCCCTTGCTCGACCATCTCATTTTCTCTCATGAAGCGTTCATCAGCATGGTCGAACAAGGCTACATGGAGGCGCCCCGGCTGTGAATGAAGGTGGCGTGACGGTCAGTCGACCACGGTAGGCTCCTCGGCCCCTGTCCTCGGCTTTGGCCGGCCAAAGATTCCCTTGAGCATCTCGCCGATGACGTTCTTCCTGGCGGTGATGCGCGCTCCGGTAAATGCGGTGACATCCCGCTCGGTGCCCGCGCACAGCATGACATCATCGGTGGCAAGCCGGTACTTGGGATCGAAGTACTCATATTCGTCTCCCACCTGCTTCCGTATGGCGACGACATTGATGCCCTTGGACTGCCTGAAGTTCGCTTCTATCAGGGTCAGGCCAATGTACCGTTCCGGTACGCCGACCTCTGCCAATACCAGGCTGGGGCTGATCGCCATGAACGAGAACAAGGAGCTCGACACAAGCATGGGCACGATCTTCGTCGCCGCCTCCAGGGCGGGATAGACGATCCTGGTCGCCCCGACCATCTCAAGAATTTCGCCGCGTTCCTGCGTGTCGGCGCGGACGATAATCTGCCTGGCGCCAAGCTTCTTGAGGGCATTCGTCACGACGACCGCAACCTCTATGTTGTCGCCCACATCGACGATGGCGACATCGATAGACTCGGGTATGATCCTGGACAGCGCCTGTCTGCTCAATGCGTCGGTAATATACGATTTGGCCGCCAGATCCTTGTACTTCTCTACGATTTCCTTGTTCTTGTCTATGATGATGATCTGGTCCGTCGCCTCCGACAGCTTCTCCAGAACGCGGACGCCGAAGCTACCCAGACCAACAATCGCATATTGGCGCACCATGGCCGATCCTCCTAACCCAGCAGCAGATTCTCTCGCGGGAACTCCGCGAACCGCTCAACGCTCTGCGATGGCCGCGATATGGCCATGGCAAACAATCCTATCCTGCCGATGAACATCGTCGCGACCAGCACGACCTTCGAGGCCGATCCAAGGCCGGCCGTGATGCCACGGGACAGACCGACGGTACCGAAGGCGGAGACGGTCTCGAACAGGATGTTTTCGAACCTGCCGCCTGGCCCCTCCAGCGCCAAGATCAAGACGAATGCCGCACCAATGATGACGAGCGACTTGACGAGCACCGAGAGTGTCCGTGCGACCAGGTGCGCTCCAAGCGCGCCGCCCCGGTAGGTGATCGACCCGTCGTCCTCATGGCTCTTGAAGGCGGCGGCGAATGCCACGAATATGGTCGTCGTCTTGACACCACCGGCCGTAGACCCGGGAGAACCGCCCGTGAACATCAGGAAGATCGTAAGGGCCACCGAAGGAAGACCGATCGAAGCCTGATTGATCGTATCGAAGCCCGCGGTTCTGGTCGTAACGGACTGGAACAGCGCCGCAAGGAATTTCCCGGGAAGCGTCATCGCCGCATAGGCACCATCGAATTCAAGCATGTAGAAGGCAGCCATGCCGCCTAGTATCAGGGTGCCGGTCATCGCAAGGGCTATCCGTGAGTGGTAGCTCAGGTGGCGTTTCGTCCGCATGAAGACCTCGGAGATATCCTGGAGCACCACGAATCCGATACCGCCAAACACGATCAGGAGCATGAACGCCAGGTTCAGCACCCAGTCACCGGCAAAGGCCTCAAGACTGTTGCTGAACGTCGAGAATCCTGCATTGCAGAAGGCGGAAATGGCATGGAAGGCGGCCGCGAACCCATAATCATGGATTCCAAGTGCCTTGAATCGTTGTCGTATCAGGAAGAAGCCCAACCCCTCGATGCCTGCCGTCGTCAGGATGATATTGCGGATCAGGTGACGGGGATTCGAGTCTACCTCGTCAACAAACATGTCCTTGATGAGGCCGCGGTTGACCAGCGATACCTTTCGCCTGGGCATCGCTATATACAATGTCGCGAAGGTAACGAGACCAAGGCCTCCAAATTGGATCAGAAGCATGATAACGGTCTGTCCGAAGTGGCTGAATTGCGCGGTGTCGACGACGATGAGGCCGGTTACACATACCGCGCTTGTCGCCGTGAATACGGAATCGAGCAGCGACAGGCGCGCTTCGCCATTCCAGGACCAAGGCAGCAGGAGCAGCCCTGATCCGACCGCTATCATCACGACGAAGTACGATACGATGCTAAGCTTGTCTGGCGCAATTCTGATCCGCATTGGCGTGATGATACCACGCGGCGCAAGCGGCCAACAAGCCGAGCAGGACTCCCGTCGATCGGTCGCGTCAGCATACTCTGGTTTTTGCCTCTCATCTCCATTACACTATGTGACCATGAAGCGGATTCCACCGATTTCGTCAGCCAGGACCGGGAACGACTTCGATGATATCACCCATGCAAAACAGCTGAACCAGCTGCTCGAAGCGGCACTCGATGCGACCGATCTGCAATCGATGGCGAGCGCCATCGCCGATCGCATGGCGGCCATGATCGATGCGGATAGATGCTCCATAGCCTTCTGGGATCAGGAGCGCCGGGTCGCGATTCCGGCAAACGAATACGCTGCCTACAGCAAGACGTATACATCGCTTCACCCCGAGGCAGGCGAGCGTACCCTGACCGAATCGGTCGCCACGCTTGGGCACGCACTGGCCATAGAGGATGCGCTGCATTCCGAGCATGTCAGTTCCCGCATAGCCGCCGGTTTCGGAACCGTCTCGGTGCTCGGCCTGCCCATGATTTCGAACGGACGGACACTGGGCGCCATCATACTCAGTTTCAAGCAGGCCCACCACTTCACCGAGCTCGAGATTGCCCGATGCGAGCGAGCCGCTCGTTACATATCGTTTGCGCTGACCAAGATGGTGCTGCTCGACGAAGAGCACCGCCGCACTGACGAGCTGTCTGCAATCACGCATATCGGCATGGTGATCAGTTCCGGCCGCGATCTGGACACGGTGATGCGGACGATTTTCGAGCAATGCAGGAGCATCATCAGTCTGGATACCTTCTATCTCGCCCTATACGACGAGGCCAGCGACGAACTGAGCTTTCCCATATTCCACGACAACGGGGTCATGATATCCTTTCCATCGCACAGCCTGCAAAGGAATCCCGGCATCAGCGGTCAGATCATCAGGTCCCGCTGCTCGCTGAGCATCAGCGACGTGCTGGATCCAGTCATACAGAAGAAATACAACGCCTTGCGCTCCGGCGGCATTCCGTCCCGCGCGTACATCGGAGTCCCGTTGCTCTATGGCGACCGGGTGCTGGGTGTCCTTTCCGCCCAGAGCAAGGAAGCGTGTGCCTACACCTCTCATCATGTGCAACTGATGGAGATGATAGCGGCCCAGTCCGCCATCGCGATAGAGAATGCGCGGCTCTATGGCGAACTGGAGCAACTATCGATCACCGATGGCCTGACTGGTGCCTACAATTTCAGACACATGATGGAACTGGGAACCATGGAGTTTGCCAAGTCGGTCAGACTGAACCGGCATCTGTCGCTGCTCTTCTTCGACATCGATCATTTCCGCGACTTCAACAATCGCTATGGCCACTCCACCGGCAATGTGGTTCTCGTGGCGGTCGTGGATCGCGTGCGGACGTGCATCCGAGGCATCGATCTGTTCGCACGCTACGGTGGAGAGGAATTTGTGATCATCCTTCCGGAAACGCCACCAGATGAGGCCGCGACCATAGCGGCGCGGGTCAGGCAGGCGATCGAGTCGCTGCAGGTCTATGCGCCCGACCGGAGCGAGGCCCTGTCGGTCACCATCAGCATCGGAGTTGCCTCGGTACGGGTCGGCATCGATGGCTTCCAGCAACTGCTCGACGCGGCCAACGGGGCAGAGCGGCTGGCCAAGGATCACGGCCGCAACCGGATAGAGATATGGCAGCCCTCATGATGACGCCACGTGCAGTGTATCGTCCCGTTCCCTGACCGAGAGCAGCGACGCAAGGTAGTCGATCACCCGGAGCTGTTCATCGAATCCGTTCTCCAGCTCCAGTGAGGCCCACCGGCCGGGCAGAATGTCGCGATAGCGTCGCACATAGTCAAAATCCGTCAGACTGGCGTATTCATGATGGTCCCACATTCCTGCCCAGTGGTTCGGTACCCCTATCCGGATGGCCGATATGTGGCAGCAGCCTGTCGCAAAGCGCTTGAGCTGGCTGCTGACGGTTGCGACATAGTCCTGCTTGTTGAACAGGCGCGCATTCTCCAGGTGCGAGAAGTCCGGACACAGTCCGCCCGGAACCGGTCCGCCATCGCCCAGCAGCTCCGCATCCTCGGCCGGAATGTCCACATTCTCTATGAAGAGTCTGGCGGCAAATCGCTCCGGGATCGGGCCAAAGGCATGCGAACTGGCACGCGGATGAATGTTGAATGCCTGGGTTCCGAACCTGCCCACGAGGTAGTCCATCTCTTCGGGGCCGCAATCGGAGCGCAGATGCACATGCGGGATGCAGAGGCCCGCTATGGTCTCGAGTTCACCATACAGGGATCGGCGTTCGTCAATGGTAAGGCAGGTTGGAAACAGCGCGATATGGCGGATGCTCGACCGTCGCAAGGCCGCGATGAACGCGGACATGTGCTCCTTCTTGGTACTCGTGAGCCCCGGCAGCATGATCATGAAGTCATGATGCTCTGCGCCTCGTGCCATGGTCAAGGCGTTTACAGGAACACGATTCCGGAGAGCACCATGCACAGCGGGATGACGGCGAGGCTGAGCACGGTGGACAGCGATGTGGCAATGCCCGCGTATTCTGCGTCTGCGGCATGCGCCCCGACGAGGATGGGCGTCTGGGTCATGACCGGCATCATCGATTGCACAAGAAACACCTGCTTCATCAGGAGCGGCAGGTCGGTCAGACGCGCCAGCAGGATCAGTATCTGCGGGGCGACGATGAACCTTCCGATGATGACCAGCACAACATCGCGATCCAGCCTGAATTTGTCCCACTGCACCCTGGATATCACGATGCCGATGAAGAGCATCGAGAGCGGCGTGGTCATCGCGCCCATGGTCTTGAAGAAGTCGAGGGCGACGCGCGGCAACCGCACCTGCAGCATGATAAGCACCACCGCGGTCAGGAGGCCCAGCAGTGGCGGCGACACGATGCGCCTGAGCGCCTCGGCGGACAGCAGCGCTGGTGCCGGACGCCCGGCCATGATCGCTCCATCTCGAGCGATTCCGTAGACGCCAATGGTCCAGAACAGCAGCGTATTTGCTATGTAGTACAAGAGGACAAAGGAGAGGCTGGAATCGCCGAACAGGATGATGTTGACAGGCAGGCCTATGAATATGGTATTGGACAGAGCGAACATCGAGGCGAAGGTTCCTCGTCTATGCCCGCGTACCTTGAAGACGGCTGCAAGTGCCATGGCGATCAGGTACGCGGATCCCATCGCCAGAAAGGGAATCGGCAGCCCTGGCAGCATCGACAGCAGCCTGGCACGGTCGTATCCGCCCATCAAATTGGAAATCATGTAGGCCGGCAGCGATATTGTTATGACAATTCTGGATAGCAGCGATCCGGCGTTGGCATCGAACCACCCACGTCTGGAAAATACGAAGCCGATGCCGATCATGATGATGACCGACACGACACTTCCAAAGGCATTCAGCATGTACGCATCCTACCAAACACACCGCCCTGGCGTACAGGGCCGCAAAAAAAGCCGCCCCCGGTCGGGAGCGGCTCCGCGGTCATCAATGTGCCCGGACGCGAATCATTTCTTTATATTATAGAATGCCCTCATCCCGGGATACTCCGCGATGCCTTCCATCGCGTCCTCGATGCGCATCAGCTGATTGTACTTGCAGATGCGGTCGGTCCGTGACATCGAACCGGTCTTGATCTGGCCAGTCTCCATCGCGACGGTCAGGTCGGCGAGATACGTATCCTCGGTCTCGCCCGAGCGGTGCGAGACGACGGCCGTGTAGCCGGCCTTCTTGGCCATGTTGATGGCCTCGATGGTCTCGGTGACGGTGCCGATCTGGTTGAGCTTGATCAGGATGGAGTTGCAGGCGCCCATCGCTATACCCTTCTCCAGGCGCTTGGTATTCGTGACGAAGAAATCATCACCCATGATCTGGATCTTGCCGCCGAGGGCCTTGGTCAGCTTGACATAGCCATCCCAGTCATTCTGGTCGAGGCCATCCTCGATGGAAACGATCGGGTACTTGGCCACCCACCTGGTGTAGATGTCTATCATTTCGTCAGCGCTGAACAGCTTGTCGGGGTTTGACTTCCAGAACTTGTAGCCTTTCTTGCCGCCCTCGTCGAACAGCTCGGAGCTGGCACAGTCGAGTGCTATGGCGATCTGTTCGCCGGGCTTGTAGCCGGTCTTCTCGATGGCCTTCATGATGTAGTCGAGGGCTTCTTCATTGCCAAGGTTGGGCGCAAAGCCACCCTCGTCGCCGACCGAGGTATTGTGGCCGTCTGACTTGAGCAGACTCTTCAGGTTGTGGAAGACCTCGGCGTTCATCCTGACCGCCTCGCGGAAACTCTCGGCGCCCACGGGCATGATCATGAATTCCTGGAAGTCTATCTTGTTGTCGGCGTGCTTGCCGCCGTTGATGATGTTCGACATCGGGACGGGCAACAGCGTGGTGTGCGCTCCGCCGAGATACTTGTACAGCGGGACATCGAGGAAGTCAGCGGCGGCTCTGGAGACGGCCATCGAGACGCCAAGGATGGCGTTTGCGCCGAGCTTGGCCTTGTTCTCGGTGCCATCCAGATCGATCATCGTACGGTCGATGTCGACCTGCTCGGTGCAGTCCAGCCCGCATATCTCGCCGGCTATGATGTTGTTCACGTTTTCTACGGCCTTGAGCACACCCTTGCCCAGATAGCGTTTCTTGTCGCCATCGCGAAGCTCGACCGCCTCGTACTCGCCAGTGCTGGCGCCGCTCGGAACCGCTGCGCGGCCAAGCGTGCCATCCTCCAGAACGACGTCGACCTCGATCGTCGGGTTGCCGCGTGAATCGAGAATCTCGCGCGCCTCTACATATTCGATGATGCTCATAGGATCTCCTCGGGTGTCAGGGGATAACGATGAACCGCTTGGTACGGTTCGTTGTTCGTCTCTGCGTGTATTGCTCAACAGTAGCTTCTTTGCACCTTGACCGTCAAGGATTCAGCCTCCCTTTTTGGCTCGCTTGCGTTCTTTTTTTATCGATTCATGCACGACCCAGGTTGTCGATGATGCCGTCCGCGACACGCATGCCCGAGGCCCAGGCCGACGTGATGCCGCGACTGGTACCTGCGCCGTCGCCGGCAAGATAGAGCCGTGGCACCGCGCGGAAGGAGGCCGGATCCTGGAATACGGGCTTGTTGGCGTAGGTCTTGATCTCCGGATAGTACAGGATGGTGCTTGGATGCAGAACGCCAGGGACGATCGTGTCGAGTGACTTGAGCGCGTTCCACAGGGCGCGCATCACCTTGGCAGGCACCGCGAGGCCCAGGTCTCCCGGTGTGCATGACGCGAGTGTCGGCGCAAAATCGTAGAGGTCGCCCGTGAAGCCCTGTCGGGTTGACCTGCGCCCGAGTCTGAAGTCACCAATGCGCTGCATGATCGGGTGCCCGCCTCCGAGCAGCATGGCCTGGGTGCCAAGCGCGCGCGCGTACGCCTGGCCGCTGGCCAATGGCTCCGTCAGGGATATGGTCTTGAGCATGGCGAAGTTGGCGAGCCCGTTGGCCGGCCTGTCGGCGGACCATGCGTGGCCGTTCACGCTGTACCAGACGCCGTTCTCGTCCTCGTACTTCTCCTGCACCACATGGGCAGCGCGGGAGTTGGTGCAGAAACTGCGCACCTTCTTGGGAAACAGGAACTTGGGATCATAGTAATCCTTGACGATGGGGTAGCGTTCCTCCAGCAGCTCCACACGGATGCCCACATCGACGACGTTGTCCACGAAAGGCACGCCGTTCGAGTGCATCACATCCTGCAGGAACGAGAATCCGGCCCTGCCCGGCGCGACAATGGCGGAGCCGAACGACAGCTCGCGCCGGTCGGTCGTCATGATGCCGGCCGAAGCGTCGACGGCCAGTGCCTGTTCACCCAGCGACAGTTCGACGCCACGAGCCGTCAGGTCGGCTACCAGTCGCTTGATCAGTGCCAGTCCGCCATCGGTGCCGAGGTGCGCCTGCCTGATCTCCAGCAGGCGTGCCCCGAGCCGTTCCGCTCGGTGGGCATACCTGGCCACGCCATTGCGCTCGAGGATCGTCGGATTGAGGAAGCCTTCGACGCGCGCCAGATAGCGCTCCGCCTGGCTCCTGTCCCAGTCATCCTGCGGGAAGCCCACGGGCCAGCTGAAGTTCATCTTGCAGTCGTTGCGCAAACCGCCGGACGAGAACTCGTTGCGGTCTATCAGCGCGATGGTGGTGTGTGGGCGGGATTCAAGCAGCGCGAATGCCGCGCCGAGGCCGGCGGGGCCGGTGCCGATTATGGCTACGTCGTAGTGTTCCATACCGGTGCCGCATACTACACGACCGAAGGGTTTTGTACTACCGGGCCGCGCGCCGTCTGGCTTCGCCGGCGAGGGCGGCTACCTGCGCCTTCGATTCAGGCGGCGTAAACAGGTCCAGCACCTGCAGCAACCCGAAGCCCGGTCGTCTGATGCCAGGTCTGTTGAAGTAGCGTACGAAGCACATGGTCCTGCCATGAACGGTTACCGGCGCGAAATAGAATGAGTTGTAGCTCTCATACAGTCCGCCATCGAGGCTTTGCTCCTGCCACGACCTCATGCCGACCGCGCCACCGTCAAGGTGCTCGATGATCGAATCGAAGACGGACCGATACGAGACTTCGACGCCCAGGAATCGTATGCCGACGTTGTAGCGCACGCGCCAGATCGGACCATCGCGTCCCTGTATCGCAGCCTCGAAAATGCGCGGAACGAATGATGGATACGAGGCAAAATCGCTCGCGACGGCAACCAGGCTGTCCAGAGGCACATCATAGACGGCCACAACATCGGCATAGCCGGTCAGCCGGCGCTCGCCGGTCGCCTCATCCCGAAACAGCACGTGGGTGGTGCCGAGCAGCCTGGGTTTGTCGACCAGCTCGGCCAGCTCGAGTCCGTCGGGCACACCATACAGGAATGCAGCGCCCAGTCTGGACTGGGCATCCTCGACGGGAGCGGCATGCGCGGACGGACCGAGCACGGACAGTGCGATCACCACGCCTGCAGCGACAGATACCGCGCGACGCATGGCTACCGGCCGTCTCCAGCTATGATGCCGTAGACACGGTCCAGGTCATCCATCGAATAGTATTCTATGGTAATCGTGCCGTGCGAAGCGTCGCCCTTGATGGCAACCTTGGTGCCGAGCCGGCCAATGAGGCTCTGCTCGATCGTCGCGACATCGGGATCGAGCCGCGGGGGCTGCTGGTGCCGTACCGGCTTCGGAGCGGCGCGGCCGCCCTTGTTGCACGATGCGGCGAGCGACTCGGCCTCGCGCACCGAGAGGCCTTCATCGATGACGCGACGCAGTATGATCTGCCGGTCCGCCGGGTTGAGCGCCGACAGTATTGCCCGGGCGTGGCCAGCGCTGATGGCTCCGGAGCGGAGTGCTTCCATCGCGTCCAGCGGCAGGCCCAGGAGACGCAGCGCATTGGCGACCGCGGGGCGGCTCTTGCCCACACGCTCGGCGACCTGGTCCTGCGTCAGCCCGGTCGCTTCCATCAGCTGACGATAGGCCTCTGCCTCGTCGATCGGGTTCAGGTCCTCGCGCTGGACGTTCTCGACCAGCGCAACCTCCAGCCGTTTCTCGCGGCCGAACTCCTTGACGATGGCGGGCACCTCGGACAGGCCGGCCAGCGTCGCTGCCCGCCACCGTCGCTCGCCCGCGATGATGCGGTAACCACCCGTGCCATCCTGCTCGACGACCAGCGGCTGGATGATGCCATGCCGCTTTATCGATTCTGCCAGCTCGGCAATCGAGGCGTCGTCGAAGCGTTTGCGCGGCTGGTCGGCGTTAGGCACGATCCTGGCGACCGGCACCGAGACCAGCCCGGCCCCAGCCGCCGGCTCCTCCGATGGCGTGTCCGGAAGCAGAGCCTCGAGTCCCTTGCCCAGACCATACTTAGCCACGGGTCAGCACCTCGGCGGCAAGCTTCTCATAGCTCTTGGCACCGATGCACGAAGGATCGTACAGGCAAATAGGCACACCGTGCGATGGCGCCTCGGACAGCCTGACATTGCGCGGTATGATCGTCGCAAACACCTTGTCGCCAAAATAGCCGGAGACCTGCTGCACCACATCCTGCGCGAGCCTGGTCCTGGAGTCATACATCGTAAACAGGATGCCGGTGATCTTGAGCCGTGGATTCATGCCCTTCTGCACCAGCTGGATCGTCTGCAGTATCAGCGAAAGGCCCTCGAGCGCGAAGTACTCGCACTGCAGCGGTATCAGCACCTCATCGGCCGCCGACAGGCCGTTCAGCGTCAGCACTCCAAGCGAAGGCGGGCAGTCTATCAGCACGAAATCGTACTGATCCTTGACAGGAGCCAACGCGTTCTTGAGGTAGTTGTCGCGGCCGGGCTTGTCGACCAGCTCCACCGTCGCCCCGGAAAGGTCTATCGACGACGGGGCCAGGAACAGCCCCTCGACCGCCGTTGGCTTGATGATGTCGCGCATGCCGACCGAGCCTGATATGACCTCGTACGCGCCCTTGGCCTTCCTGGCACCGCCAACGCCGCTGGTCAGATTGGCCTGCGGGTCAAAATCGATCAGCAGCACGCGCTTGCCGGCGCGCGCCAGGTAGGCGCCGAGGTTGATGACCGACGTCGTCTTGCCGACGCCGCCCTTCTGATTGACGAATACTATTGTTCTGGACATCGCTGGTCCTTGGTATGCATGTGGTCATCATCCTAGCACGGAACGAAACCGAAGGGCTATGGCCGGGCGAAATTCCCCTTCCTGAATACGGTCACCTCGGTACCGTCGGACCTCTGGCCGGTGATGTCGAGATCGGCGCTGCCCACCATGAAGTCCACATGCACGAGCGAGTCATTGGCTCCGGCAGCCTTCAGCTGCTCCGTACTCATATCGGGTCCGCCATCCAGGCAGGTCGGATAGGCCTTGCCAAGGGCAAAGTGACACGATGCGTTCTCGTCGAACAGGGTGTTATAGAAGAGTATGCCCAGATTGGATATCGGTGAGTCATGGGGCACGAGAGCCACTTCTCCGAGCCGCCTGGCGCCTTCGTCGGTATCGAGCAGTTCCTTCAGCGTCTCGGCTCCCTTCCTGGCGCCAAAATCGACGACAAGGCCATCCTTGAACTGAAACCAGAATCCTTCTATCAGGTTGCCGTTGTAGTTGAGCGGCATCGAGCTGACCACCTTGCCGTTGGCGCCGGCCCGGTGTGGCATCGTAAAGACCTCCTCGGTCGGCATGTTGGCCACGAACACATAGCCCTGCGGGCACTCGTCTCCGCCGCCAAACCATTGATGCCCGTGCGGCAGGGCCACGGTCAGATCGGTTCCCAGGCTGTTGCGGTAGCGCAGGCTGACGAAGGCATTGCTCCGCAGGAAGGCCAGCCTCTCGTTCAGAGCCGCCTGGTGCAAGCGCCAGGCCTTGACTGGATCGGCCTGATCGACACGCACGGTCTTGTATATCGCGGCCCACAGGGCGGAGATCGCCTCTGCCTCCGACTTGCCGGGAAACACCTTCCTTGCCCAGGCGGCAGTTGGCACGGAGGCGACACACCATACGTTCTTGTTGCTCATCTGCCGGGTGCGGTAATGCTCCAGAGCCGTGTTGCGCACCTTGTTCTGGCGGCTGATGCGTTTCGGATCCACATCCTTCATCAGTTCCGGATCGGAGGCCATGATGCTGAGGAATGCAGCGTCGGCGTCGGCGTAGTCATTGAAGAATGCCCTGCCCCATGCGGGAAATTCGTCGAATGTCTCGTCGCTCGCCATCAGATAGCCGATGTGGGTCGACTGCTCGTCCAACCAGCGCATCACGACTTCACGTGCGCCCGACTTGTACGCCTCGATCTGCGCGAGCCGGCCAAATTCGGCGCATTCGATCGGGCAGCTGATGACGAGTATCTGGTGCTTCTGCAGGTTGATGCCAACCTGGATCAGCAGCCTGGCGTATTGTTCCATCTGGTTCATGGGGTCCTCCTTGATGCCGCGCCAGGTTTGGCGGAGCCCCCTGATGGTACCATGGTTTTCGCGGCGGGTCAGCAACCGGCGGTGTTACTCCGTGGCCATTCAGCGCGGCAGCCGCTATACTGCGGGCATGAATCAGATGGAGTACCGGCGCTTCGCCGCCCTGCGCGACGACTTCAGGGAACGGGTGGCCGCATGGAGCGCCGCCCTGCCCGGCCTGGCCGAGGCCCAGAGGCAGTTGGCGCTCGAATGCGGTGAAGCCGCGTACCTGCTGGAGACTTCAATCGTGTACAACCGTGCGCTCGACGACATCACCGCACAGAGCGACATCGAGTGGATAGTCGTTGCCGACAACCCCGGCAAGCGCGAGCAGGAGGCGGCCATGAACCGCTACCTGGTCGGCCGCTCCGGACTGGTGGCGGAGCGCTTTTTTGGCCGCGAACTGGGCGTCGACTTCAGGCGACAGGTGGCAATCATCAACAAGACGCCGGTACATACGCCCAAGACCACTCAGCTTCGCAGGCTGACTGTCATCCATCCGGCGGCGCGCGCCATCCTGGAGGAGAGCCAGCGCTTCATGGCGGCGATGGTGCCCGCGCTCCAGCGCGTCTTTGGCGCGCGCGTCTGGGTGATGGGCCTCTCCGAGGTACGCCCGCGTGGGCTCTTCGAGGCGTGGCAGCAGGCTCTGGTACAGGCCTATGCCCAGGCACGCCATGATGCCGGCCAGCACAACCTTGCGTCGGACCTGTATGCCTTCAACCACTTCTCGATGGGCAGCTTTGCGACCGATCTCAAACGGCGCAGGCGGGCGGATGAATCGACAGTCCAGGCGGTGCTCCGGATAGGTGCGGAGAACCGTGCAAGGATACTGCCACAGTAGCGGCCTATCGCCGCTCGTCGGGAGGCTGGTCAGCCAGGCAGTCCGCGATCGCGCATGGCATGCCGGCCGCCTCGAGCAGGCGCACCAGCCATCCGCCCCCGGAATCGGCAGCCCACAGCTCGACGAGGCCATCGCTGCGCAGCCCGCATGCCAGCCACCGGCCGGACGCCACCGGCCGCGTCGCGTGCGCCTGGCCATCATCGGCGAGGCGTACACCGAGCGTGGCCAGGGCCTGTACCGCGTCGGCATCGCTCAGCAGGCCTCGTGCGCTGAATATAACAGTATGGTGAACGGCGGCGGGCGCTTCAGGTGATTCCATGATGCTATCAGCATACTTTTATATGCCTCAGGCGAATTGTCAATGCGGCTCGAGCCGTCTAGCATCGTGTCCAGATTGCCATGACGGTGAAACAACTGCACGATCTGCTGTCCAGGAACCTCAAGGCGCTCAGAGCCGAACGCGGCATGACGCAGGATGAGCTCGCCGAAGCGGCAGGCATTTCCAAGGTCTTCCTGGCCGAGATTGAGACGGGCAGGAAGTACCCGGCCATCGGCAACTTCATACGTCTGGCCGAGGCGCTCGGCGTTCAGCCCTATTGGCTCATCTACCCGACCGGCGGCATGGCCGCTCCGGGCACCGTCGAGTACGCCGACGACATCGCCGAACGCATCAACCGCGACGTCAAGGAACTCCTGTCACACTACCGTCATGGCGGGCAGCCTTCCAGCGGGGGCGATGACCATGATTCGTCGGGCAGACCGCGCGATCGATAGGCGCTCCGCCTATCCATAAACAGGCTTTTCCCGGTAGTATCGACTACAGGAGAATGCCCCATGCGTCTGTCACTACCCCGTATTGTCATGCTCGTTCTGACTGTCGGTGCCGCGCCGAGGATAGTCGGGGCCCAGTCGCTGATCGCCGCCGCCGACGGGCTGTACCGCTTCGATGGACACTCCATGGTCAGCCGGGTGCTGGCCGACGTCGAGGTCCGCAAGATCGTCCGCCTGGCTGATGCCTTCGCCTTCCTGACCAGCCGGGGCATCCTGTTCAGCCGCGACCTGGCGTCATTCGAGGAACGCAACGCGGGTCTGCCAATCAAGACGATCAAGACTTTCGCCGCGGGAACGAAGGGCTTTTCCAGGGAAGTGCAGGAGCTGAAGGATCTCGAGGTTGACCCATACGACCAGTCGACGCTGGTAACGTGCACCAAGGACCAGGTCTTTCTGACGCATGACGCGGGGATGAGCTGGCAGTCGATGCCATCACCAGCGCCACAGCCGGGACTCAAGGCGGTCGCCGTGACCAGCAAGCCCGAATTGCTGGTCTTCGCATCGCACGCGATCAAGGGTCCCTTCGTGCGTACCGGCACGGGCGGCTGGCGCGAAATCGGCGGTGAGCTCGGCAAGAGCGATCCAGCTGGCAGCGCCGATGAGGTGTCAGACATCGTCGTCGAGGCCGCCCCGGACGGTCCCCGTGTGTGGGCGGCAAACTCATTCCTGCCCCGCATCTACCGTTATGATTTTGCCACACGGTCCTTTGGCCTTGCGTACAAGGAAGCGGCCGAGTTCGCCTCTTTCGACTCGCTGGCGCCGCAGGGCGACGGGCTCCTGTATGTGACCGATGGCGCGGTGATGCGTTTCGATGGCAAGCGCGGAACATCGTCGACGGCGAGCGCGGAGACCGCCCTGGTGCTGAAGGCCGCCGCACTCGTGCCATCGCAGCTCGAGGCCATCTACTTTGCCGGCGCCGCCGGCGCTCCGCCGCTCTGCCTGAATGAGTTGTGGCTGGCGTCGTTCAAGAGCGACAAGCCGTACCGGTCGGTCGCGGACG
>MTLD01001233.1_pt1 | contig 48049 bp, 49 predicted proteins | sample 1982471 | NCBI WGS metagenome assembly MTLD01 (sample SAMN05712604, study PRJNA340218) | biofilm metagenome | isolation source: sample SPM anode biofilm adapted to -50 mV | place: USA | collected 2012-02-03
CCCGACGAGCTACCAGACTGCTCCACCCCGCGACAATCGAATCCACTTTATATCAGCACCTAAGATGAGTTGTCAATACAAATATGGTCTGGTCGTAAAAAAACTTTTTCTTGCTTTGATGAAGTCAATCTTTGTCAGGAATGGATATGGCGCCCTTGCCCAGCTTTGAAGCCAACTCCTTAGCGGCTTCCTGCTCCAGCCTTTTTCCCACCCGGACACGGTACCAGATTCCTTTGTCTCCCAAGTTGGATTCTACAATATGTACATTATATCCTTTGCTGATGAGTTTGTTCTTCAGAGCGTCGGCTTCGGATCTCAAGCTATGTGATGCCACCTGAACCGTGAAACCGTTAGCGTCCGGACGGTTGGCCGGTTTTTCCGCGATGGGTGGAGCTGGAACTGGCGGTTTGGTGCTGTTGACGGTTCCCTGCGGTTGGGCCGGTTTAGTCAGGTTTGACGGTATGGCTGCCTGTAGCGGTTTTTTGGCATTCTTGTCATCGGCACTGTTTATGCCGCTGCCAAGTACATTGTTTTTCTGGCCGCTGGGCAATGTCTTGTAAAAGCTGAGTGGTGACTCTTGTGGCGTTTGGGCACCGGCCGCCGCCGTCTGTTGAGACGTTCCGCCCGCAGGTGGTTGTTGGGCTGCTCCCGCAGCCGGTGCTGCTGGCTGTGGTTTGACGGCAGGCGGCTGGTTTGCAGAGCTCTGCGGAGAGTTTTCAAGGCTCTGCTGCTCCATGGCGGCTTTGAACCCTTTTTTTGCATAACGCTGCGACAGCATCCAGCCGCTGCCAAAACCGATCGCCAGAGAAATTACTCCGGTAATTATGACAGCCAGCAGGACGGGGCTCGAAGATTCTTTTCTGGTTCGATTGGCACCGGTTTGGGGTGCTGTATAGGATTTTTTGGGTTCATTGTAGTCAATTCGCATATGGCCTCCGCTACATACGTTCCGGTGCTGATATGCCAAGAATGGATAGGGCGTTTTTCAAAGTCTGGGCAGTTCGTTTCAGGAGATAAAGGCGCGCGGCGGTCAGTGCCGTATCCTCTGAAATCACACGATTCTTGTTATAGAAGCTGTGGAAGCAGCTGGCCAGCTCAGTCAGGTAGTAGGTCAGACGGTGTGGTTCAAAATGTATGGCGCAGTCGTCAATGGTGTCTGGTAGGGATGTCATTATCTTTATCAGCTGCAGCTCTTCCGGGGTCGTCAGTAGTTTCAATTCATCTGCAGCAGGTTTTACAGGAGCTTTAAAACCTTTTTCGGCGGCATTTTCGAAGATGCTGCAAATGCGTGCGTGGGCATACTGAACGTAGTAAACCGGGTTTTCGTTGGTTTGCTGTTTGGCCAGGTCGATGTCGAATACCAGTTGGGCGTCCGGTTTGCGCATGATGAAAAAGAAACGGGTTGCGTCGCGGCCAACTTCATCGATCAGGTCTCGCAGGGTAACATAGCTGCCGGCCCGCTTGGAAATTTTAACCTCTTCACCGCCGCGCATAACCGTCACCATCTGGTGCAGCACGTATTCCGGCCAACCTTTGGGAATGCCGATGTCCAGGGCTTGAAGCCCGGCCCGGACACGGGTGATGGTGCTGTGGTGGTCGGCCCCCTGCTCGTTGACAACACGGGTAAAACCCCGCTCCCATTTGGCCTGGTGATAGGCTACGTCGGGCACGAAATAGGTATAGCCACCATCAGCCTTGCGCATGACACGGTCTTTGTCATCTCCAAAATCTGTGGTTTTCAGCCAGAGAGCGCCGTCCAATTCGTAGGTGTGGCCGTTGGCAATCAGTTGCTTTACGACCGAGTCAACGCGTCCTTCGGTGTAGAGACCGGATTCCAGAGTGTAGACGTCAAAGCGGACATCGAAGGCGGCCAAGTCTAAATCCTGTTCGCGGCGCAGCCAGGCTACGGCAAATCCGCGGATGGCATCCAGATCGCCAGGGTTTCCGTTGGCGACCGTGTGCTGGTCGCTGGCTTCAACCGATTCGCGTGCCAGATAAGCGCGGGCCACATCCTTGATGTATTCTCCCTGGTAGCCGTCGGCCGGCCAGAGTGGATCACCCGGTTCGATGCCGAGGCAACGTGACTGGACTGACAGGGCCAGGTTGTTGATCTGTGCGCCGGCGTCGTTGTAGTAAAACTCGCGGGTAACATCCCAGCCGGAGGCATCCAGAATGCGGCAGAGCGTGTCTCCGATGGCGGCTCCGCGCCCGTGGCCGATGTGCAGCGGCCCGGTCGGGTTGGCACTGACAAATTCCACCTGCATCTTTTTACCGCCGCCGGTCGCAGTACGTCCAAAAGTATTACCTTGGGATTCAATCTCCAGCAGGCTGGCTTGCCACGCTGTTGCAGCGACAAAGAAGTTGATGAAGCCGGGGCCGGCAATTTCTGTTTTGGAGAACAGCCCATTGCCATCTCCCAAATGCCGAATCAGGATTTCCGCCACCTGTCGCGGAGCCTTGCGTTCTCCTTTGGCCATCTGCATGGCAATGTTGCAGGAAAAATCTCCATGCTCAGTGTTGGCCGGGGTTCCGATGGTGATGGTCGGGAGCTGAGATGTACTCAATTCCTGGGAGGTTATGGCGGAGTTCAGCGAGGATTCAACAAGTTCTGCAATTCGGTTTCTCATCATTGTTTTTGAAGTTCTTTCTGATCGGTTGGTATGTCCGCACCCTCGGCAATCTCTCTGATGCTGACGTCCCTTGAAAAGTCGGGACATCTGGCACCGCCATCCGGGATGCAAAATCTTTTTGAGCAATTTTCCCGCCAGGCGCAGACCGCACAGCTTTGTTTTGCCATAAAAACCTCAAAATAGTTGCCGCAGAGTAATAAAAGAAAATAAGGAAAACTGCTATCGGTTATTTCATAGGTGCAAACAGGTGAACAGCCCTATCGATATGTTTACGGTTTCTTTCCAGTGCTCTTGCTGCCAGTTTTTTCCGCGTTCTCCGTGGCAGGGCGGGAATTGTCCTTTTCAATTGGAAATTGGTAGATAACCTCATTGCTGCGAACCAGACCAAAATCACGGCGCGCGATGCTTTCCAGATAGCGTCGGTCTGATTTAAGGGCAACAATCTCATATTTCAATTTTTCATTTTCTGTTTTGTTATCTGCCAGTCGGGCCTCAATCTTGTTTTTGTCCTGCTTCAGCTCAATAATGCGCAGTAAACCCTTATCACCGAATACGGTGAAAAAGAGGATAAATGCCAGGCATCCGGCCGGGATGACATACATTCTTTTCTGAAGTGGAAATTTCAAATAATCACCTGCTTATTGTGCGTGCAGCGAAATAATCGACTGTCCTGCCAAGTCCGGTTTCGAGATTGACCAATGGCTTCCAACCCAGTTTTTCTTTTGCCAGCGAGATGTTCGGTTGGCGCTGCTTCGGATCGTCCTGAGGCAATGGATTGAAAATGATCTTAGACCGTGATTTGGTTATTGTAATGATTTTCTCGGCAAACTCAAGGATTGTGTTTTCAACCGGATTGCCCAGGTTAACCGGTCCGATGAAACCGTCACACTCCATCATGCGGATCATCCCCTCCACCAGATCATCCACATAGCAGAAAGAGCGGGTTTGCGAGCCGTCGCCGTAAACGGTGATATCTTCGTTGCGCAGTGCCTGCAGGATGAAGTTGGAAACTACCCGGCCGTCGTTTTCGGCCATGCGCGGACCGTAGGTGTTGAAGATGCGGATGATGCGGATATCGACCCCGTTTTGGCGGTGATAGTCCATCATCAATGTTTCCGCCACCCGTTTCCCTTCGTCGTAGCAACTGCGGATACCGATCGGGTTGACGTTTCCCCAGTAATCTTCCGTCTGGGGATGGATCTGTGGATCGCCGTATACTTCCGAAGTGGAAGCCTGCAGGATGCGGGCTTTAACCCGTTTGGCCATTCCCAGCATGTTGATCATGCCCATCACGCTGGTCTTGACCGTTTTGACCGGGTTGTACTGGTAATGCACCGGCGATGCGGGGCAGGCCAGATTGTAGATGCGATCCACTTCCAGCAGAATCGGTTCGACGATATCGTGGCGGATCAGCTCGAAACGGTGGTTGTCCATCAGGTGGATGATGTTGTCCTTGCTGCCGGTGAAGAGGTTGTCCAGGCAGATGACGTCATTTCCTTCGTCCAACAGCCGTTCGCAGAGATGTGAACCGATGAATCCGGCGCCGCCGGTGACGAGAATGCGCATATTATTTCACCTCTCCGCAGATGCCGCCGCCGCAGCGCCCCAGCGGGACGTAGCAGAAGCCGTTGGCAGCCATCCGAGCAGGTTTGTACAGGTTACGGCCATCCACGATGGTTGGGGCGCGCAGGGAGGATTTGATCCGGTCAAAGTCCGGGTTGCGGTATTCGTTCCAGTCGGTGATGATCGTCAGCGCATCGGCGCCGTCCAGGATATCATACTGGTCGTTGCTGTACTCAATCCGGTCGCCGAAGTGTTTTTTAGCTTCAAGAATCGCTTCCGGATCATGGGCGCGAACCGTTGCTCCGGCTGCCAGCAGGCGCTCGATGATTGTCAGGGAGGGGGCTTCGCGCATGTCGTCGGTGCGTGGTTTGAATGAAAGCCCCCAGCAGGCGACGGTGCGGCCGGTCAACGGCTTTTCCTCATCGGGTGAGCTCAGAATCTTGATCAGTTTGTCGGCCAGAATCTCTTTTTGTAGTTCGTTTACTTCCTCGACCGCTTTCAACAGTTTAAAATCATAGTTGCACTCTTCAGCGGTCTTGATCAGCGCTTTGACATCTTTCGGGAAGCAGGAGCCGCCGTAGCCTGGGCCGGGGAACAGGAAATCATAGCCGATGCGGGAGTCGGAGCCGATCCCTTCACGCACGGCAGCCACATCGGCACCCATTTTTTCGCAGAGATTAGCGATCTGGTTCATGAAGGAAATACGGGTGGCCAACATGGCATTGGCCGCATACTTGGTCATTTCGGCACTATGGATGTCCATCACGATCATGCGGTTCTGTTTGCGCATGAAGGGATCGTACAGTTCCTTCATGATCTCGGCGGTGCGCACGTTGTCGGTGCCGATCACAACCCGGTCCGGCTTCATGAAGTCGTCGATGGCGGCTCCTTCTTTCAGGAACTCCGGATTGGAAACGACGTCAAATTCCAGATCTACAGCACGGGCGTTTAACTCTTCCTGGACAGCCATGCGAACTTTGCCGGCGGTGCCGACCGGTACGGTGGATTTGTCGACAATTATTTTAAAGCCGTTCATGGCGCGGCCAATATCACGCGCCACACCCAGGACATATTTCAGGTCGGCGGAGCCATCCTCTCCGGGAGGTGTGCCGACGGCTATGAAACAGACCAGTGACGCCTGAACCGCTTCGGTCATCTCGGTGGTGAAAGTAAGCCGTCCATCGGCCTGGTTGCGCAGAACCATCTCTTTCAGGCCAGGTTCGTAGATCGGAATGATGCCCTGTTTCAATCCTTCAATTTTGGCATGATCCACATCGACCGCAATGACATTATTGCCACTTTCAGCAAAACAGGCCGCTGCCACCAAACCGACGTAACCGGCTCCGAAAATACAGATTTTCATTTAATGCTCCAGATGGGAAATAATTGAGTACTAATAACACAATATCTGCTTGTTATTCCAGCGATTTTCTTGCGATTAAGCTTCATCTCTCAGTTTCAGTGCGGCACTGTAGGCCTCACTTCGTGATACTCCAGTGATTTCAGCTGCTTTCTTGGCGGCATCCTTCAACGATAATGCATCATCCCGCATCAATGTTTGAAGCGTCTCCTCCAGAGATAGCGATTCGGGTTCGATCTTCTCACCCGGTTCAATCAGGATTACAATCTCGCCGCGGACCTTGCCTTGGGATACAGTCTCCAACACTTGCGATACACTTCCCCGGATCAGCTCTTCGTAGATTTTAGTCAGTTCGCGAGCGACCACCACATGCCGCTCTCCAAGGACTTCGAGCATATCCCGCAAAGTTTCCTCAAGGCGGTGTGGGGCTTCGTATAACACCAGAGTGCCGGGCAACTTTGCCATCTCTTTCAGAAACGAGCGACGTTTCCCTTGTCGTGAAGGTGGGAAGCCGGCAAAGGTGAAATTGTCGCTCGGCAGACCGGAAGCTGACAGGGCTGCGACGGCAGCGCAGGCGCCAGGGACCGGGATGACCGGAATTCCCTCGGCGACGGCATCCCGCACCAACTGGTAGCCCGGGTCGGAAATGCAGGGAGTGCCGGCGTCAGAGATCAACGCCACCGATTTGCCCTGGCGCAGCATATTCAGGATCCGTTCACCCTTGAACTGCTGGTTGTGGTCAAAATAGGAGGTCATCGACTTGGATATGCCGAAGTGGGTCAGCAGCTTGAGGGAGTGACGGGTGTCTTCGGCCGCCACCAGATCAACCTCGCCCAATATCCGCACTGCCCGGTAGGTCATGTCTTCCAGATTACCGATCGGAGTGGCTATTATGTACAGGGTCGCGGCTGACATCAGCGCTGCGCCAGGGCCAGTTTCAACGCCAGTCCCGCAAATATTCCGGCGGCGGCGCGATTGAGCACCTTCTGGGCAAAGGCGGACTCGCGGAAGCGCTCTCCCATCGTCCCGGCCAGGATGCTGATCAAACCGAATACAATGATCGTGGCAACCATGAAAACAGCTCCCAGCAGCAGTAACTGCAGTGATAATGCCCCCTTGGCCGGATCGGTGAACTGCGGCAGAAAGGCCAGGAAGAAGATCGATACCTTGGGATTGGTGATGTTCATCAGGATACCGCGTCGATACAGACTTCCGGGACTCATGACTTCCGCCGTTTTCGAAGGGCCTCCCATAGTGCCGGCATGGAAGGCCTGCCAGGCCAGAAACAGCAGGTACGCTGCACCGGCAAACTTAAGCATGGTAAAGGCGGCTGCCGATGCTTTGAAAATAGCTGCCAGCCCCAAAGTCACCGCTGCCGTATGAAACAGAAGACCGGTACAAAGGCCGAGCGTGACCAGCAAACCGGCTTTGCGCCCATGCTGTGCGGCCTGGGTCATGACGAACAGATTGTCCGGGCCGGGCGAAAGGGCCAACAGGGTAGATGTTGTAAAAAACATGAGGAGTATTTTTGATTCGATCATTTTACAGTCCGGTTTGATGTTATCGAGAGACGGCAATACTTCGATAGGTGCTGTAATTTCCAACGTAATGGTGTACAAGGGATTACTGTTGGCTGTCAAGTCCGTTGGCCAAATAATTCAAATTTTGCATATAGTTGCGCAAAAAAGGACGCTCGATGACAAAAATAACTCTCAATAAAAACGAAGACCGGCGCATCAAGTCCGGCCATCCCTGGGTATTCAGTAACGAAATTCGCGAAGTATCGGGCGAGCGCACTGTTGGAGTTGCAGCAGAGTTGTATGATGCGGCCGGCGGTTTGATCGGCGTCGGACATTACAATCCCCATTCGCTGATTGCATTCCGGCTGGTTTCACGACAAAGAGAAGATATCGATTCGGTGGAGTTCTTTGAACGGCGCATCGCCGCTGCAATTGCCCATCGGAAGGCTTTGTATCCTGCCATGGATACATATCGTGTTGTCTATGGCGAGAGCGATTTCCTGCCGGGACTGGTGGTTGACAAATATGCGGACCGCCTCTCGCTGCAGCTGCTTTCAGCCGGGATGGATTGCCGTCGCGAGCAGATTGTGGAGGCGCTGCGGAGAGTGCTGGCACCGGCCGGAATCATCGCCCGCAACGATGTGGGGGTACGGAGCCTGGAAGGGCTGGGTGAGAAGATTGAACTGTTGTGGGGTGAGATACCGGAGACGGTTGAGATGGAGGAAAATGGTCTGCGTTTCACCGTCAATCTGAAGGAAGGGCAGAAAACCGGCGGGTTTCTGGATCAGAAACAGAATCATCTGCTGTTGAACGGAATCTGTGATGGAAAGAGCGTACTGGACTGTTTCTGCTACACCGGAAGCTGGGCTATTCATGCCGCCTCGTTTGGAGCAAAATCTGCACTGGGAATTGATATTTCAGCCAGGGCAGTGGTCCAGGCTGCCGGCAATGCCCGGTTGAACAAGGTGCTTGACCGGGTGCGCTTTGAAGAGTGCGACGCTTTTGAGCGAATGCGCTCTTTGCATCATGAAGGGGAGCGTTTCGACGTGATTGTGATGGACCCGCCCGCCTTCGTCAAGAGTCGCAAGAACATTGCCGAAGCAACCAAAGGCTACCTGACCGTCAACCGCCGGGCATTGGAACTGCTGCAGCCGGGCGGCTACCTGATCACCTGCTCCTGCTCGTACCACATGGGTCGCGAAGCGTTCCGCGATATGCTGATCCAGGCTGCCCGTCTGGCAAAGCGAGAGGTGCGGTTGGTGCAAACCTGTTCCCAAGCCCCGGACCATCCGGTACTGCTGTCATTTCCAGAGTCGGAATATCTGAAATGCTTTGTGCTGCAGGTGGTGTGACGTGAAGAAAGGAGTTATCCAATGATCAAAGGAAGTGAAATACGACATGTCGAGCATCTTGTTGACCATCTTTTTGTGGACCGCTGGTCGCCACGAGCAATGTCTGGCGAAGAAATCCCGGCTGATCAGCTGCTGTCACTCTTTGAAGCTGCGCGCTGGGCGCCTTCTTCAATGAACAACCAACCCTGGCGGATGCTGTATGCATCCCGCAGCAGCAATCACTGGCAGTTGTTCTTCAATTTGCTGGTGGACAGCAACAAAGTCTGGTGCGCCAATGCAGCAGTGTTGGTAGTAGTTGTTTCAAAAACCACCTTCGCTAACGGCAAGCCATGCCGCACTCATTCCTATGACAGCGGAGCGGCCTGGATGAGCCTGGCGTTACAGGGAAGTATGCTGGGGTTGGTCGTACATGGAATGCAGGGTTTTGATTATGAGCGAGCCCGGACCGGGTTGAATATTCCGGATGATTTTCAGGTGGAGGCTATGGCGGCAATCGGGTTGCCGGGTGATCCGGCAAATCTGCCGGAAGTGCTGCAGGCCAGGGAGATACCCAGTGAGCGGAGACCCCTGGGGCAGACAATATTTGAAGGACCATTCACTCTATGACTGAACAGTTGACATTGCCCAAACGTACTTTTGTCATCGGAGATATTCATGGCTGCGCCGCAACCTTGCGTCAGTTGGTGGATGTCGTTATTCATGTTTCACAAAATGACCGACTTTACCTGTTGGGAGACCTGATCGATCGCGGGCCGGACAGCAAGGGAGTGCTGGATTTTGTCTTTGAACTTCGGGAACGTGGAGTTGAGGTTAACAGTGTTCGCGGGAATCACGAGGAAATGTATCTGAAGGGCTGCGGCGATGCTTATTTCATGAAGCTTTGGAGCTCCAACGGCGGTCAGACGACACTTTCCAGTTTTCAGGCTGACGGTCCGGGCGACATCCCTGGCCGCTACCGTGATCTTATGAGATCTTTCCCGCTTTATATCCTGCTGGATGATTTTGTTCTTGTTCATGCCGGGCTAAATTTCGATCTGTCGAATCCTTTTGATGACACCAGCGCCATGCTCTGGAGCCGCTCCACTTACGTTGACCGGCAGAAAACAGACGGGCGGCGTCTGATCTGCGGTCACACGCCGGTTTCCCGCGATCAGCTGGAAGCTTCTTTGAACAACAACAAAATCATGCTGGACAATGGCTGCGTCTTCGGCGGACGACCCGATATGGGCTGTCTGGCCGCGCTGGAACTGGAGAACATGATGGTTTATTACCAGGAAAACATTGACAGTTAGCTCGCCGTCACAATCCGGAAACTTCCCGTTCCTTCGGATATTCCACGACAATCCCGAAAGTCAGCCCTTTCTTCTCACCCGCTTGCAGTGATGTTTTCCAAACTACTGTGCCGTCGTTTTTGATCTCATCCGGCTTGATGGATGGCTCATCCAGCGATACCCTGATTTCCGCGTCGGAGGAGAGCGGCAGCTGGTCAAGCAGGGTCAGCGCCAGCTGCTCTTTGCGGTAGTTGGCCAGTTGGATGCGATAACGGTACTCGACACGGTTTTTCCCAAAGATTCCCGCCTCGCGCCGCTGCTTCAGTTCTTCACGCTTGACCGTCAGTTGATCATCCGTACCGAAAAACAGGTCAAACTTTTCTCCGGCGGCAACTTTTTTCAGTTGCGAACTGCCGGTGTAACTGTTGCCGGCAAAGATATTTATTTTGCCGGGCAGGAGCGGGTAGGCGTCCCGATTGACGATTTCCGACTTTAGAAATACATATTGGGAAAGTTTTGGGACTGCCAGATATTCAATGCTGACCGGCAGTTGTCCAATGGCGATAATGCTGCTGTGGCGGGTGCCGTCAGAAGGTATCTCCACTGCCTGAGGAATATGGAAAACTACCGAAGATTGCTCTTCGCTGATGCGTGCCGTTGCAAAGTTGGCCGGACTGTCTGCTGGAGCATCTTCCATCCCGGCCAAATCCATTGGAAGCTGAGCTGTTTTGGCTCTGGAAGGTGCTGGAGACGCCGCATACATCTCGGACCGAAAAGCCGGTTGGGGTCGGTAAAAAGAAATCTGCCACGGCTGCAATTCCGGCGGCGCGCCTCCCTGAGAGGGGCGGGCGGTGGAGAGGGTCAGATCGACATTGTTCCACTCCTCCCCGGTTTGTTGCCAGACCATTGCCCGGTAGGTCAGATCGGCCGTTTTGGTGTCGGCCGCCAGGCGCACATCATAAGCCGGTTCCCAGCTTGCCCGAGGAGTGATTGAGGTAAGTTCAAGAGTCAGGCTCCCTTCGCGGGAAACCTCCACCGCAACCTCAACGGATTTAACCTCTTTACGACCCGAACCGGTTTCCTGATCCCGCTGACGGTGGAGTGCGTCGATCTTGTCCTTGATGTTTCTTTTTTCAAGATCTAATTCACGGAATTGTTCATCGGCTTTGGTTACTCCCGCTCCGACAAAGCTGGAGGCCTCCAGCAGTTCTGCTGAAGTGGGACGGCCGATGGCCAGTTCTTTGGAGATGCGTTCGCCCCAGGCTACGCGGATCGATTCAAGAAAGGCTTTTTGAGAAGAAATGCCAGCTTTTTTGGCATCCAAGGCACCCGAACGCCGCTCCAATCCTCGAATTTCCTCGTCCAGTTCTTTGACACGCCTTTCGCCACTCTGCTCCAGGAAGTTCCGTTTGATCTCCAGTCCCGAGATGGTTGCCGCTGCGTTTCCCTTTCCCTCGACCCGTACCGAATCATCCAGTATGAGCGTTGGAAGGGGCTCAAAGGTGATCAGATAACTGCCAGCTTTAAGGTTAAATGAAGCATTGCGGCTGGTCATGGCTCTGTCGCTGTAGACCGTAACTGCCTTGATGCGGGCGGCGGCCGGTATCCGTTTCAGATCGGCGGATATGGCCAAAGCCGGAAGTTGCAGAAGTATCAACAGGAATAATAAACGCTGGATCTTCATGGCGATTCCCCTCCTCAATCAACGGTACTTTATTTGCGACCCTTTGAGGAAGTGCGCGGCCCATCGCCGGTTTTTCTGGCGGAGACCGGCCTTCCGCTTTTGGCGGGGCGGGCTGTTCCTGCTGTACGCTCACCCCTCCCTTCTGCGGAATCTTTGGCGGCGGCCGGTCGACCGTAGCGAGCTGACTCTTTGGCAGCGGAGGAACGCCCTGATTTCGGGGTTTCTTTGGCAGTTGCCGGTCGTTTGCTCTTTGAAGAGCTTATCGCTCCGGCCGGCCGGTCTTTGGCAGTGGAGTCATTACCCGCTGCTGCCCGTGCGGCGCCGGTTGGCTTTCTTCGCACAGCGGCGGATTTGGCCGGTCGTTCATTCTGCGGTTTGGCAATGCTGACGACGATGCAACGGTCGATCAGATAAGTGCCATCCAGGGTCTCGACGACCTCATCAAGATTGACCTCGGACAGCATCCGCACATACCCGCAGCGCTTGAACTCGCCGGTACTCTGGTCAACGATCAGGTGCACCGATGTGACCGGACCCATCAACGAAAAAAGTTTGCGCAGGTCGTCTTCGGTGGCCTGTTCTGAAATATGTCCTACGTATAATTCCTTAGCCATAATAGTTCCCTTTGTGTTGTTATTTCTGCTTCCTGTTGATTGCGAACGGGCCCCATGACTGATCAATTGACATCAATTCCAGAGTGTTGACGTTGACATGCGGCGGTTGGCTGACAATCCAGCGGACCGTTTCTGCGATGTCTTCGGCTGTCAATGGATCGGTCCCCTGATAAACGCCGGCTGCCTGTTCATCATCGCCTTTGAAGCGGACCTTGGAAAACTCGGTTTCGGCCATGCCGGGCTGGATGCAGCTGACCCGCACTTTCGTTCCGAGCAGGTCTGTCCGCAGATTGCGCGAAAACTGGGTTACAAAGGCCTTGGTTCCCCCGTAGACGTTGCCGCCCGGATAGGGCCAGTCTCCGGCTGTCGAACTTATGTTGACAATGTGGCCCCGGTTGCGTTCCACCATTCCAGGGAGGATAAAACGGGTGCAGTACATCAAGCCCTTGATATTGGTGTCAACCATCGTGTCCCAATCGTCCAGATCCGCCCGCTGGGCCGGTTCCAGTCCCAGAGCCAGGCCGGCGTTGTTGATCAGTACGTCGACGGAACGAAAACGCTCCGGCAGAGACTCTATCGCACCCTGCACCGCCTCGCGGTCTCTGACATCCAGCGGGATTATATGCACATCCGCCGCGCCAGCGAACTCTTCCTGCAGTCGCAGGAGCGGATCCACGCGGCGCGCGGTCAATATCAACCGGTTGCCGTTTATGGCGAAGATGCGGGCACAGGCCGCGCCAAAGCCGGCCGATGCTCCGGTTATCAAGATGGTTTTGTTCTCCATTTCGCAACCTCCTAATCTTGTCACTGTTGTAACTGGAACTTTATCAGCTATAACTTCAAAAGCGAGTCAATTTCGGCCATTATCTGCTCCGCATCAATTCCACGCCGCTTGCAGAGACCAAGCAATTCCTCCGGTATCGGAGCGCAGATCGTCAGTGGGCCGGCTTCCGGCCGGATCAGGATGGTTCGGAATGAATGCAGGGCAAAGCCGGACAATTCGGGCAAATCTCCGCCGCCATAGCGTTTGTCAGCTATAACCGGATGTCCGGTCATCGAAAGGTGGCGACGGATCTGGTGCATGCGTCCGCTGATCGGCGTGACCGCCAGAAGCGAGCAATTTTCTCCACGTAGTACGGTCTGGAAACGTGTCTCGGACTCTTTGTCATCCAATGGTTCAGATATTGTACCACTATCATCCGTATCTCCTTCAACCAGCGCCAAATAAAGTTTGTCCAGGCCGTTTTCCTTGACCTGGCGGCCGTAGATACCGGCTGAACTGGAACTCTTGGCCAGAATGACTGTGCCTGAGGTGCCGCGGTCCAAGCGGTTGACCGGATACAGTTTGCACGGGGTGCCACGACCGGTCATGTACGTCTGTCCGGTTTCGACCAGGTTTTCCTCCAGTTCGGCGGTGCGGTGCATCGGCAGTCCGGAGGGTTTGTTGATGACGGCAATCTGGTCGTCTTCGTAAAGCAGATCCAGTTCCGGTCTGGCGTTAGTGATATAGCCGGTGCTGGCGCCGCTTTCCTTGAGGGTAACGGTGTCATTCAGGGCAAGCATCGTGTCTGAATGAACAACAGCGCCATTCAATTTGGCGGCGCCACCCTTGATCAGTTTACGGGAATAGCCTGCAGGAGAAGTCGGCATCAGAGTCCTTAAAAAACTCTCCAGCCGACGGCAATGGTCGTGGTGGGAAATATTATAGGTCAGCATGATTTTAGTCGGGGTGGATCAGGCGGCTGTTATTCCGCGATCACGCATCAGATGTTTGAGTGAGCGGTCGTAACTTTTTTCGCCGGCAGGGGTGAACATGCAACCGGTGGCTTCGCCGCGTTCGCGGTGAAAGGCGACACATTGGCAGCAGTTGCCCCGGCGGGAGCAGGTGGTGTAGGTACATTTGCAGTTTTCACCGGTTCTGGTACACGTCATGTTAAACGACCAGTCGGTCATCTTTGTAGCCGGCGTTAAGTTCGAGAGCTTCATTCATTGATCGGATAGCCACTTCCAGCTGGCTGTCATCCGGTTCTCTGGTCGTCAGGCGCTGCAGGCCAAGACCAGGGGCAATCACCATTTTTACCAGAGGATGATTGTCGTGAGTGGCGCTCCACTTCAGGAATTCGTAGGAGATGCCGGCAATCATCGGCAGCAGGAATACCCGTGAACCGGCTTTGAGATAAAACGGCCAGAGTTTGGGGATCAGGGAGAATACGGCGATGCTTACCAGCATGACGATCAGCAGAAAACTGGTGCCGCAGCGCGGATGGAGGCGGCTGTAACCGCGAACATTTTCAATGGTCAGTTCGTCACCGGCCTCGAAGGCAAAGATCGATTTGTGCTCGGCGCCATGGTATTGAAAAACCCGCTGAATGTCTTCCATGCGTGAAATCGCCCAGATATACACCAGAAACACAATGACCCGAATTACACCGTCCACCAGATTGAAGATGATGTTGTTGTCACCAATGACCGGAGTCATCAGTTTTGTCATGTAGAGCGGGAACAGGAAAAACAGGCAGATACCGAAGCCGAAGGCGACTGTCATTGTGCCGGCCATGGCCCAGGAGGAGAGTTCCCCGCCACCTTCCTTGACCCCTTCTTTGTCCTTTTCTTCTTCAGTCATCGCTTCGTTGGCCGAAAAGTTGAGGGCCTTGATGCCGATGATCAGTGAAGTGAAAAGTGCTACCGCACCACGGATAATTGGAAGTTTTACGATTGGAAAACGTTCTGACAGCGGAATGGACAGCTCTTTTTTGACTACAATTTCTCCGTCCGGGCGGCGAACCGCAATTGCAACTGCACGCGGGGCACGCATCATAACACCCTCAATAACCGCCTGTCCGCCGACATGTATCTTATCCATGGATTCCTTTCATTGTGGCAACTTTCAAAATTGCACTGATGGCGACAATGCAGCTCCGCCGTTACCCCAGGTTCTTGTAAAAGTCACGCACTTCCTGAGCCTGTCCGCAACAGAACTTGCCTTCAGGACAAGGGCCGCCAACGCAGCCGGGACCTGCTTCGCGGAAGATGACCGGAGCAACCTGCTTCACCAGCCGCAACATATCGACACTCATCTGACGGATCTCCCACTGGGCTCTCTGGCAGCAGCGCAGGGCGAAAAAGTGCAGCAGTTCGCGGGCGTTCATGGTCATAATGATTTTGGTCTCTGTGGCGTTGGGGAGGATGTAGCGTGCGTCTTCAGCCGGTATTCCCATCTCAACAAGTTGTGCATAAGCCTTGTGGACGGTCTCGGACATGAAAGCAAAAATCTGACGCGCCTCCGGGTTTTCAGAGATTGTATCCGGCATGATGGAGGTGAACTGATCCTTGTGAGACACATAACGCTGGGATTGCTGCGAGAATGAGGCGATGCGGTGCCGAACCAGTTGGTGCGTGGTAACCCTCGAGATGCCTTCGATGCCGAAGGTAAAGGAGGCATGCTCCAACACCGAGTGGTGGCCTAGAGACATTATTTTGTCCAGAAAGGCTTCAATGTCGGTGTCGGCCAGCTTTTCACGAAGGTCGTTGATGGAAGTCGGCGAGTAGCACAGTCTGGCGGCTAAGGCCACGGTGCGTTCGGGGTTGGGAGTGTGTTCGATCAAAGTGACGTTGTTCATAGTGCCCCGGCGCGAGCCATTTCAGGGAAAACTTTGTATCGTTCTGAATCTGGAACGCTCTGGATTTAGAGTGTGATGGTGCAAAAAAAGGGGATTTGCCTGGCGACAAACCCCCTTAGTGTGTCTTCGCAACGGCTTATCAGACTTGGCCGTAACGCTTTTTGAAACGCTCAACACGACCGGCGGTGTCAATCAGTTTCTGTTTGCCGGTGTAAAACGGATGGCAGGCCGAACAGATTTCGGTGCTGATCTCTTTTTTTGTGGAACGTGTCAGGAAAGTGTTTCCGCAAATGCAACTAACGGTTACCTCGGAATACAGTGGGTGAATACCTTCTTTCATCTCTTCCTCCTTCAGTCTTGCTTTACAGCGTTAAATTAATTCGATATGAGCAGTAACTTGCAATCGTAACGATTTGGACAAATTTATGCAACCATTTTTTGCTATTTTGACATCGAGTCCAGAAAATTCTGGTTTGTCTTGGACTCAGCCAGTTTGTCCTTCAGAAACTCCATGCTGTCGACAACGTTCATCGGGTGCAGTACCTTGCGGAGGATCCAGATCCGGTTGAGCGAGACCTTTTCAATCAATAACTCTTCTTTTCGGGTCCCGGATTTGTTGATGTCTATGGCCGGGAAGGTGCGCTTTTCAACCAGTTTACGGTCAAGGTGCAGTTCCATGTTGCCGGTGCCCTTGAACTCTTCGAAAATGACTTCATCCATCTTGCTGCCGGTGTCAACCAGGGCCGTAGCGATAATGGTCAGCGAACCGCCCTCTTCAATGTTACGTGCTGCGCCGAAGAAGCGTTTCGGTTTTTGCAGGGCATTGGCGTCAACGCCACCGGTCAGAATTTTGCCGGAAGGGGGCAGAACCGTATTGTAGGCACGGGCCAAACGGGTGATCGAATCCAGCAGGATGACGACGTCTTTTTTATGCTCTACCAGGCGCTTGGCTTTCTCAATAACCATTTCAGCGACTTGCACGTGGCGTGTGGCCGGTTCGTCAAAGGTGGATGAAACCACTTCTCCGTTGACCGAGCGCTGCATGTCGGTCACCTCCTCCGGGCGCTCGTCTATCAGAAGAACGATCAGGTAAACTTCGGGGTGGTTGGCGGCGATTGAATTGGCAATATTCTGAATCAGAACGGTTTTTCCGGTGCGGGGTGGCGCCACAATCAGGCCACGCTGCCCTTTGCCGATCGGGGCGACCAGCTCGATTACCCGCATCGCCAAATTATCGGGTGTTGTTTCCAGCGTGAGCTTCTCTTGAGGATAGAGCGGGGTCAGGTTGTCGAACAGAATCTTGTCGCGGGCGACTTCGGGTGGTTCGTGGTTGATCGATTCGACTTTGAGCAGCGCAAAATAGCGTTCACCTTCTTTGGGAGGGCGAATCTGACCTGAAACTGTATCGCCGGTGCGCAGGTTGAAACGTCTGATCTGGCTGGGAGAAACGTAGATATCGTCCGGGCCCGGCAGGTAGTTGTAGTCGGTTGCCCGCAAAAAGCCGAACCCGTCCTGCAGGGTTTCCAGTACGCCTTCGCCGAAAATTGAACCGTTCTGTTCGGTCTGGGCATTAAGGATGGCAAAAATCAGATCCTGTTTGCGCAGGCTGGAAGCGCCTTCGATGTTGAGATCCCGCGCAATAGTGTTGAGTTCGCTGATCTTCTTGCCTTTAAGCTCCTGTAAATTCATCTGTTCTCCTGCGTGAAGTCTTTCATGGTATTGGATTGCAATATGATCGTGATAATCGTGTTGGGTATAGTTCGCGGAAAAAAACCTTTAAGCGGCATTGTAGAGGAATTGCTGAATATGTCCTGCTCATCAAAGCTATTTGGAAAGTTACCGAGGCTTGTCGCTACAATTTATCAAGAATGATTATGGGGTTAATGCTTGAGTATCGAGACAGATGCTTGAGGTACTGTCGAAGTTACCCTTTGTTTCTCGGGCTTGTCAATAAAAAAACAGCACGAGTTGCGCTTAAATGTTAAGCCGTCGCCGCAACATCTGACGGCTGTTTCAAAAAGCCGTTGATAACTACACCCGCCATGGTCAATCCGAAGATGGAAGGGAGGTATGAAATACTCCCCAGAATTACTCGCCGATGCTCACAACGGAAGGTTTGCTCCTCACGATTGGGGCAGATGCAGTCGGACCCGCAACCGCTGGATGCCGGGTCAAGTTCCCGATGTTCTTCAGTGGAATAGACAACCTGCACATCCGAAGTAATTCCGCTCTTGCGCAGTATTTTGCGCATGCTGCGGGCCATGCGGCAGTTGCGGGTGGCCGAGATGTCATCAACATGGATTTTGGACGGGTCGAGTTTGTTTGCGGCCCCCATGCTTGATATAACCGGAATGCCCTGCTCGCGGCAGATCGTGATCAGGGCCGCCTTGGCCGTGAAGTGGTCGATTGCGTCCAGTACGTAGTCCGGTCGCCTGCGGAGCAGTTCTTCAGCATTCTCTTTCGAAAAGAAAGCCTTTACCGGAATAACCTCGGCAGCCGGATTGATATCGTGCAGGCGCGCGGCCATAACCTCGACCTTGTGCTGACCAACGGTGCTGGAGAGAGCGTGTATCTGGCGGTTCAGGTTGGTCAGGCAGATATCGTCGAAATCCACCAGTGTGATATGGCCGACACCGGCCCGTCCCAGCGCTTCAGCAGCATAACTGCCGACTCCGCCAACTCCGCAGATCATGACATGTTTGTCGGCCAGCGTGGCCAGTCCGGACTTGCCGATCAGAAGCTCGGTGCGTGAAAATCGATGCAGGGTCATGGCCTAGTTACCACTGTGACGGTTAGATGGGGTGTATTCATCCAAAAGTTCCTTTGCAAGCTGTACAATATCTGCCTCTGGAATGTCGCAAACCGAAAAATCGGTCGAATCCGGCTTGCGGAGGTTTGGCACCGAGTCTGTTTTGATGACGCGGTTGCGCTCAGTGGGACATATGCAGACCGGCGTTGCGCCAAAAAGAGTGATGGAAGGCGTCCCGCAGGCCCAGGCAATGTGTGTCGGACCGGAATCTCCCCCTATCACCAAATCAGATCGCCCGACGGCGGCCTTGAGCTGGTTCAGGTTCATGCGCGGCAAAATTCTGACATTGGATGATTTCTCTGCGATCAGGGATGCGGTCTGAAACTCCTGCTGGTTGCCGTAGCAGACCAGGATATTTTCGCCCAGCATGTTTGCCATTCTGGCGAACTTCTCCGGCGGATAATTCTTGTAGCTGGCGCTGGTTTCCGGCACCAAAAGTATGTTTCTTTTGTGTCGCTCAAAATAATCATCCGTGATGGCGATATCTTCGGAGCTCCAGAACAGGTACGGTTCCGGCGGACATAACTCGGTGGATTGAACATCCAGACCAAGGCACTTGGCCGCAAGTGCTGCGTAACGGGCTACGGCTGGCATTTCCAGCGGGATCGGGATGCTGCGGCCATAAAAAAGAGCCGCCAGAGGTTCTTTCAACATCTTCCGGTCGAAACCGTAGCGGGGACCGCCTGCGATGGCGGACACAACCGCGGATTTGAGCAAACCGTGAAGATCTATGACGGCATCGAATTTTCCGAACGATCTGAGATGACGCCACTCCGTCATTACGGCATTCAGCGATTTCTTCTTTTTCAGTTCCTTCAGATCAACTCTTACAACCTGCTGGATGCCGGGATGGTGGTCAAGTATCTCAGCAAAGCGCTTATCGGCAAACCAGGTGATGTGGCAATCGGGCAGACTCCGCCTGACCACCTGCAAGGCGGCCATACAGAGGATGATATCGCCCAGCGAAGTGAGCCTGACAAAAGCAATTTTCATGTTTACTTTTGCGTCCGATACAGTTCCGGATTCAGGGATGGGTCGTTGTACATCTTGAACTGCTTGTAAAGCTTCATGATCTTCTTTCCGGTTTTATAATCATCCAGCAACTGCACAAGAGCCTGATACAAGTCGTATCGCTGCAGTTTCAGAACGGCCAGACGGTGGAGTGAGCGTTCCTTATGGGCGGAATCAATGTCATCCCTGCGGCTGTCCTCATCCATGTGGTAAACCTTGAGGGACATGATCGATATGCGATCGACAATGCTGCCGGGTGTTTCAGAGTTGATCAGTTCCGTCGAAGGCTCGGGGGCGGTTTTTGATACTTCAGCCAGGATCGCTTCGTCCAGTTTTTCGATCTGATCGTTGCGCTGCTGGTTCAGCTTGTCAATGGCGCGTTTGACAGTGGCAATAGCACTGTCATCAACGTCTGTGCGACGGGCCTTATCCTCTTCGTGCCAGAGCAGATAATTTCGCCAGGCCAACTCCAGCGCCAGAGGGTTACAAGAAACAACTGGAACTTCAAAGCTGTCGGAATTTGTGTGCCAAAATGCGATGCAGCGGTCAAATGTTTCTTCCAGCCCGGTCAAATTGAGGGTGTTCAGCATAAATATCCTTTTCATTCGTGTATTAATCGATCAATTGAACGACAGCATCGAACAGGTTGTCCGGTGAAATCGAGGTGCGGCACTCCTGGTCACGGTCGCAGGAAGTGCGGCCACAGGCGGCGCAACTCATGGCGGCCTGGACCGATCGGTGCTGCTTCCCGCCGGGCGCATAGGTAGCGGAACTTGTGGCGCGATAATAAGAAACTGTCGGAGTACCCACAGCCGCCGCCAGGTAAACCGGCCCTGTATCGCCACCGATCACCAGATCGACTCTTTTTATGATTGGAATCAACTCCCTGATCCGCAACCAGGGGAGCAGTCGTACAGAATCGCCGACCTCTGTTGCAATCTGCTCGGCAAGTGCTTTCTCATCAGGGCTACCCCAGTTAACCAAAATAGTTGAGCGGGGATATCGCTCAACTATTTTGTTAGCCAGCTTGATCCAACCCTCGGGGTACCACAATTTTGTATTCCAGGTGGTGCCAACCTGGAACATGAACACCAAGCCGTCCGGTAAAGCCGCAAGATACCGGTCGGCAGCCGTTTCATCCTCCTGCGATGATATGATGTCGCCGGTAAGATCCATCTCCCGGTAATCCCTGCCGAACAGGACACTGATCACCCGCAGATAGCGGTCGGTAACATTCTTGTCAATCGCCCGGAACGGAATCTGTCGGGTTGTGAAAAAAGCATTCACCTTTTCCTGCAGCACTTCTTTGCTGAAGCCGATGCGTTTTTCGGCGCCGGTCAGCCAGGCAATCACTCCGCTTTTCAAATTCCCCTGAATGTCAAACACCAGATCGTAAGAACGCTCCCGGAGAGAACGGCGCAATTCTTTCAAATCATGGCGCGTCTCCGCAGCAAAAGGGGCCTTGCGCCATTTTTTTGTTTTGATGACATGCAGTTGAGCTATGCCCGGATTGTGTTCAATGACAGAAAGAAACGACTCCTCCACGACCCAGTCGATCTCGATGCCCGAAGAGACCTGTCGCAGATAGTCAATCACCGGCAGGGCGTGAACGACATCACCGAGGGAGGATGTTTTTATGATCAGGATGCGCATTTAATTTGTCCAAAACGTAGTAGTCTAGAGCCCCTGATTGGGCGTGGTTATTCTTACTCGGCGTTCATAAAGTGCAGTGGTTATTTTTCTAAGTTTTGCCGCAATAGTGAGGTAAAATCTGCTGGGCGAACGAGTACAACGGGCTATCTGCAGGAGAACATAGTATTCATACGCCAGTAAATGCCACCAGTACAACCCACGGAAAAGGTGCCTGTTCTTATTTGCAGTTGCGTAAAGTGCTGTTAGCATTGCCACCTTCTTTTCCGGAAGCAGCGCAGTGTTGTTGCCATGCCACCTATATGCAGCAACAGCACTGTTTATAAATCCGATCTGATTTGTGGCTGCAAGTCTCAGGCAGACATCCCAATCTTCAATTTCAAGATTCTTATCGTAGCCGCCAGTTTCTTCAATGAATGCACGTCTGAAAAGATAGATGGGGCCGGCCAAACTCCAGTGGAATATGAGCTCGCCCGTTATCAGGCGATCGTCAGCAAGATAATTAGTCCTTCCGGCGTGAAGGCCGGTTATTCCAGATTCATGCAGAATATCCCCATCATGATTGATAACCTGATAATCTCCAACCACCAGCAGCTTTTCTGGATGATGCTCCATGTATTCCATTCGTTTGGCTATTCCGCCCGATATAAGTTGGTCGTCGCTTGAAAGAAAGGCAATAAAATCTCCATTTGAAGACCTGAACAGTTCATTTAATGTTTCCGAAACTCCCATGTTGGGCCTGCTTGTAAACTTTACAGGAAAATTGAGTGTGTGTTCGCGTGACAAAAGCCAATCACGAACTCGCTGGGCCGAGTTGTCTGGGGAACCGTCGTCAATTATTATCAGTTCTTTGGAGGGATATGTCTCCTGGCACACACTTTCCAAGCAGGAAACTATGTAGTCCTCGTGATTGTAGAGCGGAACCAGGATGCTGACGAGTGGATATGTCAAGTGTTGCACTCCGTTAACGAAACTACAGCGTCGCACACTGCTTGGACCATATCGGAGGAAATGTGCGGACCCATCGGCAGACTTAATACCTCTCTGTGTATGTTTTCAGTAATTGGAAGGCTGCCCGCAACTATTCCCATTCCAGCATATGCGGGTTGCAGATGTGGTGGAATCGGATAGTGGATCATTGTGCCGATCCCCATTGTGTGCAGATGGTCACGCATTCTGTTTCGCACCTCGGTTCTAATGACATAAAGATGCCAAACAGGATCGATATGATCAGGAACGAAAGGCAGGCAAAGGGTGCATTTTTCAAGGGCCTTTGAGTATTGATTGGCAATGGTAACCCGGTGTTTGTTCCAGATGTCAAGATGACCCAGTTTCACCCGAAGAAACGCAGCCTGTAATTCATCCAGTCTGGAATTGTAACCTTTAACCTCATTATGATATTTAATTTCAGAACCATAGTTTCTAAGCATCCTAATACGATCAGCGAGCTTTCTGTCGTTAGTAGTTACTGCACCGCCATCGCCAAGTGCTCCAAGATTTTTACCTGGATAAAAACTGAAGCCGGCTGCATCCCCCAGCGAACCTGCTCGCCTGCCATTAAATTTGGCGCCGTGGGCTTGAGCAGCATCTTCAATTACTCTTAATTCATATTTATTGGCAATTTCACAAATTCTATCCATCTGAGCCGGCTGACCGTAAAGATGAACGGCCATAATAGCCTTGGTACGTGGGGTAATTGCGGCTTCAATCAGGTCAGGATTCATGTTGTAAGTTGACCCGTTCGGCTCAACAGGAACAGGGGTCGCTCCTGCGTAAGAGACGGCCAACCAAGTAGCAATGTAGGTGTTTGCCGGTACAATTACTTCATCGTCAGGGCCAATATCCATTGCCCTTAGAATCAAGTGCAAGGCATCAAGTCCGTTACCTACTCCGATGCAATAATCTGATCCGCAATATGAAGCAAACTCTGATTCAAATGCTTCCACTTCAGCTCCGAGGATATACCAGCCTGATTCCATGACGCGCCTGTAAGCTGCGTCCAGATCGTTTTTTAGTTCAGCATATGGGGCTTTGAGATCCAAAAAAGGTATGATGTTCAAACCCTACTCCTTGCAGTGTTTTGGAAATCTTCGTAATTTCGATAATAATCAACTTCTTTAAACACATCAGATGCCAGTACCAGGCATATGCCGCCAGAGGAAAAGTTTAACAGTTCGCGCCAGATCATATTCGGCATATAAAGTCCGAAATAAGGGCGGTTGAGGTGTATTACCCGCCTGTTAAAGCCATCGTCCAACAGGACGTCAAAACTTCCGCTAGCAGCCACGATTAGTTGCTGCAGATCTCTGTGGGCATGCCCTCCTCGCGTCTCTCCGCCTGGAATGTCATACAGGTAATAGACCCGCGCTATGTTGAAGGGTACTTGCTCTCCTGAACAGACCGGAGTCAGACTCCCGGAAGGACTGCAAATACGTGGTAATTCGATAACCGAGCAGTCGTACACGCTAGACATTGTTACTCCGCTCTTAACATTTTGTACTCACGATATTCCCTGATGTAGTCGGCTTCGTTGTATTCACCAGAGGACAGCACAAGGCAAAGCGAGTTGGTGGAAAAATTAACTAGTTCTCGCCACTGGCGAGCGGGAACATAAAGTCCAAAATATGAGCGATTTAAAGAATGTGTCACGCGATTTGTACCATCGTCTATTAGTACATCAAAACTCCCGGATACAGCGATGATAAATTCCTCGTTAGTTTGGTAGGCGTGACCTCCACGCATTTCTCCGCCTGGAACATCATAAATCCAGTATGTCCTGCGAACCTGAAATGGAATATGGTTGTTACCTTCAACGAACGTCAGATTGCCGCGAGGATCTGAAATCTTGGGAAGGTTTATGATGCGGGAGAATTCTGACTTCATGGTTGTATTATCCTAAGTTAGACTAATTTCGTAAAAATCATGAACAACTGAACGAGCTCCGAACATTTCTTTTTGATGTATAAGCCCTTCATTAAGGCGTTTACCGCCATCTTCCGATGAAACCCCGAAGCTGAAGTAGCTTAAATCTTTATATGTATGGTTGATGAGACGGTCCAGTACGATGTCCAAAGCCCCGTGTTCAAGCCCTTCATCGGAGTTGTACATGTACTGCACATGCACAGTATTGGAGAACAAATAGGTCAGAGCACCAGCCAACATACGTTCACCTGCGAAGGAGGCGTGCAGATGTATGTTTTCCGGAAATCGTCCTGCAAGAAGCGTCATCTCTTCACATGTGTGTACTGGTGCCAGATTGTGACGATCTCGCATGACCTGTAAGCCAATGTCGAAAAAAGTAGTAAAATCTTGACTAGCCTTTACTTCTAAATTGGCACGTTGAGCCTTTTTGATCCCCTCTTTTTTCCCTTTTGCAAACTTTATTCTTTCTGGAAGATATATGGCGGATGAGGCGTCACGCCGATAAAGTATTGCGTTATTAACAAACAGTGCGTACAGATCCTCCTCGGATGGTACACGATGAAATATGTGGGGGATCGATTTGTAAATCAGTTTGGAATTGCCTGTTTTGACCAGATGATTGATCATGGCGTCAAAAAGATGCAGCATGGTAGCGGTTTTCATTTCTTCGTTACTGATTACGCCACCATAGGTGAGACCGCCATGACTGATTACGGTGCCGTCATGGCGCGAAGCTGGCATAACTCCTATGAGTCTCTCCCGACCGTTGAAAAACATGAGGGAGCAATCCTCAAAACGATCTGAATGATATTCCATATAGCGCCGGTCAAACAGGAAATTTCCATTTTTAGATGTACCGACGAAACTGTTCCAGTTTTCTATTTGGTGGGCCTCGTAGTTTTTTACAAGGATCATAAATGTTCACCATCCAGAAGTGCGAATCCGAATCCGTCCCTGCCCATGTCATTGCCATTGTAAAACATATAGGTTTTGCTGCCGTGTGTAAGAACCGCAGGGTAGCACAGATGGCGAGAATCCCATCCTTCATCGGATATTTCTATCCCCAGATCACAGTCTTTTCTCTCCCAGTGTATACCGTCACAGGATTCGGCAAGCCCAGCCAAGTAGTCACCTTGAATGGTGCCCCTTGTATAGTGCATGAAATAGCTGCCCTGATTCTTGAATACTCTTGGACGGCCAATTCGGTATTCGTGCCCGATGTTGTCTATGCACAAATCTCCATCGCCTTTGAAGTCGATGCCGTTTGATGATTCAATGTAGCGGATGTTGTATTGTGGGTAAGGCGTGCCATTGATATTTTCCCAACCGTTACCACAGGCGTACCAGATCCGAAACCGATCGCCTTCCTGCATGACTGAATGTATAGCGCGAATGTAGAGACCGTTGCTGCTCCGGTCCAGTACCGGTTCCTCAGAATGGCGCTGAAAACAGATGCCGCCATCTTTACTAATAGCTAGTCCGGTGAAAGCCAGGAATTTTACTTTGTTTACGAGTTGAAAACCAACATAGTACATGCGAACTTCCTGTCCCACACGAATAACATCGCCCAGAATCACTCCGTTGTCATCGAATGCACCATCTCGGCCAACATCCAATACGGGCTCTTGAGATACGGTCTTGACACGTGACGGGTTTTGCGCGTCCAGATCAATATATCCAATGCGGCTAATTCCCTCATTATCCCTGAATCCCGCATAGACCCGGATCGTTTCTTCGTCTATGAGTAAAGGAGTGGGGGTTAAGGCCGTGTGACGAGCCCACGGGAGATTCCCCGTTGGTCCGTAGATGAAGCCTTTTTTAATCCAACGCATATTTCATAACTCCTTAAGTCTGAAAAGTCTCTGGCTGCTGACCCTAGAGGGGGAAGTGCCCGTCGCCTGGTAGACTTTACCCTCTTCGGTATTATTCTGAATCAATGCGCCAGCCCCAATAAAGCAGTCCTTACCGACGGAAATATTGTTTATTACCGTGCTGTTTACCCCTAGAAAACAGTTTTCGCCTATCTCGCAAAAACCGGAGATGACGACATGTGAAGCTATGAAACAGTTGTCACGTATAACGGAGTTGTGACCGATGTGGTTGCCGCTCCAGAGGACTACATTATTTCCTATCTTGACGAAGGGTTGAATGGTGTTGTGCTCGAAAATGAAGCAATTTTCTCCGATCTCTGCATTTTTCCAGACAAATGCGCGAGAGCTGATGTACGTAGCAAAACTGTAATTTCGTCCCTTTAGTTGCTGGTACAGTCTCGTTCTAACACGGTTGAGTTTTGTGGAACTGATTGCCACAAAGACCATTGTGTCCGATGGAGGAAAGTGAAGTTCAAGCTCCTCCAACGGCAGTACCGATAATCCGTACAAATTATCTTGATTCAAATAATCACGCTCGACACTGAATGCGACCACCTCATAGACTGAATCATACTTGAAGTACTCGTAGGCCAATGCAGCAGTTTCTCCTGAACCAACAATTACAAGGCGCTTTATGGACACAAATTCACCTTTCTGGATTCGATAGAATCATGTCAATTATTGATGCTAGTCCGAGATAATTGAACCATGCATTCGTCGCCGCAGGTTCTCGTGAATAGATTTAATATTGCGTAAAAGATCCTGCAAGTTGTCTTAATAAACTTCGAGCTACCTGTTGGATAGATAGATTGTGAGGTCCATTTATTTAGTGAAGACTCCAGGCTCTGCAAAAAACGTGTGCCACTGTACTGAGTGCAAGTGGTTATATTTATAGATTTAAAGTTTGATTGTGACAAGATTGTTCGTAGTGCGTTTGTAGTGTATATTATCCTGTTGCTCGGCGCATTGAAGCCAATCCAGTACGTTTGGAAGATGCGCAGCAAGAGTGAATTAGCATTGGGTGTGCGCAGGATGAGTGTGCCACCAACTTTAAGCATTCGCCGACAGTCTGTTAAAAATGCTCGTGGGTCTTCTGTCTGTTCCAACCCCTGAGTAACGAGGATGTAGTCGAATAATTCCGGAACTTCAGATTTAGTATTCTGGATGGTTCTGATATTCAGGGTGCTGAGCCATTCCCTGGATTCTGCGTTGTCGGCATATCCGGTCACATCCCACCCCAACTCTCTGAGTTTCATTAACCGCTCCGCAGTACCGCAGCCTATTTCCAGAAGAGTGCCTGGAGTAAGTTTGCTAATGGCCGGAGGAAGGACAGTCAATTTTAAATCGTGATGACTTTTACAGGATGGCGCTACTACAACCGGTGGGGGTGTTAAACTGCCGCCTTTGCGCCATAATACTCCACATGCCGATGAGCTGCAGCGGCAATAGTCGTAGCGCTCGTTGTCATGCAGGTTCAGAAAATTTCTGACGCCCTTGTAGGTAACTTTTCCTGGACTGTCGCATAGCGGGCATTTCAACGCTTTTTGCTGACCTTGTTCGTTAATCAAATGTTCCGGGTAGCCGTACTTCTGAAGAAACGGCACGACAGCCGTCATCTCCACTTTTCTGTTGCGAACCGCATCGCGCTTCAAGAAAGGAATTCCAATGTGGAGAAGTTCGGATGCATGCTTAACCGAGCTGTTGTCTTTTTTGCGAAGCCTTTTTCCAGTTTCCCGGCAGTGGCGTCCAAGCTGCTCCAGCGGGCAGAGAACCCCAGCTTTGAATCCGGATTCCACAAGCCATTGCGTCAGGCCTACTTCATAGCTTTGGATAACTTGAAGCTTATTCAAATAAGGAAGTATGCCTCCCCAAAAATTCAAAAAAGCCGGGGATGAAATGACATTTTTGCGGAAAACCAAAAAATAACTCTGGATATGCGGCTGCATCTGGAAACATTCGGTGATTCCCCAAAAATCGCATTCCAGGCGATCCATGCGGGAAAAAACGTTTTCCATATCGAACAGTGGACCGTAGACGCTGGAATTCATCAGAATTACCTCGTCGTACCAAGACAGCCCAGCCGACTCCATCCCCAGTTTCCACATGTAAAAATCATAGCCGGTATTGTTGTTTTCCAGGATGTTGGAGCAGTATGAAGAAAGGTTGCTCTTCTCCTCGGCTGTAATGGGAGAGTTGGAAACAAAAATCGCATCCGTGCACAAACCCGACATTGATTGCAGAGCGTGTTTTACAAATGGTCTGACTTCTCCGTTTGAATCAAAATGCGCATAGCATAAAAGTCTTTTCATTCCATGGTTTCCTTGCTTTTAAAGCGCACTTTATTGAAAATCAGTTCGGGGGCTTTCCAGCTCCAGTGCGTGTCATCGGCGTAATATACGTCTTTTTCGCCTTTCTTTAACAATTCTCCCAGGATCGCCTTGGTATCAATCAGCGTATATTTCTTTGGCAATGGCCGTAACTCCTCAAAAAAGCGGCTTTCCGGATAGGGATTGGCAACTATGTAATCCCGATACAGATTGTATTTGTCAACCGACGGCATAAAGTACAGTTTGATTCCTTTGGCAGCCAGCATATCAGCCATTCTGTTCAGATTGCTGTTGAGCAGGTTGATTGTTTCCGGTGTTTGTCTGCTTATGTTGCGGATGTCATCATGCCAGAAGACGAGAGTGCTGTCGAGTTTTGTGCTGAAGAGAGGTTTTGAAAGTTTGCGAACAATTACCTTGCCGTTGGCGGAGTCTTTGAAAAGATATAGCAGAGAGTAATACGCGAATTTGGCGTTGCCGGTATTGATGAATTTGACCGGAGGCAGATAGGTGGGGTTTTCACGATGTTGACTGTAAAAGCGTCTGATTTCATCGATACTGCGGAGGTTATCGAAAGTCGTTATGCGTCCCAATCTTTCAATGGCCGTCTTTTCCGCTGATTGAAGGATGATTGCTCCCGGTTTGATGCTATCCAGATAACCACTGTTAAATAGGGTAACAAGGGTTGCGATGGGGCCTTGTTTCTGATCCATCATCCCCAAGTTCAAAACGGTCAAATTGTCAGCGGAGGCGATATAGTCCTGGTAAAAGTTGTTTTTCCCACCTCCACCACCGTTGGAAAATGAATCACCGATGGTAAGAACATCTACTGGTTGGCCCTTGTAGTCCTGGAATTCGATATGGCGGTTTGGAAGATCTGTGTAAGTTTTGCGGGTGTGCTTAATGTTAGCTACATAACCGGTGCGCGCAAGGTCACCACCCAAGCCGTAATGATCTGTCAGGAGCTGTTCCGTCCAGGTGTTCCAGATCAGATAGTTAAGCGCTATGAAAATGCAGAGAGCAGCAATGAATCTGAGCGTAAAAAATTTGTATGACATATGTATCCTAAAACTGGAAGTAGAGGAATTCGCTGACCTTGCTCATATCCAGCAGCGACCAGAATGATACTACAAGCAGCAGGGCGAGCCATCTCCAGGAGGGACGCGCGCGGGAGACAAGCTCCATGGTGTTTTTCAAAAAGACAACGACGATCATGGCTATCAGCACCATGATCCAGGTTTCATCGCTCCCCCGGATGGCATCCAGCCACCTGCCGAAGGTTATTCCTGCATCACGCAGCAGAGTGAACTTTTCCAGTGACTTGTGCAGCATTATTCCGTTAATGCCGGCCATTCCTTTCAGTATCTGTCCGGCGCCTTCCAATGTCTTGGCCCTGAAAAAAACGAAAGAAATGTTTACAAAATTGAATGTGATCAGCCATCCCAGCCATGTTGGCATTTTACGTTTTTTCTTCTTCCAGGCGTGATTTACAACCAGTCCTGCGCCATGCATTCCACCCCAGATGATAAAATTCCAGCCGGCTCCGTGCCAGAAACCCGAAATCAGCATGGCCAGAAAAATGGCAACCAGAGAATTCGCAAAAGTAATTTTTCCGAAGGCTCGTAATATGGGGGTGTAGAGGTAGGTCGTGATGAAATTGGTGAGTGTAATATGCCAACGCTTCCAAAAATCCACCATGCCGGTGGCCTTGTAGGGTGAATTGAAGTTGATCGGGAGACTGATGTTAAACATCCATCCAATCCCAACAGCCATGTCGCTGTAGCCGCTGAAGTCAAAATATAACTGAAATGTGTAGGAGAGGCTGGTCAGCCAGGCAGGTATCAAGGTCAGTTGTTGTGTAGTGTCAAAACCAGCCGAGGCCCACACGGAGAAAGAGTCTGCCAGAATCACTTTTTTGAAGAGTCCCAGGAAGAAGAGGGTCAATCCCAGATAGAGATTTTTCCAGCTGACCACCTTGTTTCTAAGTCGCTCGAACTGTGGCATCATATCGCTATGATGCAGAATCGGTCCAGCCAGCAGATGCGGGAAGAACGTGACAAAAAGCGCATAGTTCAGAAGATTGCGCTCTTCGACCAAACCCTCGTAGGCGTCAACCAGAAAGGCGATCTGGGTGATAGTGAAAAAGCTGATGCCCAATGGGAGTACGATTTTCAATAACGGAACCTGGCTGCCTAGAAGAGAGTTGGTGGAACCGATGAAAAAGTCCATGTATTTGAACCAGCAAAGCAGGGCGATGTTGATTACAATGCCGCAGACAAAGATCGACTTTTTGGAGACGGTACGTTTGGCAATGCTGTCGTATTCAGCCAGCAATCCTCCGACGGTGTAGTTAAAGAGGATTGAACCGAGAATCAGAGGCAGATATTTCACATCCCACCAGCTGTAAAAGAACAGGGAGGCAAATAACAGCCACGACTTGGCGGCAATGGTCAGGTGTATGCGCAAAAGCAGAAAATAAACCACCAGCGTTACCGGTAGAAAAAGAAACATGAATTCAAAAGAGTTGAAGAGCATAGTTCCGGGTAAATCCTTACTTGCCGAGCTTCCGGTTGATCAGGTCCAGCATTTCTCCCACATTTTTTAGCTTTTGCAGCTCACCCAGGGCAAACTTGATTTTAAAGCGCAATTCCATTGCCACAACCAGGTTCATATGGGTCAGGGAATCCCATTCATCTATGTCATCTGAAGTTGTTTCACGGCGCAGTGTAATGGAGTCATCATCGAAAACCTTGCGAAAGATAGGCTCAAGCTCATTTAAGTCAGTCATTTTTTATTCCTCCAATGTTGATATGTCCCCGGCGTCCAGTCCGAGATAACGGGCCTTCAATACCCGCCGCATGATTTTTCCGCTTTTGTTTTTGGGGACCGATTCGACCGGAACCACTTCCTGGGGAATCGCAACTGAAGAAAGCCGGTTGGCGATGTGCAGGCGGATATTAAGTTCAAGTTCCGGGGTAAGTTCAATTCCGGGATGAAAATTCACAAAAGCCACAACTTTTTCGAAGAGCAGGTCGTCAGGAACGCCGATGACGCCGGATTCGGCGATTTCAGGCAACTCCAGCAGGACGCTTTCGACTTCGAAGGGGCTGACCAGATGCCCGGAAGTGTTGATGACATCATCACTGCGACCAAGGAACCAGTAGTATCCATCGCTGTCGCGCCAGGCCATGTCGCCGGTATAGTACCAACCGTTTTTGAACTTGCTGGAATAGGCTGAATCATTGTTCAGGTAGGTGACAAACATGGAGTCCCACCCCTCCCTGACGCAGAGATTACCATGTTCGCCATTCGCCAGAATTGATCCGTCATCAGCCAAAATGGCCGGCTCGATGCCTGATAAAGGTATACCCATTGATCCTGGGCGGATCTGGGCGCCGGGACGGTTTGCGATCATTATTCCGCCGGTTTCGGTCTGAAACCAGGTGTCAAATACATCTTTTCCGAGAGTTTCTTGCCCCCAGTTGATAACTTCCGGGTTGAGCGGTTCGCCCACGCTGAAAATGGAGCGGAGGCGAGAAAGGTCGAATCTCCTGAACAGTGATTGCTCTTCCCTCATCAGCATTCGCAGGGCGGTCGGCGCTGTATACCAGACCGTGATTCCTTCGTTCTGCAACAGTTCGAACCAGTTCTGCGGACTGTAACCCCCGGCGAAATGCATTTGGGTGATCCCCAGGCTCCAGGGGCCGATGATGCCGTATGATGTGCCGGTGACCCAGCCTTGGTCGGCGGTGCACCAGAACAGGTCGTCAGGCAGCAGTCCCAAGACTTCTCTTGTTGTGCGGGACTGGTGTGTAATACTGCCGTGGCGGTGCAGGACCCCTTTCGGTTTGCCGGTGGAGCCGGAGGTGTAGTGAAGTACTGAGGGGGTGTCGGGTGATGTGCGTGGAGTGTTGAAATCCTCAGATGCATCCAACATCAGTTTTTTCCAGGAAAGTACTCCATTGGCGCCATGTTCGGCAACATCGGTCAGGATTATGGTCTTCAGGTGGGGCAGCCGGTCCCTGATACGCTCGATCTTGCGGTAGAGGCTTTTGCGGGTCACCACGAGTCGGGCTTTGGAGTCACCCAGCCGGTCCAACAGGGCATCTTCACCAAAATTGGAGAAAAGTGTGCCGGTGATGCATTGGGCTTTTAATGACCCGAGAAAGGCAAAAAACTGTTCGGTTGATTTGGGGTGAAAAGTGAATATGACCTCCCCGGCAGCTACCCCCGCTGACCGAAGGATGTTGGCAAATTTGCCGGAAAGTCTGTCCAACTCGGAAAAGGTATAATCCTGGCGTTCGAAGCTGGAGGAGATCCAGCGCATGGCAACCTTGTCACCCAGCCCGTCCTCGCATTGCTGGCCGGTGCAGATAAAACCGATGTTGTGCTGGTTATTTCTGATGATGTCGTTTGACATTGTCGAGTACCTCTCTAAAAACCTCTTCCGGGGTTATGGCCTCCAGACATTCGATCCTGTTTCTGGAACTTATCCGGCAGGTTTCCTTGTTGCAGGGAACACACTCCCAATCTTTTTGAACAACTGTGACGCACCCCTCGTTCTGAATTCCACGGTTGGCTGCAAACGGCGACAGGTCGGCGCAGTCGTTAGGCCAGGGTGCCCAGTAACGGGTCAGAGTCGGGCCGAATATCGCGATTGTCGGAACATCCAGGGCTGCCGCAATATGCGTGATTGCCGTGTCTATCCCTATGAAGGCGGTTGAAGCGTTAATTATGGCCGCCAGCTGGTTCAGGGAGCATGGCGCATCGAATGCCATGGTTTCTGGTGGGGCACTACTAAGGATCTGTTCCAGAACCGCCGAACCCTCCGGTTCAGGTGTCCTGGTGAAAATCGCCGTACAGTTGGTCTGCTCCTGAATCAATGTGACGAGTCTGCCCCAGTTTTCAGCCGGCCAGTATTTGTACTCCTTCATGCTGTAAGGGTGCAGGATTATGTAGCGGTCAGCTTTAATATTGTTGCGGGCAAAAACGGTGTCGTTTTCATCATAGCCCATGACTGCCCGCGGAACCGGATCAATCTCCATCATCCGAAGCGGCATTAGCATATTGGAAACTGCATGCATGTAGTCGTAGCAGACGTAGTGGTTATCCAGAGCGAGGTGTTTCCACCATTCCTTTCTGAAGCCGTTGGTCATGCCAAGGGAACGTTTGCCGGCGATAGCTGCCGCCACGACCGTTCTGTCAGATGGATAGGCCGCAATAGCCACATCATATTTTTTAAACAGTGAGAGCAGAACGCCGATCCCGCTCTTATCCCTCGGGACGGTGATGACTTTGCGGATGTTGGGATTCTTGACCAGAACCTTTTCAGTCCCCTGAAACACCAGGTAATCTACAACAGCATCCGGATGGGCAGTCCTGATGGATAGCGCCAAAGGTGTTGTGACAAATACATCGCCAACAAAACGAAAACATACGATCAGAAAAGATTTACCACCGGTTGCGGAGCAATTTAAGCTACTCATAGCGCAACCTCCCGTCGATCCATTTTTCCATCAATGAGTGACCGTACAGCTTCTTTTCCAGCCGGCTTTGGATTCTGTTGATCAGCTTATCGCTGTTGCGGAACAGGGCGCGTTTCCACCAGGGCATATTCCACTTGCGGATGAAATAGGCCTTGTTCTCAATTGCGTATGGTCTGGCAGTCCTGGCGGTTTTAATGGATTTCTGGGTGACTGATCCGAAGTGGTGCAGGAACGAGCTGCCGACAGTGCCGAGGCGGAAACCTGCTCGGCTGGCTCGCAGGAAAAAATCGGTGTCTTCATATTGCCCAATCCGGAAGTTCTCGTCGAAACCTCCAATGGCGTCAAAAACACGCCGGTGAACCATGAAACAGATTCCGTTGGCTTTCCCTTTTCGAACAACATTTCCCATGCTGGTGGTCAAATCCAGGGCATATGTCTCAATGTCGTAGTTGTGCTGACCCTCTCGAATGGCCGGGGTGGCGATATCCAGCGCATGCAGTTCAGCCCCCTCCAGCAAACCTTTCAGCCAGTCCGGTGACAGCAGTACATCATTGTTGAGGATCATGATCCATTCGCCTGAAGCGGCCTTTGCCCCCTGATTCCAGGCTCCCGAACAACCGAGATTCTCAGTATTGCTGATAATTGTGACGTTACTCAGCGTCGAGAGGTAGTCGCCGGTGCCGTCGCTGGAGGCGTTGTCAACCAAAATAATCTCGATATTCTGCGGGGTAGTTTTGGCCAGGCTCAGAAGGCATCCCTTGGTGTAGGCCAGCTGGTTGTAGAGCGGGATCACGATGCTGACCAGGCCGGGCTGTGCCGGTTTTGTGCAGAAGCTGTTCTCTACAGCCATGAGGTGTCTGCTGTCAGTCCGATGTTGATGCCGCTCAGGTTTGCATCCAGTGGAGTGACATCGCTTCCGGTTCTGCCGGAAGCCCGCCAGCGAGGCAGGCGACTGCCGTGGATGTTGACCGCTCCGGCCAGTGGCTGCTCCTCGGTGGCCCCGGGTATCGGCACAATGCAGGTGGCCGGTGCGCCTAGCACGTTGGCTGCCCAGTGTGAGTAACCTGAAATTGGAGTGGCAAGGACAACCGGGCAGCAAGCCAGGGCAAAGAGGTCCACGACCGGGTTAACCGTTGAGCAATGGTCATTGCTCATGTTTTTGTAGGTATAGTGGGACTCAACCGGCGCAGTAATTATGTCGAAATTTTTGGTCAGCGAGTCGTAGGAAGATGGGTCGCCGGTGCAGGAAAGAAAGAAGCAGATTTCCTTGTTTCTGCGCGCCAGGGCGGCCATATTTTTTTCGTACCACCAGATTGGAACGGCCGGCCATTCATACCCATCAATGCTGTAACTGGAAGGATCCAGAACCTGAAAATCGCCGTGGCGAATATGGACACCAACTACCGGACGTTTTTCAACGGCAGAGAACATGTTTCGAATCTCCGTGGCGAGAGATTCCTTAAGATGTATCCGGGCGGCAACATCCATATATATGTCATCCAACAGCTCGGGGGGGCCATCCAGCGAGCGGAGCAGAAGTTTTTTGCCGGCCAGTCTGGAAAAAAGCGTCTCGTCGCAGTTGCGAACTCGCTCCGCGCCGATTTTGCTGATAACTGTCACCTTGCCGCGTCTGGTCCCGTCAACGGTAAAGGAATCCAGTTCGCGCCAATCCAGTATGATGTCGTGGCCATACTTTTTCTGGATCGCAAAGGCCAGCGGCAGGGCCTCCAGGCGGTTTGTAATACCCACGAATTCTTCTATGTAAAGTTTCGGCATCGTCTATATCCCTTTGGTGGTGGTACGGGAAAGCTCCGTCAGCTTCGCGTACTTACAGAAGGTGTACTGCGCATAGAGCATTGAAAGCTGCAGCCCCAGGTAACCTTCCAGAAATCCTTTCCGAATCAGATACATCTTGATGAATGTTGCCAGAGGTTTGATAATCAAGGCCGCCGAACCGGCAGTTGCTCCTGATTTGTGCAACTCCGATGCCGCCAGTGTCGAGTAGCGGTTCATGCGCTGGAGATAGTCGGAGATGTCGGCGTATGTAAAGTGTTTCAGATTGCCGACCAGGGTTTCGACCCTGCCGTCATATTCCAGTGATTCGTGCACTACCCGTTCGCTGAAGGAGCATTTGCGGCGGTCATACAGCCGGGTCGTATAGTCGGGATACCAGCCGCAGTGGCGAATCCAGCGTTTTCCGAAATAATTTTCCCGAGCCATGCGAAATGCTCCGGTCTCTTGTTTGACAGCATTGCAAATGGAGGTTGCAAGTTCGGGGGTCACGCGTTCATCGGCGTCGATATTGAGAATCCAGTAGTTTTGAGCCAACTCTGCCGCACGGTTTTTTTGCCCCCCATAACCAAGCCATTCCTGATGGAAGAAACGTGCCTTTGGATGAGCTTTGCAGATTGCTTCAGTTTTGTCACTGCTCCCGGAGTCAACCACGATTATTTCATCGGCAAAGTCCAGGCTGGCCAGACAGTCGCCGATATTGCCTTCTTCGTTGAGGGTGATTATGGTGGCCGAAATCTTCGTCATCTTGTTTGAATTGACCGATTATCTGTTGACAGTAGCACTCTCATGCAGTTTCCAGAAACCAGCGATAAACATCGTCCAACCCCTCTTCGAGGTCAATGCGATGCTGCCAGCCCAGGCTGTTCAGGCGTGATGAGTCGGCCAGTTTGCGCGGGGTTCCGTCAGGCTTTGAGGTGTCAAAAACAAGTTCGCCTTCGAAGCCGACCGTCCTTTTTACCATTCCGGCCAGTTCGGCAATGCTGACCTCTTGTCCCGAGCCGACATTGATCAGCGCCGGGGCCGGTTCGTAGGTCAAAAGGGAGGAATAAATCTCGTCGTTCTGATTCATCAAAAACAGGCTGGCCGACGCCAGGTCGTCAACATGCATGAATTCTCGCAGTGGAGATCCACTGCCCCAGATCGTCACGGATGGGGCTCCGGTCACTTTGGCTTCGTGAAACTTTTGCATCAGGGCTGGCAGGACATGAGAGTTAGTCAGGTCGAAATTGTCGTTGGGGCCGTAGAGATTGTTGGGCATGGCCGACATGAACCTTGTGCCGTACTGCTGATTGTATGAGCGGCATTGGGCGATACCGGCTATCTTGGCGATCGCGTAGGCGTCGTTGGTCGGTTCCAATGCGCCGGTCAGCAGATATTCTTCTTTGATCGGCTGAGGCGCGTACTTGGGATAGATGCAGGTGCTTCCCAGAAACAGCAGCCGTTTGACGCCGCTGGTGTATGCGTTGTGAATGACGTTGGTCTGGATCATCAGGTTGTCGTAGATGAACTCGCCTTTGCGGGTGCTGTTGGCGATGATTCCTCCAACTTTGGCAGCCGCCAGGAACACGTAATCGGGGCGTTCGTTAACGAAAAATTCAGATACCGCGACCTGGTTACGCAGATCCAGTTCAGCCGAAGTTTTCAGTATCAGGTTGTCATAACCTTCGCCCCTCAGCTTTCTGACAAGGGCTGACCCAACCATGCCGCCATGTCCGGCGACGAAGATTTTAGAATTTTTTTCCATGTGTTAAATAGCACCATCCCTGAAGATAATTAATCGGGGTTCAACTCTCCGGCCGGTTATGGTCTGCCTTCGACCCGTTTTTCACGTTCGGCCAGTTCCAGGTCGGAGTCTGTCATCATGTTGACCAACTGATCAAAGCTGGTTTTGAGCTCCCAACCCATCTGACGCCTTGCTTTAGACGGGTCACCAAGCAGCAGGTCAACTTCAGCCGGGCGGAAATACTTCGGATCGATCTGAATAACAACCTTTCCTGTGGCTCCGTCGATCCCTTTTTCAGCCTCTCCGTTCCCCTGCCACACCAGATTCATGCCGAGCCGTGCGAACACTTTTTCCGCGAAAGTGCGAACCATGTAAGTTTCGCCGGTTGCGATCACGTAATCTTCAGCCTGTTCCTGCTGCAGCATCAGCCACATGGCTTCGACGTAATCACCGGCAAAACCCCAGTCACGTTTGGCGTCCAGGTTGCCCAGGTAAAGGCACTCCTGCATGCCGAGTTTGATGCGGGCGGCGGCCCTGGTGATCTTGCGGGTGACAAATGTTTCACCGCGTCGTGGCGATTCATGGTTGAAGAGGATTCCGTTGCATGCAAACATGCCGTAGCTCTCACGATAGTTCATGGTGATATAAAAGGCGTAGGCCTTGGCGCAGGCGTAGGGAGAACGGGGGTAGAAGGGAGTGGTTTCCTTCTGTGGTGTTTCCACAACCTTGCCGTACAGTTCTGATGAGGATGCCTGGTAGAACCTGGTGTTCAGGCCGGTCTCGCGGATTCCTTCCAGAATTCTGACCGCCCCAAGCGCATCAACCTCGCCGGTATATTCGGGCACGTCGAAAGAAACCCTGACGTGGCTTTGGGCGCCCAGATTGTAAATCTCGTCCGGCTGTATGTTGCGCAACAGCATGTTGATCGAGCTGGCGTCGTTCAGGTCGCCGTAGTGCAGGAACATGCGAACCCCCTTTTCATGGGGGTCGCGGTAGATATGGTTGATGCGGCCGGTGTTGAAGGATGATGAACGGCGGATCATGCCGTGTACTTCATACCCTTTTGATAGCAACAGCTCAGCCAGATAGGAACCGTCCTGGCCGGTGATGCCGGTGATCAGCGCTTTTTTCATGCGATCCTCACTTTTATCTGTAATGAATTCAATAGAACGTGGTGCAAACTCAACAGTTGTAATAGCCCCGGTACCATTCCACAAATCTGCCGATCCCGTCCTCAATGGAGGTGGCGGGGCGGAAACCGACATCGTTGATCAGGTCATCCACATCAGCGTAGGTGGCCGGCACATCGCCAGCCTGAATCGGCAAAAGGTTCTTGGTTGCCTGTTTGCCGAGGCGTTCTTCCAGAACCTCTATGAAGCGCATCAGTTCTACCGGCTGATTGTTGCCGATGTTGTAGATTTTGTAGGGTGCATAGCTGGTGCCCGGGTCCGGTGCGCCGCCGCTCCAGTTCGAGTCCGGTTTTGGTGTGTTGCCGGTTACCCGTACGATTCCTTCAACGATGTCATCTACGTAGGTGAAATCTCGCCGCATTTTACCGTGGTTGAAAACGTCGATCGGGCGTCCCTCCAGGATCGCTTTTGTGAACAGAAACAGGGCCATGTCCGGGCGACCCCACGGTCCATAAACGGTGAAGAAACGCAGTCCGGTGGTCGGAATGCCGTAAAGGCTGGAATAGGTATGGGCCATCAGCTCGTTGGCTTTTTTTGTGGCGGCGTACAGCGATACCGGGTGATCCACGTTGTGATGAACCGAGAACGGCATGGTGGTATTGGCGCCGTAAACCGAGCTGGAGGATGCGTACACCAGATGTTTGACGCCATGGTGACGGCACCCTTCCAGAATGTTGATGAAGCCGCTGATGTTGCTGTCTATGTAGGCGTATGGGTTGGTCAGGGAATAGCGCACTCCGGCCTGGGCCGCCAGGTTGACGACCGTATCAAACTTTTCTGAGGCAAACAGTTGATGCAGCGGTTCGCGCTCTTCAAGTCCCATCTTTATGAAGCTAAAACCCGGTAGTTGCTCAAGCTGCGCCAAACGGTCGTATTTCAGCTTGACTTCGTAATAATCGTTCAGGTTATCAAGCCCGCAAACCTGGTGTCCGTCGGCAACCAGTCGCTTGCTTAGATGAAATCCGATAAAACCTGCTGCGCCGGTTACCAGGATGCGTTTCATGGTTTTGATTTCTCCGTCCCGTTTAATTGGATTTTGCCAGTCAGTGAAGCCATCAGCTTGATGCTTTCCGCCACCACGTCATCGGCTGTGACCGCCGTCATGCATTCGTGGTCAGTTGGGCATTCGCGCAGCTTGCAGGGTGCGCAGTGGATTGCCTTGCGAATTATAACAGCCTTTTCGGTGTATGGCGAGGTCGTGGCGTGATCGGTGGAACCGAATATGGCCGCCAGCGGCACTCCCAGGGCCGCTGCGATATGCATGGGGCCCGAGTCATTGGTGACAAAAAAGTTGCAGCGTCCGATCAGCGCCATCAGCTCCCTTACGGAGGTCTTTCCGGCCAGATTCAGCGCGTCGCCGTCGAGCCGTTTTTCAATATCGGCTGCAATGTCGGTTTCGGACGGACCGCCAAAGATGACGATCCTGGCAGACCATTCCTCTGCCAGCCTTAGGGCGACTTCGGCGAAGCGTTCCGGATACCAGCGTTTGGCCGAACCGAATGCCGCGCCGGGGTTGATGCCGACCAGCATTTCGCCGTCGGAAATGCCGTGAAGCGCAAGCCTTTCGGCTGCCTTGGCATTCTCATCCGGAGCAATGAAAAGAGTTGGGTCGTCCGTTCGTCCTGATATTCCGAAATGACGTACGAGATCGATGTAATAGCCGACTTCGTGGGTGATCACGGCTGAGTTGGAGGGAGTATAGCGGCCGGTCAGCATCAAGCCGCGTCCATCACTGCTTTTTCCAACTCTGACAGGGATCCCGGCCAGCCACGGCACCAGCGCCGAGTCAAATGAATTTGGCAGGATGATGGCCATGTCAAAGGACTTTTTGCGCAACTCCTGCGCCAGCCGGAACCTGCCCGAGATGCCCTTGTGCTTCCCCTGGCGGTCAAAGGTTATGACTCTGTCAACCCACTCGTGGCGGGAAAAAATCTCTCCGACCATCTTGTTTGCCAGCACAGTTATCTCTGACTGCGGGTAGTGCTGCCTGATAAGTCCGATGGCGGGTGTCGTCATGACCGCGTCGCCGACCCAGTTGACTGACCGGATCAGTATGCGACGGAGGTTAGTGATGTCGTGGTCTGTCATGAGTGGTCCTGAACATCTTTGACCGCTTCATCAGCCAGCATGACTGGGATGCCGTTCCTGACCGGATAGAGCAGGCCACATGGGACACAGTGCAGTGAACTGTTGTCGCGGGCCGGGACAAGTTTCCCTTTGCAGACCGGACAGACTAATTTATTAATTAAAATTTCTGAAAACATGGCAACTAGCTCATTCTGAAATAAATGAGACACTATGCCACAAACTGGATTATTTTTGAAGCAAATTGCGCAGGTGGTTCAACAGCAGGGCAGGTTCGTTGATGATAAGTTCCAGGCGGGCCAACATGATTGTGATGCGGTCGTTGTTAGAAAGATGCTTGAGTTTGACCCCGTCTTTTTCAGTGGTTATGGCAATTTCAGCTCCCTTTCGAAGCATTGAGTTTTGAATAATCGCGAGTTCATTTTCAGTATAGGTTGTATGGTCCGGAAAACGGATGGTATCAACTAGATCGAAACCCAGGCTCCGCAATTCATCAAAAAAACCGGATGGCTCGGCAATGCCCGCAAATGCGAGCGCTTTACGCGGAGAATGAGAGGGGAGGGCGATCGGGTCGCCCCCAGGCAGCGGCAGCAGCTCTTTGATCCGGTGATGCGCAAAACAGGTCGGAATATCATCTGGTAATTCAACTTCAGGAAAATTTCTCGGAGAACGGGTGTGAATGATCAGGTCCGCCCGTTTTCCAGCACTGACCGGTTCGCGCAGAAGGCCGCCCGGCAGCGTCCAGCCGTTGCCGTAGGGGTGAGAGTGGTCCAGAAGCATGATGTTAAGATCCCGTTGCAGCCTCAGATGCTGGAAACCGTCATCAAGCAGGAATACATCCGGATTAAGCTGCTGCATGGCGAGCTGACCGGCGGCATAACGATCCGTGCCGATCACCAGCATCAATCCCGGAATCGTTGTTGCCAGCAAATAAGGCTCGTCTCCGCATTCCTCCGGACTAAGCATGACGGTGGCACCATCGCTTGCCACGACAGATTGCCCCTCCAGCGAACCGCCGTACCCTCGTGACAGAACCGCAACTCGATAACCCTGCTGCAGCAGCCAGTGTGCAATGTAGGCTGTAACCGGCGTCTTGCCTGTGCCGCCGACTGTGATATTCCCGACTGAAACCACCGGACGCGGCAGTTTTCGAGAACGGAGAATGCCGAGACTGAATAATATGGCCCGCAAGCGCTGAACAAGAGAGTACAACATAGAAAACGGCGCAAGAAAAATTATCAACATCCGATCTGCGGTATCTTTCCGTTTGCCGCTGGCCAGGTCGCGCCAGTATGCTGAAAAAGTGCCGGTCATAAATAACCGCCGATGATTTCCATGTGCCGCCCGGTTGCCCCGCCATTTTCCGCCATCATCTTCAAGCCGTTTTGCCCCAACTGCTGTCGCAGGTCAACTTTAGAAATCAGGTTCTGACAACTGCTGACAAACTCCCGAATCGTTTCAACCTGAATGCCGGCTTTATACTTCAGCACTAACGAGCTGATTTCACGAAAGTTGCTCATGTGCGGACCGAACAGGCAGGCGATTCCCAGTGAGGCCGGCTCCAGCAGGTTGTGGCCGCCGGTCGGCACCAGGCTGCCGCCGACAAAAGCGATGTCCGAAAGCGCGTAGAGGTTCATCATTTCGCCGACCGTATCTACCAGCAAAATGGTTCCGCTCTGGAGCAGACCGGTTCCGGTCAGCGCAGTCCGCCTGCAGTACCTGATTTCGCTTTTATCCAGCAGGAGCGCCACCTCCGAAGCCCTCTCGGGATGCCGCGGCACCAGCACCAGAAACAGGTCGTTGTTGACATTCAGCAACTCCTGATAGCTGCTGATGATCTGTTGCTCCTCACCGGCATGGGTGCTGGCTGCGGTTATGACCGTTAAATTATTTGGAATTGAATACTGACAGCGCAGCCGTAACCGTTCCTCCTCACTGGTCTGACGAAAGGGGATGTCGTACTTGAGGTTCCCGCAGGTTAAAACCTTATCGGCTGGCGCTCCGATAGCCGCGATGCGCTGACTGTCAACGCTGGTTTGCATACATAATCTTGAAAACAGTTGCAAGGCATGGCGAAAGAACCAGCTGAAGCGCAGGTAACCGCTGAAGGAGCGATCCGAGATTCTGCCGTTGGCCAGTATGACCGGTGTGCCTCGTTTACGGGCTTCACGGGTGAAATTGGGCCAGATTTCGGTTTCCATGATGATCACAAGTTTTGGATCAATCAGGTCCAGTGTGCGGCGCACCGCCGGGAGGAAATCGAAGGGAAAGTAAATGCAGACGTCAATTTCCGGAAAGGTTGCGGCGATGCCGCGTCCGGTCTCGGTTGTATTTGAAACCAGGATGGTGTGATCCGGATAGCGGCTACGCAGGGCTTTCAGAAGCGGCCGGGCAGCAATCGATTCGCCGACTGAAACGGCATGCAGCCAGATTACCGGGCGACCGCCTGTTTTCGCTAGAATGTCATTAGAGATGAAGCCGAAACGCTCGGCCAGAGCAGCCGGGCGTCCACGGCTGATTGAGCGGTAAAGATGGTAGAACAGGACCGGAATCAGCAGAAAGGCGGAAAGTATGTTGTAGCAGAAGTAGAACATTTCGGTTTGCTAAGGATGTGCGATTGGAGTTTCGGTCTGGTCAAGCCGCATGACAGTTGCCAGAAATAGTCCGGTCAGATAAACCATGCCGAATGCCCAGAGATCGTCGCTCAAAAAATGTCCTCCCTGCGCGGTGCGGGCAATGCTCATCAGGATGCCGAATACCATACCGCCAATCAGCCAGTATAATGCCAGTCGTGGTTTTCTCCGCCGATAGATGAAAAAAGGGGCAATCATGAAAAAAGCGGCTGAAGCGTGGCCGGAAGGGAATGATCTCCCTTGGCCGGTGACACCTTTCTGCCAGGGCTGCAGGAATTCCTTTTTGCCGTTGAACTGGACAATCTCGCGCGGTCGTGGTCTTCCCCAGCCATCTTTGAAAACCACGTTCACCAATAAACCGGGGCCCAAAATTAAAAAGAGTGTCAGAAACACTCCCCATTTTTTCCAATTATTAAATTTGGGAACTTTAAATGACAATGCCGCCGCTATCAGGCCGGTAGCGGCCAGTAAAACAGCTGGATATCGGTCGATACGGTAGAGCAGTTTCCATGGGAAAAGTTCACCGACCGGCCAGCCGCCGCTGATGAAAAAACGGGAAGAAACTATCAGGTCGGCGCCGCTCAGAGCGATCAACGCAGTGGACAGAATCAGGACGGCCATAACGGCTGTCCCCTCTAACAACGGTCTGGCAGGCCCCTGCTTATGCATGAATTTCCAATGCCGAATCAGTTTCCTGATCGGAGAATTGCAGTGAATGCAGTCTGTTATAAAGTCCATCGTTAACAATCAATTCGTCATGTCTGCCTTGCTCAACGATGCGCCCCCCTTCGAGGACGATTATATTGTCGGCATGCAGGACCGTCGAGAGCCGGTGGGCAATCACAAAAGTTGTGCGGTTCATCATCAGGTTGTCGAGGGCCTTTTGAACCATCTGTTCACTTTCGGTATCCAGGGCGCTGGTCGCCTCGTCCAGGATCAGTATCGGAGCATTTTTCAACAGGGCTCTGGCAATGCAGATTCTCTGGCGCTGTCCGCCGGAGAGCCGTACGCCGCGGTCACCGATGCTGGTGTCATAGCCTTGCGGAAGCTGCATGATGAAGTCGTGGGCGAAGGCCGCCGTAGCTGCCTCGATCACTTCGTCCATAGTGGCATCCGGTTTGCCGTAGCGAATGTTGTTGGCGATGCTTTCGTGGAACAGGGTTGTTTCCTGATCGACCAGTGCGATCTGGGCAACCAGCGAATCGAGGGAAATGTCCCGGATGTCGTGTCCGTCGATCAGAATAGCTCCCCCGGTTACGTCATAGAAGCGTGGCAACAACGATACCAGTGTGGATTTCCCACCCCCGGAAGGGCCGACCAGTGCAATCATCTGGTTGGTTCGGGCGGTGAGGGAAACATGCTTGAGAACCGGTTCGTCCCCATAGCTGAAAGAGGCGTCGCGAAATTCCACCATTCCGGAAGAACGCTGGAATGTTACGGCACCGGGACGCTCGACGATACTTCTTTTTTCATCCAGAAGCTTGAAAACACGCTCCGCTGCCCCTGCGGATCGTTGCAGAGAGTTGTAAGAGCTTTGAAGTTTCTTTATCGGTGTAAAGACCATCACCATGGCAGCAATGAATGAGAAAAACTCGGAAGCCGTCATGCGTCCCGACATGACCTGGCTGCCGCCAAAGTAAACGACTCCGGCAATTCCGAAGGAGATGATGGTTTCCGAGACCGGCATGGCCAGTGACTCATATTTAATGAACTTTTGGAATTGATGAAGATACTGCAGGTTGGCGGTCCGGAATCGTTCCGTAGCCAAGCGCTCCAGCCCGAAGGCTTTGATGACCTTGATACCGGAGAAAGTTTCTTGAAGGATCGCAGTCATTCCTCCCATGATACTCAAACTTCGGCCGGAAGCGTTCTTGATCTTCTTGCCGATCAACTGGGCCGGGTAGGCTGTCAGGGGGATAACCACGAATGTGAAGATGGCCAGTTGCCAGTTGCGATAAAAAATCACACCCAACAGTGAGAATGCGGATAGAACATCTCGAAAAAGTCCAACCAAAACGTTGGCGATCCCCTGCTGCATTGTGCTGAGGTCGTTGGTGGCATGGGACATCAGTTCACCGGTCGATTTCCGGTTGAAGAATGCCATATCCTGCCTGACAGTGCTGGCATAGATTTCGTTGCTAAGATCCTGTACCGCTTTCTGCCCGGCCAGTTTAATGGTTACATCATAGGTGAAACGGGCGACTCCCCTGATTGCAAATAGAGCGACGATCCCGAATGGGATCATCACAAAAATGCCGGTATCTTTGCCGGAAAAAATTTTCTTCAGCACCGGTTCGATCAGCCAGGCGAATGCTCCGTCCATTCCTCCGACAATTGCCGAGCAGATTGCAGAGAGCGCGATCAGTTTCCAGTAGGGTACAAAGTATGCGAAAGTTCGTTTAAGAATAGGATTCATTGATCTTCCATTAATTTAATTGTCAACTGGGCTACGTTTTTAGACGCTCCGCCACGTCCCAGTTTTGAACGAATCTCAGCCAGTTTGTTTTTTATGGAGAATTCATAGCCGACGTTGGTGAGAATATCGCCGATTTCGTCAGAGATATTATTACTGTTGGCCTCGTCCTGGATCAGTTCCTTAACTACGGTTTCTCCGGCCACTATGTTGCAAAGTCCGATGTTGGGGACTTTTACCAGTCGTTTAGCCAGTTGGTAGGTCAGTGGTGACAGTTTGTAAATAATCACCATGGGAGTGCCAACCAGCGCAATTTCCAGGGTGACAGTACCGGACACGGAGATGACGGCATCGCAGGCCCTGATCAGATCATGGATCCTGTCACGTGTAATGGTGACATCTAGGCCGGCAGCGGTCAGTAATGGAGCGATTGTGTCTGAATCCAGGGTGGACGCCAATGGCAGGACGAATTGGACTTCTGGAAAGCGTTGTTTCAATTCAACCGCCGAGGCCATAATTACCGGCAGCAGGCGTTCAATCTCGTTTCTCCTGCTGCCGGGAAAGAGTCCGACAATCTTTTGGTCTGGATCAAGTCCGAAGCTGGCTGCAGCCTCCGCTTTCTCCATGTTCACGTTGACCAGATCCAGCATCGGGTGGCCGACGAAAGAGACTGGAACACCGGCACTTTCGTAAAACGGCGCTTCAAATGGAAGGATGACCGCCATATGATCAACAAGACGGGCTATCTTCTTGACACGTCCCTGACGCCAGGCCCAGATTTGCGGGCTGATGTAATAAAGTACTTTGACCCCGGCCTTCTTTGCAATTTTGGCAAGTCGCAGGTTGAAGCCGGGATAGTCGATCAGGATTAACAGGTCGGGACGTTCATTCAGCAGAATCTTTTTGAGTTTCAGGAAGGCGGCCGAGATGACGTCAAAATGTTTTAGCACTTCCACCAATCCCACTACCGCCATTTCAGAGGAGTTCACCAGGGTTTCGACGCCGGCTTCGCGCATGCGTGCGCCACCGATGCCGAAGAAGTGAATATCTGGGTCAAGTTTGATTGTTTCGCGGGCAAGTTCGGCGCCATAAATGTCGCCGGAGGCTTCGCCGGCGACAATCATGATGCGCCGGGAGAGATTATCCAACCAAGGCCTCTTTAATGGTTTTGGCCACGAGCCGTACCGATTCGTCCGTCATTTCCGGATAAACCGGCAGTGACATACAGCGGCTGGCGACCCCTTCCGCCACCGGCAGACTGACTTTGGCGCATGCTTCGGCAAAAACATCCTGTTTGTGCAGCGGAATCGGGTAATAGACGGCAGATGAAATCTGTTGTTCGGCTAGTTTGGCCATGATGATGTCGCGTTTGTCTGTTAACAGAGTGTATTGATGATAGACATGCTCACCCTTATTGTCTTCAAATGGAACGGAAACAACATCCTTGAGCAGCTCCGAGTAAAGATGGGCCACTCTGCGGCGGCCGGAGTTGAAATCGTCGATCCGCTTTAGCTTGACGCGCAGTATCGCGGCCTGGATGTCGTCCAGGCGGCTGTTGTAGCCGATTTCACTGTGGTGGTAGCGTACACGGCTGCCGTGGTTGCGCAGTACCTTGATCTGTTCGGCCAATTCGGCTGTCGTGCAGGTGATCAGACCTCCATCGCCGTAGCAACCAAGGTTCTTGCTGGGGAAAAAACTGAAGCAGCCCAGAGACCCTAATGTTCCGGTCATCTTTCCGTTTATGGCTGCACCAAATGATTGGGCGCAGTCTTCGATCAAAAGCAGATTGTGCTTTTTGCAAACAGACATGATCGGGGCCATATCAGCTGGTTGGCCGAAGAGATGCACCGGAATGACCGCTTTGGTGCGAGGGGTAATGGCGGCCTCAATCAGAGCCGGGTCAATATTGAAGGTTTGCGGGTCAATGTCCACGAAAACCGGCGTTGCCCCGGCGTAGCAGATCGCTTCGGCTGTGGCGATAAAGGTAAATGGAGAGGTGATGACTTCGTCGCCAGGCCCTATGCCGGCAGCCAGAATGGCCAGGTGCAGCGCATCTGTGCCAGATGCGCAGGATACCGCATACGGAGCGCCGAGATAAGCGGCGGTTTCCTGCTCAAAGGCAGTTACATTTGGTCCCAGAATGAACTGGCAGCTTTCGATGGCATCCAGAACGGCTTTGTCAATTTCACTTTTCAGTGAGTGGTATTGAGTTTTTAAATCCACCATCGGTATCATGACGGTCTCCTGTCCAGGCTGGTATTGATTTTGAGCGCAGTTTCCAGCGCCATTCTGCCGTCGCGACCGCTGACTTGAGGCTCTTTGCCTTCGCGTATTGCTGATATGAAAGATTCGATTTCGCTCTTAAGTGCGTCGGCCTCGCCAAGTTCACGTTCATCAACCTTGACATTGGGAATGCCGGGAAACAACTCACCGCTCCCTTTTTGGGCCACAAGCACCTTGCGGTTTTGAAAGTCCAGGGTGATATAGGCATTGCGCTGGAAGATGCGCATCTTGCGTTCGCTCT
>MTLD01001776.1_pt2 | contig 47789 bp, 43 predicted proteins | sample 1982471 | NCBI WGS metagenome assembly MTLD01 (sample SAMN05712604, study PRJNA340218) | biofilm metagenome | isolation source: sample SPM anode biofilm adapted to -50 mV | place: USA | collected 2012-02-03
CAAGCGAGCCGGTCTGCACCATCGGCTTGCCGGTCGCCATCACCTCGTAGCCCTGGTGACCGACAAAGATCGAGCGCCCAACCGTGTACTGGAACTGCACGCTCGGACCATAGGTCAGCACGGCGTCGAGTTCCTTGCTGTAGTATCCTACACCGACTCCATCATTGCCGGAGGCCACAAAATCGGTTATGCCGCGCAACTCCATATTCAAGGTAGCTATTTTTGTATCACGATCAGCGGAGTCGGCCCTTTCGCGAAGGAGGATATCGTCAAAGGTGCCTTCCAGCGCTCCATCGAGCTGCCGGGCCAGGCCGAACAGCTTGTCACGCTTCTCCTTCAGGATGTTCTCGGTTATCTCTGCCTTGAGAAACCATGACAGTCCGAGCAGGGGCACGAGTACGCTGAGGAACATCAGGATCAAGAGTCTGGTCGTCAAACGCATGCTGGTCGGTGCTCCTGTCTGGACATACGGGTTGTGCCAATCACGCGGTGCGGAAGAGTACGTGCCGCAGGAAGGTATTCCAGTCCATGGCCGCAATTGAAGCCTGCCTGGCATACTCGAGCAACCCCCGGTCTTCCGTTATTAGAATATCGCAACGGGCGCGTGATGCCGCGGCTATCATGCGATCCGGCTCATGTCGATCGGCGCCGGAGCCTGTCGGATCGGGACCGCGGGCCGCCGTGGCCGAGACCGTGCCGCACAGGCGCGCAGCCAGCTCCAGGCAGCGCGACCGCCTGGCCGGATCCGGTATGGCCTGTAGCTGCCGCACTTGCACCTCGGACACGACGAGCCGCAGGTCGCGCCGGTTCTCGAGCTCGGCCACGGCCTCAGGATCGGCGGCAAGTTCATCGAAGATGTTCGTATCGAGCATCAGCCTGGTCACGTGGCCGCGGCATCGCGCGGATCGGGAGGAGCCGCTCATCGTCGGGCTGGCGCGAGCTCATACAGGAACACCGCGGCGGCCTGGGATACGTTCATGCTCTCGACCGTTCCGGCGCCATCGATCCGGACGAGCTCCGTGCAGGACGCGCGGACATCGGAAGACAGACCTGTCTCCTCGTTGCCCAGCACCAGGGCAACCGGCCCGGCCGGCGAGCCGCCATTCCTGATAGAACGGGAGCCGCGATGGTCGGCACCGATGGTGACAATACGACGAGCGCACCTGGCTACGAAGCGGGCGGCCGATTCATCGCTATAGACGGGAAGATGCTCCAGGGCCCCGCGGGCGACGCGGTACGCGCTGGTTGTCAGCCTGGCACCGCCATCGTCACGGCCGATGACCAGCGCTTGCCATCCGAAGAACGCCGCCGACCGTGCTATCGAGCCGAGGTTGTGATCATCACCCACACGGTCGAGAACGACGATGCGGACAGAGGCAGCCGCCCACTGGTCGACCAGCACATCGGTGACATGCGGTGGCAGCGTGTCATCTATCATCGCGACCACACCCTGATGGTGCGCCGTGCCCGAAAGCCGCTCAAGTTCGTCCGGGCTGACCAGCCGGTAGGGTCGCTTCAAGGCGGCCAGCTTCGAACAGAGGTGCCCGAACTCGCGAGCACGCTCGGCGACATAGAAGAAGCGGCGCACGGCATCGGGTCGGGCGGCGGCGAGAGCGCGAACGGTTTCCAGCCCGCACACGGCGAGCTCTCGGCGTTGGGTATTCTTCACCGCTCCAGAATAACAGGGTGCGCTCGGCAGTACAAGCGACCGACCGTGTTAGCCCCGAAGGCCCAGTCCGCGTGCGGCGTTCTCCGCGCAGCGGCGCTTGAGTTCGGCCACCGAACGTATCGACCGGTAGGCGCAGTGATCGGTCAGGATGACGTTGGGCGCGCCCAGGAGCGGATGATCGGGCGGCGGCGGTTCCGCATCGAGTACATCGAGACCCGCACCGGACAGCTGCCCTGAATGCAGCGCGTCGGCAAGGGCGGCCGAATCGACCAGGCCGCCACGGGCCGTGTTGATGAGGAACGAGCCGCGTTTCATGGCTGCGAAGGCGCGCGCGCCGAAGATACCGGCCGAAGTCGGCGCAAGGCGCAGGTGCAGGGCAATCGCATCGGACTCGGCCAGCAGCCTGTCGAAGGGCACGGCGACGACGGGTACGCCAAGACTGGCTGCGGCGGGCGACAGCGCCTCGTCGAGCCGGGCCTGGTCGAGCCTCGGGCTCCAGACCAGGACGCGGGCCGGACCAAGACCGAGCACCGCGCGCGCGAAGGCCCGTCCGGAACCGCCAAACCCGGCGACACCTATCGTAGAGCCGCGAATGGACAGCTGTGGGGTGCGTACATTCCAGAGGCCGGAGCGTACGGCGCCGTTGCGTTCGGCTATGCCGCGCGTCAGGGACAGCAAGAGGCCAAGCGCGTGCTCGGCAACTTCCGCGTCACAGTAGCCAGGCACATTGGCCACGGTTATGCCGCGGGCCTCGCACGCGGCAACATCGACGGAGTCCAGGCCCACGCCATACCGTGAAACGACGCGACACCGATGCATGGCCGCGACGGCTCGCGCGTCAATGGGCGCCAGGTTGGCAAGCACCGCGTCCGCCTCGGCGCAGGCAACGGCAACATCGTCCGACGTCATGCACGAGGCGACAACCAGATCGACGCCAAGCGGCTCCAGAACCGCTCGCTCCTCATCGACAGAGCCGAAGCGGTCGTCGGTAATGACGGCGCGCAGCCGCCTGGAGCCGGCCATCAGGACTTCTTGTCGAGCAGCGTGTCCAGGAAATCGTGGCTGGAACGCAGGGCGCCAAAGACCGCGTGCGTATCCTTGGCATTGGACGATATGCCCTCGAGCGAATGGAGGCCGTCGCCCAGCGCCTGCGTCTCTTCCTTGATTGCGCCGGCGATCTGCGCCAGGAACTGGCCGGCGTTCTTCATGCTGGAAGCGTTCTCGGCCGATGTTGCCTGAACCTCCGAGAATGACTCGCGGAACCGTGTGAACAGAGCCACGAATTCGTCCATCCTTCCGGCTATCGCGCCGACCGCCCCGGACAGCTCGCCGATGCTCGACTCGATCTGCTTGGCAAAGTCGCTGGTCTGGCCCGCGAGCGTCCGTACCTCGTTGGCGATGATCCTGAAACCACGGCCGACCGTACCCGCCCTCGCCGCCTCGATCGACGCGTTGATCGCCAGTATATTGGTCCGGTCCGACACGTCCTGTATGGAACCGGTGATGCCGGCAACGCCGCTCGTCTTCTCCTTGAGCCCGGTAAACTTGGCGCCCAGATCCCGTGCTATCGCGACGCCACGTTCGACATCCTGCATGCGCTCCGCGATGCCGGCGTTGAGCCCGTCATTGCTGCCCAGGACCTCGGCCATCATCGAATCGATGCGCTCGGCATTCGATGCGGTCGAGCCCGAGGTTGCGCGGATCTCCTCGAAGGCCGCGACGATGGTCGTCAACCCCGATTCGATGCGGCTCATCGAGTCGTCCAGTATCTCGAGCGAGTGGCGCGTCACCGACGAAAGGACGACGCCCTTGTTGTAGCCGACGACGCAGCGGTCTATCGCCTCGCCGAAGTTGCCTTCCAGTTCGGCTATGCGCCGGTCAAAGGCCGTAGAGGCTGCCGGCTCGACACGGGATTCGGTGGCTGATGTTTCCATGGCGCTCACATCCTGTACAGGACATCGAGGTCATCGATGCCGCAGCGCAGTGTCGCCAGCCAGTCCAGGAAGGCTCCGACCGAGCCGCCCCGATAGATGGCGCCATGCTGCGGGGCCAGCATCGTCGGCGCAAGCCTCCGGACGTTGTCCACCCAGCGTTTGGTAACGGCGTTCGAAACCATCAGACGTTTGTGAAAGCCTTCGATGTTCTTGACATGACGCTGGAAGTCATCGACGTACACCACCTCGTCACCGTCGGCAAACACGGCGCCGCCGACATCACCGGTAAAGAGGATGCCGGCACGCTTGTCAAACAGCGAAAACGCCGCCGGAGAGTGCATGTAATGGGTAGGCACGAACAACAGCTCATCTCCGGAGCCAAGCCGCATCGATTTGCCGGCGCTCTCCACCGGGACGATACGCGACTGGTCAACGATGCCAAAATGCGGTATGAAACGCATCCACAGCTCGGCAATGTATATTTTGGCCGAGGTGACCCCGAGCCACAACGCGATGCCGCTCGAGACATCGGGGTCCTGGTGCGAGAAGAAGATGCTGTCGATGCGATCGAGCGATATATAGCGGCTCACCGCGGCAACGACGCGCGGGAACAGGTGCACTCCACCCGGATCAAGGAGGACGCCGCGTCCCTTGTCGATGATCAGGTACTGCATCGTCTGCACGACGCCCTTCTTGCTGTGGGCATCGGCACCGAGCCAGATGAAGCGATGGTCGCCGTCATCGAACAGAACCACACCGCCAGCTTCCTTGTCTTCTATCATGGTCACTCCAGTGAACAGAGTATCTCAGAAATACTATCCAATAGTATACATGCGATGGCGGTTTTGACCAGAGCCGCGCGCAATGGATATACTGGCCCCATGGATACGATCGAAAGAAGAATACTGCGGGCCTCGAGTGCGCGCCTTGTCCGTGTGGCCCTGGTGCTGCTGGCTGGCATCGCCGTCGGCCTGGCGATGGCCAGCTTCGGCATTGGCGCGGTCTGGACGACCCTCGGACTGGCGGTGCTGGTGCTGGCGTTCGTGCTCTGGAACACGACGCCGATCCTGTTCACGCCGCGGCCAGCCTATGTGCTGCCATCGCCTGAACGGGTGCATTGGCCCGAAGCACTGCCCATTGAACCGGCGGGCCGCCACAGACGCCTGATCCTCTGTGTCCATGGCTTCCCGTCGACGCCCGCCGATTTCAGGAAGCTGCTCGCGGTTTCGGACGCCCAGGGCTGGGATATTGCCGCGCCGCTCCTGCCAGGCTGCGGCACGGCCCCGTCGGATCTCCTGGCAACCGAATGGAGCCAATACCTGGCCGCCGTCACCGATACCTGGAACAGGCTGCGGCCGCGCTACGACGAGGCCTGCGTGGTTGGCATTTCGATGGGCGGCGCGCTCAGCCTGGCCCTGGCCGAGGCGACGTGTGCCGATCCGGCCCTGGCACCGCTGGCACTGGCCACCGTCGCCGCACCGGTCGTCCTCAACGCATGGACGCGCCACGGCATCGTCAAGAGTCCGCTGCTGTACGCGGCCCGCTTCCTGGCACCCATCATGCCGGCCATCAAGGCAGCCTATCCAGACCCTGACAGGGTTGGTGAGGATGGCGACACGGACTGGAAAGGCTATCTCGGAACGTACACGAGGCAGAGCTATACCCTGCAGGTGGGCATGCGCGACGTCGAACGGGCGCTGCCGACGGTAACCTGCCCCATACTGGTGTGCCATGCGCGCGGCGACCGCATGGTCGACTTCCGCAACGCGGGGATCATCATGAGCCAGGTCGGTTCAAGCGACATCGAGGCGTACACCGCCAATATGGACCAGTTCAGGCACAGGCAGCACAACCTGCTCGCCTACGACAGCCAGCGCGACCGCGTGTGGTCCCGGATACTCGACTTCTTCGAGGCTCGATCCGCTCGGAGCCCGGGCTGAGCCCCGTCTAGCGGCCCCGATCCGGCCGCGGTGTCCTTGGCCGGCCGGTCGCCGGCCTTTTGCCGGGGGCCTTGGTCGTTGTCTTGTCTGACTGCCGTCCGCCATCGCGGGTCTTGGCGGCGAGTGCCACCTTCCAGGGCGGGCCTCCGCGACCAGGGCGGTCCGAACGGCCTGCTCCGCCATTGCGCCCGGAGACACGAGGAGCCGGTCCCGGCGTGGCATGCTCGCCTTCCGCAGCGGACCCACGACCAGCTGATGCCGGACGATCGCCGGAGTCGGCCGAGCGCGTCTGGGAGCGCTCCTCTTCGGGATTCCAGAAGCCGTCCTTCCAGTTGAAGCGTCCAGACTCGGGCAGCACGACACCGTCATGCGCGGCCGCCATGACGCGCTTGTAGACCTGCTTCTTCAGGTCGATGAAGCTGAAGTCCAGCATGAACTTCGTAGCGCCATCCTTCTTCAGGAACGGTATGCGGTCAACCAGCGAAAAGGGCTTGATCGGGATGACGACCGAATTCTCCGGCGATGCGACCAGCTCGTACTCATCACCATCGCGGTCACGCAGGAAGCGGAGGTCGAAGAGCTCGCCCATGTCGGCGCGTATCGTAAACAGCTGTGGGTAGGCAAACACCGTCGGGAACAGGCTCTTGGCCGGTACCGACTCCGTCAGCTTGCCAAAGGCCTGCTTCGAGATCTCAAGCGGCGGAACGATGAAGTCCGCGCCATTGCCCAACAGGAAGGCGGACGCCCATGCGTTGAAGGCGTAGAGCCACGGCCCGGCGATCACCGAGACGGAGCGCCCCTTGAGCAGGGCCAGGTGCCCGAGGTTGTTCGCTATGAAGATGCGTTGCCCCTTGCCAGTCCAGTAGTCGAGCTCCTCGGCGAGCCAGGCCGCGTCGCCCTGCGGAAAGTACGGTTCCAGCCACAGTATCAGGCTGTCGCGCTTGAACGGCGTCTCCTTCTCGTGGCGGCGCAGCAGTTCCGCGTTCTTCCTTGACAGCCTGAGTATGGCCTTCTCCGGCCGGTCCGAAAGGATGGTGTGCAGGTCCTGCACCCGGCTGACCATCGAATAGAGCCCATCCGGCAGGGCCGCAAGCCTGTCCTTCGGAATGGTCGGGAACTCTGGCCTCGGGGCCGTATCCCAGCTGGGAAATTTGTGGTACTTGGCCAGGGCCGACGGCAGCACCGGCTTGTATCGGCGCGACATCGACTTGGTCTGCACCAGGTAGATTTCGTCCTCTGGCCCATATTCGCCGTCGATCTGCAGGAAGAGGCCCTCGGGCTTCTCCATCACGCCATGGACCCGCGCCGTTGTGCGGCCGGTGTCGCCATGGCTGTGTATGCGTATGGAGTCACCCTCGGCGACCCCCTCGAAGCTGCGCACCAGCATCCAGCGCTTGTCATCGAACACGCGGACGACCTTGACCTTGCCCAGGGCCAGCCCCGTGCCGCCCGCCTGATCCGGCCGAACGAAATTGCGGTCGACGGTTCCCTCGAACCAGAAGGTGGTCTTGTGCCTGGCAAAGTCACCCTGCAGCATCGCGGCCGCCTTCGACGCGGCGCGTTCGCGGTCGAATCTCCAGTTGTCGAGCATGTAGCGGTAGGCCGCCACCACGGTGCCGACATACTCGGAGCTCTTCATTCGGCCTTCGATCTTGAAGGTATCGAGTCCTGCCTCGACCAGCTCGGGCACCTGTTCTATCAGCTGCAGGTCGTCCGGGCTGAAGAAATAGCCATCACGGCTCTCGTCGGCAAAGAGCCTGCGGCACGCCTGCGTGCAGGCACCGCGGTTGGCCGAACGCCCGCCGAGGTAGCTTGAGAACAGGCAGACACCGGAGGCGCTGACGCACAGGGCGCCATGCACAAAGGTCTCCAGCTCGACATTGGTCTCGGCCCTGACTGACCTCATCTCGTCGAGCGACAGCTCTCGTGACAGCACGACGCGCTTGAAGCCGGCCTTGGACAGGAAGTTGGCTCCGGCGGTGGTTCCGACATTCATCTGCGTCGACGCGTGCAGCTTGAGCCCCGGAAAATTATCGTGGGCCATCTTGACGACGCCAAGGTCCTGGACAATGATGCCGTCCGGTCCCACGCGCTCCAGATACTGCAGCAGCTGGTACATCCGATCGGCTTCACGCTGCTCGAACACCGTGTTGACGGTGACATAGAGCCGTTTGCCCATCTTGTGCAGCGACTCGACGGCCGCCTCGAACTGGCTATAGGCAAAATTGCTGGTGCGCATGCGCGCGTTGAAGGTCTTCAGCCCCAGGTAGACCGCGTCGGCGCCCTCGCCGATGGCGGCGTCGAGGGCCTCCGGATTGCCCGCCGGGGCAAGCAGCTCGGCGGTTGTATATGACATGGCAAGGATCCTCTCAAGGTACGATTCGGCGTCTGGTCCCGCGAAGTCGGGACGGGCCGAAGTATCAAGATACTACGATTGAGGCAGTAATGTATAGGGAACGACGATCGGGACGGTTCTACATGCCGAGGACGAGGCCCAGCCCCATCAGTATGCCGCCGGTGTCGAATCCCGTTGATGGCGCGAAATCGTAGCCAACCTTCAGCTTCAGAACCGACACGAGCGTGTCCTGCACCTTGCGCTCGAAGATGTTGTAGTACATGCCGACGCCGACGTGCGCCGCGGTCGCGGCGTTGCCGACCGCGATATTCATGCCGAGCCGGTCACCAAGGCCGTATGTGAAATTCAGCATGAACGAATCGGCCAGACTCCCGCCTGCGTTCGAGGTGAAGACGAATCCGGCGACCAGCGCATCGGTCAGCGTCAGATCGATGCCATAGGAATTGGCATATCCCATCGTCTGGGATCCGACGTTGTAACCGTAGACCACGGATGTCTCGAATCCTATGATCCTGGTATCGACGTTCTGCGCGGACGCTGATGCGCCAGCCGCAATCAGGATGATGCTGGCGATGATGGCTGCACGTCTCTTGTTCATGGCTGTCTCCTTGTGTTTGTGTGCCTACAGGCCCAGGCGGAAGCCCGCGGCCATCAGGATGGCGCCGTCGGCGATGCCGGCATCCGGAACGATGTACTCGAGGCGCAACTTGATGGCATCGGCCAGGGCAGCCTCCCTGACATGCTTCCTGAGCGTGACAAAGGCGCCGGCACCCACGCAGGCCGTGGTGCCATCGCCGCCGAACATGGCCGAGAAACCGAGCAGATCGTTCCGGTAGTAGCCGAGCTTCATCGCGGTATAGGCCGTCGTGTCCAGCATGGTGGCCTGCACGCCAAACGTGAAGGTGTCCGCGACCGCCACATCGAGGAGGAAGCTGGATCCCGTCGTGATGCCCGCGGCAGGCAGGCTATAGCCGATGACGATCGATGATTCGATGGCGAAATACCGCATCTCCAGCACCGGGGCGCCGGGCGGCTGGGCAGACGCGGCCACGACGAGCCCGATGGAGAGCAGGCTGATGAGCAGGACCCTCTTCATGCTACCTCCCTGTAAAGAAGCAGGTATGCCAGGCACTGGCACAAGCGACAGAGTTCGTGGCGCCCGACATCACGAGTACCACGTCTCGATGATGTCGGCGCGGCCTTATGCACGGGGCGCACGGCGCCTTGCGACAAGGTCCTTGATCGCGTCCCCATACAGGATGACGACCAATCCGAGCAGCACCAGCGGAGAACCGAGAGCAAAGTACGGCGAGGCCTTCTCGCCGGTGGCGATGCCGAGCATGACCGCGATGAGCGGGTTGACCAGTGAGTAGCTGGATACCCGGAAGCTCGGCTCGACGACGAGCAGGTGGTTGTAGGCGACCAGAGCGAGGGCCCCGAGCAGCGCCAGATAGACGAGCGAGAAGAGAGACCACGTCGAGGCCGACGCGAGTGCCGACACGACATGCACTCCGGTGCAGGCGCCGATGATCAGGGCCACGCTGCCGGCAACCAGCATCTGGATGGCCGTCGATACCAGCACGTCGCCGGGCTTGGGCATCGCCTTGGCCAGACTGGAACCGAAACCCCAGCACAGGGCGCCGACTATGGCCAGCGCGAATGCCGAGCCATTGCCTTCGGTACGCGTCCCGCCCTGGAACAACAGCAGCGCGACGCCGGCGACCCCCGCGACGGCACCGGCCAGCCGGATGCCAGAGACTCTGGTCCGGTACAGCAGCAGGTTGAAGAACGCCACATAGATAGGCATGCATGCCACCACGACGCTGGCCATCCAGCTCGGTATCGAACGTTCCGCGACCGTGATCAGGCCGTTGCCCAGAAGCAGCAACAGGACGCCTATCAGCGCGGCTCCACCAATCTCCCTGATGGCCGGCATCGACTTCAGCCCTCCCCGGGCGCGGGCCAGGCCTGCGAGCATCACGGCTCCGAACAGGAAGCGAAACCCGACGATGACGGTCGCCGGTATCGTCGTGACGGCGGCCTTGATGAAATAGTAGGTTGAGCCCCACACGATGTATACCAGCGCGTATGAGGCGACGACCAGGATTGTCTCTTTCTTCACGTAACGGCTCCCTGGGTACAGGCTATGCGTCAATCTTGCAAGAACCGGGCCATTCCGTCTATAGTGGCGCCCGGAGCCACAGCATGAACCTTGATACAACACGAAATATCGGCATCATGGCGCACATCGACGCGGGCAAGACCACGACGACGGAGCGTATACTCTTCTATTCCGGCAAGACCTACAAGCTCGGCGAGGTCGACGACGGCGAAGCGGTGATGGACTGGATGGAGCAGGAGCAGGAGCGCGGCATCACCATCCAGAGCGCCGCGACGACCACGTTCTGGCGACAGCACCAGATCAACATCATCGATACGCCGGGGCATGTCGACTTCACCGCCGAGGTGGAGCGATCTCTGCGCGTGCTGGACGGCGCTATAGCCGTGTTCTGCGCTGTCGGCGGCGTCGAGCCGCAGAGCGAGACGGTCTGGCACCAGGCAGACCGGTACCATGTTCCGCGCGTCGCCTACATCAACAAGATGGACCGTCTCGGAGCCGACTTCTACGGTGCCGTCGAGGAGATCCGCGAGAAGTTCGCGACGGCGGCGGTGCCGGTGCAGCTGCCGATCGGCAAGGAGGGCGGCTTCGAGGGTGCCGTCGATCTGCTCACGATGGAGGAGCTGCGCTGGGACGCCGAAGCGGGCGGCCAGACGATTGCGCGTACGCCGGTCGGACCGGAGCTTGCGGCGCTCGCGGCCGAGTGGCGCGACAGGCTGGTCGACGCGCTCGCATCGCACTCCGACGATATAACCGAACGCTACCTCTCCGGCGAGGCAATCCCGGCCGACATGCTGCGCACCGCACTGCGTGCCCAGACCATCGCCCGCAAGATCGTCCCGGTGCTCTGCGGCGCGTCCAGACGCAATATCGGCGTGCAGCCGCTGCTCGATGCGGTCGTCGACTACCTGCCCGCGCCGACTGACGTGCCGCCAGTCTCGGCCTTCAACCCCAAGAAAGAGGAGCACTTCGATCTGCCATGCGACCCCAAGGGCAATCCGCTGGGCCTCGTGTTCAAGGTGCAGTATGACCGCGAGGCCGGCCCGCTGTGCTACGTCCGCATGTATTCCGGCGTCATCAAGACGGCAGGCACGGTCTACAACATAGGCAAGAAGAAGCGCGAGCGCGTCACGCGTATCCTGCGCATGCACGCCAACAAGAGCGAGGCGATCGATGAACTGCAGGCCGGCGACATAGCGGTCTTCGTCGGCATGAAGGTAGCCCAGACCGGCGACACCGTCGGCTCCGAGGGCTGGCCGATGCTGCTGGAACACATGCACTTTCCTGAGCCGGTGATAACGGTCGCGATCGAGCCCAAGACCGTGTCCGACCGGGAGAAGCTCAAGGAGACGCTCGACATCCTCTCGCTGGAGGATCCGACCTTCCAGACCGGCGATGACGAGGAGACCGGCCAGCTCGTGATACGCGGCATGGGCGAACTGCACCTCGACGTGCTCGTTACCCGCATACTCAGGGACTTCAAGGTCGGCGCCAAGGTGGGCAACCCGCAGGTGTCGTATCGTGAGTCGATCACGAAGAAGGTCGAGCACTCCGAATCGTATGCGCGCAACATGGCGGGCAAGGAAATCACCGCCGGCGTGACCCTTGTCGTGGAACCGCTGGCGCGCGGCACAGGCAATGGCTACGAGAAGGCGATGCGCGACAACAAGGTGCCCGAGGAGATATACGACGCCATAGAGCGTGCCGTGACCAATGCCTTTGGCGGCGGCATCGTGCTGGGCTACCCCTGCGTCGATATCGGCGTGCGGCTGGTCGGCATCCAGTATGACGAACTGACGGCGACGCCGTTCGCGTTCGAGGCCTGCGCGTCGATGGCCTTCGACGAGGCCTGCCGCAAGGCCGGGCCGGTACAGCTCGAGCCGGTCATGAAGGTGGACATCATGACCCCGAAGGACTACATGGGCGATGTGATGAGCCTCTTGTCCCAGCGGGGTGGCCTGATCCACGGTTCCGACAGCCGCGTAGCCATCGACGTGGTCCACGCGGAGGCTCCGCTCGCGGTCATGTTTGGCTTCTCGACCAGCCTCCGTTCCGTATCCCAGGGCCGCGCCAGTTTCAGTATGGAATTTTCGCACTTCGAGCAGAAGCGCTAGCCGATACGATGCGGGGCCGCGCGGCCCTGGGGCGAGCCAGGGATGGCGAGCCACGCGAAGCCGCGGAACGCGCAGCGCTCCGCGAAGGCATCCGGACGCAAAAAAAAGGCGGACCCACGGCAACGTGGATCCGCCTTCTGCTTTGGTTGCCTTAATTGGTTACGACGGGGTAACCCTTGTTCGCCCAGCCGCTCGGAGCGTTGGACGGCATGCCCATGCCGCCACGGAGGCTGACGGCGTCATAGCCCATCACGCGGAGCGCCGCGACGGTCTGGCCGGCGGTCTGGCCGGTGTAGCAATAGACGATCAGCTTCTTGTTCTTGGGGAGGACGGAGAATCCAGCCTGCATGCCCTTGCCCCATGGAATGTTGATGGCACCCTTGATGTGGCCCTTGGCATAATCGGCCGCGCTGCGAACCGAGACGACCTGAATGCCGGGATCTCCAGCGTCGATCAGCTTCTTCGCTTCATCTTCCGCGATGATGTTGTTCGCGTAGACCGTGCCGGTCGTCTTGGCGAGCGCGGCGAAGTAGTCCGAGAATATCTTCGCTATGGCGGAGTCATAGGTCGCGGTGGTCGCGGGGAACGCATTCGGAGTGGTCTCGATGTAGGCCTCGACGTTTGGAACCTTGGAGATGCCGAGGGTGAAGCCGAGGTTGATCGAGCGGGCCTGGACACCGGCGATGTTGAGCAGCGCCACGGTCTGGCCGGCGGTCTGGCCGGTGTAGCAGTACAGCATCACGGGCTTGTCCTTGGGGAGCTTGGCCAGGAACGAACCCATGTCCGGTCCGAACGGCGCATTGACGGCGCCCTTGACGTGTCCCTTGTTGTAATCGGCAGCCTGGCGGATGTCGAGGACCATGATATTCTCGCCGGCCTTCACCTTGTCGATGAACGCGGCTTCAGAAATCTTGTAGCTGTCGGCCGGCATGTTCGCCAGGTACTCGGTGGCCTTCTGAATGGCCAGGGTGCTGGTTGCCGGGTTCTGTGCATACAACGCGGTGGACAATCCCACCAGCAGGAGCACTGCCAGTATACGCTTGATTCGATTCATGGTTCCCTCCTTCAAGAGATGCTGTCTACTATGATCCGTCCTGAGTATTCAGGACGGGAAGATCCGTCGTTGTGGGCGCCTGCACGGGCACCGACGCATTGCCTGACCATTCCACCCAGGCACCGTCATACAGCTTCAGGTTGCGGTAGCCGGCGTTGTACAGGGCCAGGAAGGATTCGGCGCCACGAATTGAAGTCTTGCAGAACAGGATGATGGTCTTCGAAGGATCAATTTCCTTCTCGATATAGATGGCCCTGATCTGCGAGACCGGTCGATACGCGCCGATCGGGAAGAAATTGTTCCTGGTAAAGTTGATGTGGATCGAACCGGGAATGGTACCCGCCGTGAATTCCTCGTCGGTTCTGGTATCGATGATGACGGTCCTCGGCTCGGGGCTGTTGACCTGGGCCTCGACTTCGGCCTTCGTCGCCAGCATCGCCGGGTTCAGATCCTTAGCGGTATAGACCACGGGCTGTATCGTCGGCATGCCCGATTCGAGCGTGGCTCCCGCGGCCTTCAGCGCCTCGAAGCCGCCGCTGACGACCATGACCTTCTCTGGATCATGGCCGTAGGCGACCATCGTCCACCACAGCCTGGCCGCGTCCATGTTCTGGTTGGCGTCATAGATGATGACCCGCGCCGCGTTGTCGATACCGCGGCTGCCCAAGGCCTGCTCGATCTGAGCCTTGCCGGCTACCAGGTTTGGATACGGGGTATTGACCATGATGTCATCCCTGGTTATGCAGACTGCCTTGGCGACATGTTCCTTGGTATACTCATCGGTATTCCGGGTATCTACGAGTATCGTGCCGGCGCTGGCGAGCATGGTCTGCGCCTGCCTGGCCGAGATGATCTGTTTTCCGCTCTGGGCATAGCTTGGGCCACACGCGGCCAGTGTCACGGCTGCCAGGGCGGCCGCAAGAAGTGGCACCATCGATCTTCTGAAATTGCGCATCGTCGTTCCTCCGCATCGCATTGTACTATCGTCGCGAGAGCTATAGAATAGTAAATTGATACTATATAATTATCGATATGAATTTACACCAAGAAGGCGAAATGAGCAAGTGGTTACACGCCAACTTTATCTATTTGTTTTTATCTATATACCTTGTTTTCAATATATTTACTTTGCTCTATTACCCGTTCGTGCATAGCGACGAGGCCTGGCTGAGCGGCCTGACCAGGGCCTGGCTGAACCGTGGAACCATCACGACGACCGAACCGTTCTTTGACCTGTATCCGCGCGCCCCGCATGCCATAAAGATCCTCTACCACGCGATGCAGGCGCTCGTCTTTCTGGTCTCCGGGTATGGCATCTTCCAGGCCCGCCTGCTGTCGCTGGCGCTGGGAATCGCAACCCTGCTTGCGTTCCGGCGGCTGCTCCTGCGGGTCCTGCCTGAGCCAGAGGGCGCGAAGCGGGCGGGCTTTTTCATGATACTGCTCGCGCTGGACCCACAGTTCATCGGCGCCGCCCATCTGGGCCGGCAGGAGATAGCGCTGATGCTGATGATGATGCTGGCCGCGTTGCGGCTCGTTCCCAGGGCGGGCGAACCGGGAGGGTTTGCCACGGGCTTCAAGGCCGGGCTGGTTGTGGCGGTGGCCATTGGCATTCATCCGGCGGCCTTCCTGCTCGCGGCGACACTGGCCGGCATGATACTGACGATGCGTCGGCGGTTCCCGACGCTGGCAGGCTTCTTCCTGGCCTGCGCGCTCGGCGCGATGGTATTCGTCGGGCTGAGCCTTCTGATGAACCCCGCGTTCTTCCACGACTACCTCGCCTTTGGCGACAGCGTCGAGCTTGGGGTGCCATGGTACATCAAACTGGTGCGGTTTCCTGACTGGTACCAGAAGCTCTGGTTGCGTTATTCCGGAACGTATTGGATACCGGAGCTGCGGCCACTCTTGCCGCTCTATGCTCTGTCGGTCGCCGCGTCGCTGATACTGGCCGTGGTCCGCGCCAGGCCCGTCGTGGCGGCGCCCTTCCTGGCGCTGGCAGGCTTCAACACGGCGTTGGTCATGCTGGGGAAATTCGGCGCGCCGCTGTTCGCGCTCGAAGTGCCGCTCTGCTACCTGGCGCTGGCTCTCTTCCTGTCGTATGGAGGCGTACACCATACGAAGCGGGCTACGTGGTGGGTCGCTTCGTCACTGGTGCTGCTGGTTGCCGGCACGTCCGCCTGCAACCTGCTCGACATTCGCCGTGCGGACACGGAACGGTATGCCGATTATGAAGCGAACATCAGGAGCGTGCTCGCGGATGAAGAGCCGTCGCTTCGGGCGGAGGGCCGCCAGCTCAGGGTGCTTGCCAACCTGAATTCGGAATATGCGCTGCCGTACGGCACGCTGCTCGACTTCCGCAACCTGGCATACCTGAAGGCCGGTGGCCTGGATTTCGCCTCGTACATTGAAACCAGGAACATCACGCATATCCTGTACCCGGAAGAAATGGATCTGATATACAGGGAACGGCCGGTCTGGAACATTCTGTATGGCAACGTCGCGGCATACTACGACGACATGCAGCGCTTCCTGCATGATGATTGCGTCGCCGTGGGCAGCTTCGCTTCGCCGGTCTATGGCATGCGGATCGTCGCGTACAGCGGCACGCGTGCCTGGAAGGTCACGCTCTATCGCGTCAGTCGATCCCTGATCGATTTGACCATGGACACCGCTTCCGGGGTGTCGAGATCGCGGAGCGCCCCGCGCTGAGGCGAAACGCCGGGGAGCCGGATGCGCTCCACCTGGCCGGCATCATGCAGGAACCATAGCTCGCCGCCGATCCGTACGGCCTCGCGGATGTCATGGGTAACGAACAGTATGGTCGAGCCGTGCCGCTCCCAAGCGCCAACCAGCGTTTCCTGCAGGCTCTCCCGGCTGAAGGCGTCCAGGCTCGCGAACGGCTCATCGAGCAGCAGGAGCTCGGCGCCCACCGCGAGCGCGCGCGCCAGTACGGCCCGCTGCTTCATGCCGCCCGACAGCTGGTGCGGAAAATCGTTCAGGTTCGCGGCCAGCCCGACCTGCGCAAGCGCATCCCGCGCCCGGTCCTCGGCCTCAGACCGTGGACACGGGGCCGGCCCCCACCGCAGCGGAAGCGCGGTGTTGGTCAGGAGCCGGCTCCACGGGAACAACTGGTCCTGCTCCTGGAATATCAGGACGCGGCGCCGATCGGGAGCACATATCTCCTGTCCATCGAACCGGACGCTCCCGGAACGGGGACGCAGGAACCCCGCGGCCAGTCTGAGCATCGTGCTCTTGCCGCATCCGCTGGGGCCAAGCAGGACGACGAAGGAGCCGCGCTCGAGCGCGACCGAGCAGCCGCTCAGCACCGGTTTCTGGTCGCCATAGCCAAAGTCGACGTCACCGAACTCGAGTATCGGTCGCGTCATCGCGCCTCCCGTCCCCAGCGGCGGGCGGTGATTCGCTCGAGCGAACCGAACAGCAGCGCATCCATCAGCACGCCGGCTGCCATCACCACGCAAAGACCGGCGTAGAGCCCCGGTGTGTCCATGTACACCCGGCGCTCGAAGAGGTACCAGCCGATGCCGCCGAAGTGTCCAGCCGCTCCAAAGACCATCTCCGCGGCGATCAGCGCGCGCCATGACCTGGCCCAGGCGGTACGGAGCCCCGACAGAAGCGACGGAAAGACGGCCGGCACGATCACATGCATGAATATGCCCGCGCGCCGCAACTGCCAGTTGCGCGTCATGTCACGATACCGCTGCGGCATCTCGTCGAGGCCGGCCTGCAGGTTCAGATAGACGGGCCACAGCGCGGCATGAATCATCACGAGGAGCACGGCAGGCGTCCCGGTGCCGGCCCACAGCACGACGAGCGGCAGCAGCGCTATGCCCGGCAGTGGATGCAGCAGGGCCGTAAGCAGCCTGACACTGCGCAACGCCTCCCGGCCGACTGATGCGATCGCCGCCAGCAGCACCGCTATGCATGCGCCGAGCAGGGTGCCCGCCCCGACCAATCCAAGGGAGAACAGCACCTGGTGGAACAGGGTTCCGTGGCTCAGATCCCGCCACAGGGCGGCGATGATAGCATCGAGCCCCGGCACCAGCAACGGCGACACGGTGCCACTCATCGCCAGCACCTGCCAGCCGACGAGCAGAACCGGTATCAAGAGGAAGCTCACGGGCGCCGGTCTCCGCGGGCGACGGCGGGATCCCAGTACAGGTCATCACCATAGCTGAATTGTCCGGGCAGGTACCCGCTCTGCTTCATGAAGTCGACGAAGTGCTCGAGGCCGACGACCGTCGTGCCGTACTCGTTGCCTTCTTCGCCGAGCAGCGCGCGGACCGTCTCCACATCCATCGAGTACAGGGGCGCCAGTATCCTGGCGCTCTCTTCCGGATGATCGCGCACGTAGTCGATGCCCCGCTGCAGCCCCGCCATGAAGGCCTTGTAGACCCGTGGCCGCGTCTGAACCAGCTTGTCGGTGGCGACGGTAACGATGAAGGTGAAGGGTCCGCCAAAACAGGTCTGGCCGTCGATGATCTGGTGGATGCCCGGCTGCTGCAGTTCAAGCGCCAGGTAGGGCGACGAGGTGAAGTGGGCCACGATCTCCTTGCCTGCCAGCAGCGCCTGCATGCCGTCCGGATGGCTCATCGTGACCAGCTGGTTGTCGAAGCGTTTGGCGTCGCCCAGGATGCGTTGGGCACCCATGGCCAGCAGGATGTGCTGGATGCTTCCAGGCTGCGGCAGGACGATGCGATCATCGGGCCCGAAGTCGGCAAGGCCCTGGATGCGGGCGCTGCCCGAAACCAGCGCGTTCGGCGACTGGTTCAGCCCGGCGGCGATGCGCCAGGTCATGCCGCCCGCCTTGCTGATCAGATAGGGCGGTATGCCCATGAAGGCGGCATCGACGTTGCCAGCCAGCGCCGCCTCCCGTATCGTAGCGGTGTTGGCCAGCCGCAGCCATGCCACCGTGTCCGGCAGCCCCGCATCCTTCAGCGCCTGATCGATGAAGCCCAGCTCCCGCGCTATCGTCACCGGCGCGTACGCCAGCCCGAACTGCTCGGCTATGCGCAGGCCAGACTGGCTCTTCTGGCACGATGAAAGCGCCGCGCCGGCCAGCATGATACCGGCTGCGATGAAGGCGGATGGGCGTTGTTTCATGATTCCTCCGGGTGCAGGCCGGCACCGCGCAGGTCGCGGATCAGATTGTCGCCGGAATCCGATACAAGCTCAAGGGTGTCATAGAATCGATGGACGCGGCGATTGATCTGGGCGCGACTGCCAGCGGTGATGACACCCCAGGCGGCGCGCCCGGTCGAATTGGCCAACGAGCCGATGCGTGCTCCCGCATCGAGCAGGTATCCTGCGCCCCGGACGCCGGGCAGACCGGTCAGGGCCGCCGCGTCGCCGACCCGCGCCACCCGCCCCTCGCCGGTAAAGGCAAGGACCGTCGTCGCAAAGCCACGCGGCGGCCACGCGCGGCTGGCGTGTTCCAGAGCGGCCACGCCGATCGCATCGATGCGGCCGTGCATCGCGAGTTCAAGTTGCAGATCCAGTATGTCGACTCCGGTCATGGCTGGGACGAGCACCTCCTCGTAGGCGCCCCCGATCCTGCAGGCCACTTCGTTGATGACGACTCCTTCGGAGCCTACCAGCAGCTGCACATAGATCGGGCCGGACTCGATGCCGAAACCCTGCACGAAGCGGGAGCATATCGATATTACCCGGGCTCCATGGTTCCTGAAGTGCCGGGATGGATACCGGTGGGCCGGACATATGCCGATGTGCGGCCCGGAGGTCATCGTGGCCCTGTCGGTCAGAAGGAGCGGATACAGCCTGCCCTCGTGAACCCAGCCGCTCAGCGTCACTTCTTCCGACGGGTAGAAACGCTCCAGCATGGCGCGGGGCTGCCGGCTGTACGACAGGGTCTGCGGCAGGTAGTCGAAGACTTCCGCGTCTTCATGTACCAGGAAGATGCCGCGCTGCCCCTGGCTGTCCATCGGTTTAAGGACCGCGGCGCCTTCTGGTGACACAGCACGCACGAGTCCGGCCGCGGCAGCCACATCATCCGGCCCGACCAGCCTCCAGGCCAGCGTCGGCAGGCCCAGCTCATCGAGGCGCCGCTTCATGACTGACTTGTTCGTTACCGCGAGCGCGACGTCGTAGGGCAGGGCCCCGCCCAGCCCGAACGTCTCGGCGACTGCGGCGACGGTCAGCACCGGCTGGTCCGTTCCGGCGGTCGCCACACCATCGATGCGCAGCCCCTCGGTCTGAACGGCCCGGACCGCTGACACCGTCCCGCTCGGGTCGAAGGTATCGGCCACCAGCAGCCGGTGCGCAAGGCCGGCACCGGGAGCGCCGGGATCGCGATCGCTGACCAGTACGCGCAGCCCGTGCTCGACGCCGCGCCGTATCAGGCCGCACTGGCCGCGTCCGGCGCCAACGACCAGCAGAGAGGCGGGCGCCTGAAGTTCTCTGGAAGCGGCCTTGCCGATACCACCGAAGACGCTCCTGATGGCAAGCGGAACTGCCGGCAGGTACAGCGCCAGTGACAGGAACGACCCGACCAGCGACAGGCCGTGGCGCCTGCTTGGCGTGCCGCTCCCGGCCGGCGCTCCGTCCGCACCCAGCGGGCCGTCCGCACCCAGCGGGCCGCCCACACCCGGCGGGCCGAGCGGTATCGACCGCGCCCTGCCAGCGCTGCGGACCAGATCGACCGACAGGTAGGTGCAGTGCTCCATACCGGCGACGAGCGCCACTGCGCATGGCCGCGTAAATAAGCGGAAACTCGATGGCACAAGGTTCCGGGGCGCCCTGGCGACCCGCCGGAACAGCCCGGATCTCAGGGCGGCTCCCCAGTTCCTGGCGGCCGGCCGCCCCGCGGTCGAGGGCACGGCGAACAGCAGGTCACCGCCGGCCAGGGTCGGATCCAGCAGGGGCGCAAGCTCGGCTATCGCCTGCGGCGGATGGCCAAAGTCGTCGTCGATCGTCACGATGATGTCGCCCCGGGCGGCCGCTATGCCGCGCAGTGTGGCCCGCTGCTGGCCGCACCGGCTCGCCAGCACAAGCACCCGATCGACGGTTCCATCGAGCACCAGCGGCATCAACAGGGATTCGCTCGCATCGTTCGAGCCATCGATGACCACCAGCAGCTCCCGGTCCCCGCCCATGCCGGACAGCACCCGAGCCACCGATCGACACAGGGCGACCAGGGTCGCGCCGCCGTCGTAGCTCGGTACGCAGACGGATATCATCAGGCGCCGCTCCACACCAGGAACCCGGCCACGATCAGGACTCCGCCTGCGATCTGCCTTCTGCCGATCCGTTCGCCGAAGACGAGAGCGCTGGCCAGAATTACCAGAGGATAGCTGAGCCCGGTAGCTCCGTACACGGTTGAAAGGGTGGAACCGGCCAGGGCCCGGGTATAGAGCAGCGGCACGAACGCGACACAGGCCATGCCCGCCAGCAGCCACGGGTTCATCGCCTTGCGCACGAAGGCACAGAGGCGCCGCACCAGGCCGAGGCCGCCGGGCTCATCCTGGTCGGGCAGGGTCAGGTTCGAGCCAGCCTTGACCAGCACCTGGCCAGCGGCGGAAAGCAGCACCACCACAAGGAGGTATACACTCATCGGGACCGCGCCTCCGCGGTATCGGAGCCGACCAGGGCCACTCCGGCGCATATCAGCACCATGCCGGCCAGCGTGCGCCATTCCAGCCTGTCACCCAGGAACAGAGCCGCTGCGACCGGCACGACGATGTACCCCAGGCTCATCACCGGATAGGCCCGCGACAGCGGAAAACGCCGCACGATCAGCACCCAGCTGAGGCCGCGAAGCCCCAGAAACAGGTAGGCCGCCGCGGTACACAGATTGAAGGCCGAGCCTCCAGAGGCTATGACTCTTCCCGAAAGCGCGGCCGATAGTTGCCCGGCGCCAAGGAGCAGCAAGGGAATGACGAGGAACAATCTGGACATGCTCGATGCCCTATGGTTCGATGACGCGCTTCTCGGGATCAGGACTCTGCCGGTAGATGATGGCGACGTGTCCTATCACGCGGACGAGGTCGGCACCGGTCTTGTCGGCCAGTTGCTGTGCCAGCTCCTTGCGTTCGCCCTTGAAATCGACGAAGCGCAGCTTGACGAGCTCGTGGTCGGTCAGGGCGCGATCGAGTGCCTGCTCTACGCCACCGGCCGCGCCGGCCTTGCCGAGGAACACGACAGGTTCGAGCGTATTGGCCAGCGACGAGAGGTGGGCCCGTTGTTTCGATGTCAGCATTGGTTTTCCTTTATATCCTGCGCAGGAGCCCGATCAGCAGCCCCACGACCAGCCCAAGCGCCACACGGACGCCGGCAATCACGAGCACGCCGGTTATCAGTCCCTGCATGTAGTTGACTATTCTATCCCGATATATGAGGCGCTTGATCCTGAAGAGCACCGGATTGATCATCGCGTCGACGGCACGCCAGACCGGATGCAGGCTGTTCCAGTGGGCCGCGAAGGCAATGATGCGCGCTATCAACAGCACCGCGAAGAAGCCCAACAGGAAGGCTATGGGCGCCCAGGCTATCTCGAGCACCAGCGACAGCACGAGCCCCACGGTCAGGGCGCCGTACGAGGCGACCGAGAACATCCGCGACACGCCAGACAGGACCGCGAGCGCCGCGATTGGCGAAAAGTCGACGCCGCCGGCCTTGAGAAACGGCACACGGCTCCAGAGCGACAGATACGGATCGGTGATTTGTTCGAGCATCTGAGCAGATCGCCCGAGCCCCCCGGTCGGGAACCAGTACAGGAAGACGCGGACGATGCACAGGAGCATGTATACGGAGGTCGCCGCTCCGAGCAGCCTGAACAGTATGGCAAGTAGGGTCATCGCATTCTCCACATGGCAGCAGGGTTAGGACACTACTCGAGCTTCTGCATCTCGAGCATGCGCTTTCTCAGTTCAAGCGCGGTGCGCGCGGTATCTCTATTCTCTCTGGCGGGATCGAAGTATGGATTGAGCTTGAGCGCTTCGTCCCAATAGGAAATGGCCAGTTCCAGGTCACCGGCGGCGTAGGCGTCGAGCCCCTGTAGGTATAGCTCCTCGGCCTGGGTGGCCTTCTGGGCCCTCCCCAGGTCACCGAGGGCAAAGCGCGCCTCGACGCTCATCCGGTTGAGCGGCGAGAACTGGGTTGTCAGATCGAGGGTGTAGTTCACCTCGAGCGTCAGCGGCGCGAAGTCGAGCGCGGCCCCGACGCTGATCCGCGGGTTGCCGCCCTTGACGAGCAGCCCCGCCTGCAGGTCCCAGAAATTGGTTATGGTCATCCGGTACCCCACCCCCCAATAGAACCGCTCGCTGAGCGAAAGGTCGACCAGGTTGAGGGGAAAGCTGATGTCACCGGATATCAGTATCGGCTTCAGGAAGTTGTAGGCGACACCGGCCGTCGCGACGGTGGGCAGGGCCTCGCCCATAACCGGCGGGCCGAAATTCTTCAGCGCCAGGCCTACGGCGAAGTTCTTGGTCCTTGATGCATACAGCTTGGCAATATTGAACCGCGTCAGCGCCCCAAAGTCGGCCATGATGGCTACCGCCGACTGGCTGGCGCCCGAACCGGCTATGATCGTGCCCGCGTTGTCCGAGAAGTCCGGCATCGATCGATATGCCAGCTTGAGGTTGGCACCGACGGCCACACCATAGAAGTAGTAGCCCGGCCAGAGATGGATGGAGGCGTTGGCTATGCCTATCGCCTCCGAATAATAGCCGGTCGTCAGGCGCTCGGCGAGGTCGGAATACTCGGTAAAGGGCAGGTACAGCCACTTGCCGCCCAGTGACAGGCCGAGCGTCCCCAGGCGCATCGTGTACGCGATGCCTTCAATGCGGGTGTCGGCTATCCAATTGTTGTGGTAGAAGGCAAACTGGGTCTGGTCCTGCACGGCGCTGGCCGATGGATTGAGGTCCAGAAACGAGGCGTCATCGGCGACGGCGGTAAATGCCATGCCCATGCTCTCGGCGCTGCCGCCGGCCGGTATCAGGGCCGACAGGAAGGTTGTCATGCCGGCATTCGGGTCCTGGAGCGAGAATAGACTGTAGACAAGGTCGTAGGCGCTGGGGAACACCCCCTGAGCACCAACCCGGGCGCCAGCCATGAGGACAAGACAAAGCATCAGTCCGGGCTTTCTCTTCATGCTACAATGGAATATACAGTACGTTTGATATAATTTCTATCGGGTTTCTCATACGGTGCGCTCAGCTACAGCCAGAACGCGCCGACAATGATAGGGTGGTACCGGGTCCGCATCCCGGTGCACGACCACGGGAGGAGCCTTCGACGGCACCGTATTGATGAACGTCAGCATGCGCCGCACCGCGCTCGTCATCTGTATTCTCCTCATCTGCATGACGGCCGCCTGGGGCATGGGTAGCCGTGAAGACCCCCTTGTCTATGCCGACACGCTGATAGCCGACCAGAAATATGACCAGGCCATTCTGTATCTGGCCGATTTCATGAAGCAATACCCCGACAGGTTCGATGCGGCCCAGGAGCGGCTCAGGCGCATCACGAAGATCCGCGCCGCCTACAACGACAAGGCCTTCAACCTCCTCGATACGATGGTCAAGGAACCGACCAACGAGGAGAAGAAAATTACGATGATCAGGGAACTCGAGAATTTCGAGCGGAACCCCAACCCCGCCGTAAAAGAATTCATCACCCAGACCAAGTACCTCGCCCTGTTCACCTACAACCGCGCAAAATTCGAAGAGATCATGGCGAACGGCCGCGTGTTGATAGACAACCGCAAGTTCGCCGAGGCCATGCAGCTGTATGAGACCGGTTTCGTGCTTTACCGGCCTGAGTTCACCGATGGCAGCTTCGACCAGGCAGTCGTCGACGACTCGTTCCGGCGCGTGTCCGCCATTTCAGGCGACATCATCAGGTTCAGGGACGGGCTCGGCCCGATGAACGAGGCGTTCGCGGCGCTGGCGACCGCCTATCGTACCGGCGACGACAAGGCGGTGGCCGAAGCGTGGAAGAATGCGGAGCCAGAGGCGCTGTCGATAGCCGAGATACGCCGTGGCATGGTCGATCAGGGCCGCGCGCTGGAACAGACCTTTGCGACCATTTCGGCCAACAACCCGGCCGCGACCGACAATTCATTCCTGCCGTTCGCCTTTCGCCTCGTCCTGGGCCGAAAGACCGAGGGTACGCTCGAAGGCATAGTCGGCGCGGTCGACGCCGGCTGGGCCGGTGTTCTCGGCGCGGCACAGACGGCCCTCGATGACACCATCAAGGCGGAGCTCGAGCTGGCGCGATCGGCCTACGATGCCGGCACCTGGTCGACGGCACAGGCCGGATTCGACAAGGTGGCCACGCTTGCCGACCGCGGTCTTGCCCTGGTGTCGCTCTGGAGCCACTACGCGACCAGCGATCTCGTGGAGCGGGCGACGCCGCTCGGGCAGGCGGCCCTCAAGCTCAGGGGCGCCGATTACCTGCGCTACCTGCAGATGGCAAGCCTGACCAGAGCCTATGCGCGCCTTTCGACCATACAGACCGCCATCGATGCCGATGCCACCGCCCTGAGCGCGTATGTTCCCCCCGCCAATGCCAGGACCGAGGCTCTGGCAGCCTACAGCGCGAGGGCCGCGGCCTTCGTCAAGGCATACGGTTCGATACAGGCCCTGCGCGACGAGTCGGGCGGACTGGCCTCGAGGCTCGCCGCATGGACGCAGGCGGGATACGGCTCGGACGCGTCGAGCACCGAACAGGGGCTGCTTGACGGCCGCATTGGGCTGGCCGCCGAGCATGCGCGCACGATGGAGACCAAGGCCGTCGCGTCCGCCGCCGCGTACGAATACGCGCTGCTCGCATCCGCCCTCAAGGCGGCCCAGAACGATATCGACGCGGGTTCGACGCTGCTCGCCGGCGTACAATCGGATGATCCATCGCTGCCCGATGCCGTCTTCAAGTACCCGGGCAAGGCTCTGGCCTCGCTCGGTTCCGCCGATACCACACTCAAGGGCCTGCGCGTGGCCATCGATGCCTTCCTGGCCTCATACCGCTCGCGGCCCGGATACATCGCCTCGGACGCTTCGGTGCAGCAGTGGCTGACACGGGCGGCCGACCTGTCCACGTCGGCATCGTCGACGGTGACGCGCAACACCACCCTGATAGCGGAGGCCGGCGAGCAGAAGCGGCTGGCAGACTCCGCAAGGCTCGAGGCCGAGCGCCGCGTGGCCGAATCGAAGGCGGCTCTGAAGGCGAACAACTTCGATACCGCCAGGGAACGGCTCGAACGTGCCCGCGAGCGCTACCTGGCTTCACTCTCATACGAACAGGATCCGAAGTTGCGCGCCGAATCGGACAAGCTGCTGTCGGAGCTGGCGAATACGATACTGAAAACCGAGAACGATCTGGTCGTAACCGAAACCAGACGCCTCTTGACCAGCGGCAAGAACCTGTACCTGCAGGGCGAGTTCGACCGCGCCGAGTCGACACTGTTGCAGGCCCGGGCACGCTGGAGCACCACAAACACCACATCCGAAGTCGAGGTCGAGTACTGGCTCAAGCTGGTCCAGACCGCGCTGTCGGTCAAGACCGGCCGTGATATTCCTGTAACAGCCCCGCTCTTCCCGGAGATGAGCCAGCTGTTGTCGCTGGCCAAGCTCTACTACGAGGATGGCGCGGGCCTCCTGGCCAAGCGCGACAAGACAGGCGCCATCAAGTCGTTCAACCAGGCGCGGCAGAAGATTTCCGAGGTCAAGGTCGTATTCCCGCTCAACCAGGAAGCACGCGTACTGGAACTGAAGATAGACCAGCTGTCCGATCCCGACCAGTTCGGCGTGAAATTCGCCAGAATGTTCAACGAGGCCAGGCTCAAGGTTGACTCGAAGACCGACCTGACCACGGCCTACAGCGACCTGAAGGACCTGGAGGCCATCAACCCGCGTTATGCCGGGCTCCGCGCCGTCATAGAACGGGCCGAGATTCTGCTCGGGTTCAGGCAGCCGCCGCCCGACCCGAAGGCGATAGCCCAGTCCCGGTCGCTCGTACAGGCTGCGCAGCGCATATTCGATTCTGGCCAGGTGGCCCAGTTCGCGTTTGCGCGGACGCAGCTGGAACAGGCCATAACGCTCGACCCGAACAACGAAGCCGCGTCGAGGCTCAAGGACCGCATAGCCACATACATTGGAGGCGATACCGCCATCGTGCTGTCCAGCGCCGCCGAGGCCCTGTATAACGACGCCGTCGGGTTCTTTACCGGCGGCGACTACCTGAATGCCCGAACGAGGCTGACCAGGCTGGTCGCCATATTCCCACGCGGGCTGTCGGTGCAGAAGGTGTCCGACCTCGACGCACGCCTGACGGCCAGGGGTTATTGAAGACGATGCGAAACCATGCCTGGTCACGCCTGAAGCCGGCGCTGGCAATCGCCGCCGCTTGCAGTGCGCTGCTGCTGTCCGTGCCCGCTACGGCCGCTCCTGCCGACTTCTACTGGGAGACACCGACCAGGCTGTCCGCCGGCATAGGCGCCTACCCGCAGGCCATCAGCACGGCCGGCAGGGTCGTCGCCATCTGGCAGGAGAATGTCCCGTCCGGCGACGGCGGCTCGGCGTGGCTGTCACTCGCCTCGTATGGCGCCGATGGCGTTCAGCGGCGCGATCGCTTCGCGGGCCCCTTGCCATACAACGGCGACGCCCCGGTGCTGTTCTCCGCGGCCGCCGACGGCAACGGTACGATGCTGGTCGCCGCCACCTCGGGAGAGCGTACGGTGTCGCTGTACGAATCGAAGAATGGCGGGCTTGATTTTGCGCCGCCTGCGATAATCCAGATGACCGAACCGGGGGTTGCGCCGCGCATCTTTACCAAGACCGGCGGTGGCTGGTACCTGTTCGTCACGCGCCAGCAGACATTCTCGCGGCTCCAGACCGATGGCAGCAGGGCGGAGTACCAGTCGCTTTCGATATTCTACGCGCGTTCGGAAAATGGCACCGCCTGGACGACATTCGCGCCCTTCGTTGGCGGTGAGGTTGGGCTCGACCCGAACTTCCTGCCCAGCGCCGCCTCGATCAATGGCACCGACGTCGTCATATTCCAGTCGCTGACGGGCGGCGCCAGGCCGAGTTACCAGCTCTACTCCCTGTCGACAGCCGACGGCGGAGCCACCTGGTCGTCACCACGTCGCATTACCGACTTCCTTGACCCGGTGCGCAAGGACAGGACCAGCGTCGGTGACTTCGACAACCAGCGGCCGCATCTGGCCCGTATCGGCACCGCGCTGTGGGTGGCATGGGAACGCCGGGTACTGTCGGGTCCGGCCCAGATATACGTGGCCAGGCTCGACGCGGCCGGGGCTGTGGTGCCGGACAGCGTGGAGCGGGTTACCCTGGGGCAGGGTTCGTGCTCGGAACCGCGGCTGCTCGAGGCGAACGGGGAACCTGGCGTGTCCTGGTTCGATGACCGGAAGGGCGGCAGCCGCGTCTATGTGGCGTTCCGAAGCGGCACGATCTGGAACGAGCAGGACCTGTCGGGCAGAACGCGCGGCGATGGTGCCTTCGGGCGGGCCATCTACACGAACCGCGGCCTGTACGTCTTCTGGCAGACCGGAAGCGGCACCACGTCGTCGGTGCTCGCCATGATACCGGACACGAGCGTGCAGGCGCCGGTGCCGGTCGCCGTCGATTTCGAGTCAGGCGCGCCTACCAGGCGGAGCCGCGCGACGATACAATGGAAGGCGCCGGATGATTCGTCTGGCATACTGGGATTCTCGTACCTGTGGTCGCGCGACGCGACGGCCGAGCCACCGCAGCGGGTCGGCGCCCTCGAGAACCAGACTAGCGCCGGCTTCGACGCCGGCGAGGATGGCGACTGGTACTTCTCCATACGCGCCGAGGACTATGCGGGCAACTGGTCGAAGACCGCGCGGCTGCGCTTCGTCAGGGATACGACGCCACCCGGCACCCCGATGCCGTTGCCGCCCGCAGCGAGTGCCGACGGCTTCATGGCTTCGAACACCTTCACGCTGTCGTGGGCCGCGCCACCGGAACCGGATGTCGCCGGCTACACCTGGGTTCTGGAGTATCTGGGCCCGCTCGACCGCCCGCCCGCCCGCAGGGCGTCTGCCAGCACGGCGGCCGCAACCGGGGCACCCGCATCCGGGTCACCCGCAAACATCGCTGCATCCGAGCGGACCACGGGAACATACGACCTGCTGCCATCGACCGACTATGAGCGGCGCCTGTGGGCGGCCAGGCAGCCCGCGCCTCCGCCACCCGCGGTCAAGACCATCGCGCCGCGCGCCGACTTCTCCAACATCGACGATGGCTACTGGTCATTCTCGGTGGCCGCGATAGACCGGGTCGGCAACATCGGCACACCGGCCCGCGTGCTGCTGCGCGCCGACAAGTTCATACCGTATACGGCCGTTACCGATGTAACCGCCTCACGAGACGAGTTTGGCACACTCCGCCTGTCGGTACTCGGCAGAGGCTTTGCCGACGACGGCGCGATCAGCTCGGTCGTCATCGATGCCGACGGCAAGGCCCCGTACGATCGCGTCTATGCCCGGGCAGGCAAGGGCTTCTCGATAGTGTCAGACCGCCTGCTGACCATTCCGGAAATCGTGGACCTTGCGGCGGGTACCTACCGTGTCGGACTGTATCACCCGACGCGTGGCTGGTACTTCACCGGGCCACGCCTGTCCGTCGACTATACCGGTACCGTCAAATTCGGCGACCGGGGCGCGCCCTGGAAGCCTACCTGGGCCTTCGAGCCCGCCCGCCATTTCCTGATCCGACTCTCGACCCTGTTCCTGATAGCGGCCCTGATCCTTCCCGCGCTCGGCATGATCCTGTCGCTCAGACAGGTGGTCATCCTTGCCGGGCAGATGCGCGCGGCCAGACAGGAAGCGATAGCCCTGATGGGAGGAACCCCGATGCCAGAAACCGAACGCAAGAAGGCCGCGGAGAACGCGATACGGAGAGGTTCCGGCCTGACCGCGCAGTTCGCCATGACCATAAGCCTCCTCGTCATATTCATCGTGCTGCTCGTCTCCATTCCCTTGGGCGCCCAGATGCTCGGAACCCAGAGCGAGATCCTGGCCCGAGGTCTCGAGCAACGGGCCCGGGTATTGCTCGAAAGCGCCGCCCAGGGTGGCAAGTCCTATTTGCCGGCACGGAACATACTGGAACTGTCGCTGCTGCCCAATCAGGCCAGCGCCATAGCGGAGGCACGATACCTGACGATTACCGGCTTCGGTACCGGCAATGCGACCAATCCCGACGTCGTCTGGGCCAGCAACGACCAGGACATACTCAAGAAGATAGATGGCACCGCGCTCATTGCCGGCACATCGATACTGTCGGACAGCCTGTCGCCGCGCATACCGGCGATGGCCGCGGAGATCGACGCGAAGGCGAACAGCGAGGTTGGAACGATTGCCGACGCCATACAGCAGCTGCAGGACGAAGGACGAACCCTGGCAGCGAGGCTCGACACGCAGAGCCAGGCCAGGCTCGAGCAGATAGCTGCCAGTGCCCGCGACCTGGAGAAGACACTGGGCGAGCGCCTGTCCAGCATAGCCAACGCCTCGGTCGCCTCGGAACCGGCGTTCGATCCAAACAGGCTGGGACTCCAGGCGGCCGAATACATCTTCTACAAGCCCATCCTGTTCAGGCAGGGCCGCGAGACGGTCTTCTACCGAGGCCTGGTCAGACTCTCCGTGTCGACGGCGCCGATAGTCGCGGAGGTCAAGGCGGCGAGGGCCACGCTGATCAGGAGCATAGCGATCGTCGCGGCCATCGCTCTGGCCATCGGTGTGGCCGGCTCGTTCGCGCTGTCGGGCCTGATTCTCCGGCCGCTGATGAAGGTGGTCGAGGGCATCAAGCACATACGCGACACCCCGGACAAGAAGAACCTGGCCGATTTCTCCATAGACATCAAGCGCAAGGACGAGTTCGCGATACTGGCCGGCACGATCAACGAGATGACGACGGGCCTCGTCCATGCCGCGACCGAGGCGGAGTTCCTGACCGTCGGCAAGGGCGTCCAGAAGATGTTCATACCGCTGATCCAGAACGAGCTGGGCGAGAAGTTGACGACCGGCTCCGAGGAGACGCCGTCGCACAGCTTCTATGGCTACTATGAAGGCGCCAAGGGCGTGTCTGGCGACTACTTCGATTACCGGCCGCTCGACGGGCAGTACTGGGCCTTCATCAAGTGCGACGTGTCGGGCAAGGGCGTGCCGGCCGCCCTGATCATGGTCGGCGTCGCGACGATATTCACGACCAGCTTCCAGGGCTGGAGCTACCAGAAGAATGGCATTCATCTGGACGCGCTGACGGCGCGCGTCAACGACTTCCTGGAGAAGCGCGGCTTCAAGGGATTGTTCGCCGCGCTGATCATGGGCGTCTACGATTCGAAGACCGGCGACACCTACCTGTGCCATGCCGGTGACAATATCGTCAGGGTGTACAAGCCCGAGCAGCACCAGGTGGTCGTCCACAAGCTGGAGAATGCACCCGCGGCCGGAGCCATATCGAGCGAGATGTTCGACCTGAGCTCCGTCTACAAGCAGGTCAAGATACGGCTCGATCATGGAGACATCCTGCTGCTCTACACGGACGGTTTCGAGGAGTCGAGCCGTGCCCGTCGCGGTCGCGACTTCAAGCAGCTGTTCGAGGACAAGACGATGCGGGACCGCGAAGGCAACGAGAGCACGCACCGCGAGGCCCTGGTCGAGCAGCTGGGCGAGGAGCGCATCAAGGCCGCGACCGAGGCGATCATGTCCAGGAGCACCTATTCGTTCGTCAAGCAGGACGATCCGCTCGGCTCCGATCTGAGCTACGACTTCGACTTCTCGAAGCTGGATGGAAGCCCCGAGGATCTGGTACTCGGACTGGCAGCCATCGAGAAGGTCTTCCGGCTGGTGCCTGATCCGGAGGCCACCGAGAAGGATCAGGTCATCGTCGATACGAAGATCGACGCGATACTTGCCAAGTGCTGGGGGCAGTACAACCGCTTCTGCTCCGACAGGCGCGCGCACCCCGATCCCAGGCGCACGGAGTACCGGTACTACGGCAGGCTCAAGGAAGATGACCAGTACGATGACCTGACGATGATGCTGATCAGGCGGAAATAGCGGCATGGGTGAGGTGCTGATAGCGACGAGCGGATACTCCTACGACGACTGGAAGGGCGTGTTCTACCCCGAAGGCCTGCCCAAGAGCGACTACCTGCGCTACTATGCCCTGTTCTTCCCGTTTGTCGAGCTGAATTTCTCGTACTACGCGATGCCCACGCGCAGGAACCTCGAATCAATGGCCGCCAGGACCCCGGCGCACTTCGGCTTCAGCATCAAGGCGCATCGAAGCCTGACGCACGAGCCCGGTCCCGGCTGGCGCGACGATACCGCGGCCTTCGTGAAGGCCGCCGGCGCGCTCGCCGACGCCGGCAAATTGCTGGCCGTGCTCGTCCAGCTGCCGTTCCGCTTTCACCATACGCCTGACAATCGCTCCTTCCTGGCAGGCCTTCTCGACGCGCTCCGGCCGCTGCCGCTCGTGGTGGAGTTCCGCAACGACGAGTGGCATGGCGAGCGCGTGCTCGCGGAACTGGACAGGCGCGGCGTCGGCCTTGCGATGGTCGACCGGCCAGACCTGCCGGGCCTGCCACTTCTGGAAGACCGCGTCACCGCTGGGCTGGCATACCTGCGATTCCATGGCCGCAACGCCGACACCTGGTGGTCCGGCGACGCGACGACGCGATACGATTACCTGTATTCGAGGGAAGAACTTGAATCGGCGGCACCGCGCCTGCGACGCATGGCCACGCAGGGCCGGTTGCTGGTCGCCTTCAACAACCACCCCAGCGGCCATGCCGTCCGCAACGCCAACGAGCTCAAGAAGATCATCAGCCTGTCGTGAAGGCGCCCCTGATGTGCATCTCGGGCTCCTGACCGGGCAGGAAGTCGTCCGGGGTCAGCTTGATGTAGCCCTCCTCGTCCATCGTCATCACGAGGGCATTGCGCCACTGGCCAGGATTGCGGCGCAGATGCTCGGCGCAGAGCCGCACGGCGGCCGCATCCGACCGTGAGCGTATCATGAACTCCACATAGCCCTCGGCATAGGACACGACCGATATCCAGCCAAGCCTGGTAACGACATCCGCTACCGTCGTACAACCGGGCGCACGGTCCTGATGCGCGCGTATCCACTCTTCGTGAAAGCCAGGCACGATGCTCAGCGAGCCGTCCGGGAACAACCATGCGGCGCCTTTGACCCAGGCAAAGGGACTCGGCTGGTTCATTCCGGCGCCCCGCGACCCCAGCGCTCGAAGAACGCGGCGAAGTGCGGCGGCAGCGACGCTCGTACATCCACGGGCCGCGAAAGCGGCAGATACAGCCGCGCGGCGTACAGCATCAGCCGCCGTATGCCCAGCTCCCTGGCAAGCGCCTTGTTCAGCTTGAAGTCCCCATGCTTGTCGTCGCCGATGATCGGGTGCCCGGCGTGGGCAAAGTGCTGTCTGATCTGGTGCATGCGTCCGGTGCCCAGCACCGCGCTTACCAGGGACAGACGCCCGTCCGAATCCAGCGTCCGGTACCGGGTCTCGGCGCTCTGGCTGACGCCGCGCACCTGCACATCGTCCCGGTACACCCCGGCCGCCGGTTCGGGCCGGCCAGCGACGAGGGCCCTGTATTCTTTGATGGCTCCATGGCCGCCCATGAGCGCGGTAACCGACGCCGCGGCCTGTGCCGAGCGCGCCACGACCAGGCAGCCGGCGGTTTCCTTGTCCAGCCGGTGTACCAGATACGGTCTGAAGCCATAGTCGCGCTCGACCGCATCGAGCACGCAGACGCGCACCTCGGCCCCGGGTTGTACCGCGAGGCCGGCCGGCTTGTCCAGGATCATGATATCGTCATCTGCATACAGGGCTGGAATCATGGCGCCACAGCATAAGCCACTCGACCGGACGGCGCAAGATGCGTCGAGCGGAAGGCGCCGTGCCCCGGACCTGGTCACAGAACACGCCGAAACGCGCTATACTCCAGAGCATGCATAGACCAGTCACCATCGCGCCCGCCGCGCTCTGCATGCTCCTGGCACTCGCGGGCCTGCGCGCCTACGGCGAGGAATACTATTCCGACCATGGCTTTGCCATCGATCTGCCCGAGGGCTTCGACTTCATCGAGGGCGATGGATCGACCAGGTACTCCTTCGGCTCGCCGGACGGCGCGGTCCGCATCGATATTGCCGTGTATCCGGCCAGCCGCTTTGCCACCGCCCAGGCCGGAGCCGCCGACAGCATGCGCAGGATATCCGGCCACGGAGACTTCATGGCCTTTCCGTATGCGGGGATCGATGCAGCACTCGGCGAATTGAGCATCGGAGCCGGAGCGGACGCGCTCAAGGGGCTCGGCCTGTTCCTGAATGACGTGGCACCACCCTCAGGCGGCGACGCCGCGGCCTCCCCCTATGATCTGGTCGTGCTGGCCTACGCCCCGGCCGCCACCTACGCGCGCTACCATGATGTGATCGTGTCGAGCGTCGATGGATTCTCAGCCAACTACGGCAGGCGCGCGGTGCCGGGCCCCGTCGGCTCGGCCGTGCGCTCCACACTGGGGCCGGCCAAACCGGTAGCGGTCACCATTCGGTTCGGGGCCGCGACGGTGCCATCGTCGTGGTTGCCCGCCGAGGCCGAGGTCGCGCAGGAACTCGTGGAGCGGGAGTACCGCGTACTGTCCGCCTACGCACAGGCGCCCGAACTGATAGACGCCGCGGTCGCCCGCTTCTATCGCATGATATACCGCGATGCGGCGCCATCGCTCGACAGGCTGGCCCTGGACCTGTCGATGGCCTGGGAGACCGGGCTCTGGGCCGGCACACCCAGGCCGCTGGACACCGCCGCCTCAGGGGCAACGGGGCCGCGCTTCGGTGCCACGGCCAATTCGCGGGCCTATGCCGAGGCCGTCCTGGCCTGGGTGCAGACCTTCAGCTATGAGCGCAACCCGGAGGGCTCCGATGTGGTCAATCCCATAGCGGCGGCGTTTCAGGGACGCGGCGACTGCGACTCCAGGGCATTGGTCATGGCGATTCTGCTGCGGCGCGAGGATATCGACTCGATCGTGATGATCTCCTTGAAACACGAGCACGCGCTTGCGGCGGTCGACGCTCCTGGCTCCGGAGCTCGGTTTCCGTTCAAGGACAAGCGCTGGCTGGTAGCCGAGACGACGGCCAAGGTCGGCATCGGATTGATAGACTCCGGCCAGGCCGATCCCGCCGACTGGATAGGTGTGGCCTTTCCGCGCTGATCGCCTGTCGTTGACACCTGCTTTGAGCCACGCCTATACTGGCGCAACCCCAACCTAGCCGCCTCTGGCGGCCGGAGGTCACACAATGGAACCAATCAGCACCCGCTATAAAGACAAGATAATGGGCATGGTACAGCACTCGAACGGCAAGACGACCGTTACCGTCGAGGATGTCTACCAGGAGGGAAACAGGACCATCCTGCCGTACATCGATTCGATCATCGCCGAGAACCTGGCGCCGGGCAGCGGCATCAGGTCATTTGCCAACATCGAGAAACTGGCCTCGCTGTCCAGAAACGGCTCCAAGTGCCTGCTGCTCGTCGAACATTACAGCAACTTCGACCTGCCGGTGCTGGTATACCTGCTGCGCAAGGCCGGCCCCGAAGGCGAGCGCATTGCCGACAGCATCGTCGCGATTGCCGGCATCAAGCTCTCGGAGACCAATCCCGTGGTCACCGCCTTCTCCGAGGCGTATTCCAGGCTGGTCATCTACCCGAGCAGGTCGATAGACGAGCTCGCCACGCTGATACAGGACCCGCAGCAGCTCTCGGCCGAGACGCTCAAGGCGAACTCCATCAACCTGGCATCGATGAAGGCACTGGCAAGATTGCGCACCGAAGGCAAGATCGTGCTGGTCTTTCCGGCGGGCACCAGGTACCGGCCGTGGGATCCGTCGTCAAAACGCGGCGTCCGCGAGATCGATTCCTACATCCGTTCGTTCGACTATGTCTCGTTTGTGTCGATCAACGGCAACATCCTCTGCCTGAACCCCAAGGGTGAGATGCTCGAGGACATGATATGCCGCGACCGTGTCGTCATCGACATCAGCGAACCCAGGCCGTGCGACGAGTTCCGCAGCCGCATCAAGGCGCAGACGCCGGAGGGCCAGGACAAGAAGCAGGCCGTGGTCGACGCGGTCATGGCCGAGCTCGAAACGATGCACGAGTCGGTCGGCCGCTCCATCCAGACGGTCTGAACCTGGGTCAGTAGGCGCCGTACGACAGAATCTCGTCAACGCGGGTGTACAGCCTGACGCTTGCCACCCAGGAACCATCCCTGACGACTATCCGCGGCGGCGCATAGAACGAGAACGAACCACGCACCTCGCGCGGCTTGTTGTGGGTTACCGTACGCAGGTAGGCCCGCAACGCCTCCCGTATCGCCACCGTCGTCGCGTCGCGCCGCGCCAGTACCTGCCCCATCGATCCGGCGGCGGGGTCGGCGAGCATCGGCGCCGAACCAAGGCCCTGCGCCGAGGCGGACACCGTCTTCCAGGATGACAGCTCGGCGCGCGCCGGGGTTTCTGGGTAGAACTCGACGGTGACGAGCAGCGTGGTGCCGGCGAGGCGCGCCGAGGCCGCGTGCAGACGCATCGCCGCGATGGATTCGGGGGAGCGCGGCTCGATATCGAAGTGCTCTTCTATGGCGCGGGCCTTGTCGCTCGGCGTATAGCTGTAGTCGAAGCCCCAGACCATTCCGGCGAAGGTCCAGCGAGCCTCCTCCAGGATGATGGCCGCCGCCTCCGCGTCGGGCACGCGCGCCACATACTGTGGCTCGACCACGCCCGAAAAAGCCGCCACCGAGGGCGGCGGTGCCAGATCGGCCGGAAACTCCGCGCGCAGCACCACATCGCGGTCCTGCGCGAAGCCTGCGGCAAATGCCATGCCAAGCAACGCGACACACAGCACGACGACCGGAGCGCGCCGCAAGGAAACGGTACCGCGGGGCATGGAGAGATCAGCCGCCCGTGATGACGCGGCGTATGGGATTGACGCCGTGCCGCACCGGGAAGTACAGCGCCGCGAAGGCGAAGCCCGCAAGGTGCGTCAGGTGGGCGATGTTGCCTCCCATGCCAAAGATCTCCGACCACAGTTCCAGCACGGTGTACCCGAGCACGAGCAGCGGCGCCTGCACCGGTATGATGCCCCAGATGAATATGCGCGCCCGCGGATTGATGACCGCAAAGGCCAGCAGCACCGCGTAGACCGCACCGGACGCCCCCACGAGTTGCACATTCCATGCACCACCCAGCGCAAACGCGCCCAGGGAGAACAACCCCGCCAGCGTGCCGGTCAGCAGGTAGAAGAAGACGAACTCCTTCGTACCCAGCGATCGCTCCACCGCGGTGCCAAAGAAGAACAGACCCAGCATGTTGAAGAAGATATGGCTTATGTTCGCGTGCACGAACATGTAGGTAAAAGGCTGCCAGACCCAGCCCAGCTGCACGACGGCGCCCGGTATCAGCGCCAGATAGACATAGAGCCGCTGGAATACCGACGTCAGGGCAAAGACGAGCACGTTGATGCCGATCAGCACCAGCGTCGCGTTGCCTTCCGAGTACCGGAATGGCGTTCTGATTCGTTGTAACATCGTCATGTACATAATGTACGCAAAAAACGGCGGTCGTGCTACCGCCAGTGCTACCGCCAGTGCGAACTTGCCGTATTTCCCTATTGGCTATAAGATCCAGACATGCCGACGAACCCCGACAAGGCTCCCAATTGCCTGCAATGTGTTCACTTCAGGGTAACCTGGGATCCGCAGTTTCCGCGATCATGCACCCTGTTCGACATCAAGACCCGCGCGATGCCCAGCATGGAGGTCTATGCCGCGACGGGGCTCCACTGCCCGTCCTTCGAGCGCAAGGCCGGTCTGCGCTGATCGCGCGTGCCGCAGAGGCGGTCAGGACAGGGACCTGAGCCGGTCCCGTATCCTGGCGGCCTGCTCATAGTCTTCGATCGCCACGGCCGCTTCCAGCTCCGACTTGAGGCGTGCCCTGAGTCGGTCGCTCTCGGCCGAGGCGGAAGGCGCGCCATCGGCGGCTTCCTGGCCGGATTGGTCCTGGCCGGCGGCGCCATACGCCGCCGTATCGTCGGCCGTGTCCTCGTCGGATACGACCGATTCCCTGACCATATCGACGGGGACGCCGGCGGCCTCGACGACATCCTCGGCTATGTAGACCTCGGCCTTGGTGCGTATGGCGAGCGCTATCGCATCCGACGGCCTGGCATCGATCACAACCTCGCCGAGCGGTGCCTTGATGATGATGTTGGCATAGAAGGTTCGGTCCCGCAGGTCGCGGATCTCCACGCGGAGCACCTGGGCGCCCAGATCGCGCACCACCGCGAGCAGCAGATCGTGCGTCAGGGGCCTGGGCATCTCGACCTTGCCCAAGCCAATGAGTATGGACTGCGTCTCGAGCTGCCCGATGAATATCGGCACTACCAGGTCCGATTCCTTGGGACGAATGAGTACGACATTGCCCTGTTCTGTCTGCGCCACCGTCCAGACGTCTGCGCGCACAAAGGTATTGGACCCCATAGTTCCTTCCGGCTATAGTATACGACTCGGGACGCTCCATTAACAGCGTCCGCGCGATGAATGTGCCGATCACGGGAGGTTCCGATGGCCGCTTCTACATACGAAAAACCCGACGCGTGGTCGATCAAGGCCAGAAAGGAAGGGTATCCAGCCCGCTCGGTCTATAAGCTCGAGGAATTGGACAGGAAATTCGGCATCCTGAAGCCAGGATCGAGGGTTCTGGACATCGGCGCCGCTCCGGGCAGCTGGAGTCTCTGGGTACTCAAACGCCTGTCGGGCAAGGGATTTCTCGCCTCGGTGGACCTGCAGCCGCTTGGCATCAGTCCGGCCTACGACAACTTCTTCTTCGTGCGCGGCGATCTGTACGACGCCCCGATCCGCGCGGCCCTGGCCGAACATGGCCCCTACGACGTGATCCTTTCGGACGCGGCGCCATCGACCAGCGGCAACAAGGGCCTCGATACCGATCGATCCGAGGCCATCGTCGAGGCGGTACTTGACTATGCGGAGGGCATGCTCAAGCCAGGCGGCTCGATGGTCGCCAAGCTGTTCATCGGCGGCGGACAGCGCGACATCCTGGACCGCATGAAGGCGCTGTTCACGACCGCCAGGGCCTTCAAACCGGAGGCATGCAGGTCAGTCAGCTTCGAGACGTATGTGGTCGGGATGGGCCGGAAACAGGCCTGAGCCGCCGAAAGCCTTCAGCTGCCGGCCTTCTTGTGCAGGAGCCTCGTAAGCGCCTCGAGCGTCGCTTCCGAGCGGAGCGCCGCGTAGAACGCCTCGTCGCCGCAGGCGCGGGCGAGTGCGGAGAGTGTCGACAGGTGGTCGTTCCTCGTCGCCGAACAGATCAGGAACACGAAGCGCACCGGAGATCCATCCGGGGCCTTCCAGTTGAGCGGGAACCGGGGATAGGCCAGGGCGATGAAGGCGTCGTCGGCAGCGGGGACCATCGGCGTACCGGGGTGCGGAAAGGCAAGGCCGCGACCCATCGCCGTCGGCGACGAGGCCTCGCGCCTCTTGCAGGCCTGTTTCAGCTCATCGCGCTGCACACTGGCAGGCACCCTGATGACGTCGACCATCGCGTTGATGAATTCATCGGCGTCGTTGCCAGGAATATTGTACCAGACGCCTCCGCGCGCCAGCAATGTCGCTATGTCCATGATTCGTCGCTCCTTCGCGTCTGCCCACAGTATACACCACACGGCCCGCATCGAGAACGAGCTACGATGTCAGCGAGTAGACGATCCGTACGACAATGCTGACCGGCCCGTCCAGCGCGTGGTCCAGCTGGAGAGGAAAGATATCCCGTACCAGCGAAATCGCGGCCTTGTCCAGAATCGGGCTGCCGGAACCGCTCACCACGGAACTGCCGGCAAGCCCGCCATCGGTGCCGATCAGCACCGACACACGCACCTCTCCCTGGATGTTGCGCGCGCGGGCCAGGGGCGGATACGCAAGGTTGCTGCGGATCAGCGCCTCGAGCTGCCGTAGGAGCGCCGCCTGCCCTGTGGCCGCGCCAGAGATGGTATCCTGGCCGCCGGGACCCGGCGCGGCACCGACGGAGTCCAGGCCATCTTCTGTCGCGGACTCGGCCGCGGACTCCGCCTGAACCGTGGATGCTGGCTGCCCAGGGGGCGCGGGCTCCCTGGGAGCAGCGTTCTGCTCGGGGGCCTCGTGCCCGGTGCCTGCTGGCTGGACGAGTGGCACCGCCGGAGCGCTGGGCCCGGAAGCGACAGCGGGCACCGGCGCCACGGCGGGGTTCAGACGCACGCGGAGGGCGGGCCTGGCGGGCACGCGTGCGGCCATCGGGGCGGCCGACAGACCCAGCAGGGCGCCGGCCAGGCAGAGCGCGGCAGCGTCCAGACACAGCGCGAGCGTCACCGATGCCAACCAGCGCCTTGCCTGCACACCCCGCCGCACGCTACCGCCCGCCTTGATCAATACCGGTAGTCGACCGAGACGCCGATCGAGCGCCCTTCGGCCGGGTAATAGGCGCCATAGAAGACAAGCGGTGCGTAGTGGGTATCGAGCAGGTTCCGCGCTGTTACCAGGATGGACACGCTCTGCCCGGCACGGTGCCGTTCCCAGCGCGCCTCGGCGCCGTAGACCAGGTACGCATCCACCTTGGCAAGTGCATTGGCATAGTCGCCGCTTTGCCAGGCATCGCTCCTGTAGGTGGCGGTGGGGCCAAGGCTCAGCCCGGCGGGCAGCATGAAGGTGACCGCGGCCGAGGCGCTATGCACCGGCGCGAGCGGGATATGCTTGCCCTCGTTGTCGCCCGCGGCGAACACCGCGTCGACGAATGAGTAGCTGGCATCGAGCCGTACCGAGTCGAGCGGCCTGGCGCTCAGCGCGACGCTGGCACCGGCGCGGCGCGTCTCGTCGAGGTTCTCGTTGTGGTAGAGAGCATTCACCGCTATCTCATCCCGCATCCACATATAGTAGCAATTGGCGGTCAGCGACAGGCGATCGCCAAGTTCGAGGCCCAGTCCGCTCTCGGCATTATAACCGGTTTCAGGCTTCAGGTCGGCATTGAACTGATCGGCGCCATAGCCCGATGTCTCGGCCTGCTCGTCGGTAAAGGGATAGCGGAACAGCGTGCCATAGCGCGCATACAGCTTCAAGCCATCGAGCGGCCGGTAGCTGAGCCCGCCATCATAGACGAAGGCACCGTGTACGATCGACTGGTCCACCGACTTGTCCTTGTTGACGGCCGCTATGATTGCGGTATCGTAGCGGGCGCCAGCCGTCAGGCTCAGGTTGCTCGGCAACTCCACCTTGGCGCTCAGGTAGGGCCCGGCACTGAGCTCGGACACGTTGAACCGGTTCGATTCGGTCGTACGCTGCAGGTCCGAATACGCGTGCACGTCGAGCCAGGCGCCGTACAGGTCAGCGCCGCCGACCAGCCTGACCGGCATGCCAGCGAGGGTCAGCCGCAGCGTCAACTTCGGCCGCGCCTCGGCGGACTGCACCGAGCGGTTGGAATACGTGCCCCAGGATTCCGTGTCCGCGTGGATGTCCCGATAGCTGTATGACAGCGGCAGCTCCAGCTGCAGCGCATCGCCGGGCAGCCATTCCAGCCCCAGCCCGCCCGAATAGCGGCGCTCGGTGCCCTCGTCGGCCCAGTTGGCCGCCTGGGTTGGGTCCGCCTGGAACTCCGCCAGCGTGAGCCCTCCAGGCAACTGGTAGCCAAGGTCGGCGAGCGAGACCTGCGCCGAGACGCTCAAGACATCGGACAGGTTCCAGGTGCCACGGAGCGAGGCATTGACCGTCTGCGCCGCCTGTCGGTCGCGGTAGCCGGCGGTGCCGGCGTGCTCGACCGCTATGGACAGCTGGCCCCACTCGGCCGAGCTCTGGTACGAGAAGCGTTGCGTATCGGTCTGGAAACTGCCCACCGAGCCTGCAACGGCCGTGGTAGCTCCAATGCTCGCCTTCTTCGTGATGATGTTGATGACGCCGGCGACGGCGTTGTTGCCGTACAGCACGGAGGCGCCGCCATCGAGCACCTCGATGCGGTCGATGTCAGACAGGGCTATCGTGTTCCAGTTGATGGCCTGCATGTCCGGATTGTTGAGCCGCACCCCGTCGACCAGCACGAGCACGCGGCCAAACGAGTTCTCGCCGAAGCCCCGCATCGATACCGCCTCGGTGCCGGGACCGGCCAGGGCCTCCAGAAAGGAGACGCCGGGTGCCCGCTTGAGGACCTGTACGACGCTCGTGGCACCGGAACTGGCGATGTCGTCGGCGGTAATCACCGTGACCTGTGCCGGTACCGAGCTGGCCTCCTCGGCCGTCCTGCCGGCGGTAACGACGAAGTCGAGCGATGCCTGGTCTGCCGTGCCCGCATCTGCTGTGCCCGCCGGTGCGGGCGCGCCTTGCGCGAAGGCCACCCCTGAACATGCTCCGGCGACGCAGAGCGCGAGCATTCCTATCCATGCGTACCTGCGCATGATCCTATCCTTTCCGCCCACGCGCCGCGCGGGCAAGAGAGGACGATGAGTCGTACGGTGAATGGAATCGTCGCGGACCGGTCAGTCGCAGCGGCGACGCCGGCCCGCCGGGCTGGCGGGTTTCATGACGGGACTCCTCGATCCTCGAAGGTTGCCCCGCCGCCAATCGGCGAGGCTGTCCCGGACGGTATCCTGGCTCGCGCATCAGACCGGAACAGAACACCTTCTCGCCGTCTTACGATGACGGCAATGGCCGCGCCCCATGCCGTGGCATGGGCGCCGGTTCTGTCCGTAGCGCTTACAGTGGCGGGTCCGCCGCGGATTCTCACCGCGTTCCACATTCCCGGGACTTGTCGCCTACAGGAGTAGCGCGAATCGGCCCTGGTCGTCAAGATCGACGCCATGCGGCGAGGCCGCGATCGTCAGAAGCTCAGGCGCAGCTCCAGATACAGGTAATCCTTGTCGATCGTGCGGGAATTGGAGAACGTGCCCCATTCCCGTTCCTTGTCGCCAGAATCCCGGAAGGAGCCGTAGAAGGCCGCGCCCCCCTTGAGGTTGACTCCGTCGGCCAGGTTATACGTGGCCGAGAGCGTCGCGAGCCAGTCGCGGGCCTCAAGTTCGGCCAGGAACATGGCCTCCGGCTGCAGAGTCTCGCCCAGCAGCTTGCCGGCGACGCGGACGCTGCCCGCCTGCTCCAGCTCGTAGGCCTGGCCATTGTACTGCGCCAGCATGCTGACGGTATCGGTGCCGCCGACCGTCGGCGCGACATGATCAAAGACGTACCGGGGCGCCCAGGCCACCGATGCGGTCAGCGCACCATCGAGGAAGGACCGTGAACCCTGAACCACGGCACTGACCGAGGAATTCTTGATGCCGTCGTCGGTGCCTGCGGTGTCGGCGGTCAGCGTCAGGGCACCCTCCGCCCGAAGGTCCCAGCCACCCGAAAGCCATGCGGCATCGAGGCCGAACTGGTTGACGCGGCTGTGGAACGGGGTCAGGGTCTCGACGAGCGCGGGGAAGGTGCCGCCGTCGACTATCTCGAAATCCGGGTACCGATCCAGGTACGACAGCCAGCTCGCCGAGTACGACAGATTGCCCGCGTAGAACAAGGCGCGCAGTCCGCCTTCGACATTGGCGAGCTCGATGTCTGGCGCGCTGTCTTCTTTGATAATGATATTGATCGATGGCATGCTCCCGAAGGTCTCATCCATCGCAATCGACGGCATGTCGTTCGGTACCGATACCGGCATGAAGAGGCCCTGTATCGTCCCGAGGTTGCCCGGCAGATTGTAGACCAGGTTGGCCGCGATGCTGCCCATCTTCTGCTCGTCAAGCGTCGACACGAGGCGGGGGCCCAGGTGTCGGGCATCGACGGTGTCTGTCGGGTTGGTACCATCGGCCAGACCCCAGGCAACCAGCTGCTTGCCCAGCCGCACGTCAAGGTTGCCAAGCGCAAAATCGATCCAAGCCTCCTTCAGGTCGAGCGCCACGGCGAGGCGGCCATTGCCGGTCGCGATGATCGACAGCGGATCGGGCCGCGACCACGACCAGTCGGCGCTGCTGGCGACGCCGGCGACGTTGGAGTAGCCCTCCAGCGCCAGGCGAAACCCGACCAGATTGAAGACCGCCCCATCGACGGCCACCGAACCGCGCAGGCCGGTCGCGGCCAGCGGCTCCGTCTGCCAGGGCTGCAGGTACGCCGACGCGGCCACCCACCCGGAAGCCCGGGCATCGACCGCGGGCGATTCCTGCGCCACGACCGCGGCCGTGCCACCAGCAATGAAGAGCACCAGAGCGCACCACGCTACAGGTGTCCGCATCATCGTCCCCGTTCCAGGAAGCGCAGGGTAAAGTAGCCCTCGTCGATGCCGGGCAGTATCGTCGTCTTGACGAATACCCAGGCGGTCTTGCCGCCGGTCTCCAGGTTGCTCATCTCCATGCTCTCGAACTGCCAGTACTTGCCGTCCACCAGGTGCTGGCCATTGACGACGAGCCGCTTGATCAGCTTTCCGGAGGCGTCGTAGTACTCGCTCTGCCGGCTGGTCGCGTTCTGCGGGTCAAGCCATCGCACGACCTTGCCATAGCCGTATTTCTTTATGGTTGCGGGTCCCTTCGACGTGTACTCCACCTTCAGGTAGGTCCGACCGTCGATCGTGTCGTTGCCCAGCGCCTTCACGGAGAAGTCCGCCCGGTCCAGCATGCCGATGTCGGCGAAGCTGAAGTCAGAGCCCAGGAAGGCGCCGGTCTTCGAGTCGCCGCCGGCGGTGCCGATGGTCCGGACCTTGCGCAGCGCCGGTATGTAGATGTACTGCTCGTCGTCCTTGCCGGCGGCCGCATAGTCTATCGTCAGGAAGCGCGTATCCCGAACATCGGCCGGCGACAGGAATATCAGCAGCTGCTTGTTGGTGCCATCGGCCTCCATCCTCGTGTACGCCTTGATGTCGCGGATGCGGGACTGCCCGGCCTTGTTCGTTATGACCATCTTCATCTCGCCCTCGGTGGCGGGCGGCCGCGGCTGGTTCTCATTCCTGGCAAGCAGCGCGTCCAGGTCCTGCGCACCGGCCGCCGCGGCCAGCGAGGCTGCCATCGCGGCAATCATCAGTAATCGTTTCATGCTATCTCCTTGTAATGTGGCGCCTTCTTTGCTACGAATGAAGGCCGCACCAGCACGATCAGTGCCGGCAGCAGCGTGACGGCGAATATGGAACTGGTCAGCATGATCAGCGCCATCAACAGGCCCATGAATATGTTCCCCCGCAGCTGGCTGAACAGCAGCGCCGCGAACCCGCCGGCAACCGCCAGCGCGTTGACGAAGATGCCCTTGCCCGTGGTCCGCATGGTCGCCTCGATGGCCGCCTGCAGGTCCATGTCGCGGCGCATGTGCTTCAGCCGATCCAGGAAGTGCAGCGTATAGTCAATGCCGATGCCAATGCCGATGGAGGCAATCGTCGCCGTGGAAATATCGATCGGGATGCCAAAGATCGCCATCGTGCCAAAGTTGACAAGGAGCGAAGCGGACAGCGGGATGATGGAGAACAGTCCCTCCACCAGGTTCCGCGACATCAGCGATATGAACAGAAAGCAGATGACCAGCGACGCCAGCACGGAGCTTATCTGCGACGTGACGAGCAGCCGCAGTATCGCCAGCGTCAGGTTGGAGAGACCGGTAATGTCGGCCCGAGAGCCCGCCGGAAAGTCCTTGGCGATGTAGGAGCGCGCACGAGCCTGCACCTGGCCGATCAGGCCGGAGCTGGCGGTCTTCAGGAAGACGTTGACACGCGCCGTGCGTCGGGGATTGTCTATGAACCCCTCGATGTTCTCGGGCTTTCCGGAATTTTCGTACTGGAATACCAGCTGTCCGACATAATCGCGGCCGGGAATCAGTTCCACGGCGCGGCCCGTGGACAGGTCGACGCGACGGTCGGTGCCGCCAACCGTTATGATCGCGCTGCTACCATCGATGCGCAGCCCGCTGTCGGCGGAATACGTGGCCAGCCGTTCGTTGGTCTCGGAGTCGCGCTCGGTCAGGACACCGTCCCGGTAGGAGTACAGCTCGGTGGTGACCGGCACCGGCGTGATATCGTCGGGCACCTTGTCGAACGCGGGATTGTCGGCGTTCAGCGCCTTGTTGATGCCCTTCACGAAAGTGACAATCGATTGCGAACCGCCCACGAGGGCCGCGCCCTTGTCGTAACGTGCATCACCCGGCTCGACCACGGTGTTGCCGACTACGCGCAGCGCCTCCAGCTTGTGCTGGAGCGTGTCCATCGCGCGGAGCACCGCCGGATCGAGGATCGCGCCGTCCTGGTCGGTGCGCACGATGAAGGTCATCACCGTGATGCCGGTGAAGTTGTCGTTGAGGTATTCCGAGGCCTGCCTGATCTCGCTGCCAGCCTTGAAGGAGTTCAGCGTATTGGTCTCGAACGAGACACGTGGGGCGAAGACTCCGATGCCAACCACAAGGACGAGGCACACGATCAGAACCGGCCATGGCCGGGTGGCAACCAGCCGTCCCGCCGCCGACAGCGCCCCGGCAAGCCGGGAATCGTCGTGGGCCGCCACCGTCCTGGCCTTGGGTTTGGGCAGCAGGCCCAGGAGCGCCGGCGCCAGGGTCAGGCTCAGCACGAGCGCAAAGAGAATGCCCAGCGCCGACAGGATGCCGAACATCCGGAGCGCGGCGATGCTGGAGAAGGCCAGCGACCCGAAGCCTATCATCGTGGTCGCGCCGGCAAGGAAAACCGGCATGGCGACATGCGACACCGTAGACTCCACCGCCTGTTCCTTGTCGGAAATCGTGACCAGATCTTCGTAATAGCGGTTGATCACATGGATGGTGTAGGCGGTGCCCACCGCGATCAGAATGATCGGCAGGATCATCGTCGCCATCGTGATGGACTGCCCCAGCCAGCCCATCAGGCCCATCGCCCAAATCACCGACAGCACCACATTGCCCAGCGGCAGCAGCACGCCCCGGGCCGTCCTGAAACTCAGGAACAGGATGAACGCTATGACGACGATGACGACCGGAAAGAGCAGGGCCAGGTCCTTGATCAGCAGCGCGCCGACGATGCTCGATACCGCCTTGGCGCCCGACACATAGACCTTGCCATCGATATACGAAGGCAGCGCGGCAATCGTGCCCATGATGCGCTCGTAGCCCGAAACCGGAGCCGCGGTTGGCGTCGCCTTCCATCCTCTGGCCTTAGCCAGCGCGGTCATCGCCTCCCCGGCCGGCTTGAGCGGAACGCCAGGCTCGAGTACGGCGAGGAGGCTCGTCACGCCCTTCTTGTCGGGGCCAAGGCTCTCGTGGTAGTCGGCAAATGCCTCGGTGACGTCCGTCGCGGAGCCCGGCAGGTAGACGCGCCTGACGGCCTGCACCGACTTCAGTGCCTCGATGAATGAACCATCGACGACGGCTCCGGCCGGCAGCACGATGCGCACGCGCGGCAGCGGCTCGGCATCCAGCCCTTCCTTCAGCGTGACCAATATGGATGTAGATAGCCCATCCTTGCCCAGGAGCGACCTGGTCATATCGCTTGACTCTACCCGCGCGCGGAACGCGGCAATCTCATCGGGCGTCTGCGGCAGGGTGGGCATGGCATCTTCGATGACGATGCCGGCCTCGGTGCCCTTGATCAGACCGGCGGAGCTGATCGATATGACGTTCTTGACTCCCGGAACCGTCGCCAGGCCGTCGCTCCAGACGCGCACCTGCCTGAGCATGTCCGGAGAGAACACGCCACGGCTGTCCGTCAACGCGATGATGAGAAAGTCATCCGACGGGAAGATCTTCCCCACCTCGTCGTAGAAGGCCTTTTCCGGCACGGTATTGGGGATGTCGTCGGTCATATCCGTGTCCACCGTCATCCGCGCCAGCCCAAGGCCCAGGCCCACCGTGACGGCGACAACCAGCAGCAGAACCGGTACCGGCCGTGCCGCGACGAAACGAGAGAATGTCTTGAGGATCCTGTTCATGCCGATATTCCTTTGATGATGATCTGTTCAAGCCGCGCACCGAGCGTCTGCCTGTCGAGACAGCGCAGCGCGGGCAGGTTGATGTGGATGAGCAAGCCCGACAGCATGCCAAAGACGACGCCGCCCAGGACCGCCGGGTCCTCCTTCATGAATTCCCCGGACTCGACACCTTGCCGAATGATGCCGATGATGGCCTGCGGAATGCTGGTGGCGAGCCTGTCCATCTCCGCTCGCTCGTGCCCTTCCGGTATCCTGTCCTTGAAACCGGGCAACACGTGGCTGATCGAGAAGTAGCCACGCTTGGTAAAATGATCGTCCAGATACATGCCGATGACCTGACGCAGCTTGTTGCCGGCGGATGCCGCCTGCTGCTGGATGGCGCAGATCCGCGACTCGGCCTCCTTGAGCGAACCGAGCATCAGGGACGCGAAGAGGTCTTCCTTGCTCTTGAAGTAGTAGTACAGCGCCGGCTTCGTGTAGCCCAGAGCGTCGGCCACCGCCTCAAGCGTGGCTCCCTCGAAGCCCCGTTCCGCGAACAGCTCCAGCGCCGTCGCGCAAATTTCACGTCGCTTCCGATCGTAGCTCGTATCGCCTTCCATGCCCGCCTCGTTTTACCCTT